>Ga0228535_1000643_pt1 | contig 86477 bp, 87 predicted proteins | sample SJ1metagenome_FD_168457 | JGI IMG/M metagenome (GOLD analysis project Ga0228535, IMG submission 168457) | Enriched culture of PCE-dechlorinating microbial communities from Ithaca, New York, USA - SJ1 | ecosystem: Engineered > Modeled > Simulated communities (microbial... > Unclassified | place...
CGATGATGTCGGCGATCTTCTTCGAGCTTTCCTTGATCGAGCTCATGGTCTCGACCACTTCGCTCACCACCGTGCCGCCCTTGGCGGCGATTTCGGCGGTGGAGACGACGAGCTGGTTGGCCTGGCGGGCGTTCTCGGCATTCTGCTTGACCGTGCCGGTCAGCTCTTCCATCGAGCTGGCGGTCTCCTGCAGCGACGAGGCCTGCGATTCGGTACGCGATGAAAGATCGGCGTTGCCGGAGGCGATTTCGCGTGAGGCAACGCCGATCGCTTCGGTGCCGTCGCGCACCTGGCCGACGATGCGCAGCAGATTGTCGTTCATGCTCTTCATCGCCTGCATGAGCTGGCCGGTTTCGTCCCGCGACGCAATCTCGATGCGCTGGGTGAGGTCGCCGGCCGCGACGCTGCCGGCGACGCGCACGGCGTCGTTGAGCGGACGGGTGATGGCACGGATCAGCAGGACGCCGATCGTAATCGCCAGAGCGACGCCGATCAGGATGGCGATGAGGGTGACGGTCCGGATCAGCGCGTAGGCCTGGGCCGCCGCAGCCTGCTCCGCCTGGGCGCGACCCCGCTGGTAATCCATGAGGTCCTGCAGCGCGGCGCGGAACGGCTGGAATGCCTTGCTCATCGGCCCCTGCAGCACCACGGCGGCACGCTGGAAATCCTGTTCCTCGATGGCGGCGATGGCGGGAAGCACGCCCTCGCTCCGGTAGGTCAGGCGTTTCTCGTTCAGCGACTTGGCGAGCGCGTGCTCTTCGGGGTTCTGCGTCGCCGCGACGAAGCCTTCGAGCCTCTGATGAATCGTCTGAAGATTTTTTTTCACCTGGGCCACGCGCTGCTCCGTCAACCCGATGTCTTCGGGAAAGGCGATCAACTGGCCGCTCACGGACGCCGCCACCAGAAGCTGGTTGGCCGTCACCATGCCGATGATCTGCTCGACCTCGATGATCCGGTCGATCCGCTTGCTGAGATGGCCGATCGCCTGGTTGTTCGCATGCAGGCCGTATATGCCGAGCCCGCCGATGACGACGAGCAGAAAGGAAAGCAGGCCGATCACGAAAACCAGCCGCGATTTGATGGTAAGAGTGTTCAGCACGTCTCTATGTCTCCTGGCTTTATTTATTGGTACGACGGGAGTATGCGTATCGGCCGCGGTCAGGCCGCGAGCTTCTCGATCAGGCCCATTTCGGCGCTCGTCATGAGCCTGTCGATGTCCACCAGGATCAGCATGCGCTGTCCCAGATCGCCCAGCCCGATCAGATAGTCGGAATCGAACGCGGTGCCCGCCTCGGGCGCGGCCCGCATCTGCTCGGGTTTCAGCATGGTCACGTCGGAGACGCTGTCGACCACCATGCCGACCACGCGGCCGGCGATGTTGAGGATGATCACCACGGTAAACTGGTCGTAGGTGGCCTCGCCCAGATTCAGCTTGATGCGCATGTCCACGATCGGAATGATGGTGCCGCGCAGGTTGACCACGCCCTTGATGAAGTCCGGCGCGTTGGCGATGCGCGTCACCGGCTCGTAGCCGCGGATTTCCTGCACCCGCAGGATGTCGATGCCGTATTCCTCGCGTCCCAGCGTGAACGCGAGATATTCCTTGGCGTCCTCGGAGGGCTTTTCGGCCTCCTGGTCGCGGGCCGTGTCGGTCAAAGTCAGCATGTCCGGATTCCTTGCTTGATCGGTCTGAGGTTCAGAAACACATCGTGTCGGCGTTGAGCTGGCGGCTGGAACGCAGCAGCGCCGCCACGTCGAGGATCAGCGATACGCCGCCGTCGCCCAGGATGGTGGCGCCCGAGATGCCCGCCACCTTGCGGAAATTGGATTCCAGGTTCTTGACCACCACCTGCTGCTGGCCGACCAGGCTGTCCACCAGCAGGGCGGCCTTCTTGCCCTCGGATTCCAGAATGACGAGGATGCCCTGCGAGGGGTCGGCGCTCTTCGGCTCGATGGCGAAGATCTGCCAGAGCGGGATCAGTTGCAGGTATTCCTCGCGCACCTTGACGACCTTGCCCTGGCCGGCGATCTCCTTCACGTCCACCGACGCGGGCTGGAGCGACTCGATCACGTAGCCGAGCGGCAGGATGTAGATCTCCTCGCCCACCTTGATCAGCATGCCGTCCAGGATCGCGAGCGTGAGCGGCAGCGAGATCGAGATCGTGGTGCCGGAACCGGGCACCGAGCGGATGTCGACCACGCCGCCCATCGCGGTGATGTTGCGCTTGACCACGTCCATGCCGACGCCGCGGCCCGACACGTCGGTGACGACCTCGGCGGTGGAGAAGCCGGGGGCGAAGATCAGTTGCCACACGTCGGCGTCCGGCATCGTGTCGCTCACCGGCAGCCCGTTCTGGCGGGCCTTGGCGAGAATCCGTTCACGGTCAAGCCCGCCGCCGTCGTCGGTGACCTCGATCACGATGTTGCCGCCCTGATGGGCCGCGGAAAGAATCAGCCGGCCGGCTTCGTTCTTGCCGGCGGCGCGGCGCTTCTCGGGCATCTCGACGCCGTGGTCGACGCTGTTGCGGACCAGATGGGTGAGCGGATCGACGATGCGCTCGATCAGGCCCTTATCCAGCTCGGTCGCGGCGCCGCGGGTGACGAATTCGACCTTTTTGCCGAGCTTGCCGGCCAGATCGCGCACCATGCGCGGGAAGCGCGAGAACACGTAGTCCATCGGCATCATGCGGATCGACATCACGGCTTCCTGCAGGTCGCGGGTGTTGCGCGCGAGCTGGTTCGCGCTGTTCATCAGCCGCTCGTGCAGCAGCGGATCGAGCGCGCCGATGCGCTGGTCGATCATGGCCTGGGTGATAACCAGTTCGCCGACCAGATTGATGAGCTGGTCGACCTTTTCCACGCTGACGCGGATCGAGGAGGATTCGCCGTTGCCGCCTTCCTTGTCGGTCGCGCGGCGACCATAGTTCCGGGTTTCGCCCACCGACGCAGCGGCGGCTTCCGCCTTCGCTACGGGCTCCGGCGCGGCCGCATCTGCGGCCGGCTGGGCCTGCTGCACTTGCTCGTAGAGCCCGTAGTCCGGCGCGGCGGCCGGCGCGGACGGGCCGGTCGACGTGATCGTCAGCGCATCGGGATCGAGCACGAAAGCGCAGATCGCGACGATGGTTTCCTGCGACTCGCTGGTCGCCAGATTGAACACCGCGCGCTGGTCGGACAGTGCGTCGCGCGTTAGCGCGCCCATCAGACCCAGCTCGGCGGCCAGGGCGTCGACGTCCTTCTGCGACACGGCCGGCAGCTCGATGCGGAAATGAAAATTGCCGTCCGCGTCGGCCATGGGCGCGTGCTTCTCGGCCGGTTCGGCTTCGGGCCGCGGTGCGGCCGCTGCCGGCGCGGCCGCGACGGGGCCGCCTTCCTGCAGGGCGTTCAGCCGCTTGCTGACGCTCAGCACGGCGTCGTGGTCGACCGCTTCGCCGTGGCGATGGCCGTTCATCAGCATCGCCAGCACGTCCTTGGAGGCCAGGAAGGCGTCGACGTGCTCGGCAGTCAGCGCCATCTCGCCCTTGCGGATGCGGTCGAGCAGCGATTCCAGGACGTGGGTGACTTCGGTGATGTCGGCGAAGCCGAACGTGGCCGCGCCGCCCTTGATCGAGTGGGCCGCCCGGAAGATGGCGTTGAGATCCTCGCTGTCCGGCGCGCTCACGTCCAATGCGAGCAGCAGCTTCTCCATCTCGGCGAGGAGTTCGTCCGCCTCGTCGAAGAAGACCTGGTAGAACTGGCTCATGTCGATCGTCATCTGCGTGCTCCGTATTGTCGTCTGGCGGGTTTCAACCGATCAGCTTCCTGACCACTTCGGTCAATCGTGCGGGGTCGAAGGGCTTGACCAGCCAGCCGCTCGCGCCCGCCGCCCTGCCCTGCGCCTTCATGTCGTCGCCTGACTCGGTTGTCAGCATCAATATCGGCACACTTTTGTAATTCTTCATACCGCGCAGGGCGCGGATGAAGCTCAATCCGTCCATGCCGGGCATGTTCTGGTCGGTCAGCACCAGGTCGACCGTCTGGCTCCTGGCCTTTTCCAGCCCGTCGTTGCCGTCCACCGCCTCGATCACGCTGTAGCCCGCATCCTTCAGGGTGAAGGACAGCATCTGCCGCAGGGAACCGGAATCATCCACCGTGAGTATCGTCTTCGCCGTCGTCATGTTCGTGCTTTCGCAAGGTTGTGTTTCAAAACAGTTCGATGTCGCCGCAGTCCATGTGGTGCTGCTCCACCGCGCGCGGCCGGCGCGCGGGGTCGGCCGCGCACGCGCCGTCGGCCAGCAGGTCGCGCACGCCGGCGAGATGCTCGCCCATGCGGCGGATGAGCTGGCTGGTCATGTCCTGGAATTGCAGGCCCGAGATCGCCTCGCCGACGTGGCGCGCGATGTCTTCGCGCAGCGCGTCGAGACGCGCGGCATGGGCATCGACCCCGGCGGGATCGGCGGCGAACGCCGCGAGCGCCCGCTGCTGGCTGGCGACGTCGCGATGGATCGCCATGAAGCTCTCGATCAGTTTCCGGGTCGCGGCTTCGAGCAGCGCGTCCATCTGCGCGAGGTCGCGTTCGATCTCCTGGAGGTGCGCGCCGCCTCCCGTTTGCGGCCGCGCGGGGTCGGGGGCGGTGGTGCGCATGGGATCAGAGGTAGTTGAAGAGCGAGAGATTCGCCGTTTTCACGAAGGACTGCTGCGCCGCCTCCAGCGCCGTCTGCTGCAGCGAGAGCTGGGTCAGCGCCTTGGTGTAGTCCAGATCCTGGATGTCGGACAGGGCCGCGCTGTACTGGACGTCGCGGCTGCTGCCGGCGTTATCGAGCGACTCGATTTCCTGCATGCGGGTACCCACCGAGGCGCGCACGGTCGAAATGTTGGTCATCGCCAGATCGATGTCCGACAGGCCGGCGGCGAGGCCGCCGGTCAGCGCGGCCTGGGCGACCGGCGTGGCGACGGGCGTCTGCAGGAGGCCGATCAGATCCTTCAGCGTCTGGAAAACGTCCTGCCCGCCGCCCTGGAAGACACTCTGGCCGGAATTGCTCATGGCCATCCGGCGGCTGGCATCGACCTGCACGAGCTGCTGGCCGGTATCGCCCTGGTAGTTCGCCCCGGTCGCGGTTTCGACGAAAGGCCGGGTGTCGCTCTGGAAGCCGGAGAACAGATAGTTGCCCGTGCCGTCTGTGGTATTGGCGAGGTTGAGCAGGCTCTGGAAACGGGCGGTCAGTTCGGTGGCCAGCGCGGTGCGGCTGCTGTCGGTGAAGGTGGGGTTGTCGGCGGACACGACCGCGCTGCGGATTTCCTGCAGCAGGTCGGTCACGCCCGACAGCGCGCCGTCGACCAGCGCCAGCGAATTCTTGACCTGGGTCCGGTTGTCCGCGTACTGGGCGTTGATCGATTGCGACTGCCCGATCTCGAGCGCGCGCGCGGCGGCGACGGGATCGTCCGACGGGCTGAGCATGCGCCGGCCGGTGGCGATCTGCTGCTGGAGCTTGGCGAGCGTGGACTGCACGTCGCCCATGCGGGCGGCGCCGCCGTCGAAGATTTGCTGGGTGCTGATGCGCATGCGCGTTATCCCCTCATCGTCCGATCGACACCAGCATGTCGAACATTTCCTTGGCGATCTGCATCACCTTGGCGGCGGCCTGATAGGCCTGCTGGTAACGCAGCAGATTGGTCGCTTCCTCGTCCAGGTTGACGCCGGATTCGGATTGCAGCGTGGCGGTCGTCTGTTCGAGCAGCGTGCCGGCGGCCGCGCTGGTCACTTCGAGCTCGCGCGTCTTGTTGCCGATCTCGTTGACCATCTGGCCGTAGGCGCCCAGATAGGTCGCGGTGCCGTTGACCAGCGTGCTGGTGGTCTGCAGCGCAGCGAGCGCCAGCGCGTTGACGTTGTTGCCGGTCGCACCGGGCGCATCCGCCGCGGCGATGTCCGCGGGATCGGCAAGGGCCACCGAGAAGCCGCTCGCGCCCTGCGCCGTCGGACGGATCAGAAAGCTGTCGCCCCCCACGGGCGACGTGCCGGGGAGGTCGATCTGCACGCCGTCGATGGTCTGCGGAAAGGTGGTGAAGGTCGTCGTCTTGCCGTCGGCCAGCCGGGTCATGGTGTAGTTGGTGCCGTCGAACCGCAGGCTGTAGTCGCTGGTGGTCAGCGCGCCGGCATTGGCGATGGCGGCCGTGATCGTGGCGGTACTGTTATTTCCGCTATGTGCCGTCACCGTGGGCGCGCCCACGTTGAAGAAGGCGCTGCCCGCCGCGCCGGACAGATCGAAGCCCGCCTGATGCTGCGCGTTGAAGGTCGCGGCCAGCCCGATGGCGACGCGGCCCAGCGCGTTCTTCGCCGGGTCCAGCGATTCGCTGCGGAACTGCATGAGCCCGCCGAGCGTACCGCCGGTGAAACTGGCGTCGCCGACGACCATCGTGCTGCCGTTGCCGGCCTTGTAGCCGACCGCCGCTTTCTGCGGGTCGGTCGGGGATGCGAGCATCACCAGCCTGGAGGTCGTGTTGCCCACCACCAGCGGCTGGCCGTTGCCGATGAAAACGTTGTAGGCGCCGTCGTCCTGCTTGACGACGGTGGCCTTGATTTCCTTGTTCAGTTCGAGAACGAGCTGGTCGCGCTGGTCGAGCAGATCGTTGGGCGGCTGGCCGGTGGCGCGCTGCGCCTTGCCGATGGCGTCGTTCAGGCCGGCGATCTGGTCGGCGTAGGCGTTGATGAGCGTGACGCTGGAGGCGATCTGGGTGTTGACGCCCCGCTCCAGTTCGGTGAGCTGGCCGGACAGGCTCTGGAAGCGCGCGGCGAGGGATTCCGCCGACGACAGCGCGGTCTGGCGGGACGGCACCGAAGTCGGGTCGGTGGCCACGCCCTGCACGGCGCTGAAGAAATCCTGCAGGGCCGGCGACAGCCCGGCGTCCGGGTCGGCCAGCAGGTTGTTGATCTGCCTGATCTGCGCGTAGTAGCTGTCGAGACCGCTCTTGGACGTCTGCGCGTTCTGCGCCTGGGCGCCCAGGTATTCGTTGTATATCCGTTTGACGGTGGAGACTTCGGTCCCCTGGCCGATGAAGCCGAAGCCGAAGTTCTGCGCCAGCGCGGCGCCCTGCACCACCACCTGTCGGTTGTAGCCGGGCGTCGAGGCATTGGCGATGTTGTGCCCGGTCGTGCTGAGTCCCACCTGAGCGGCGGTCAGGGCGCTTTGGGCGATGCCGAGGATGTTGGTGGCCATTGGGTGTCAGGGTGCGCCGGGCGGACAATCCGCCCTTTCAAATTGTGAATCGGCCGGCCGCGTCATTTCTTGAATGTCCGGGCCGCCAGGGTCTGTTAACACTAGGCTTTTTCCACCAGCCGGATCGTGCCGGCAAGTTTGCGGGCGTAGGCCGGGTCGGTCGCGTAGCCCGCCTGCTGCAGCCCCTGGGCGAAGCCGGCCGCGTCGCCGCCCTGGGCGATCACGCCCTGGTAGCGGGCGTTGCCGCGCAGCAGGTCGGCGTAATCCCTGAAGGCGTCGGCGTAGGAGTCGTAGGCGCGGAAGGTGTCCACCTGCCTGACCGGCTGGCCGTTTACGTATTCGGTGGTCACGATGTCGACGGTGCGGCCTTTCCAGCCCGCGCCGGCCTTGATGCCGAACAGGTTGTGGCTGTCGGCGCCGTCCGCGCCGCGGATCGCCTGCCGGCCCCAGCCGGTTTCGAGCGCGGCCTGCCCGACCATGAAGCGGGCGGGAATGCCGGTGGCGGCGCTGGCGGACTGGGCGTGCGGCAGCATGCGCTGGACGAAGTCGCCGACATGCGCCGGGACATACGACTCCACACGGGCTATAGCCCGTAGTGGATCGGAGTCCCCTTGTGGGACATCGCTACTTGACGACGCAGCCGGGGCGGCTGGCAGCGCGAAGGCCGGCGGCGCGCGGTCGGCGTTCAGGGGAAAGGCCTGCGCCTCGGCGGCCGGATCGACCGCGTCCGTGGCCGCGCGGCTCAACTGGCGCACCATCACGTCGGCGAGCCCGATGCCGCGGCTGGCCAGGCTCTGCGACAACTGCTGGTCCAGCATCGAGGTGTACATGCGGGTCTGCTCGCTGTCGAAGAGGCCGTCCTGGCTCGTGGTCTCGCGCATGCTCTTCAGCAGCATGTTCATGAAAACGGCCTCGAACTGCCGGGCCGCCGCCTTGATCGCCTCGGGCGAATTCTGCTTCGCGTCGAGCCTGAGATCGCCGACGCCCTGGACGTCGATCGCGAGCCTGGCCGAGAAATCGGCGGCGCCCACGCCCATCAGATCACCTCCAGCTCGGCGCGCAGCGCGCCGGAGGCCTTCAGCGCCTGCAGGATGGCCAGCAGGTCCTGCGGCGTGACGCCGATGGAATTGAGCGCCTTGACCACGTCGGCGAGCGAGGCGCCGCCTTTCAGCAGCATGACCTCGCCCGGCTGCTGGCGGATTTCGATTTCGGACTGCGCGGTCACCACCGTCTCGCCGCGCGAGAACGGCGCCGGCTGGCTGATCACCGGCTGCGTATTGATGATGACCGAGAGATTGCCGTGCGACACCGCGCTCGGGTCGAGCATCACCTTCTGGTTCATCACCACCGAGCCGGTGCGCGCGTTGACGATGACCTTGGCCATGGCGACGGCGGGGTCGACCTCCAGGCTTTCGACGGCGCCGAGGAAGGCCACTCGCTCGCTTTCGCCGACCGGCGTCTTCACCTGCACCACCCGGCCGTTCAGCGCGCGCGCCGTATCCTTGCCGAAGCGCGCGTTGATCGCGTCGACCACGCGCGCGGCGGTGGAAAAATCGCTCTGCCGCAGCTCCACGTTGATGCGGCCGGATTCGCCCAGCGCGGTCGCCACGCCGCGCTCGACCGTGGCGCCGGCGGGGATGCGGCCCACCGACAGATGGTTGATCTGCGCCTTGCTGCCGTTGGCTGAGGCGCCGGCGCCGCTCACCGCCAGGCTGCCCTGGGCCATCGCGTAGATCTGCCCGTCCGCGCCCTTGAGCGGCGTCATCACCAGCGTGCCGCCACGCAGGCTCTTGGCGTTGCCGATCGACGACACGGTCACGTCCAGCGTCTGGCCGGACTGCGAGAACGGCGGCAACTCCGCCGTCACCATCACGGCGGCGACGTTCTTCAACTGCATGTTCACGCCGGTGGGCAGGTTGACGCCCATCTGCGTCAGCATGCTGGCGATGCTCTGGGTGGTGAACGGCGTCTGCGTGGTCTGGTCGCCGGTGCCGTCGAGGCCGACCACCAGGCCGTAGCCGGCGAGCTGGTTGGCGCGCACGCCCTGGATGGCGGCGATGTCCTTGATGCGCTCGGCCTGGACCGGCGCGGCGAAGGCCAGCGCGGCGGCGAGCAGGAACGAAATCGGTTTCATGGCGCAGGTTCTCAAAGAGGCGCGAGACTCAGGAAGAAGCGCGCCAGCCAGCTCATCACCTCGGCGGAATCGAGCTTGGCGCTGGTGCGGTATTCGATGCGCGCGTCGGCGACCTTGGTCGACGACACGCTGTTGCCGGCCTGGATCGAATCGGGCTGGACCACGCCGGACAGGCGGACGTATTCGACGCCCTTGTCGAGCGCGACCTGCTTCTCGCCGGACACGGCCAGGTTGCCGTTGGGCAGCACCTCGACCACGGTGACGGTGATCGTGCCGCTGAAGGTGTTGCTCGAACTGAGCGAGGCGGCGTCGTCGTATTCAGCCGACGAGCTGCCGGTCATGCCGAGGCCTTGCAGGGTCTTGAGCGGCAGCTTGGACACCGCGCTGATCGACGAATCGACGGCGCCGGTCTTGGAACCGCTCGACGAGGCGTCCTTGCCCGCCGAGGTCTTTTCGTTGATGACGATGGTGAGAATGTCGCCGACCTGGCGCGCGCGCCGGTCCTCGAACAGGGGGCGATAGCTGGCACTCTGGTAGATCGCGCCATTGCCCGGCGCGGCGGCGGCCGGCGCCTGCGGGCGCGCCGTGTTCGGCCCCTGCGCGATGGTCGAGGGCGTGGCGCCGCAGGCGGCGAGCAGGCCCGCGGCGCAGGCCGGCAGGACGAATCGGGTCAGCCAGACGTTCATGATCTTCACAACTGCGTCAGGCGCTGCAGCATCTGGTCGGACGTCGAGATCGCCTTGCTGTTGATCTCGTAGGCGCGCTGGGTCTGGATCATGTTGACCAGCTCCTCCACCACGTTGACGTTCGAGGTTTCGACGTAGCCCTGGTTGAGCAGGCCGGCGCCGTTACTGCCCGGCGCGGTGCCGCTCGGCGTGCCGGACGAGGCCGTCTCGGCGTAGAGGTTCTCGCCCAGGCTCTGCAGGCCGGCCGGGTTGATGAACATGGCCAGTTGCAGCGTGCCGATCGTGGTCGGCGAGGCCGAGCCGGGCTGCGTCACCGACACGGTGCCGTCGCGCCCGATGGTCAGCGTCTGCGCGTCGGCCGGCACGGTGATCGCGGGCTGCACCGGGTAGCCGCTCGAGGTCACGAGCTGGCCGTTGGCGTCGGTCTGGAAGGAGCCGTCGCGGGTGTAGGACGTGGTGCCGTCCGGCATCAGCACCTGGAAGAAGCCCTGCCCCTGGATCGCCACGTCCTTGGCGTTGCCGGTCTGCTGCAGGTTGCCCTGGGTGAAGATGCGCTCGGTGGCCACCGGCTTCACGCCGGTGCCGATCTGCAGGCCGGAAGGCAGTTGCGTCTGCTCGGACGACTGCGCGCCGGGCTGGCGGATGGTCTGGTAGAGCAGGTCCTCGAACACGGCCCGCGCGCGCTTGAAGCCGCTCGTGCTGACGTTGGCGAGGTTGTTGGAAATCACGTCCATCTGCGTCTGTTGCGCATCCAGACCGGTCTTGGCAATCCACAGCGAGCGAATCATGTCGGCTCCTCAAAAATCGGCGAATCAGCTCAGGCTCAGCAACTGGGCCGCCTTGCTGTCGTTGCTCTCGGCGTGCTGCAGCAGCTTCATCTGCATCTCGAACTGGCGCGCCAGGGTGATCATGTCGACCATCGCGTCGACGACGTTGACGTTGGACGATTCGAGCGCGCCAGACAGCGCCTTGACATTGGGATCGGCGTCGGCCGCGCCGCCGTCCTTCAGGCGGAACAGGCCGTCGTCGCCGCGCGCCAGATCGCCGGGCGGCGGATTGACGAGCTTGAGCCGGCCGACCGTGGTGAGCCCGGTCGCGGCCGATCCGTCGGGCAAAAGCGAGATCGTGCCGTCGCGACCCACCGCCAGGTTGCTGCCGGGCGGGATCGACAGCGCACCGCCGTCGCCCTGCACGATGAGCCCGCTCGCGGTGCGCAGCACGCCGTTCTCGTCCAGCTCGAAGCTGCCGTTTCGGGTGTAGGCCTCGCTGCCGTCCTCGGCCTGCACCGCGAACCAGCCGTCGCCCTCGACGGCCACGTCGAGCGGCCGCCCGGTCTGCTGGATCACGCCCGCGCGGAAATCGGTGCCGGTCGTCGAATCGACGACGAAGGCCCGCGTGGGCAGGGGCGCGCCTTCCACCGGCACGGCGCGGAAGGCGTCGATCTGGGCGCGGAAGCCGGTGGTCGAGGTGTTGGCGAGGTTGTGCGAAACCGTCGCCTGCTGTTCCAGCGTGTGCTTCGCGCCAGTCATCGCGGTGTAGATCATGCGGTCCATGACGGCCCCTCAGAAGCGCGGTGCGTCAGCGCAGGTTGACCAGGGTCTGCATCACCGCGTCCTGGGTCTTGATGGTCTGCGCGTTGGCCTGGTACACCCGCTGCGCGGTGATCATGTTGACCAGCTCGGCGGTGAGGTCGACGTTGGAGTCCTCCACCGCGGACGACTGCAGCACGCCGAGGTTGCCGGAGTCGGGCGTGCCGACGAGCGGCGAGCCCGACTCGGAGGTTTCGGCCCACATGTTGTTGCCGATCGGCTTCAGGCCGTTGGGGTTGGCGAAGCTCGCCAGCACGACCTGCCCCAGCACGGCGGACTGGCCGTTGGTGTAGCGGCCGAGGATGATCCCGTCGTTGCCGACGCTGAAGCCCGCGAGGCGGCCGGCGGTGTAGCCGTCCTGGACCAGCTTGTCCACGCTGAACGGCGCACCGTACTGGGTGGTGCCGGTGTAGTCGATGTCGACGGTGAACGGCGTCGTCGCGCCCGTGGTCACCGCCACCGAGGAGGAGAGCGGCATGGCGGTGGTGAGCGCGCCGTCGGCGTTGAACGCGAGCGTGCCGACCGAGGTCGCCGTAGCGCCGTCGACGGAAGCGAACACGTCCCAGGTGCCTGACGCTGTCTTCACGTAGTAGGTCTGCAGCGTGTGCGCGTTGCCCAGGCTGTCGTAGATCGATACCGACGTGGCGTTGTGGAAGGTGGTCGGGTCATTCTGGTCGAAGTTCGCCGATACCAGCGGCGTCTTCGTCGAATCCAGGGTGAGCTGGGCCGTCACCTCGCTCGATTGCTGCGGCGGCAGACTGGTGGTGCTGACGAACAGCGGCGCGGGCGCGCCGGTGGACAGCACGCCGCTGGCGTTGGCGGTGTAGCCGGTAAGGTTGGCGCCGTTGGCGCCGACGATGTAGCCGTTGCGGTCGAGCTGGAACTGGCCGTTGCGCTGGTAGGTGATTTCGCCGTTGTTCTCCATGCGGAAGAAGCCGCCGCCGTTGATGGCGATGTCGAGCGGATTGTTGGTCGAGGTGATGTTGCCCTGGGTGAACTGCTGGGCCACCTGGGCGAGCTGCACGCCGATACCGATCTGCGAGCCGCCCGCGCCGGTGAGCGAATTAGCGTACACGTCGGCGAACTGCGCCTGCGACTGCTTGAAGCCGACCGTGCCGGCGTTGGCGACGTTGTTGCCGATGGCGTCGAGATTCTTCGACGCCGCGTTCAGGCCGCTCAAACCTTGCTGAAAACTCATGGTGCTCTCCTTGGTGGTGTCGTCGCGAAGACGTTCATCAGAAAATCTGCCGGATGTCGGTGTAGCCGGCCTGGCCGCTGCCGGCCAGATTGAGCTGCACACCCTTGCTGTCCTGCGTCACGCTCGACACCAGGCCGAGATAGAGGGATTCGCCGGTCACGGCCTCGCCGGCCTTCGAGGCGCTGACCTTGAAGGTGTAGCTGCCGGCGGGCGCGGCGCTGCCGTCGTCGGCCAGCCCGTCCCAGGCGACCAGATTGACGCCGGCCGCGCGCTCGCCCAGATCGAGGGTGCGGACGGTCGCGCCCGCCGCGTTCTCGATGATCAGCTTGACCGAATCGGCGGCGCCTTCGAGGTCGAAGCCGACCACGGCGTTCTCCTGCGCGGGGCCGATGACGTCGCCGGGCACCAGCACGCTGCGGCCGATCAGGTTGGCGGCCTGCGCCATCTGGTTGTTGCCCAGGCTGGCGACCAGCTTCTCCATGCTGGCGCTCATGTTCTCGATGCCCTGCACGGTGGAGAGCTGCGCCATCTGGCTCGTCACCTGCGCGTTGTCGAGCGGGTTGAGCGGGTCCTGGTTCTTCATCTGCGCCACCAGCAGGCTGAGGAAACGGTTCTGCGTCTCCTCGGCGCTGCTCTGGGTCTTTTTCGCCGCGGCGGCGCCGAAGAGGCTGGTCACGGAACTGGTGTCTTGTACGGTGCTCATCGGGATTCCTCTTTATTGGCCCAGGCTCAGGGTCTTGAGCAGCAAGGTCTTGGTGGTGTTCATCATTTCCACGTTCGACTGGTAGGAGCGCGAGGCGGAAATCATGTTGACCATCTCCTCGACGACGTTGACGTTGGGCAGGGTCACGTAGCCCTTGTCGTCGGCGAGCGGGTTCTTGGGGTCGTACACCGTCTTCATCGGCGACGGATCCTCGATCACGCCGGCGACGTTGACGCCAGTGGCGCCGCTCTCGCCTACCGGCGCGGCGGCGAACACCACCTGCTTGGCCTTGTAGGGCGTGCCGTTGGCACTGGTCGCGCTGTCGGCGTTGGCGAGGTTGCTGGCGACGGTGTTGAGCCGCTGCGACTGCGCGTTCATCGCCGAGCCGGCGACGTTGAAGATGTTGAACAAGGACATGCGCGTGTCTCCTTAATATCCCGCGCGTCAGCCCTGGATCACGGCAAGCATGCCCTTGATCTGCTGGCTCAGGCGGGTGAGATTGAACTCGTACTGCACCGCGTTCTCGGCGAAGGCGGCGCGCTCGGCGTCCACGTCGACCGTGTTGCCGTCGACGTTGCCCTGCGCCGGATTGCGGTACTGCAGGAAAGCATCGGTCGACGGGCCGGCGCTGCCCTTGAGGTGATTCGCGGCGGTGGCGGCCAGCGTCACGCCGCCCGTCGCGGTCTGCCCCTGCAGCGCGCTCGACAGCACGGTCTTGAAATCGAAATCGCGCGCCTTGTAATTGGGCGTGTCCGCATTGGCGATGTTCGATGCCAGCACCTGCTGGCGCTGGTCGCGCAGACGCAGTGCCTGCGCGTGAAAATTGAGCATGTCGTCCAGCCGGTTCAGCATTGCGATCACCTTGTCTCCCCGCGGCGTTCGTCCGCGAGGCCTTTTTCGATGACTGCATCCTAGATGCGCCGCTGTCCATCCAATCGAACGAAAAAAGGCAGAAAGGCGGCTCATTTCGGCGTTTGGGCCGCGCGCGCGCGAGGCTAGACTGCGGCCAGCATCCGCATACCGGGACACGCCCATGAAACGCCTTTTCTGTCTGCTGCTGACGCTCGCCTGGGCCGGCGCGGCGCCGGCGCAAGCCGCCGCTCAGGACCCCGAGGCCCTGCGCGCCGCCGCCGAGCGCTTCCTGCTCGCCCAGGCCGCCGGCCAGCCGGGCAAGGTCTCGGTCGCGGTCACGCCGCCGCGCGCCGCGTTTCCCGCCTGCGCCGCGCTCCAGCCGTTCCAGGTGCCCGGCGCTCGCCTCGCCGGCCGAATCACGGTGGGCGTGCGCTGCCTGAGCCCCTCGGCCTGGACGGTCTATCTCCCCGCCACCGTCAAGGTCATCGGCCGGTACGTCGCCACCGTCCGGCCGCTGCCGCCCAACCGGGTGCTGGCGGCGAGCGATCTGGTCCTGCGCGAAGGCGATCTGGGCCAACTGCCGGCGGACGTGGCCACCGACATCGACGCGCTGGCGGGCTACCGCACGGTATCCGGCGTCGCGGCCGGCGCGCCGCTGCGCAGCGGCCTGCTCAAGGCGCCGCTGGTGATCCAGCAGGGCCAGCCCACCCGGCTGGTTCTGGTCGGGCCGGGCTTCACGGTGCAGAGCGAGGGCCAGGCGCTGGCCAATGCCGGCCGGGGCGACCGCGTGCGGGTGAAGACCGCCTCCGGCCAGGTGGTCAGCGGCGTCGCGCAGGACGGACAGCAGGTCGAAGTGGCCTTCTGATCCGCACGGCGGTCCGTCCGCGCGGGTGAATTTTTTTGCCTTCGGAACAGTCTCAACCCTTCAGAAAGCGTAAAACCCGCCGTTTACGGTTCTGATCAGACGGCATTTCGCCCGCCTTACGGACACGCTTTACGGACAGGACACCCGCATGAAAATCGATCCCGGCGTCAAACAGGTCACCCTGCCGACCGCCACCGAAAACCGACCGACGCAGGCCAAATCCGGCGCACGTCCGGACGCCGAGCAGACCGACGTCAAGCTCAGCCCGCGCGCGGCGCAACTGAAGGAACTGGAAACCCGGCTCGCGGCCATTCCGGTGGTCGACCGGGCCAAGGTCGAAAACATCAAGCAGGCCATCGCCTCGGGCCAGTACGCGGTGAACGCGGACAACGTCGCCCAGGGCCTCATCGACTCGGTGAAGGACATGCTCCATGTCGCAAAATCCAAGTGATCCGGGCCGGCATCTGACCGCCGAGAACGCCGCCTGGGCCGCCCTGGCCGGCACGCTGGCCGACGAGGAGCGCGCGCTGGTCGACGGCGACGCCGAGCGCCTGGCCGCGCTCGCCCCGGTCAAGCTCGAACGCCTGCACGCCGCCAGCGAATTCGCGCGTCAGCGGCTCGACGCGCTGCGCGACGCCGGATTCGCGCCCGATGCCGACGGCATGGACGCCTGGCTCGCCGCGCACGGCGACGCGCGCGCGCGCGCCGACTGGAACAGCCTGCGCGCCCTGGAAACCGAAGCCCGCGCCTGCAACGCCCGCGTCGGCAAGCTCATCGACATGCGCCTGAGCGCCAACCGGCAGGCGCTCAACGTGCTGATGCACGCCGCCAACGGCAAGAACGGTCTCTACGACCCGACCGGCCAGGCCGTCGCCACCCGCGGCGGCGCGCCGCTCACGTCCGCCTGAATCGGGCGGCGCCAGCGCGCTCATTCGCATTCTCAAACAGTCTTGGCGAACAGCGCCACGTCGGGCAGCCCCTCGAAATGGGTATCGCAGGTGAGCAGTTCCGCGCCCTGGCGGCGCGCCGTCGCGTAGACGATGGCGTCGGCGGTGGCCAGCTTGTGTTCGCGGTGCAGGTCCGCCGCGAGCAGCGCGATGGAGGTATCCAAAGGCACGACGACGCACTTCTGCGTGTAGGCGATCACCTGATCCGCCTGTTCTTCGCCCACTTCGCGCACCAGCCACTTCGACAGTTCGAGCTGCACGATGGTCGGCACGATGCACCGGGACTTGTCCGGAAACTGCCTGCCCAGCTTTTTACCGAGCGCGCTGCCCGTGAGCCATTCGATCCAGGCCGAGGTATCGACCACGCGCAACGCTGCCGCCATCAGTAGCGGTCCTTGCGGTCGCGGTAGTCGTCCTTGCGCGCGCCCTTGGCGATGCCGGCCAACTGATCCAGTTCGGGCACGGGCATCACCAGCACGCCCTTGCCCTTGGGAATGAACACGAACGCCTGCCCTGCTTCCCAGTGCTGCGCCTCCCGCACGGCCTTGGGAATGGAAATCTGGAACTTGCTGGACAGGGTGGCGGTGGCGGTCATTTTCATACCCTCATGGTATCGATGTCAATTCGGTAAGAATACACCGTTACGTCCTGGAAAGACTCCTGTCCGATATCGACGTCCGCCGCCGTGTCTGATTCGTCGTCTTTTTTTCGTAGTCAGACTACGAAAAGCAGGGCCGCGTCGGCGGCCCGGCTTTCAAACCGCCCGCGCGGCATGTCGCGGAAATGAATCGGGATAGGGTTCCTTGGTTCGTCCTGCTAACACCTGCGCACGAAGCGGCCGGGCGAGACGGCCGCGATCAGGTCAGTCTCCAGCGGCATGGGTTCGCCGCACAGCCGGTCCGCCAGCGCCTCCCCCAGCAATCCCGCCCACACCACGCCACGCGAGGCGTAGCCCGCCGCGACGTACAGGCCCGCATGGCCGTCGACGGCGCCGAGCAGCGGCAGCCGGTCAGGCAGCGTCGCGCGCAGCGCGGCGCGGCCTTCGAGCGCGGCCAGGTCGAGGCCGGCCGACGCGCCCGGCAGGATCGATTCCAGCCGCGCCAGATTGGCCGCGTCGCTCGCCGTGCGCGGCGCGGTGTCGAGATCGTCGTGCTCGTAGGTGGCGCCGACCAGCGGCCGGACGCCGGGCGCGAGATAGCCCTCGCGCGCGATCACCCGTTCGAGCCGCGGCAGGCTGCCGGCCGGCAGCCGGGTGATCTGGCCGCGCACGTCGTGGATCGGCCAGCCCTGCCCCGGCGCCAGCAATTGCGCATCGCGCGCATTGGCCAGCACCACGGCCTCGACCTCGGCCAGCACCGCGCCGGACGCGTCGAGCACGCGCCAGCCCTGGGGGCCTGCTTCGAGCCGCGCCACGTTTACATGGGTTTTCAGCGCGACGCCGGGCTGCGCGAGCCAGGCCGCGCACAGGCTTTGCGGCGCCACCCAGCCCGCCTCGGGATAGAACACGCCGGCCGCCGCCACCGGCCAGTTCGCCAGCGCGCGGGCGGCGTCGCGCTCGACCCAGCGGGCGTAGTCCGGCGGCGGCGCAGCGGCGTCGAGCGCCTGCCGGTATTTGGCTTCGGCTTCGGCATCCTTCGCCAGATGCAGCACGCCGCAGCGCGCCCAGTCGAGCCCGTCGAGCGCGCGCCAGGCGCGCAGGTCGTGCAGAAAGGCGGCGCGCGTGAGCCGGGTCGAAGCGTTGTCGTCGCGCGAGAGTACCGGGCGGAACACCGCGACCGGATTGCCCGAGGCCGCCTGCGCCGGCGCGGCGGCGCGCTCCAGCACGACGGCCTCGACGCCGCGCCGGGCGAGCGCGTGCGCGACAGCCGAACCGGCCACGCCCGCGCCGACGACGGCGACGCGCTTCGGCACGCGGGCCGCAACGTCCACCCCGCCGTGAAAACGCGCGGCGAGGCAATGCCGCTTGCGACCGTAGCCCGCACGTTTCTCGCAGACGAAACCGGCCTCGGCCAGCCCCTGCCGCACGGACGCGGCCACGGTGTAGGTCGCCGCCGCCGCGCCGGGCCGGGCGAGACGCGCCAGCTCGGCGAACAGGGCGGGCCGCCACAGATCGGCGTTGCGGTCGGGCGCGAAGCCGTCGAGGTAGAAGGCGTCGATGCGCGCGTCGAGCCGCGGCAGGCAGTCCGCCGCCTCGCCGAGCATCAGGGTCAGCAGCACCCGGCCGCCGTCGAGCGCGATACGATGAAAGCCGGGCACGGCGGGCGGCCAGTTGTCGATCAGCTCGGCGGACAGCGCGGCGAAATCCGGCCACAGCGCATGCAGGCGCGCCAGGTCTTCGGCGCGGAAGGGATGTTTTTCCACCGCGCAGAAATGCAGCCGCGCGCAGCGCGCCGGATCGGCGCGCCAGGCGGCCCAGGTGGCGAGGAAGTTGAGCCCCGTGCCGAAGCCGGTTTCCAGGATGGCGAAGGCCGTGCGGCCGGCCCACGCGTCCGGCAGGCCGCAACCCTGCAGGAAGACATGGCACGCCTGCCCCGCGCCGCCGTCGGCGGAGTGGTACACGTCGTCGTAGGCTTCGGAATACGGCACGCCGTCGCGCAGTTGCAGCGTCGCGGGTTCGATGGTTTTCGGCATCGGCGAATGGTACATTGCCCCGACTTCCCGCCAACCCGCATCGATCATGGCTTTTCCCACAATCCGGCTGCGCTATCTCGTTCTTCTCGTCGTCCTTGCCGCGCTGGCTTTCGCCGGCTGGCGCGCCACCCGCCCCAAACCGCTGGAAGTCGAAGTCGCCACGCTGGCGCGCGGCCCGGTCGAGGCCACGGTGGTCAACACCCGCGCCGGCACCGTCACCGCCTGCCGGCGCGCCAAGCTCGCGCCGGCCGCGGGCGGGCAGATCGTGAAACTGTTCGTGAAGGAGGGCGAGCGGGTGAAGGCCGGCCAGCCGCTGCTGGCGCTGTGGAACCGCGATCTCGCGGCCCAGCGCGAACTTGCGCAGCGCCAGTTGACCACCAGCGAGGAACGCCGCCGCGAGGCCTGCATCCTGGCCGAGAACGCGCGGCGGGACGCGGCGCGCGACGAGGCGCTGGCGGCGCAGGGCTTCGTCAGCCCGCAGCGGGCGGACGACAGCCGCGCCAACGCCCACGCGCGCCAGGCCAACTGCGACGCGCTCGCCGCCGACGTGAAGCGCGCCCAGGCGCAGATCGACGTGACCCGCGCCGGGCTGGAACGCACGCTGCTCGCCGCGCCCTTCGCCGGCGTCGTCGCGCGCGTGACCGGCGAGGTCGGCGAATACGCCACGCCCTCGCCGCCCGGCATTCCCACCCCGCCGGCGGTGGATCTGATCGACGACAGTTGCCTGTACGTGACCGCGCCGATGGACGAAGTGGACGCGCCGCGCCTGAAGCCCGGCATGCCGGCGCGCATCACGCTGGACGCCCTGCCCGGCCAGACCTTTCCCGGCCGTGTGCGCCGCATCGCGCCCTACGTCACCGAGGTCGAGAAGCAGGCGCGCACGGTCGACGTCGAGGTCGATTTCGCCGAACCCGAGCGCCAGCCGCTGCTGGTCGGCTACAGCGCGGACGCCGAAGTCATCGTCGACCGCCGCGACGACGCACTGCGCCTGCCCACCCAGGCGATCCGCCAGGACGGCAGCGTGCTCGTGCTTGGCGCCGACGGCGTGCTGGCCGCGCGCACGCCGAAGACCGGGCTCGCCAACTGGGCCTACACCGAAGTGCTGGACGGCCTGGCCGCCGGCGACCGGGTGGTGACCGCCTTCGACAGCGAGGCCGTCGCGCCCGGCGCGCGCGCCATCCCCAAATCGGCCCGGCCATGACCGCGGCGGCCGCCGCCATGATCCGGCTGGAAGGCATCGTGCGCTGCTTCCGCATGGGCGACCAGGAAGTGCGCGCGCTCGACGGCATCGACCTCGCCATCGGCGCCGGCGAGTACCTGTCCGTCATGGGGCCCTCGGGTTCGGGCAAGTCGACGCTGCTCAACGTGCTGGGCCTGCTCGACCGGCCCGACGCCGGCCGCTACATTCTTGACGGCGCCGACGTCGCCGCGCTGTCCGAGCCCGCGCAGGCGCAGGTGCGGCGCAACCGCATCGGCTTCGTGTTCCAGTCCTTCCATCTGGTGCCGCGGCTCACCGCCTTCGAGAACATCGAACTGCCGCTCACGCTGGAAGGCATCGCGCCGGCCGAGCGGCGCGCCCGCGTCGAGGCTGCGCTGGAGGCCATCGGGCTGACCGATCGCGCGCACCACAAATCCAACGAGCTGTCCGGCGGCCAGCGCCAGCGCGTCGCCATCGCCCGCGCCACCATCCTGCAGCCCGCCGTGCTGCTGGCCGACGAACCGACCGGCAACCTCGACCACCGCATCGGCGCCGAGGTCGTCGCCCTGCTCGAAGATCTGCACCGGCGCGGCACCACGCTCATCGTCGTCACCCACGACCGCGAGCTGGGCGCGCGCGCGAAACGGCACATCGCGATGCGCGACGGCAAAATCGTCGGCGACGAGCGATGACCCTGCGCGACACCCTCGCCCTCTCGCTCGCCAGCGTCGCCAGCACGCGCACGCGTTCGCTGCTGATCGTGCTGGCGATGGCGCTGGGCGTGGGCGCGGTGGTGGTGCTGACCGCGCTGGGTGAGGGCGCGCGGCGCTACGTGGTCGACCAGTTCGCTTCGCTCGGCACCAACCTCGTGATCGTGCTGCCGGGGCGCGCCGAAACCAGCGGCGGCGTCATGGGCGCCGTGCTCGGGCAGACGCCGCGCGACCTCACGCTCGACGACGCGCGCGCGATCGGCCAGTTGCCCGGCGTGCGCCGCTACGCGCCGCTCAATGTGGGCACCGCCGAACTGGCCTCGGGCGGCCGGCTGCGCGAGGTCGCCGTGCTCGGGGGCAACGCCGAGTTGCTGCCGATCCGCCACATGGCGCTGGCGCGCGGCCGCTTCACCGCCGACGCCGGCCAGATCGTGCTCGGCCGGGTGATCGCGCAGGAATTCTTCGCCGACGGTGACGCGGTCGGCCAGCGCGTGCGGCTCGGCGACCGGCGCTTCCGCGTGTCCGGCGTGCTGTCCGAGCAGGGCGAATCGATGGGCTTCAACACCGACGAGGTCGTAATCGTGCCGGTGGAGGACGCGCAGGCGCTGTTCAACACCGAGACGCTGTTCCGCATCCTGATCGAGGCCGACAGCCGCGCCGCCATCGAGCCGGTGAAGCGCGCCACGACCCGCCTGCTGACGCTGCGCCACGACGGCGAGGAGGACGTGACGGTGATCACGCAGGATGCGGTGCTCGCCACCTTCGACCGCATCCTCGGCGCGCTCACGCTCGCGGTCGCCGGCATCGCGGCGATCAGCCTCGCGGTCGCCGGCATTCTCGTCATGAACGTGATGCTGGTGGCGGTGACGCAGCGCACCGCCGAAATCGGCCTGCTCAAGGCCATCGGCGCGCCGTCGGCCGCCGTGCGCCGGCTGTTCTTCGCCGAGGCGCTGTGGCTCTCGCTCGCCGGCGGCGCGTTCGGTTTCCTCATCGGCCAGCTCGGCAGTTGGGGCATCCGTCTCGCCTACCCCGCCCTGCCCGCCTGGCCGCCGGTCTGGGCCAGCGCGGCCGGCATCGCCACCGCGCTCGCCACCGGCGTCCTCGCCAGCCTGCTGCCGGCCGGCCGCGCGGCGCGGCTCGACCCCGTGCGCGCGCTGTCCGGAAAATAAGGCGCGCCAGACGATGAATTTCGCCGACACTCTCCGCTTCGCCCAGAGCGCGCTCACCGCGCATCCGCTGCGCACGCTGCTGTCGGCCTCGGGCATCGCCGTCGGTATCGCGGCGGTGATCCTGCTCACGTCCATCGGCGACGGCATCCACCGCTTCGTGCTGTCCGAATTCACCCAGTTCGGCACCCACCTGCTCACCGTCACGCCGGGCAAGACCAGCACCCACGGCGCCTCGGTCGGCAGCATCGGCAGCGTGCGCCTGCTGACGATCGACGACGCCGTCGCGCTCGGCCGCTCCGGCCTGGTGCGCCACGTCAACCCGAGCGTGATGGGCAACGCCGAGGTGCGCGCAGGCAGCCGCAGCCGGCGCGTCACCGTCTACGGTCAGGGACCGGCTTTCGCGCAGGCCTTCAATATGCGCGTCGCCAGCGGCCGCTTCCTGCCCGCCGACGACCTCAACAACCCGCGCGCCTACGTGGTGCTGGGCTCGAAGGTGCGCACCGAGCTGTTCGGCAACGCCAATCCGCTCGGCGCGACGCTGCAGGTCGGCACGTCGCGCTTCCGCGTCGTCGGCGTCATGGAGTCCAAGGGGCAGGTGCTCGGCTTCGACCTCGACGACACGGTCTACATTCCCGCCGCGCGCGCGCTCGAACTCTTCAATCGCGAAGGCCTGATGGAAATCCACCTCGCCTACCGGCCCGACGCGCCGGTCGAAGCCGTGATGGCCGACGCGCGCCGCATCCTGACCGCGCGCCACGGCCGCGAGGATTTCACGCTCGTTCCGCAGCAGCAGATGCTCGACACCCTGTCCACCGTGCTGGACGTGCTCACCTTCGCCGTCGGCGCGCTCGGCGGCATCTCGCTGCTGGTCGGCGCGGTCGGCATGGTCACGCTCATGCACATCGCGGTGGCCGAGCGCGTCGCCGAAATCGGCCTGCTCACCGCGCTGGGCGCCACGCGCGCCCGCATCCGCGCCCTGTTCCTGATGGAATCCACCCTGCTCGCCACCCTGGGCGGGCTCGTAGGTCTAGCTATCGGCGCCGGCGTCGCCTGGCTGCTGAAAACGGCCGTCAGCGACCTGCCGGTGAACGTGCCGTGGGACTACGCCATCGGCGCGTTGATCGCGTCGGTGCTGATCGGCCTGGCGGCCGGCGTCGTGCCGGCCTTGCGCGCGGCGCGGCTGAATCCGGTGGAGGCGCTGCGGGCGGAGTGAAGACCCGTATCAAGCCGCTGCGCGCCTTTCGCTATCGTTTTCCTGACGCCGCGCCGGATCATCGAAGCGGCGGATCGCTCTCGCGTTCGGCGTTCGCAAGAATCAGCCGCGCCTGCTGCATGGACGGCTGGCCGTTCGCCGCGCGCACGAGGTTTTCGCGGAACTGCGCAACTGTCGCGCTGCCGCAGGCATGGTTCCGGAAAAACGCCCCGAGCATCGAAATCCGCCCGGTCTTTCTCATGGCTTCGATGAACTGCTCGGTCGTGGCGGTCGAAAGGCTGCCCATGTCGCGCGCGATGCCGGCGGTGGCCGCGGCGAGATGCTGCCCGGCCGCGGGCCGGTAGTCGCCCCACTGCGGCGCGAAACGCTTGTCGATCAGGACTTCCGTGACCCGCGTTTCGTAGTCGTGTTCGACATGGCCGTCCACGTAGGTCCGGGTTCTCGCGATCTCGCTGGTGGCGACGCGAAAGCGCGCGAAGGCCGGAATCTCGGCGGTGCAGCGCCGCGACCAGGCCTCGCCGAACATGAAGAACGCCGCCTTGAACGCGGTGCTGTCCTTCTGGCCGGCGAAGTCGCCGTCGAACACGCGCCGCACCGAATCCAGCGCGGGGTCGCCCGCGTACTGCTTCCAGTAGGCGTCGAGCCTGTACACGACGCCGCGCTGCCGCTTCGCCGCGACGGCGTGATCCTTGCGATAGTCGCCGCGCGCCCGGGCATCCGCCTGCAAGGCGGCCTGCCGGCTCTGCCGGGCGCCGGCCAGGGTGAAACGCGGATCGTCCGACAGGCCCCAGGTCGTGAGCCAGTTCGAGGTATTGCGCGCGGGGTCGAGCATCAGCCGGCCGGACGAAATCGTGTAGTTGAAGGCCGTGACCGGCTTCTCGTAGCCCCGCTCGACGTCAATGCCGGCCGGGAAATGGTCGCGGTAAACGTGCGATACCGTAACCCAGGGACGCGCGCCGCAGTCCGCGAGAAAAGGCGCGAGCACGCGATTGAGGTCCGCCACGAACGCCTCGGACGGCAACCGATTCTCGAATGGAATGATCGTGGCCTTGGGGTCGCGCGGCGCATGCTGCAGGACGATGGCCACGTAATCGGAGGCGGCGCCGCGCGCCCGGGACCTTTCCGAATCGAGACGCGCGCTCGCCTCGCCATGCAGCCGCCTCGCCTCTTCAGCGCGCCGCTGGAGGCGGGCGGCCTCCGCCTGAAAAGCCTCGTGCGAAATCTCCTTGGTGATGAAGCGCTTCCTCGGCAAGGCTTTCTGCTCGGCCTGAATCGCGTCCGTTTCCCGGCGGAACCGGGTTTCGAGCGTCTGGCGCTGCGCTTCGTATTCGGCTTCGGTCATGCCGCCGATTTCCGGCGCGCGGCAGCGGAATCCATCACCCGACGCCACCGCCTGCGGCGAATGCGCGGTGTAATCCGAGCCGGCCGCAATCGCCGGGCCGACGATCTGCGCGCGCGCCGCGCGCAGATCGTCCGGGGTCTGCGCGCCGGCCGGTCCCAAGCCTGCGCACAGGCTCGCCAGAACGACGCCTCCAAGGCGCATGATGTGCCGATTCATCTCTGCCTCCCGTCGCAGTTTTTTTCTGGTCGGATGCAACGCATCGCGGCATCCACCCTGCCGCCCGCGGCCCAGGCTCATTTAAGCACAGGCCCCGCCGCGCTTTTCATACACGATATTTATGACATCCGTCAGAAATCGACGCGCAGGGCCGCCTCGACCGACCGCCCCGGCTCGCTGGCGTAATTGCGGAGGAACGAAGTGCTGTTGCGGATTTCGGCATTCGTCGCGTTGCGCAAGTTGAGGTAGAGCTCGCCCGCCAGGCCGGCCGCGAGCGGGATGGCCCGGCGCAATCCGACATCCACGCGCGTGTAGCCGCGGGTGGCCGTCTCGTTTTCGCCCGGCCGGTTCTGCGCGTGGGCGCGGGTCAGACGCAGCCTGCCGTGCCATTCGCCCCACCCGGCTTCAAACGCGAGGCCGATGCGGCGGGGCGGCAGCCGCGGCACGTCCTGGCCGCCGTCGAAGCGCCCGCGCACGGCGTCGCCGAACAGGGCGATGCGCGGCTTCTGCAAACCATCGACATCCGGCGACCAGCCGATTTCCAGTTCGTAGCCGCGGAAGCGGGCGTCCTGCTGTTCGTAGCGCATGGCCGGCAGGCACAGGTCGAGCGTGGCGCAGCGGGCCTTGAAGAGTTCTTCGTCGGTATCCCAGAAGATGCCCAGGTTGCGCTGGTAGATGTAGTCCTGTGCGTCGTAGCGGTAGAGGTCGGCCCGAACGTCGAACGCGCCGGCACGATGTTCGAGGCCGAGATTCCAGCCATGCAATGTCTCGATATCCAGCCCGCTGGCGCCGACGTCGAAGGTGCGCGTGGCCAGATGCGGCCCCAGGGCATACAGTTCCTGCACGTCCGGCGCGCGCCGGGCGAGCCAGTGCGTCAGCGTGACGCTGCCGCCCGGATGCGCGTGCTTCAGCGCGGCCGACAGGCTGGTCGGCGAATAGTCGCGTTCGGGCATGGGGACCGTCGTGCCGAATACGGTCTTTTGCGGCTCCGGATCGAAGCGCACCCGCTCGCGCCGCGCGCCGAGCTGAAATTCCCAGGGCGCGGCATGCAGGGTTTCGACCAGATAGACGGCCTGCGCATCGATGGCGGTTTCGGGCACGAAGGCTTCGTAGCCCAGCGCCGAGAAATCGCGCGTCAGCCCGGTCAGCCCCAGGGTTCCGGACAGGCGGGCGTGCGGTTCGTGTTCCAGTTCCAGCCGCGCTTCGCGCACGTCGTTGCGGAAGCGGGTGTGGGCGACGCCATCGACGCGTTCGTCGTGGACGTAGCGCGAATCGCCGAAACGGAATTTAAGCGCACTGAGCACGGCGCCGGGCCGCTCCAGCCGCCCTTCGACGTCGAAACGGGTCTGGCCGAGGCCAATGCGGACGTTCTCCACGGCCGCCAGCGCGCCGCCGTGGCTGTGCGCGGCGCCGGGCGGAATGCCGTAATCGTTCTCGAAGCGCGAGACGGACGCGCCCAGATGGCCGTGCGCGCCGATCACGCTCGCTCCCACGCTGCCGCCGCGGCTGCGGGCATCGGTATTGGCCACGTAGCCGTCGGTGTTGCGTCCGTTCACCAGGCCGAACTGTCGGGTAATCGCCGCCTCGTCGATGGCGCGGCCCGGGACGGCGATGTCGGCCGAGCGGCGCGCGTGCGCATCGACGTGCCAGGCGATCGGGCCGGCCGCGCCCAGCACTTCGGCCACGCCGGCTCGCTGCCGCGCGTTGTCGGCGTAGCGCGTCTGAACCGCGCCGCCCACGGCCTCGGGCAGCGCGTCCGGGATGCGCCGGTCGCGGATTTCCACGGCACCGCCGATCGCGCCGCCGCCGTGACGTATCGTCGCCGGGCCCTTGACGACGCGGATTGCCTCCGCCAGCAGCGGTTCCACGGTCACGCCGTGATCCGGACTGATGGCAGCGGCGTCATGCGTGCCGACGCCGTTGAGCAGCACACGGGTGCGCGCGCCGTGCTGCCCGCGGATCAGCGGCAGACCGACGTTCGGACCGAAGGTGGAATTCGCCACGCCCAGTTCGTCGCCCAGGGTTTCGCCCAGGGTGGCGGCGCTTCTTGCCGTGAGGTCCGTGCCCTCCAGCCTGATCGATGGCTCCAGGCGCGGCGCTTCGTCTACCTCGCGCCCGGCGCTCACCGTGACCGTTTCCAGCACCGTGCCAGCCCCCGTCTCTGCCTGAGTCGCCTGATCGTTTTCGGACGCCTCCGACGCGAGGGAGAACAGGAAAAGGCAGGCAATACACGGGGGCAGCGAATTCATTGGGGGAACCATCTTGCAACATGGTTGCATTATTGTCCGATCGTGCTTTAGTATGCAACTGGATTGCATTCCAACGGTCGCGCCGGGCATCCATTCCGATCAACCAGTCCTCAAAGGGAGTACCACCATGTTCAACATCCAACCCGCATCCGTCCTCAAATCCGGCCTCGCATTCGCTGCTGCGATGGCCTTCGCCCTGCCGGCCCTGGCGGCCGACGCGCACCTCCATGCAGGCGACATCGAACTGGAAGTCGAGGCCGGCAGGCTCGTCGCCGATGGCGCCGCCCATACCCAGTACGGCACCGGCTACGCCATCTTCGAGTCCGATTTCGGGGATTTCGCCGGCGGCCCCTACAAAACGAACAACCCCGGCTACGACAGCCATGCGGGCACGTTCGCCAGCGGCGACATCATCGGCTACCAGGCGCTGGGCAGCCTGTGGTACTGGGATGGCGCCGACTGGGCCAACAACGTGGCGAACGGCGAGACCGTTCTGCTGAACGGCAATCTTTTCGAAGAGACCTTCTGGAGCGTGGCCGGCGTGTTGGGCGACGCCACCGGTCTGCTCGGTCAGGCCGGCGCCAGCGGCAACATCCACGAGCATCTGAGCATGAGCATCAATGCGCCCACAGGCTTCCTGCCGACCGTCGGCGCCTACTACGTCACCCTGCGGCTCATCTCGGACAGCTACGCCAGTTCCGACCCCTTCCTCATGGTGTTCAACAACGGCCTGGATGAAACGGCATTCGAGTATGCGCTGCATGCGCTGGCGGTACCGGAGGCCGACACCTACGCCATGCTGCTCGCAGGTCTGGGCCTGATCGGCTTCAAGCTGCGCCGCCGCGCCTGAGCATCCCGTCGCCCGCGCTGCGCGGGCGGTTTTCTCCCGGAGAATACGCATGACGACCTTGTGCACCTCACGTCTCATCCCCGCTGCGGGGCTGCTTACGCTGCTCGCACTGCCTGCTCCGGCGCTGGCCGTCCACTACGACGTGGAAATCCGCACCAGCGTCGGGCCGGTGACCGGCAGCCGGATCCTGACCGATTTCTACGGCGACCTCGATCTGGCCGGCAGGCTCCCCATCGACAATCTGACGGGCCACAAGATTTATCCAGGTTACTTCGACGACCTGGAAGGCGGCCCGAACATGACCGACGACCCGGGGTTTCAGGCCTTCTCCGGCACGTTTTCGCGGGGCGAGGAAATCCATTTCCGCGCCCTGGGCACGCTCGAATACTGGGATGCGGGCAGCGCGTCCTGGACGACCGCCTCCGCGGATTCCACGATCAAGCTGTACGGCGGCATTCCCACCGACGTGGCGATGAACTACCTGCTCCAGCCCTACGACCCCGCGGCAGCCGCGGCCTATGCCTATTGGGCCGCCGGCACCCTGTTCACCGCCGACGGCATCGCGGGTCCGGTCAGCGCCGTAATCGACGACGCCAAATCGGACGGCGCCTTTCACGCGCACCTGGACTGGGCGCTGACGAACATCTCGCTCACAGGCGTCTACCTCGTGACCCTGCAGTTGTGGTCGCCCGTCCAGGTCGGCGGCACGGCCAAGTACCTGGATTCCGATCCGTTCATGGTCATCTTCAAATCGGCGGGCGTCGCCGACGGCGTTCTGGCCGACGCGCTCGACGCGCGTCTCGCCGCGCCGGTGCCGGAACCCGAGACGTGGGCGATGCTCGCGCTCGGCCTGCCGCTGGTCGGCTGGCTGGCGAAAAGACGTCGGAACGCTGGCGTCTGAGGCTCCGGACGCCAGCCGCGTCGCTCAGGGCTCGAACCCCTCCCGATGCGTGGCGTTGATCGTGCGCAGCAGCTCGCGGAAGGGAATGCTGCGCTCGTGCTGCTTGAACAGCGGCATGAAGGGCAAATCCTCGCCCCGCCCCGTGCCGCCGTATTTCCCGGAGATCATGGATTCGTGGAGGTCGCGCAGCATCGCATCCAGGCTGTCGAGATAAGGGGTGTAGGTGGACGCTTCGTCGTCGTCGTGTTCGAGGCAGGCGCGAAGTTCGTCCACTTCGTAGACGGCTTCCTGCACGAGGTCGATAAGCTGATCGAGGTCCTGGGCTTTCTTGATCATGGTCGGGGTCGGGTCAATCGAAAAGACAAGGATACCGCCAAGGCCGGCTCCGGTCCGTCCGGGCGGCGCACCGCCCGGATGAAAAAACAGGGGCCGGAGCCCCTGTTTCCCGGATGCGGCGTGCGTTACTTGGCCGCGATCTCCTCGAGCCGGCGCGCGCGGATGAGCTGGCCGTTCAGGGCCGCCTCCTTGGCGCTGCCGCCGTAGGCGACGACCATGAGCTGGCTGTAGTACAGCACGGGGATGTCGAACTTGGTGCCGTACTTCTGGTTGATCTGGCCCTGGTAGATCTCGACGTTGGCCTGGCACAGCGGGCACGGGGTGACGATCATCTCGGCGCCGTGGTCGTAGGCCGATTCGATGATGTCCTTGATCTGCGCCTGGGCCTTGTCCGGCTCGGAGAACGCGAGCGCGCCGCCGCAGCAGGTGACTTTCATGTCGTACTCGGGGATCGGGGTGGCGCCGACCATCTCGACCATGTTGTCGAGGTACTTGGGGTTCTCGAAGGATTCGCCGTCCACGCCGAAAGGCCGGTTGGTCTGGCAGCCGACGTAGCCCGCGATCTTCACGCCTTCGAGCGGCTTCTTGACGTGCTTCTTCATCTCGTCGAAGCCGAGGTCCTCGATCAGCACCTCGACCATGTGGCGGATCTCGGGCATGTCGTTGATGGTCAGCCCGGCTTCCTTCAGGGCTTCCTTGGTATCGGCCATCAGGGTATCGGAATGCGTGAGGCGCTCGCGCGTCTCGCGCGCGCCGAGCCAGCAGGCGGCGCAGGTGGCGACGATTTCCTGGCCGGGCATGTGCTTCTCGGACAGCGCGAAGTTGCGCGCGTTCATCACGTGGCGCGGCAGTTCGCCGGCCTCGGCGTAGCCGATGGACGCGCCGCAGCAGTTCCAGTCGGGGATTTCGGTGAGCTTGACGTCCAGCGTCTTGCACATGGACTCGACCGAAGTCAGGTAGTTGGATGCGGACGCGCCCTTCTGCGACGAGCATCCGGGATAGAAGGCGTATTCGTGTTTGGCCATGTTCGTCTCCTTACGCCTGCATCTTCGCGGCCTTGCGGCTGCGTTCGATTTCGTAGGCTTTCTTCAGCATCGCCTGGATGCCTTTCTGGTCCTTGCACTTGTGGCCGCCCAGGATTTCCAGAGGGTTGAGCCGCTTGGCCTTGATGAGGCCCAGCGCCACGTCCTTCATCTTCATGCCTTCCTTCACGCCGGCGCCGAAGCCGTTCTTGAAGTACAGGCCCATCGAGAGCTTGAGTTCGTTGACGCGGCCGGTCTTGGTTGCGTTCTTCCAGAACAGGCCCGAGAAGAAGCGCGTCGGCTGCATCTTGGGCGCCACGCCGAGACGGTGCGCGTATTCGGCGATGCCGTGCATGATGTGGGTGATCGGCAGCTTGCGCGGACAGCGCACGATGCAGTTGTAGCACGAGGTGCAGTTCCACATCGAGGTCGTGGTCAGCACCTCTTCGCGCTTGCCGGCACGGATCATCATGAAGAGCTCCTGCGGCGGGTGTTCCCAGGCGCTCTGGAAGTTGGTCGGGCAGGAACCGGAGCAGACGCCGCACTGCATGCACATCTTCACCCAGTCGCCCATCTCGACCTGTTCTTCGATTTCCTTCAGGAAGTTGTTGCGGTATTTCTCCGCCATCGCGGTATTCGCGCTCATGTCCTCACTCCGGTCTGATGATGCATCGTCAAGGATGGCCGGTGCATGCTAGAAACCCTTGAACGGGCTGGGGCCGACGGCGATCAGCTCTTCGACGTATTTGTTGATCATCTCGGGCACGCGCTCGATGTCGGTGATGGCGACTTCGAGGTCGCGCACGCGCTCCGTTTCCAGGTTCAGCGTCTTCAGCGTGTCGTCGATCTTGGACATGCGCACGCGGCCCAGCTCGGAACCCTTGACGAAGTGGCACTGGTACTCGTCGCCCGACTTGCAGCCCATCATCATCACGCCGTCGTAGCCGGCGTTCAGCGCGTCGGTCACCCAGATGGTGTTGACCGAGCCGAGGCAGCGGATGGGGATCACGCGCACGAAGGCCGAATACTCGTTGTGGTTCATGCCCGCCATGTCGAGCGCCGGGTAGGCGTCGTTCTCGCAGGCGAGGATGAGGATGCGCGGCTTCTCGGAGAATTCGTCCGGAATGTCGACCGCCTTGACCTGCGCGCCGACGGTGTTGACCGAGTAGTTCTCGAACGAGATCACGCGCACCGGGCAGGCGCCCATGCAGGTGCCACATCTACGACAGCGCGCTTCGTTGAACACCGGGAAGCGCTTTTCATCCTCGTCGATCGCGCCGAAGGGGCATTCCACCGTGCAGCGCTTGCACTGGGTGCAGCCTTCGAGGCGTACCTTCGGGAACGACAGGTCGCCCGAACGCGGATGCGCGGCGCGGCCGAGTTCGGCGTTCTCCAGCGCCTGGATCGCCTTCAGCGCGGCGCCGGTGGCGTCCTCGCACGCCTGCGCGATGTCCATCGGACGGCGCACCGGGCCGGCGGTGTAGATGCCGGTGCGGCGGGTCTCGTACGGGAAGCAGATGAAGTGCGAGTCGGTGAAGCCCTGCTTCAACTGCGGCACGTCCGTGCCCTGGCGGTAGTTCAGGTTGAGGATGGAGATCGGCTTGACTTCGGGTTCGCCCTCGCCTTCCTTCGGTACGGCGAAGATGTCCACGCCCGAGTTCGGCACCTGGCCGGTGGCGAGCACGACGAGGTCGACGTCGGCGATGGTCGCATTCGCGTCGTCGAGGATCAGGTCGTGGAAAGTCACCGTGCTGCCGTTGCTGCCGGGCTGCACGCCGGAGACCTTGCCCTTGGTGAAGATCACGCCCTTTTCCTGCGCGCTGCGGTAGAAGTCCTCGCCGTTGCCGGGCGTCCGCAGGTCGGTGTAGATGATGGTCGTGTCGACGGACGGGTTGGCGTCCTTGAAGTACATGGCCTGCTTGATGCTGGCGTTGCAGCAGAAGCCGGAGCAGTACGCGAGATGCGTGCCCGAGGGATCGCGCTGGCCGGCGCACTGCACGAACACCACCGATTTCACCGGCTGGTTGTCGGAGGGACGGCGGATCACGCCGTCGCCGGCCGCGGCCGCGCGCGCCAGGCTTTCTAGGCCGAGCTGGTCGACCACGTTGGGCGACTTGCCGCCGCCCAGCTCGGGCAGCTTGTTCAGGTCGTAGGTCGTGAAGCCGCTGGCCTGCACGATGGCGCCGATGTCCTCGGTGTGCGTCGCGCCGGATTCGGTGGCGATCTGCACCACGAAGCGGCCGGGCGCGCCGTCGGTCTTGGCGACGGTGGCGTTGAGGTAGACCTTGATGTTGGAATCGCCCAGCACCTGCGACACGAGGTCGCTCACGCCGGTGTCGGCGGGCGACTTGAAGGGCTCGTGCACGGGCATGCGCTTCCAGAGCTTGCCGGCCATGCCGCCCAGTTCGCCGGTCTTCTCGACCAGCACGACCGGGTAGCCGGTCTTGGAGGCCTCGATCGCGGTGGTCATGCCGGTGACGCCGCCGCCGACCACGAGCAGCGTCTTGCTGCTGCCGGTGTTGGGGTTGCCGCCAGGCGCGCTCATCGCCTTGACCTCGGCGCAGCCCATGCGGATGTAGTCTTCCGCCATGTCCTGCGTGGTTTCGCGCGCCTCCTCGGTGTCGGGACGAATCCAGATCACGCCTTCGCGCAGGTTGGCGCGCGCCACGGCGTTCTCGGGGAAATGGAAGGCTTCGGTCTTGGCGCGGCGCGAACAGGCGCCGATCATGATGTGGGTGACGCCTTCGTTGGCGATGTCGCTCCTGATCATCGCGACGCCGTCGGCCGAGCACAGGAAGTCGTGCGTCTTGGCCATCGGCACCTTGCCGTCCTTCTGCGCGATCTTGACCAGCGCGTCGGTGTCCAGCCGCTCGCCGAGCCCGCAGCCCTTGCAGATGTACGCGGCTACTTTCGTTTCAGCCATTTCAAGCCTCCGCCTTTGCTACTTTGTTCACGACCTGGATGGCGCGCAGCGCCGCCGCGGTCGCCGACTGCACCGCGCGGTTCACGTCCAGCGCGTTCGACGCGCAGCCCGCGCCGAAGACGGCGCCGTTGGCCGGGTCGGCCTCGATGAAGCCGGAGGAGTCGGCGACGATGTGGCCGGGAATGCTCACGCCCTTGACCGACGGCTCCATGCCGACGGCGAGCACGACCAGATCGTGCGGCGTGGTGTAGCGCTTGTAGCCTTCGGTGTTCACGCCCCAGCAGACCGGATTGCCGTTCTCGTCTTCGGAAATGCGGGCGACCTTGGACTTGACGAAACTGACCGAGGGATCGGCCTGCACCTTCTGGTAGAAATCCTCGAAGCGGTCGATTGCCCGGATGTCGATGTAGTAGATGGTCGACTTGCCGTCTTCCGGATACTTCTCGCGCACGTAGTGCGTCTGCTTCAGCGACGCCATGCAGCAGATCCGGGAACAGTGGCGCAGGTGGTTCTCGTCGCGCGAACCGGCGCACTGGATGAAGGCGACGTTCTTCGCCTCCTTGCCGTCGGACGGACGCAAAAGCTTGCCGCCGGTCGGGCCGTGCGGGTCGGCCAGGCGCTCGAACTCCACGCTGGTGATGACGTTCTTGAAGCGGCCGTAGCCGTAGGGCTGAATCTTCGCCGCGTCGTAGGGCTGCCAGCCGGTCGCCCAGATGACGGCGCCGGCCTTGACCTGGATCGTCTCCTCCTGCATGTCGAGATCGATCGCGCCGTACTTGCAGGCGGCCTTGGCGGCCTCGGCATCCGGCGTGCCGATGATGGCCGGGTCGAGCACGTAGCGCTGCGGGTAGGCCATCGACGACGGCAGATAGGCCGCCTTGTGCGTGCCGAGGTTGTAGTTGAACGGATCGGCCACTTCCGTCGACACCGCCTTGGCGCATTCGCCGCAGGCGGTGCAGTTTTCGTTGACGTAGCGGGGTTTGACGCGAACGGACACGGTGTAGTTGCCGGTGCCGCCTTCGATGCCGGTGACTTCGGCCAGGGTCAGGACGCGTACGCGGGGATTGCTCTTGAGGCGGCGCTGGTTGATCTCCAGACCGCAGGTGGGGTGGCACAGCTTGGGGAAGTAGCGGTAGAGCTGGGAAGTCCGGCCGCCCAGCGCGGGATTCTTCTCGACCAGTACCACATTCTTGCCGGTTTCGGCGGCTTCGAGCGCCGCCGTCATGCCGGAAATACCGCCGCCCACCACGAGAATGGTCTCGTTGGTCGCAACATGCTCCGTCATTGTTTCCTCCATCCGATGGATGCAAAGCCGTTTTGAAATTATCCGGAATGGAGGCTTTGAGTCCTCCCGGATAGCCGGTTTCGAGCCCGGATCAAACCGGTGGAATGGTACTCCCAAGGCCCTGTCCGCCGCCACGGACAAGGCCGGGTATCTCAATCGAAGTTTTCTATGCGGGAATAAGGGGAAGTTGGCCGGCGCGCCGATCGGCCGGCTCGATGCGGCACGCGCGCTGGAATCCGGCACAATTCCGGCTTTCCGCGACGCCGGCGGGGCGGCGCATGTCCCCACAGTCCGCGCGGGAACCCGCCGGGCGCGGATCTGTCATTTCCGATCCTGGGCCCGCCGTCCGGCCGATCCCGCACCCCATCCAAACGACACCCTCTGAAGAGACCTGGAGACCTGATGAAACTTCCTATCCCATTCGCCGCTTCCGCCCTGCTCGCGCTGTCCGCCCTGCCCATGACGGCTGGCGCGCTGGACGTCAACATCACCGCGCAACTGCCGTCCGTCGAGGTCATGCACGGCGGCCAGAAAGTCATGATCGTGCGCAATCAGAACCCGGCGAACACCATCAACCCCGATTTCGCCAAGACCTCGCGCCAGTGCCCGCCCTTCTGCATCCAGCCGGGCGAACTCGCGCCCGGCGTCCAGACCATCGGCGAGCTCGAGATTCTGGATTACCTGAAGCGGATGAGCGACGGCGACAAGGGCATCCTGGTCGTCGACTCCCGCACGCCGGACTGGGTCGCGAAGGGCACGATCCCGGGCGCCGTCAACATTCCGTGGGACCAGCTCAACATCGGCCATTCCGATCCGATCACCGTGCAGGACATCCTCGAAAAACAGTTCGGCGTCAGGAACCAGGACGGCTTCTACCTGTTCGACCAGGCCAAGACCGTCGTCATGTTCTGCAACGGCCCCTGGTGCGGCCAGTCGCCCACCAACATCCGGGGCCTGCTGAAGATCGGCTATCCCGCCAACAAGATCAAGTGGTATCGCGGCGGCATGCAGGATTGGGAAAGCCTGGGCCTGACCACGGTCAAGCCCGCGAAATAAATCATCTGTCCGGCTGCGGGAAACGGGGCTTCGCGCCCCGTTTTTCACGTGCGGCCGCTACACGTGCGGCGTGACCGGCGGCAGGATCGAGGCCGGCGCGGCCTCGACGGCGACGATGTCGAACGTCATCGCGACGAGGTCGGCCATGATGTAGGTCGGCGGCGCACCGACGCCGCCGACGGTGCCGGGATTGACCAGCCAGGTCTCGCCGCCCTTGACGTTGGCCACTCGGGCCACGCTCGATTTGTGGTCGTGCCCGCAGCACACCAGATCGTAGTCGCCGGTGCAGGCGAGCGCATGCGCGTAGTGCGGGTAATGCACGAGGAAGAGGCTGCGGTCGGCCAGCGTGAAGGCCGCGTCCTGGCCGTGGTAGCGGATCACGCTGTTCGGTTCGGCGGCGAGCCGCGTCATGTTGTAGAGGTCGCCGGTGTTGTTGCCGTGGATCACGTGCACCGGCAGTTCGTACTTCTGCAGCACGCGCAGCGTGGTCGGCGCGACCACGTCGCCGCAGTGCAGCACCGCCTCCGCCCCGTTCGCCTTGGCGTGCTCGACCGCCGCGCCGAGCAGGCGGCGGTTGTCGTGGGAATCGGAGAGAATGCAAACTTTCATGGGTGTTTGCCAGGGATCAGGGGCCAGGATTCAGGAGGCAGGGATGGAGCGGCCTGCGGCCGCGCATGTTCGAAAAGCGCGAAAGCATCATCCCCTGAATCCCGATCCCTGAATCCTGACCCCTATATTCAAAATGCCGGCTTGTCCGCCGCATTGCGATAACGCTCGACGCCGGCGAGGATTTCCGCGCGCGCGTCGTCCGCCCCGGTCCAGCCTTCGACCTTGACCCACTTGCCCTTTTCCAGGTCCTTGTAGTGTTCGAAGAAATGGCTGATCTGGGCCAGCAGCAGGGGCTGGATATCCTCGGGCTTCTCCACGCCCTTGTACAGTCCGCACAGCTTGTCCACCGGCACGGCCAGGAGCTTGGCGTCCACGCCCGCCTCGTCGGTCATCTTCAGCATGCCCACCGGACGGCAGCGCACCACGACGCCGGTGATCAGGGGAATCGGCGTCACCACCAGCACGTCGACCGGGTCGCCGTCCTCGGACAGCGTATGCGGAATGTAGCCGTAGTTGCACGGATAGTGCATCGCGGTGGACATGAATCGGTCGACGAACATGGCGCCGGATTCCTTGTCCACCTCGTACTTGATCGGTTCGCCGTGGGCGGGGATTTCGATGATGACGTTGAAATCGTCCGGCAGGTTGCGGCCGGAACTGACGCGGTCGAGGCTCATAGGTACCTGAAACCTTAAAAACGGAAAGGCGCGATTATACCCGCGCCGTCTTCCGCGCCAGGGTGCGTCCTGTCACGGTTTCCGGGATAATTCCCGCTTTTTGCATGCTGTTCTCGCCCGCCTCCCCCTCTTCCCGCCAATCCGGCCTCGCCGGTGCCGCCGACGCCCTGTGGCTGGCCGAACGCGCGCGTCACGGCGCACCGCTGGCGGTCGTGTGCGCGAGCGCCTGGGACGCGCAGCGGCTGGCCGAGGAAATGCGCTGGTTCGACCCCGGTCTGCGGGTCTGCGTGTTTCCGGACTGGGAGACCCTGCCCTACGACAGCTTCTCGCCGCACCCCGACCTGATCTCCGAACGGCTGGCGACGCTTTACCAGGTGTCGCGCGGCGAGTTCGACGTGCTGGTGGCGGCGCTGACGACCGCGCTGGTGCGGCTGGCCCCGCCCGCCTTCCTCGCCGCCCACACCTTCTTCCTCAGGCAGAAGGACCGCCTCGACGAGGCCGCCTTCCGGACGCAGATGACGCTGGGCGGCTACACCCACGTCAACCAGGTCTACGCGCCGGGCGAGTTCTCCATCCGCGGCGGGCTGATCGACCTGTTCCCGATGGGCAGCGTGCTGCCCTACCGCATCGACCTGTTCGACGACGAGATCGAGACGCTGCGCGCCTTCGACGTGGACAGCCAGCGCAGCCTCTATCCGGTGCCCGAAATCCGTCTGCTGCCGGCGCGCGAGTTTCCGCTCGACGAGGCCGGCATCACGCGCTTCCGGCAGAATTTCCGCGAACGTTTCGAGGGCGACCCGTCCAAATCCAAGCTCTACAAGGACGTGAGCAACGGGCTGGCGCCCGCCGGCATCGAGTACGCCCTGCCGCTGTTCTTCGAGACGACCGCGACGCTGTTCGATTATCTGCCCGCCTCCGCCACGCTGGTGCTGCACGGCGCGCTCGACGAGGCCGGGCAGGCGTTCTGGGCCGACGCGCAGGGCCGCCACCGGCTGCTGGCCGGCGACCGCGACCGGCCGCTGCTGCCGCCGGCCGATCTTTTTCTGCCGGTCGACGATTTCTTCGCGCGCGCCAAGGGCTGGCCGCAACTGCATCTGGCGCAGGCCGGCGCGGGACCGGCGCAGCCGGTGCCGCCGGTCTCCGTGGACCGCCGCGAGGCGCATCCGGTCGCCCGGCTCAAGGCGTTCGCCGACGGCTTTGCCGGCCACGTGCTGATCGTCGCGCCCTCGGCCGGCCGCCGCGACACCCTGCACGAATACTTCGCCGAACACGATCTCGACGCAGTACCCTGCGAAGGCTGGGCCGGCTGCCGCGATGCGCAGACGCGGCTGCTGCTGACGCACGGCCCGCTGGCAGAGGGCTTCGTCGCCGCCGGCGCCGGGCTGGCCGTCGTCACCGAAACCGAGCTGTACGCCATCCCGCCGAAGACGCGGCGCGCCCGCGAAGCGCGCGCCACGCAGATCGACAACCTGCTGCGCGACCTGTCCGAACTGAAGCCGGGCGACCCGGTGGTCCACGCGCAATACGGCGTCGGCCAGTACCTCGGCCTCGTCAGCATGGATCTGGGCGACGGCGACACCGAATTCCTGCACCTGGAATACGCCAGGGGCGACAAGCTCTACGTGCCGGTCGCCAACCTGCACCTGATCTCGCGCTACAGCGGCGCGGGCGAAGGCGAGACGCCGCTGCACCGGCTGGGCACCGACCAGTGGGAGAAGGCGCGCCGGCGCGCCATGCAGGCGGCGCGCGACACCGCGGCCGAACTCTTGAACCTGTACGCCCTGCGCGCCGCCCGCGAAGGCCACGCCTTCCAGTTTTCGCCGCACGATTACGAGGCCTTCGCCGAAGGCTTCGGCTTCGAGGAAACGCCCGATCAGGCCGCCGCCATCGCCGCCGTCATGGCCGACATGCAGTCCGGCAGGCCGATGGACCGACTGGTCTGCGGCGACGTCGGCTTCGGCAAGACCGAAGTCGCACTGCGCGCCGCCTTCATGGCGGTGATGGGCGGCTACCAGGTCGCCGTGCTGGTGCCGACCACGCTGCTGGCCGAACAGCATTTCAACAATTTCTCCGACCGCTTCTCGCAGTGGCCGATCAAGCTCGCCGAACTGTCGCGCTTCCGCACGCCCAAAGAGCAGACGGCCGCCCTCGAAGCCCTGAAGGACGGCAAGCTCGACATCGTGATCGGCACCCACCGGCTGATCCAGAAAGACGTGAAGTTCGCCCGCCTCGGCCTCGTGATCCTCGACGAGGAACACCGGTTCGGCGTGCGTCAGAAGGAACAGTTGAAAGCCCTGCGCGCGGAAGTGGACGTGCTGACGCTGACCGCGACGCCGATTCCGCGCACGCTGGCGATGTCGCTCGAAGGCATCCGCGACTTCTCGGTGATCGCCACCGCGCCGCAGAAACGGCTGGCGGTGAAAACCTTCGTGCAGCCCTTCTCCGGCGGCCTGATCCGCGAGGCCGTACTGCGCGAGCTGAAGCGCGGCGGCCAGGTCTATTTCCTGCACAACGAGGTCAGCACCATCGAGGCCATGCGCGAACGGCTGGAAAAATTGCTGCCCGAAGCGCGCATCCGCGTCGGCCACGGCCAGATGGGCGAACGCGAACTGGAACAGGTGATGCGCGACTTCTACCAGCAGCGCTACGACATCCTGCTCTGCACCACCATCATCGAAACCGGCATCGACATCCCGACCGCGAACACCATCCTTATCAATCGCGCCGACAAGTTCGGGCTGGCGCAACTGCACCAGTTGCGCGGGCGCGTCGGCCGCTCGCACCACCAGGCCTTCGCCTACCTGCTGGTGGACGAGGACAGGAACCTCACACCCCAGGCGAAGAAACGCCTGGAAGCTATTCAATTAATGGAAGAATTGGGCTCGGGTTTCCATCTCGCCATGCACGACCTGGAAATCCGCGGCGCGGGCGAAGTGCTGGGCGACAAGCAGAGCGGCGAAATCCTCGAAGTCGGCTTCTCGCTCTACAACGAGATGCTCGCCAGCGCCGTCGCCAGCCTCAGGGCCGGCAAGGAGCCGGACATGAGCCAGCCCCTCGGCGTGGTCTCCGAGATCAACCTGCACCTGCCGGCGCTGCTGCCGGACGACTACTGCCCGGACGTGCACGAGCGCCTGGTGCTCTACAAGCGGCTGGCGACCTGCGCCGCGCCGGACGATCTGACGGCGATGCAGGAGGAGCTGGTCGACCGCTTCGGCGAACTGCCCGATCCGGCCCGCGCGCTGCTCGCGGTGCACCGCCTGCGCATGGCCACGCACGCCTACGGCATCGTCAAGCTCGACGCGTCCGGCGAAGGCATGAGCGTGCAGTTCGTGCCCAAGCCGCCCGTCGATCCGGGTAGAATCCTGCACCTGATCCAGGGCAAGGCCGGCTACCGCCTCGCCGGCCCCGACCGGCTGCGGCTGACGACGCCGCTGCCCGATCTGGCCCGGCGGCTGGGCGCGGTCAACGCCTTCCTCGCCGCCCTGGGCGACCCCCTTCCATCCGCAGCCTGACCCGAACGACCGCATGAACCTGATCCAGCCCTTCGCCGCCCTCCGTCCCGCCGCCGGACGCGCCAACGACGTCGTCGCCCCGCCCTACGACGTGCTGTCCACCGAGGAGGCGCGGGTGCGCGCCGCGGGCCGTCCGTGGAGCTTCCTGCACATTTCCAAGCCGGAGATCGACCTGCCGCCGGGCACCGATCCCTATTCGCCCGCGGTCTACGCCAAGGCCGCCGAAAACCTGCAGGCGATGATCGCCGCCGGCGTGCTCGCGCAAGACCCTGCGACGGCCTACTACGCCTACCGCATCGTCATGGGCGGGCACAGCCAGACCGGGCTGGTCGCCGCCGCGAGCGTGGCCGACTACGACACCAACCGCATCCGCAAGCACGAGTTCACCCGTCCGGACAAGGAAGACGACCGGGTGCGCCAGATCGACGCGCTCGACGCCCAGACCGGCCCGGTGCTGCTGGCCTACCCGGCCACACCCGAGGTCGACGATCTCCTCGCCGCCGCCTCGGCCGGCGCGCCGGACGCCGACGCCGAGCTGGACGGCGTGCGGCACACGCTCTGGGCCATCCGCGACGGCGACACGCAGGCCCGCCTGACCGCCGCCTTCGACGCCATGCCTGCGCTCTACATCGCCGACGGGCACCACCGTTCGGCCTCGGCCTCGCGCATCGCGGCGGCCCGCAAGGCGGCCAACCCGGCGCATACCGGCACCGAGGCCTACAACTTCTTCCTGTCGGTGATCTTCCCCGCGCACCAGATGCGGATCATGGACTACAACCGGGTCGTCGCCGACCTCAACGGCCTGACGCCGGACGCTTTTCTGGCAAAGCTCGGTGCAGCCTTCGAGGTGGAACCGGCCGCCGCGCAGGTGAAGCCCGAGCGTCCCGGCGTGTTCGGTCTCTATCTCGCCGGCCGGTGGTATCGCCTCGCCATCCGTCCCGAACGGATCCCGGCCGATCCGGTCGGCCGGCTCGACGTGAGCCTGCTGCAGAACAACCTGATCGCGCCGGTGCTGGGCATCGCCGACCCGCGCCGCGACAAGCGCATTGATTTCGTCGGCGGCATCCGCGGACTGGCCGAACTGGAAAAACGCGTGGACAGCGGCGAGATGGCGCTGGCTTTCGCGCTGCATCCCACCCGCATGGCAGACCTGATGGCCGTGGCCGACGCCAATGAAGTGATGCCGCCCAAATCGACCTGGTTCGAGCCCAAGCTGGCCGACGGCATGGCCTCGCACGTACTGCGCTGAGATCGCCGAAAGCGCGCGGATCGCCGCACGCAGCCGGCCCGACCGTCCGGCTCGCACGCCCCGCCGAACGGTCGGTCGGCCGTTAAAGAAAAGTCGCGCCGGGGCCGATACACCCTTACGTATCCACCGTCTCGACGAGACACGATCAGCGACCAGGACTTTCCGTGAAAATCGACAAACGCATCACCCCGACCGCCACCGCCAAGACCGGCGCCGCCAAGGGCAAGGGCGCCGGCAAGACCGCCGCGCCGACCGCCGGCGGCGACTCGCTCACGCTGACCGAATCCAGCACCCGCATCCGCACGCTGGAATCGCAGCTCGCCGGCGTCGACGTGACCGACGCGGGCAAGGTGGAATCGGTCAAGGCCGCGCTGGCCGACGGCAGCTTCACCGTCGATGCCGAGGTCGTGGCCGACCGCCTGATCGACCACACCAAGCAGACCCTGCGCAAGCGCCCGCGCAAGAAATAATCCGTACAATTTCGGCTTCGATCCCGATCCGGAGCCGTCCATGAACGACATCCAACTGACCGTCACCGGCATGACCTGCGGCGGCTGCGTCGCCAGCGTGCAGAAAGTGCTGTCCGCTCTTCCCGGCGTGCAGACCGTCGAAGTCACCCTCACCCCCGGCCAGGCGCGCGTCGTCTACGATCCCGCCCGCGTCGACCGCGACGCGCTGATCCAGGCCGTCGTCGGCGCCGGCTTCGGCGCCGGCTAGACCGGCGTTTCCGCTTCGCACAGACCGTCCAGCGACTGGGGCGCGTGAACCCCGTTGCCCTGGACGTAATCCACGCCGATCTGGCGCAGCAGCGCGAGCGTCCGGTCGTCCTCCACGTATTCGGCCACGGTCTTCAGGCCGAGCAGATGGCCGATGCGGTGCACCGCCTCGACCATCGCGCGGTCGACCGGATTGACGACGATGTCGCGGACGAAGGCGCCGTCGATCTTCAGGTAATCGACCCTGAGGTTCTTCAGGTAGTTGAACGACGACAGCCCGCTGCCGAAATCGTCGAGCGCGAAGCTGCAGCCGAAACCGCGCAAGGCCTCGATGAAGGCGTTGACCACCGACAGGTTGCCGATCGCCGCCGTTTCGGTGATCTCGAAACAGAGGTTCGGGCCGAGCGCCGGGTTCGCCTCCAGCCGCGCCAGCAGCATGTCGCGGAAAGCCGGGTCCTTGAGCGACGCGCCCGACAGATTGAGCCCGAACAGGTGGCCCGTGCCGCCGGGCAAGGCCGCGCAGCGCTGGCACAGGCGCAGGGTTTCCTCGATCACCCACTGGTCGAGCGCGGGCATGACGTAATAGCGCTCCGCGGCCGGAATGAAGGCCATCGGCAGGATTTCCGAGCCGTCTTCGTCCACCATGCGCAGCAACAGTTCGACGTGGCGGGTGCGCTCGACGCTGCCGTCGGTCCGCCGGATCGCCTGCCAGGACAGGCGCAGCCGGTGCTCCTCGATGGCGCGCTGGATGCGCGCGACCCACTGCATTTCGCCGCGATGTCTGACCAGATCGAGATCGCGGCTTTCGTAGACGTGGATCTGGTTGCGCCCCCGGTCCTTGGCCACGTAGCAGGCGGCATCGGCCGCCGACAGCAGATTGGCGGCGGTGCCGCTGTCGCGGGTGATGGCGACCATGCCGACGCTCATGCCGACCGCGAAGATGCGGTCGCCCCACTTGAAGCGGAAACGCTGCACTTCGGCCCGGAACAGGTCGGCCACCTGGACGGCGTCGTCGAGACCGCAGTTTTCCAGCAGCAGGGCGAATTCGTCGCCGCCCAGCCGCGCCAGCGTGTCGCGCTCGCGCAGGTTCGATTTCAGCAGCAGCGCGAGCTGGCGCAGCAGTTCGTCGCCCGCCGCGTGGCCGCAGGAATCGTTGATCACCTTGAACTGGTCGAGATCCATGTAGCACAGCGCGTGCGACCGGTCGTGCTGGATCGCCGACTGCAGCAGGCGCTCCAGCCGCTGCTCGAACTCGCGCCGGTTGATCAGGCCGGTCAGCGCGTCGTGGCTCGCCTGGTAGACCAGCCGCGCGGTCGCCTGGTCGATCTTCGCCTGCATCTGATCCTGCGCGGTCTGCAGATGCGCCGCCATGTGGTTGATGCCGCGCTGCAGCATGCCGAGCTCGGCCCGCCCGGTCTGCGCCACGCGCGCGTCGAGATGACCTTCGCCGATCCGGCTCACCGTATGCGTCAGCGCGAGGATGGGCCGCGTGATCTGACGGCCGATGCGCCACGCGAGGTAGAGGCTCAGCGCCAGCCCGGCGAACAGGATGCCCAGGCTGCGCAGGATGGCCTTGCGCTGGCTGCGGATCGTGGCGTCGCGCGACACGTCCAGCCCCACCCAGCCGAGCAGGCGGGTGCGCCTGTCGGGTACGGCGCTTCCGGATTCGACCGCCTGGAAATCGTCGACCACGACCTCGGTGCGGGTGATCGGCGCGTAATAGACCAGACGGTCGGCGAACTCGACCTCGTGGATGCGGTCGACGGGCATCCCGTCGCGCAGCGGATTGCGCCACGCGCCCATCCCCACCTGGGCCAGCCATTCGCCGTTGTCGGCGAACACCGCCGCGCCGCGGATGTCCGGCTCGATCGCCGCTTTTTCCAGCAGATTCTGCAGCACGTCGATATTGCCGGAAGCGACGCCGTATTCCACGGCCGGCGCGAGCTGGCGCGCGATCGACACCGCGCGCGTGCGCAGCGACTGGTCGAGGTCCTGGATCTTGCCGGCGATGAGCTGGAACAGCAGCAGCACGCCGACGATCGCCACCGGCACCACCGCCAGACCGATCACGCGCCCGCGTATGCCAAGCGAATAAGCCATCAGCGCTCGCCCCCCATGCGTTTTTCCAGTTCGCCCTCGGGCGGCACGACGAAGCCGAGCGAGCGCGCCACCTGTTCGTTGACCGACACGCTGAAATACGCCGGGTAGGCCGGCGCCGGCAGACGCACCGCGGGCGCGTTCAACGCGTTCGACACCCATGCGGCGGCCTGCCGGCCGATCTGCGCGGGGCTGGAATGCAGCGACAGCAGCGCGCCGGCGCGCGTCAGCGAGCGCGAATAGCCGACCACCGGGTCGCGGTAGCGGTACGAAGTCAGCAGCAGGCTTTGCGCCGTGCTGGCGTTCAGCACCTGCGGATCGGGCACCGCCAGCAGGACGTCCGCCTCGGTCAGCACGTTTTCCAGCGGCAGGGCCAGACGCCGGTCCTCGCTCACCAGTTCGTAGGACAAGGCGAGCTTCTGGGTGCGCAAGCCGGCTTCGATGTCGTCGATCAGCCCCCGCTGCCCGGCGCTCAGCAGCACGCCGACGCGGCGGGCCTCGGGAAAGGCGAGCCGGATCAGCAGGGCCTGGCGCTCGAAAGGCTGGTCCAGGTAGATGGCGGAAACCGCGCGCCGGCCGTTGTCCGCAAGGCGCGCCTGGCCGGTCTTCTGGTACCAGGCGCGCGGCACCAGCACGGCCAGGACGGGCGTGCGACCGGGCTGCGCGGCCACGGCATCGGCGGCGCCCACGCCCACCGCCACCGCGAGCTTCGCGTCGCCCGGGCTGCGCGCCGGCAATGCGGCCGCATATTCGCGCACCACGTCGTGCCCGCTGTCGTCGAGCACGGCGCGGATGACCTGATAGACCTCCTGATACGGCGCCGAGTCGTTCGACAGCACGACCGCCACGCGCGCCGCCGAGGCCGAAGTCATGGAAACGGCGAACGGCGCGCACGCCAGCAGCGCCCGGAAAACACGCACGGCAGCCGTCCGGCGCCGCGGCGGCGGGGGTGTTTGAATGTCGATTCGCCCTAGCCCCCGGCAGCGTCTCGCGCTGCCGGTTCGTCACGCCACAGGCAAGCGCCCCGGCTTTCCTTGTCGATGGCGGCCAGCGTCGCCGCGTGCGCGGCCAGGTCGGCCTCGCCGGCCCGCAGCCGCAGCGGCCGCGGCCGCTCGCGGGACGAGGCGGCGCGCAGATCGGCCTCGTCCGCGTCGAGCCCGATCGACAGGCTCTCCTGGCCGCGCGTGAGCGCCAGGTACACGGCCGCGAGCAGTTCGCAGTCCACCAGCGCGCCGTGCAGGGTGCGCGCCGAGTTGTCCACGCCGTAGCGCTTGCACAGCGCGTCGAGGTTGTTGCGCTGGCCGGGGTGCAGGGCCTTCGCCATCGCCAGCGTGTCGGTCACGCCGTTGACCCAACTGTCGAGCGCGGACAGGCCGGCCAGACGCAGCTCCATGTCGAGGAAGCCCACGTCGAAAGGCGCGTTGTGGATGATGAGCTCGGCGCCCTGGACGAACTCGGCGAATTCGCACGCGACGTCGGCGAAACGCGGCTTGTCGAGCAGGAATTCGTTGGTAATGCCATGCACCTGCATGGCGCCGGGATCGATCTCGCGGTCGGGCTGGACGTAGCGGTGCAGGTTCACGCCGGTCAGCCGCCGGTTCACCATCTCGACCGCGGCGATCTCGATGACGCGATGGCCCTGGTTGGGGTCCAGTCCGGTGGTTTCGGTATCCAGGATGATTTGGCGCATGGCTCGTCGGATTGTTTTGTCAATGATGTTGCCGGGCCTGCTCGACGCCCGGATCGGCGAGCGCGTCGGCCCGTTCGTTTTGGCTTCGGCCGCCGCTTCGCGGCTTGACATCGGCACGGCCGATGTCAGCCTGCACCGAAACGCGCTTGCAAAACCGCCCCGAGTTCATGCCTTCCCCTGCAATTGTTCTACGCCCTTGTTCGCCAGGGCGTCCGCACGCTCGTTTTCCGGGTGGCCGGCATGGCCCCGCACCCAGTTCCACTCGATGCGATGGCGCTGGGCCAGCGCGTCCAGACGCCGCCACAGATCCTGGTTCTTCACCGGCTTGCCGTCGGCGGTGCGCCAGTTGCGCCGTTTCCAGCCCGGCAGCCACTCGCTGATGCCTTTCTGCACGTACTGCGAATCGGTGTGCACGGCGACGGCGGACGGCCGCTTGAGCAGTTCGAGCGCCTGGATCACCGCCGTCATTTCCATGCGGTTGTTGGTGGTGTCGGGTTCGCCGCCGAAGATTTCCTTGCGGTGCCCGCCCGCGACGAGCAGCGCCCCCCAGCCGCCCGCGCCCGGATTGCCCTTGCACGCGCCGTCGCTGTAGATATGGATGACGTCAGCGCTCACGGCGCATCCGGTAATGCTTGATGTCGACCACCTTGGCCGGCGACAGCAGGCGCTGCGTCACCGGCGTCTTCCACTGCGGCAGGATGATGTGCATGCCCTGCACGCGCTTGACCGCCTGCAGGAAATACACGCCGCCGCCCATCGCCCACCAGCGGTCGCCCGCCGGCTCCATGAAACGCAGCCGGCGCAGCCAGTTCTCGCGGTTGATCGGCGGCCGGTAGCAGCACATGCTGCCGGCCGCCACCTCCAGCCCGAGCAGCGCCATCCAGTCCTTGACGCGGGAGATGTTCAGGAAGCTGCCGTTCCACGGGTAGCCGCGTTCACCCCCCTGGAGCTTGCGCGCCAATCCCCACAGGCTGCGCGGGTTGAAGCCGGCGAGGATCAGCCGGCCCTCGGGACGCAGCACCCGCTCGGCCTCGCGCAATACCTGGTGCGGATTGGCGCTGTACTCGAGCACGTGCGGCAGCAGCAGCAGGTCGAGCGACTGGTTCTCGAACGGCAGGAACATCGGGTCGGCCCGCACGTCGGCCGCCTCGACTTCGCAGCGCACGCGCAGCGGAATCCGGCTGTTGCGCAGGAAATCGATGCGGGGCAGGCCGACCTGCACCGCGTTGAAGCCGAACACGTCCGACACCGCATTGTCGAAATAACGCTGTTCGCGAAACAGCAGATGCCGCCCCAACGGCGTCTCGAACCATTCCGCATCCTGTTTCGATACCATGACGTCTTCTCCTTCGACCGCCCGCGCGATGCCGACGCTGATTCCCCTGCCCGCATTCGACGACAACTACATCTGGCTCTGGCACGACGACCGTCGCGCCGTCGCCGTCGATCCCGGCGACGACGCGCCGGTGCGCGCATTTCTCGACGCGCGCGGGCTCGCGCTCGCGGCCGTGCTCATCACACATCACCACGGCGATCATACTGGCGGCATCGCGGCACTGCGTCAACGTTTCGATTGCCCCGTCTACGGCCCCGACAATCCGCGCATCCGGGGCATCACGCACGTCGTGCGCGGCGGCGACGTCGTCGCGATCGACGCGCCCGCGCTGCGCTTCGACGTCCTGGCCACGCCCGGCCACACGCTCGACCACGTCAGCTACGTCGGCCACGGCTGCCTGTTCTGCGGCGACACCGTGTTCGGCTGCGGCTGCGGCCGCCTGTTCGAGGGCGACGCGGCGACCATGGCCGCCAGCCTGGACGCCGTGCTCGCCCTGCCCGATGCTACCCGAGTCTGCTGCGCGCATGAATACACGCTGACCAACATCGCCTTCGCGAAAACCATCGACGGCGCCAATCCCGCACTGCTCGAACGCGAACGCCGCGACCGCGCGGCGCGCGCGGCCGGTCGCCCCACGCTGCCCTCGACGCTCGAACTGGAAAAGGCCACCAATCCCTTCCTGCGTTTTCACGACGCGGACATGCGCGCCTTCGCGGCCCGTTACCTGAAACGCCCCGACCCGCTGCCGCATCAGGTCTTCGGCGCCGTCCGCGCCGCCAAGGACGCCTGGGACGCCACGCAGCCCTGACGTTTCCGGGTTGACCATACCGGGCTTGCGCCTATACGATGCCTTCTGTCGCAAAACGGGAGCACGGATTGCCCGCCCCCCTGTTCACCCCGCCCGGAGTCGGGCGCGCCCTGATCCTGCTGCTGGCGGCGGCCGGCCTGTCGGCCCATGCTGCCGACAGGCCGCTCGGGTTCCAGTCGCTGCAATGGCATTCGGAACAGTCGGCCGATACCGACGGCGGGCTCGTCGAGGCCGCATCCGAAACCGACGTCTGGCAGCGCGTCCGCGACGGCTTCAAGATCGAAGACGCGGCCGAGCAGAACCCGCTCGTCGCCGCGCAGACCCACTGGTACGCCTCGCGGCCCGACTACGTGCGGCGCATCGTCGAACGCGCGCGCCGCTACCTCTATCACATCGTCCAGGAAGTCGACCGCCGGGCCATGCCGACGGAAATCGCGCTGCTGCCGATGATCGAAAGCGCGTTCAACCCCACCGCGCTGTCGCCCTCCGACGCGTCCGGCATCTGGCAGTTCATCCCCGCCACCGGCCGCCACTACGGCCTGAAGCAGGACACCTGGTACGACGGCCGCCGCGACTTCACTGCCGCGACCAACGCCGCGCTCGATTACCTGGGCAAGCTCTATCTCGATTTCGGCGACTGGCAGCTCGCGCTGGCCGCCTACAACTGCGGCGAAGGCTGCGTCGCCCGCGCCATCCAGAAGAACGTGGCGCAGGGCCTGCCCACCGACTACGCCAGTCTGCCCCTGCCCGCCGAGACGCGGAACTACGTGCCCAAGCTTTTGGCCATGAAGCGCCTCGTCCAAGTGCCCGAGCAGTTCGGCGTGGCGCTCGATCCGCTGCCCAACCAGCCCTACTTCGAGCAGGTCACGCTGCACGCGGCCAACATGGACCTGCAGTCCGCCGCGCGGCTGGCCGGCACGAGCCGCGAGGAATTCCTCGCGCTCAACGCCGCCTTCCCGCGCAAGCTCATCCGCGCGGATGCGCCGGTCAAGCTGCTCGTGCCGGCCGGCCAGGCCGACACCTTCCAGCGCAATCTGGAATCGGGCGACTGGGACCGCTGGGAACCCCACGCCGTGCAGCGCGGCGAGCGGCCCGAGGCGCTGGCCGCGCGCTTCGGCATCAGCCTCGAACGCCTGGAAACGCACAATCACTTCCAGCTCAGGAACGGCCGGTTCGCGCGCGCGCAGACCATCCTCGTGCCCGTCCGCCAGCGCGCGGCGACGGACGTGGCGACGACGCGCGCCGCGCCGACCGGCGAATACCAGGCGCAGCGCGGCGACACCCTGTACGGCATCGCGCGCAACCGCGGGCTCACCGTGGCCCAGATCCTCGCCGCCAACCCCGACTTCGACGGCATGCTCAAGCCGGGCCAGATTCTGAAACTGCCCGCGGGCGCCGAACCCGAGACGCTGGTCGAGCCCGTCCGCAAGGTCGCCTTCACGCCGCGCGCCGGGAAGCCGGCGCCGCCCCGCCATTACACGGTCCGGGCCGGCGACACCCTGCACGCGATCGCCGACCGCTTCGATCTCAGTCTGGCGACTCTCAAGGCCTGGAATCCCGCCGTGCGGAAGAACGGCATCATCCGCCCCGGCCAGCGCCTGGCCGTCCAGCGCCCCTGAAACGCGCGCCGGCTCGCCGGCTCAATCGGGGGGCGCCGGCGGCTCCGATTTGTCCGACATCAGCAGGGCCATTCCGGCCGCCGCCACGACCATCCACAGCACGGCCGCCCAGACGCCCAGCGCGTCGGACAGCGGCCCCATGTAGAACAGCATCAGCATGGCCACGGCGAGGATGCCGTTGCCGATCCAGAATGTGGGCGGACGTTTGGGCGCGTTCATGAATGAAGCCGTGAAGGGCTGACGAGATCGGATGCGACGGGATTATGCCCCGAGTTCCCGCATCGCGCCGCGCATGACGCGGCCCGACGACCGCAGCAGCAACGCCGCCAGCCCTGCGGCCACGACGATGTCGGGCCAGCCCGATTCGAACAGCCAGACGCCGCCGGCCGCCAGAAATACCGACAGGTTGGACGCAATGTCGTTGCGCGAGCATTCGTATACCGAACGCATGTTGATGTCGTCCGCGCGATGCCGCCACAAGAGCCACAGACACAGGCCGTTGGCGCCCAGGCCGAGCAGGCTGAAGACGCTCATGACCTCGTACGACGGCACGACGGGATGGATGAGCTTCCAGACGATCTGCCCGACGACGAACGAAGCCCCCAGGAAAATGAGGCCGCCCTTGATGAGGGCGATGCGCGCCTTGACCTGTGCGCTCCGGGAGACGGCGTACAGGCTCAGGCCGTAGGTCAGGGCATCGCCGAGGTTGTCCAGGCTGTCGGAAAACAAGGCGGCGGACCGCCCGTAGAACGCCGCCGCAATGATGACCAGGAACATGGCCGCATTGATCCACAGCACCTTGACCAGGGTGCCCTTCTGCCGCGCTTGCAACGCGTCCACCGCACAATTGTTCTCGCAACACGAACCCGCCACGGATCGCTCCCGCTGGCCCGCCGCGACTGGCGCGGCAGGCCTTGAAAGGTCGACTCTACGCCCGGCACGTCGCCGTCGGCAAATCGGCAGGCCGTGCGCGGCGCGCGCTCAGCCGGTCACGCCCGCCACCCAGTGACAGCGCACGATGCGGTCTCCCAGATGCGTTTCCTCGGGATAGCGCTGCCGGCAGACGTCGCCGGCGTGCGGGCAGCGCGGATGGAAGTGGCAGCCCGCGGGCGGGTCGAGCGGCGACGGCTGATCGCCCGCGAGGCGCGGCTTGGCGGGCGCGGCCGCATCGATGCGGGGAATGGCCGCGACCAGCGCCTGGGTATAGGGATGGCGCGGCGCGCGCAATACCTCGGCCGCCGGCCCCGATTCGACGATGCGGCCGAGATACATCACGGCGATCGCGTGCGCGAGGTAGTCGACGACGGCCAGATTGTGCGTGATGAACAGATACGCCAGCCCGAGCTCGGCCTGCAGGTCCTTCAGCAGATTGAGAATCTGCGCCTGAACCGACACGTCGAGCGCGCTCGTCGGCTCGTCGCAGATCACCAGACGCGGCGACACGGCCAGCGCGCGGGCGATGGCGATGCGCTGGCGCTGGCCGCCCGAGAAGGCGTGCGGATAACGCCCGCCCGCGTCGTCGGGCAGGCCCACCTGCCTCAGCAGGCGCGCGACGGCTTCGCGGCGCTGCGCCGCGTCGCCCACGTCGAGCGCATCCATGCCTTCGAGCAGGATGTCCGCGACGCGCATCCGCGGATCGAGCGAACCGAACGGGTCTTGGAACACCATCTGCGCCTGCCGCCGCAGACGGGCCAGATTGCCGGCCGCCAGCGTTTCGCCGCCGAGCCGCACGCTGCCGGCGGTGGGCGCGATCAGATGCAGCAGCGCCTTGCCGACCGTGGTCTTGCCGCAGCCCGATTCGCCCACGAGCGCCAGCGTGCGGCCGGCCGGCACGGCCAGGCTGACGCCGTCGACCGCGCGCACGTGGCCGACCGTGCGCTGGATGAAGCCGCGACGGATCGGAAAATGGACCTTCAGGTCGTCGACCGCCAGCAGCGGCGCTGTGGCGGATTCGCCGGCGTGCGCGGCCTCCGTTTCGACGGACGCCGCCGGCCGGGCCGGCGCATCGAGCTGTCCCGCGAAATGACAGCGCACCCGCTGCGCGCCCAGCGTCCGCCAATCCGGCGATTCCAGACGGCAGCGTTGCGCCGCATGCGGGCAGCGCGGCGCGAAGCGGCAGCCCGGCGGCATGTCGCCGGGCCGGAGCACCTGGCCCGGCAGCATGGCGAGCCGGCCATGCCCCGCCTGCGGCAAGGCGGCGAACAGCATGCGGCTGTAGGGATGCTGCGGCGCGGCGAAGAAATCCGCGCGGCCGCCCTCCTCGATCAGTTCGCCGGCGTACATCACGCCGACGCGATCGGCGTTTTCCGCGACCACGCCGAGATCGTGCGTGATCAGCAGCATGCCCATGCCGCGTTCGCGGCGCAGGCCGCGCAGCAGATCGAGCACCTGGGCCTGGAGGGTGACGTCGAGCGCGGTGGTCGGTTCGTCGGCGATCAAGAGTTCGGGTTCGCCGGCCAGCGCCATCGCGATCATCGCGCGCTGGCGCAGGCCGCCGGAGAGCTCGAAGGGATAGCTGTCGAGCCGGCGCGCCGGGTCGGGCACGCCCACCGCGTCGAGCAGGCCGCGCGCCGCATCCCGCGCGGCCTGTCCGGTCAGACCGCGATGCAGCGCCAGCGCCTCGGCGATCTGGTGTCCGACCTTGAACACCGGGTTCAGCGCCAGCATCGGCTCCTGGAAGATCATACCCATGCGGCCGCCGCGCACGTCCCGCATGCGCCGTTCGGACAGCGCGCGCACGTCGACGTCGCCCAGCCGGACCGTGCCGGACGCGAACTGTCCGCCGTCGGGCAGAAGACGCATCAGCGCGAGCGCGGTCATCGATTTGCCGCAGCCGGATTCGCCCAGCAGGGCGTAGGTCTCGCCGGCCGCCACGCCGAAGGACACGCCGTCGACGACGCGGGCGCCGTCGATCTCGACCGCCAGGTCCTCGACGCGCAGCAGTCCGCTCATCGCCGGCCTCCGGCACGCGGATCGAAGGCGTCGCGCACGCCATCGGCGAACAGGTTGGCCGCCAGCACCAGCGCGAACATGAAGACGAAGGCCGCGCCGAGCTGCCACCACACGACCGGCTCGCGCGCGAGTTCGAGACGCGCGCCGTTGATCATGTTGCCCCAACTGTACATGGCGGGATCGACGCCGACGCCGACGTAGGACAGCACCGCCTCGGCGAGCACCAGCCCGGAAAAGTCGATCACGATGGCGATCAGCACGAGATGGAAGACGTTGGGAAAGATGTGGCGGCCGATGATGCGCGCGTGCGAAACGCCGAAGGCGCGCGCGGCTTCGACGTAGTCGAGCGTGCGCAGTTTGAGCGACTCGCCGCGCAGCAGGCGCGCGAGGCTGGTCCAGCTCGTCACGCCCATGATGAGACAGAGCGCGAGCAGCCGGATGTCGGCGCGCGCGGCGGCGGTGTCGAACAGCTCGGGCCGGGATTCGATGTAGACCTGCACGATGAGCACGGCGGCGGCGATCAGCAGCACGCCGGGAATCGAGTTGAGCACGGTGTAGACGTACTGGATGACGTCGTCGATCCAGCCGCGGAAATAGCCGGCGGCGATGCCGAGCCCGATCGCGAGCGGCAGCGTGACCAGCGTGGTGAGCGTGCCGATCACCAGGCCGGTGCGGATGCTCTTGAGGCTGATGTAGAGCACGTCCTGCCCGACCTTGTCGGTGCCCAGCACGTGATAGCCCGCGGCGAGATGAATCAGCACCGCGACCGTCGTCGCCAGCAGCGCGACGATCGATATCACCGTGCGGCCGGGCCAGCCCAGCCGCCCCTCGCCCCAGGCCGCGATCCATTCGCCGTAGCGCTGCTTCCGCCGCGCGGCCTGCCACGCGGCGAGCGCGCCGAACAGCAGCAGCGCCGCCGACACGCCCTGCGCGACGCCCAGCATGACGCGGCGCGCGATGTCCGGCCCGCGCGCGGCCTCATCGGCCAAATGCGCGCCGCCGTATTTCAGGCGCGGGTAGGCGCGTTCGACGCCACCGTCGCGCTCGACGAATTCCTTGGCGTACAGATGCATGGCCAGCGGCGCGGAGTAGGTCTTCTCCTGCCGGGCGCGCAGCGCGCCGACCAGGGCGTCGAAGGCCGACAGCACCTCGACCGAATACTGCGGCCTGTCGGGCGGGCTGTCGGCCAGCCGTTCGCGGTAATGCAGGGAATCGAGCAGGCCGACGACGACGAAAGCCAGCAGCACCAACGCGGCGCCCGCCGCCATCGGCCGCCGCGCGACCTCGCCCCAGGGCGCGCGCAGATGCGCATGCCTGCGGATGTAGAGCGTCAGCGCGACGCCCATCGCGACCAGCGCGAAGACCAGCGCATCGGTCCAGAGGATGACGGGCTGGATGGCGTTCATTGCAACCTCACCCGCGGGTCGACCCAGGAATACGAAATGTCGGTGAGGATGAGGCCGACGATGTAGAGCGCCGCGCCGAGGAAGACCATCGCCCGCACCACGGGAAAGTCCTGCGCCTGGATCGCGTCGATGGTATAGCTGCCCAGACCGGGAATGCCGAAGAAGGATTCGGTGATGAGGCTGCCCATGAACAGCAGCGGCAGCACGACCACCGCGCCGGTCAGGATGGGAATCATGCCGTTCTTGAGCACGTGCGTGAACAGCACGCGGGTTTCGGACAGGCCCTTGGCGCGGGCGGTGCGCACGTAGTCCTTGCCGATTTCTTCAAGAAAGATGGTGCGGTACCAGCGCGCGCCGCTGCCGATGCCCGACACCACGCCGACCAGCACCGGCAGCAGCACGAATTTGAAGGCGTCGAGCCCGTCCGCGAAGCCGGAGATCGGCAGCAGATTCCACAGCTTGGCGATGAAGAACTGGCCGGCGATGATGTAGAACAGGCTCGATATCGACATCAGCACGACGCACAGCACCACGCCCCACAGATCGAGGTAGGTGCTGCGGAAGAACACCATCAGCAGCGCGAAGCTGACGTTGACCAGCAAACCGATGGCAAAGACCGGCAGGGCGATCGCCAGGCTGGGCAGCATGCGCGTCCGGATCTCGTTGCCGATGTCGCGGCCGTCGTCGCCCTTGCCGAATTCGAACGCGAACATCGTGGCCGAATGCCTGAAGAAGATCGTGTCGGTGAAGCGCGCCGCGCCGGCCGCCCGGTCGTTCAGCAGCAGCGGCTTGTCGTAGCCATGCTCGACCTTCCAGCGTTCGATCGCCTCCGGGGTGACGTGCTTCGCACCGAGCTGCAGACGCGCCATGTCGTCCGGCGTGTTGACCACGAAGAACAGCAGGAAGGTGAGCAGGTTCACCCCGACGAGAATCGGGATGGCGTACAGCACGCGGCGAAGAATGTAGGCCAGCATCAGGCGGCCTCCCGCTCGCGCCGGCGCCAGGCCAGCGCCGCCGGCGCGACGAGCGCGACCAGACCGGCCGCGCCGAGCGCGAGCGGCCAGAGCACTGGCCTGTTCCAGTCTTCGCGGCGTCCGGCCCGCAGCGCGGGATCGACGCGCCGGTATTTGAGCGTGTTGTTCGCCATCAGGTTCGGCTTCACGTTATGCACCCACGCGTGACGCAGGGCGAACGACTTCGGATAGAAGGCGAAGATCCAGGGCGAATCGCGCCGCACGATTTCCAGCATGCGGTCGATCACGACCTGGCGCTCGGGGCCGTTCTCCATGTCCTTCATGCGCTCGAACAGGCGGTCGAACTCGGGGTTCTCGTAGTTCGCCGTGTTCTCGCCGCCCTTGCCCACCTTGCGATTCGGCCCGTAGAGCAGGAAGAAGAAATTTTCCGGGTCGGGGTAATCCGCGTTCCAGCCCCACTCGAACAGTTGCGCGTTGCCCTTGCGCATCTTGTCCTGGAAGCGGTTGTAGTCGGTGCCGCGCACCACGAGCTGAACGTTGATCCCGTCGAGCTGCTTCTTGATCCAGTCGAGCCGCGACTTGGAATCCGGCCCGCTCGCCATCGTGTCGAAATACAGCACCAGCGGCTCGCCGGTCCGCGCGTTGCGGCCGTTGGGATACCCGGCCTCGGCCAGCAGCCGCCTGGCGTCGTCGAGGGAACGGCGGACGATCCTGCCGTCCTGCGCGCGATAGACGTAGGGATTCAGCCCGGCCACGCCGTCGACGTGTCCGAATATGCCCGGCGGGATCGGCCCCTGCGCAGGAATGCCGCGGCCGTTGAGGAAGATGGAGACGAATTCCTCGTAGTCGAGCGCGATGGAAATCGCCTGCCGCAGCTTTTGCCGCTCGGGCGCCAATCCACCCACGACCGGGTCGAGCATGTTGAAGCCGACGTACCAGAGCGACGTGGCCACGGCCGTCACGAGGCGGATGTCCTTCCCGCGCATGCTGTCGGTGAGCTGCGGGTCGCCGCCGGCGGAGAACTGGATGGCCTGATCGAAACTGTCCGAACTGATGCCCGAACTGTCGTAGTAGCCCTGCAGGAACTTGTTCCAGTAGGGAATGGTTTCCTTTTCCAGCGTGAACACCGCGCCGTCGATCAGCGGCAGCGGCTTCCCCGCATCGGCCAGCAGGCCCGCCGCGGCGTCGGCGGCCTCGCCTTCCGCGGGGTAGGCTTCGCCGTGGAAATGGGGATTGCGCTTCAGCACCATGCGGCGGTTGGGATCGTTCTCCGCCAGATAGAACGGCCCGGTGCCGACCGGCTGCCAGTCGAGCGTCAGATTGCGGTCGGACATGCCCGGCTGCGCGTAGAAGACCTCGGCTTCCCACGGAACCGGCGCGAAGAACGGCATCGCCAGCCAGTACGGAAACTGCGGATATTTGCCCTTGACCCGGATGCGGTAGGTGTAGCGGTCCACGGCCTCGGCGCCGGACAGCGTGAAGGCGTCGAGATTGAGCGGCCGCCCGGGCTGCGCCTGCAAGGCTTTCTCCAGCGTCTTGCCCAGGGCCTGCAGGCCCACGATGTGTTCGCTCATCAGGCCGAAGATAGGCGAGCTGTTGCGCGGATCGGCCAGCCGCTTGATCTGGTGGACGTAATCGGCCGCGACCAGCTCGCGCGTGCCGGCATGCGGAAAATCGGCGATCCGGCGCTTGTCCGCCATGTCTTCCGCGCGCAGGGCGTGGTAGCGATAGCGGCCGGCCGCATCGCGGGCGAACGCCGGATGCGGCTGATAGCGGATGCCGGGCCTGATGCGGATCTCGTAGACGCTCTCCGCGATGTCGGCGGACGGCGCATCGTCGGGCAACCGGCGGCCGGCCGCGTCGTAATATCGCGCGTGCGGCACCGACTCGGCGGTCAACGGGACCAGTTCGTAGGGCCGCTTCAGAAAGTGATACTGCAGCGGCGGCTCGTAGATCTGGGCCGTGAATTCGGCTTCGTTCTCGCTGTAGGAACGGGCCGGATCGAGGTGCTTGGGGCGTTCCGAAAACACGCTGTATACGACGTTCGCCTGCGCATCGCCGCCTGGATAAGGGGTGTTCCAGTTGTCGGTGCAGCCCGCGAGGATGCCCGCACACACCAGCGTCAGAATCGCCCCCGAACGTGTCATCCCGCAAGTGTACCCAAGCCCGCCGCCCGCGTCAGCCGCTATAATTCGCCGACTTTCACAGATTCGGGATCATCATGGGCTTTCTCGCGGGCAAACGCATTCTCATCACCGGCGTCATCTCCAACCGTTCCATCGCCTACGGCATCGCAGGCGCCTGCAGGCGGGAAGGCGCCGAGCTCGCCTTCACCTACCAGGGCGAACGCATCCGGGATCGCGTGAGTGATCTGGCCGCGAACTTCGACTCCAGGCTGGTCTTTCCCTGCGACGTGTCCAGCGACGAGGAGATCGACGCGCTCTTCGCCGAACTCGGCAAGCACTGGGACGGTCTCGACGGTCTGGTCCATTCGATCGCCTTCGCGCCGAAAGAAGCACTCTCCGGCGATTATCTGACCGCCGTCACCCGTGAAAACTTCCGCATTGCGCACGACATCAGCTCCTACAGCTTCGCCGCGCTGGCCAAGGCCGCGCTGCCCATGATGGAAGGCCGGCCGGCCGCCCTGCTGACTTTGTCCTACCTCGGCGCGATCCGTTCCGCACCGAACTACAACGTCATGGGCCTGGCCAAGGCCAGCCTCGAATCGGGCGTCTACTACATGGCGCAAAGCCTCGGCCCGAAGGGCATCCGCGTGAACGCCGTGTCGGCCGGCCCGATCAAGACCCTGGCCGCCTCGGGCATCGCGAACTTCAGCGAGAAACTCGACCTCGCCGCGCACAATTCTCCGCTGCGCCGCAACGTGACCATCGATGAAGTCGGCAACGCGGCTGCCTTCCTGCTGTCCGACCTGGCTTCTGGCATCACCGGCGAAATCACGTACGTGGATGCAGGCTTCAATACGACCACCGGTGGCGTCGACTGACGCCCGGCCGCATGGCCGATAAAAAACGCGCCCTGTGGCGCGTTTTTTATCGGCCATGCGGAATACGCGCTAGCGTTCCTCTGCCGTATCCGGCTTGATCTTCACCTTCCGGCCCGCCTTGACCAGCGTCAACATCGCCTTCATGTCCGCACGCTGCTGCGCCTGCAGCAGGCTCGATTCGATCGAGGCCGTCAGCATGGGATCGACGGCCGGCGCATCGAGCACGCGGGTAATGCGCACGATGCGATAGGCCCCATCCTGCCGGGCGAATCCCGCATAGGCCGGAAGCTTGTCCGTCTGCACGCGGAACACGGCCCGCACCTCTGCCGGATCCAGCAGCTCGCTCGGCTGACGTCCCACCACCCTGAACGCGGACCAGGCGGCCCCCTGCTCGTTACCCTGGGTCAGCGCCTCGATCATCGCCTCGCCTTTCTGCGCGAGCAGACGGGTCTGCTGCTCGGTGCGCAGCTTCGCCTCGATCGCCTGCGCCACTTCGGTCAGTGGCTTGAGGCGGGCGGGCCGCGCATCGAGCACGCGCGCGGCGACCAGCGTGCCCGGCTTGACCTCGACCGCTTCCGTGTTCTGGCGGTTCCTGAGCGATTCCGGGCTGAACAAGGCTTCCGACAACGCCGCGTTGTCGAGCGGCGGCGGCAGCGACTTGACGCCGGCCCAGTCGGTCTGCCGGACGGCGATCCGGGCCGCCGTGGCCGCGGGCTGCAGGGTATTGGCGTTTTCGTATACCAGGTTGCCGAAGTTCTCCGCCAGTTCCGCGAAGCGTTTTTGCGCCTCCTGCTTGCGCAGCGCGTCGACCACGGTGGCGCGCACCTGCGCCAGCGGCGCGGCTTGCGCCGGCTCGATGCCGTCGAGCCGGATGATGTGGTAGCCGAAATCGCTCTCGACCGGTCCGCGAATCTCGTGCGGCTTCATGCCGAAAACGGCGTCCTCGAACGGCTTGACCATCATGCCGCGGCCGAAGCTGCCCAGGCTGCCGCCCTGCTCGGCCGAACCGGGGTCCTGCGAATCGGCCCGCGCCAGCTCGGCAAAACGTTCGGGCGATTTCTGCAGCGTCTGGTACAAGGCTTCCGCCTTGGCCTTCGCCTTGGCGCGCGCAGCGGCGTCGGCCGATTTGTCGGCCACGATGAGAATGTGGCTGGCGCTGCGCTGCTCGGGCCGGCCGAATTCGGCCGTGTGCGAAGCGTAGTAATCCGCAACCGCCTGCTCGCTCACCGTGATGCCCGCGGCGACCGCCGCCAGATCCAGCACGGCATACTCGGCGCGAATCTGCTGCGGCTCGGTGAATTCGGCCTTGTTCGCCTCGTAGTAGCGTTGGACGTCGGCGGGCGCGATCTTGACTTCGGCCGCGACCGACGAGGCCGGAATGTCAAACCATGAAACTTCGCGCTGCTGCGCGACCAGCCGCCCGAGCTGCGCCGACACCTCGCGCGAAGGGAAGCTTGCCAGCGTGACTGGGCTCGCCATCGTTTCGAGCATGAACTCCTGCCGCAGCTCGTTCTCGAACTGCGCGGGCGAGCGGCCGTTCTGCCGCAGCACGGCCTCGTAGCGGGTCTGCGAGAATTTACCGTCTTCCTGGAACGCTGGAATCCGGCCCAGCATCGCCGCGACATAGGCGTCCGGCGCGAGGATGCCGAGCTTCTGCGCGTCCTGCAGCATCGCCGAACGCTCGATCAGGCTGTCCAGAACCTGCTTGCGGAAATCCTTGGTCTCAGCGATCGCGGGATCGAAGGCCGGCCCCATCGATTCGCGCATGCGGTCGCGCTGCGCCCTGACTTCGTTCGCCAGCGCGTCGCGCGTGATGCCGACGTCTCCGACCTCGGCGACCGTGCCCCCGCTGCGGTCGCCGGCCATGTAGGACTCCAATCCGAAGAAGGCGAAAGTGAGCGCGATCAGACCCAGGATGGCCTTGGCCAGCCAGCCTTGCGCATGCTTGCGTATTGCTTCGAGCACAGTTCACTCCAAATCGATAAACACCCGAGCGCGCATTCTCGCGCACTTTGCGGCCCGCGTCTCGTCTCGCGAGACGCTGTCGCCGCATCCGTCGCCGGAAGCGGAAATAAAAAAGGCGAACTTGCGTTCGCCTTTTCAGTGTTGGCGGAGCGGACGGGACTCGAACCCGCGACCCCCGGCGTGACAGGCCGGTATTCTAACCAACTGAACTACCGCTCCTTAAAGCATGTTGCCGCTTGACTTCTCGAACTGCTGGTGGGTGCTGAGGGGTTCGAACCCCCGACATTCGCCTTGTAAGGGCGACGCTCTACCAGCTGAGCTAAGCACCCGGCAAAGACCAAAATTCTACAATACTTTTTCCGATCTTGCCAAATGCGTTTGCGCTTCCGATCAGTTGATGGCGTCCTTCAGGCCCTTGCCGGCGCGGAACTTCGGCACCTTGGCGGCCTTGATCTTGATGGAGGCGCCGGTGCGCGGGTTGCGGCCGGTACGCGCAGCGCGCTTGCCCACATAGAAACTGCCGAAACCCACCAGGGTAACCATGTCGCCCTTCTTCAACGCTTTCTTCACGGCCTCGACGGCGGCATCCAGCGCACGACCGGCGGCGGCTTTGGAGATGTCGGCCGAGTCGGCGATGGCATCGATCAATTCGGATTTGTTCACGTGTTGTCCCCTTCACTCAAGTGGCACAGGAAAGCCCTGTGGGCGCTTTTATAGCAACCCGCAAAACCTTGTGTCAAGCGGTTTCCCGGGCAGTCCACAAAAAAATCCCGCGCCTGGCGCGGGATTCCGACGGGTGGTCAAAAATACGCAGCGTCAGTGCTTGAGCGCGGCCGACGCATTGTCCTCGCCATCGGATACGGCGATCGCCTGGACGTCGTCGCCCTCCGCCTTTTCGGGGAGCGGCTCGGGGGCGTGCTCGAGCGCCAGTTCCAGCACCTCGTCGATCCACTTCACCGGATGGATGTCGAGCCGGTTCTTGATGTTGTCCGGAATTTCGGTGAGGTCCTTGACGTTCTCGTGCGGAATCAACACCGTCTTGACGCCGCCGCGATGCGCCGCGAGCAGTTTCTCCTTCAGGCCGCCGATCGGCAGCACCTCGCCGCGCAGCGTGATCTCGCCCGTCATCGCGACGTCGGCCCGCACCGGGATGCCGGTCAGGATCGACACCATCGAGGTGCAGATCGCGATGCCTGCCGACGGACCGTCCTTGGGCGTCGCGCCTTCCGGCAGATGGATGTGAATGTCGCGCTTCTGGTAGAAATCCTCCTGGATGCCGAGCTTGCGCGAGCGCGAGCGCACCACGGACAGCGCGGCCTGGATGGATTCCTGCATGACCTCGCCGAGCTTGCCGGTGGTCGTCATCTTGCCGCGGCCCGGCAGCGACACCGCTTCGATGGTGAGCAGTTCGCCGCCGACCTCGGTCCACGCCAGGCCCGTGACCTGCCCGACCTGGTTGTTCTTCTCGGCGATGCCGAAGCTGAAGCGCCGTACGCCGAGATACTTGTCCAGGTTGCGCGAGGTGACGCTGATCTTGCCTTTGCGTTTCTGCAGCAGCAGCGCCTTCACCGCCTTGCGGCAAATCTTGGACACCTCGCGTTCGAGGTTGCGCACGCCGGCTTCGCGCGTGTAGTAGCGCACGATGTCGCGCAGCGCGGATTCGGCGATGGCCAGTTCGCCTTCCTTGATGCCGTTGACCTTCAACTGCTTGGGCACCAGATAGCGTTCGGCGATGTTGATCTTCTCGTCCTCGGTGTAGCCCGACAGGCGGATCACTTCCATGCGGTCGAGCAACGGCGCCGGCAGGTTGAGCGAATTCGCCGTGGCGACGAACATCACGTCGGACAGATCGTATTCGACTTCGATGTAGTGGTCCTGGAAGGTGTGGTTCTGCTCGGGATCGAGCACTTCGAGCAGCGCCGACGCCGGATCGCCGCGGAAGTCCTGCCCCATCTTGTCGACCTCGTCGAGCAGGAACAGCGGGTTCTTCACGCCGATCTTGGTCAGGCTTTGCAGGATCTTGCCCGGCATCGAGCCGATGTAGGTGCGACGATGGCCACGAATCTCGGATTCGTCGCGCACGCCGCCGAGCGCCATGCGGACGAACTTGCGATTCGTCGCGCGCGCGATCGACTGTCCCAGCGAGGTTTTGCCGACGCCGGGGGGGCCCACCAGGCACAGGATCGGCGCCTTGACCTTGTCGACGCGCTGCTGCACCGCGAGGTATTCGAGGATGCGCTCCTTGACCTTGTCGAGCCCGTAGTGATCCTGATCGAGCACGGTCTCGGCCTTCGCCAGATCCTTGCTGATCTTGGTCTTCTTCTTCCACGGCAGGCCGACCATCGCCTCGATGTAGCTGCGGATCACCGTGGCCTCGGCCGACATCGGCGACATCATGCGCAGCTTCTTCAGCTCGCCCATCGCCTTGGCCTCGGCTTCCTTGGTCATGCCGGCGGCCTTGACGCGCTTTTCCAGCTCTTCCAGCTCGGCGCCTTCTTCGATGTCGCCCAGCTCTTTCTGGATCGCCTTGACCTGTTCGTTCAGGTAGTACTCGCGCTGGCTCTTTTCCATCTGCCGCTTCACGCGGCCGCGGATGCGCTTCTCGACCTGCAGGATGTCGAGCTCGCCTTCCAGCAGGCCCAGCAGATGCTCCAGGCGCTTGTTGACGCCGATCATCTCCAGCACTTCCTGCTTCTGCTCGAGTTTCAGCGGCAGATGCGCGACGATGGTGTCGGCCAGACGGCCGCCTTCGTCGATGCCCGACAGCGAGGTGAGGATTTCCGGCGGAATCTTCTTGTTCAGCTTGACGTACTGGTCGAACTGCGCGAGCAGCGCGCGGCGCATCGCTTCGACCTCGACCAGCTCCTCGCCCTCGGCGGGCAGAATCTCGGCGCGCGCCGCGAGATGCGTGCCGGTGTCGGCCACGTCGATCACGCGCGCGCGCTGATTGCCCTCGACCAGAACCTTGACGGTGCCGTCGGGCAGTTTGAGCATCTGCAGAACGGTCGCGACGCTGCCGGTGCCGTAGAGGTCTTCAGGCGTGGGATCGTCCTGCGCGGCGGTCTTCTGCGCCACCAGCAGAATGCTCTTGCCGGATTCCATCGAGGTTTCCAGCGCCTTGATCGATTTGGGCCGCCCGACGAAGAGCGGAATCACCATGTGGGGAAAGACCACCACGTCGCGAAGCGGCAACAGCGGCAGATCGATCTGTTCCTTGGATGTGTTGTCGCTCATCATGTTTTCCTGGTCTGATTGTAGGTAAGGGTGCGCATGAAGCCATCGCGCACAGCGCACATGGGGGAGCCGGGGCGGAACTTCAAGAATGCCGGCGCAAAAAATCGGCGCCCCATCCTGCAGGCGCCGACCTTTTGCCCATCGTCACGATGCCGGTCAGGCGCCGGCGGCCAGTGGCTGGTCGCCTTGCTCGGAATAGATCAGCAACGGTTTACCCTCACCGTTGACGAGGTTGTTGTCCACCACCACTTTGCTGACGCCCTTGAGCGACGGCAGGTCGTACATCGTATCCAGCAGCGCGTGTTCGATGATCGAACGCAGGCCGCGCGCGCCGGTTCGACGCGCGAGGGCGCGCTTCGCGATGGCCGTCAGCGCGTCTTCGCGGAATTCGAGTTCGACGCCTTCCATCTTGAAAAGTTTTGCGAACTGCTTGGTCAGCGCATTCTTCGGTTCGGTCAGGATCTGCACCAGCGCCGCTTCATCGAGCTCGTCGAGCGTCGCCACCACGGGCAGACGGCCGACGAATTCGGGAATCAGGCCGTATTTGATCAGATCCTCGGGCTCGACCTGATGCAGCAGCTCGGCGTCGCGCTTGGTTTCGTCGACGTTCTTGACCTGCGCGCCGAAACCGATGCCGCCTTTCTCGGTGCGGTTGCGGATCACCTTCTCCAGGCCGCTGAACGCGCCGCCGCAGACGAACAGGATGTTGCTGGTGTCGACCTGGACGAACTCCTGATTCGGATGCTTGCGCCCGCCCTGCGGCGGCACCGAGGCGGTCGTGCCTTCGATCAGCTTGAGGAGCGCCTGCTGCACGCCCTCGCCGGACACGTCGCGCGTGATCGACGGGTTGTCGGACTTGCGCGAAATCTTGTCGATCTCGTCGATGTAGACGATGCCCTGCTTGGCCTTGTCCACGTCGTAGTCGCACTTCTGCAGCAGCTTCTGGATGATGTTCTCGACGTCCTCGCCCACGTAGCCGGCCTCGGTCAGCGTGGTGGCGTCGGCGATCACGAAGGGCACGTTGAGCAGGCGCGCGAGCGTCTGCGCGAGCAGCGTCTTGCCCGACCCGGTCGGGCCGATCAGCAGGATGTTGCTCTTGGCCAGCTCGACGTCGCCGCCGGAAGCCGTGTTGCTGCGCAGGCGCTTGTAGTGGTTGTACACCGCGACCGCCAGCGCCTTCTTCGCCTGCCCCTGCCCGATGACGTACTGATCGAGGATGCCGCTGATTTCATGCGGCGTCGGCAGGTCGGAGCCCGCGCTCTTCTGGCTGTCGGCCTGCTGGATTTCTTCGCGAATGATGTCGTTGCACAGTTCGACGCACTCGTCGCAGATGAACACCGACGGGCCGGCAATCAGCTTGCGGACCTCGTGCTGGCTCTTGCCGCAGAAGGAGCAGTAGAGAAGTTTGTCGCTCGAACCTTTGTCCGCCATGCCCGTTCCTTGCAGATGTGCTTACGATTCAGCCCGGCTGGTCAGCACCTTGTCGACCAGCCCGTATTTCACCGATGCGTCCGCGCTCATGAAATTGTCGCGGTCCGTGTCGCGCTCGATGACTTCGATATCCTGGCCGGTGTGCTTCGCCAGCATCTCGTTGAGGCGCGCCTTCAGATAGAGGATTTCCTTGGCGTGGATTTCGATGTCCGACGCCTGCCCCTGGAAGCCGCCCAGCGGCTGGTGGATCATCACGCGCGAATTCGGCAGGCAGAACCGTTTGCCCTTGGCGCCGGCGGTCAGCAGGAAGGCGCCCATGCTGGCGGCCTGGCCGATGCACAGCGTCGAGACGTCCGGCTTGATGAACTGCATGGTGTCGTAGATCGCCAGGCCGGCCGAAACCGAACCGCCGGGCGAGTTGATGTAGAAGTAGATGTCCTTGTCGGGGTTTTCCGACTCCAGGAAGAGCATCTGCGCCACCACCAGATTGGCGGTCGCGTCGTTGACCGGGCCCACCAGAAAGATCACCCGTTCCTTGAGCAGGCGCGAGTAGATGTCGTAAGCGCGTTCGCCCCGGCCGCTCTGCTCGACGACCATGGGCACGAGCCCCAGGCCCTGGGGCTCGATGATCTTGCGTTCTAAATCAAAGTGCATCAGGCACGTCCCATCAGTTCTTCAAAAGAGGTTGCCACGTCTTCCACCTGGGCCTGACCTGCGACCCATGCTACCACATTCTCCTCCAGCGCCAGGGACTCGATTTCCTGCATGCGCTCGGGGTTCTGGTAGTACCACTGGACCACCTGCTCCGGCTCTTCGTAGCTCTGCGCCTGGTCCTGCACGAGGGCCCGTATCTGGTCGGGCTGGGCGACCAGTTTGTTTGCCTGCACGATCTCCGCCAGGATCAGCCCCAGCCGGACGCGGCGCTCGGCCTGTTCCGTGAACATATCGGCAGAGAGCTTCACACTCTGAACCCCGCGGGCCTGCATGTCGGCCTCGGTCATCTTCATCAGCCGCTCGATTTCCATCGCAACCAGGCTTTGCGGCAGATCGAGCGCGCTCTTCTTCAGCAGCAAAGCCATCGCCTGCTCCTTGAGCCTGGCCTGGACCCGGCGCTTGACCTCGCGCTCCAGATTGGATTTCACCTCGGCTTTCAGCTTTTCCACGTCGCCGTCCTCGACGCCCAGAGCACGGGCGAAATCGGCATCGATGGCCGGCAGAATCGGGGCCTCGACCGCCTTGACCTGCACGTCGAAGTGCGCGGTCCTGCCGGCCAGTTCCTTGGCCGCGTAATCCGCCGGGAAGGTCAGGTCGAATCCCTTGGCATCGCCCGCCTTGAGACCGACGAGCGCCTGCTCGAAATCCTTGAGCAGCCGTCCCTCGCCCAGCACGGCGGCGAAATCCTCGCCCTTGCCGCCTTCGAAGGGCGCGCCGTCGACCGTGCCCTGATAGTCGAAACGGACCAGATCGCCTTCCGCAGCCGGACGGGCGACCGGTTCGAAGGTGCGACGCTGCTTGCGCAGCACCTCGAGCGTCTTGACCACGTCCGCTTCGTCCAGGCTGACCGTGGGACGGCTCAACGTGCCGTCGGCCAGGCTGTCGATCGTCACCTCGGGATAGACCTCGAAGCTGGCGCTGAAGGTCATCTCGCTCTCGCCGCCGGCGCCGGCCTTGGGCTCGAAACGGGGGTAGCCCGCAATCCTGAGCCGGTGGGCCTGCACGGCCTCGCCGAAACGGCTTTGCAGGGTCTCGCCCAGCACTTCCTGGCGCACGCCCGCGCCGTGCTGGCGCACCACGGCGGAAAGCGGCGCCTTGCCCGGACGGAAGCCGTCCATCTTGACGTTGCGCGCGAGCCGTTTGAGGCGGCTCTGCACTTCGGTTTCCAGTTGGTCCATGGGCACGCTGATATCCAGCCGGCGCGCCAGACCTTCGAGCACTTCGAGATTTGCTTGCATCGCTAATTACGTCCTGGGTGAAATGAAAATCGGGGGCAAGGGCATCAAGCCGATGGTGCGAAAGGGGGGACTCGAACCCCCACGCCTTGCGGCGCTGGAACCTAAATCCAGTGCGTCTACCAATTCCGCCACTTTCGCGGCTTGGCCGCAAAACCTGCAGCCAAGAAGTGTAATATAATCAATGCGATGCTGTCACCCAAGGCAGCCCGGCCTCGTCTTAAGTCTTTATTCCCATTCCGTTTTTTTATTGCCGATGCCGGTCGATCACTACGAAAATTTTCCCGTCGCCTCCTGGCTGCTGCCGAAACGGCTGCGCCGTCCCGTGGAAGCCGTCTACCGTTTCGCCCGCAGCGCGGACGACATCGCCGACGAGGGCGACGCGCCGGCAGCCGAACGCTTGCGGCAGCTTGCCGAATACCGCGCGTCGCTGGACCGCATCGAACGCGGCGAAACCCCGAATGACCCGGTATTCGGCCCGCTGGCCGAGGCGATCCGCGCCCATGCCATTCCGCTCGATCCGTTCCGCGATCTGCTGTCGGCTTTCGCGCAGGACGTCGAGAAGACCCGCTACGCGAATTTCGGCGAGCTGATGGACTACTGCCGGCGCTCGGCCAATCCGGTCGGCCGGCTCATGATGCATCTCTACGGCGACCGCGACGCGCGCCACCTCGCCTATTCCGACGCGATCTGCAGCAGCCTGCAGCTCATCAATTTCCTGCAGGACATCGCGATCGACTACCGCAAGAACCGCATCTACCTGCCGCAGGACGAACTCGCCGCGCATCATGTCGACGAAGCCCAGATCGCGAACGGCGACGCCCGCGGCCTGTGGCGCGCGATGCTGCACAAGCAGATCGAACGGGCGCGCAGGATGCTGCAGGCCGGCGCGCCCTTGGGCCGCATCCTCAAGGGCCGCATCGGGCTGGAGCTGCGCGTGACGATACGCGGCGGCGAAACCATACTGCGCAAGCTGCACGCCGATCCGGCCTGCGTGTTCACGGCCCGGCCGGTGCTCACCCGCGCGGACTGGGCCATGATGCTGGCGCGCAGCCTCCGCTGAACGATGGACCCGCACGCCTATTGCCAGGAGCGCGCCGCCGCCAGCGGCTCCAGCTTCTACTACAGCTTCGTCTTCCTGCCGCCCGATACGCGCCGCGCGATCACGGCGTTCTATGCCCTGTGCCGCGAACTCGACGACGTGGTGGACGAATGCCGCGAGCGCCAGGTGGCCGAGGCCAAGCTCGACTGGTGGCGCGGCGAGATCGCCCGCTTCGGCGCCGGCGCGCCCGAGCACCCGACGACCCGCGCGCTCGCCGACACGCCGCGCGGACGCGACATCCGGCCCGAACTGCTGCTCGAGATCGTCGACGGCATGGCGATGGACCTCGACCACGCCCGCTACCCCGATTTCAAATCCCTGCGCCTGTACTGTCACCGCGTGGCCGGCGTGGTGGGCGAAATCGCGGCCGGCATCTTCGACGAAGCGCGCGACCGCGACGTGGACCGCTACGCGCACGAGCTGGGCCTGGCCTTCCAGCTCACCAACATCATCCGCGACGTGGGCGAGGACGCCCGGCGCGGCCGCATCTATCTGCCGCAGGACGAACTGGTGCGCTTCGGCGTCGCCGAATCCGACCTGCTCGGCGGACACGACTCGCCCGCCTTCCAGGCCTTGATGCAGTTCCAGTACGAGCGCGCCCTCGCGCATTACGCCGCCGCCTTCGCCGCCCTGCCCGCGCGCGCGCGCCGGGCCCAGCGGCCGGGGCTGGTCATGGCCGCGATCTACCGCGCGCTGCTCGACGAAATCCGCCGCGACGCCTTTCCGGTCCTGCGCGCGCGCGTCTCGCTCACGCCCCTGCGCAAACTGTGGCTCGCCAGCCGGACGTGGCTGTTCCCGTGACGGCGGCCGTCGCGGTCGTCGGCGGCGGCTGGGCCGGCTGCGCCGCCGCGTTCACCCTGGCCGAGGCCGGCGCGGCGGTCGACCTGTTCGAGGCCGGCCGCACGCTCGGCGGCCGCGCGCGCGGCGTGCTGCTCGACGGCCGCGCGCTGGACAACGGCCAGCACATCCTGCTCGGCGCCTACACCCATTGCCTCGATCTGATTCGGCGCGCCGGATCGGACGACGGCGGCGATCTCTGGCGCCTCCCGCTCACGATCGAGACGCCGCCCGGCTTCCGCCTCGCCTGTCCGCGCCTGCCGGCCCCGCTGCACCTGATCGCCGGACTGGCCGGCGCGCGCGGCCTCGACTGGCGCGACAAATGGCAGGCGGCCCGCTGGGCGCAGCGGCACCTGCGGAGCCCGGAGCCGGTCGCCGACCGCACCGTCGCCGAGCTGACGTTCGACCAGCCGGACGCGGTCAACCGCCTGCTCTGGCATCCGCTCTGCGTCTCCGCGCTGAACACCCCGCCCCGGCAGGCCAGCGCGCACGCGTTCCTCGCCGTGCTGCGCGCCGCCTTCGGCGCCCGGCGTGCCGACAGCGACCTCCTGCTGCCGCGCCGCGACCTGACGCTGCTGTTCCCGTCGCGCGCGGCGGAACGCGTGCTGCTGCGCGGCGGCGCAGTTCATCTGGCCTGCCGGATCGAACGGATCGAAGCCGCGAACGGCGCGTTCCGTCTGCATGCCGGCGAAGGCGTGCGGCGTTACCGCCACGTCGTCGTCGCCGTCGCACCGCAGCATCTGGCCGCGCTGACGGCGGACCTGCCCGGACTCGAATCCGCCCGCAACGCGATCGCGGACTACCGCTATCTGCCCATCGCCACCGGCTACGTGCAATACGCGTCCGATTTCCGGCTCGACGCACCGCTGTATGCGCTGGAAGACGGCCCCGCCCAATTCGTGTTCGACCGCGGGCAAAGCCACGGCCAGCCGGGGACGATGGCTTTCGTCGCAAGCGCCGCGACGCGGCTGCCGGCCGACTGGCTCGACCAGGCCGAAGCCCAGTTGCGGCGCTTCGCCGCGCCGGGCGCGGCGCGCTGGCGCCGGCGCATCGTGGAAAAGCAGGCCACCTACGCATGCGAGCCCGATATGGCGCGGCCCCCGGTGCGGACGGCCCATCCCCGCCTCTTTCTCGCCGGCGACTACACCGACGGCCCCTACCCCGCCACGCTCGAAAGCGCAGCCTCGAGCGGCGTACAATCCGCCCTGGCCCTGCTCGACTCGCTATGAAAAATTACCTGCCCCGCCCCGATCTGCTCGCAGACCGCGTCGTTCTCGTCACCGGCGCCAGTTCGGGGCTGGGGCGCATGGCCAGCCTGGCCTTCGCCCGCCACGGCGCGACCGTCGCCCTGCTGGCGCGCGACGAGGCGAAGCTCGAGGCCGTCTACGACGAAATCGTCGCCGCCGGCGGCCCCGAGCCCGCGATGTTCCCCTTCGACCTCGCCGCCGCCGACGACCGGGGGCTGGAGACGCTCGCCGGCGCGATCGCGCACCACCTGAAGCGCCTCGACGGCCTGCTGCACAGCGCGCACCTGTTCCACAGCCTCACGCCGCTCGCCTTGCAGACGCTGGAACAGTGGCAGAACCTGATGCGCGTCAACCTGATCACCCCCTTCGCGCTGACCCGGGCCTGCCTGCCGCTGCTGCGACAGGCGCCCGACGCCTCGGTAGTCTTCACGGGCGAGACCCACGGCCACCGGCCCCGGGCATTCTGGGGCGGCTACGCGGTGGCGAAATCCGGCCTGGAGACGCTCACCCGCATCTGGGCGGACGAATTCGGCGCGGACTCGACGGTACGCGCCAACACGCTGATTCCGGGCCAGGTCGCGACGACGCTGCGCGCCCGCACCCATCCGGGCCTCTCGCCCGACACCCTGCCCCGTCCGGACGACCTGATGCCGTGGTACCTCTACCTGATGGGCGAGGACAGCCGCGCGGTGCAGGGGCAGATCATCGAATGCCAGCCCTGAATCGCGCCGGGCGGTACGACATGAAAATCGGCCGCTACGAGATTCTCGACGAGATCGGCCAGGGCGCGATGGGCACGGTCTACCGCGCGCTCGACCCGCTGATCGAACGCGAGGTGGCGATCAAGACTGTCGTCATCGCGCAGTTGCGCAGCGAAGGCCCGGACGCCGAAGCCCGCTTCCTGCGCGAGGCGCAGAGCGCCGGCCGCCTCTCGCACCCGAACATCGTGACGATCTACGACGTGGGCGAGACCGATTCGCTCGCCTACATCGCGATGGAATACCTGCCCGGCTCGACGCTGCGCGATCTCATGGACCGCAGCCTGCTGCCGCTCGACCTGGCGCTCGACACCGCGCTGCAGATGGCCGAGGCGCTCGCCTTCGCGCACGAGCACGGCGTCGTGCACCGCGACATCAAGCCGGCCAACGTCGTCGTGACCGGCCGGCGCGGCCGCATCAAGCTGACGGATTTCGGCATCGCGCACCTGCTCAACAGCAACCAGACCCAAACCGGCCAGATGCTGGGATCGCCGCGCTACATGTCGCCGGAGCAGGCGATGGGCCGCGAAGTCGACGGGCGTTCGGACATTTTTTCCTTGGGCGCGGTGCTCTACGAGATGCTCACCGGACGCTACGCCTTCGACGGCGACAGCCTGCCGACCATCGTCTACCGCGTGATCAACGAAACGCCGCCCGCCGCGATGCCCTCGCGCGGCGCATTGCCGTCCGGGCTGGCCGAACTGCTCGCCCGCATGCTGCACAAGAATCCGGCAAGCCGTCCCAATGCCCGCGAAGTCGCCGCTGCGCTGCAATCGGTCGTCGCGGCCCGGCAGACGGCTTCGCCCGATCCCCAGCCCCCCGCCGCGGCCCAGCGGGTGTCGCGCAGTCTGCGCGTGCTGGCCTTTGGCACGCCGCTCGGCGTATTCCTGCTGATCGGCGTCGGCATCATCGTGATCGAACATTTCACATCGCCGCCGCCCCCGTCCGTCGCGCAGACGGCCGAACCGGCGCCGGCCCTGTCCGCGCCCGCCGCGGAGGTGCCGCCCGCGGAATCGGCATCGCCGCCCGCGCCGGCCCCCAAGCCGCCGCGCACGGCAAACGCCCGGCCGGTCAAGCCGGACGCCTATCTGCAGCGCCTGGATGAAAAAGCGGTCGAACTGCGGGTGAAGCGCACCGAACTGCTGCTGCGCTACACCGAGCAGCATCCCGACGTGATGCAGATCGACCGGCAGCTCGAACAATTGCGCATCGAGCGCCGGCGCCACGTGCGCCTGCTGCAGAAACAGCAGGCCGGCTGACGGCTTACCAGTTGGTCTCGCGTTCGGCCGTCGCCGACACGCGGTGGATGCTGAGGTCCGCGCCGTTGAACTCCGCTTCCGGATCGAGCCGCAGCCCCGTCGCGCGCTTGATCAGGCCGTAGACCGCGAAGCCGCCGATCAGCGCCACCGCCACGCCGGCGAGCGTCCCCGCGATCTGCGCGACCAGACTCACCCCGCCGACGCCGCCCAGCGCCCGGGCGCCGAACAGGCCGGCGGCGATGCCGCCCCAGGCGCCGCACAGGCCGTGCAGCGGCCATACGCCGAGCACGTCGTCGATCTTCCATCTGTTCTGGGTGATCGTGAACATCCAGACGAACAGCGCGCCGGCGATCGCACCCGTCGCCAGCGCGCCCAGCGGATGCATCAGGTCCGAGCCCGCACAGACCGCCACCAGCCCCGCCAGCGGGCCGTTGTGGATGAAGCCCGGGTCGTTGCGGCCGACGAACAGGGCGGCCAGCGTGCCGCCGACCATCGCCATCAGCGAATTGACCGCCACCAGCCCGGACACCGATTCGATCCTCTGCGCCGACATCACGTTGAAGCCGAACCAGCCCACCGTCAGTATCCAGGCGCCGAGCGCGAGAAACGGGATGTTCGACGGCGGATGCGCGGAAACCAGGCCCTCCCGGGTATAGCGTCCGCGCCGCGCGCCCAGCAGCATCACCGCCGGCAGCGCGATCCAGCCGCCCATCGCGTGCACGACGACCGAGCCGGCGAAATCGTGGAATTTCGCGCCGGTCATCGCCTCCAGCGCGGCCTGCGCGCCGTAGTTGCCGTTCCAGACCAGCCCTTCGAAAAAAGGATAGACGAAACCGACCAGCGCGAAGGTCGCCGCCAGTTGCGGATGAAAACGCGCGCGTTCGGCGATGCCTCCGGACACGATGGCCGGAATGGCCGCCGCGAAGGTCAGGAGAAAAAAGAATTTGACGAGATCGTAGCCGTTGCGGGCTGCCAGAACGTCCGCCCCGGCGTAGAAATGCACGCCGTAGGCGATGCCGTAGCCGATGAAAAAATAGGCGACCGCGGAAACGGAGAAGTCGGTCAGGATTTTCACCAGGGCGTTGACCTGGTTCTTCTTCCGCACCGTGCCCAGTTCCAGAAACGCAAACCCCGCATGCATGGCCAGCACCATGATGCCGCCCAGCAATACGAACAGCGCGTCGCTGCCCGATTTCAAAGCCTCCATTCGCCGATCTCCCCGAAACGATCCGGCTGATTGGAGCAATAAGCGTTCCCGGTTCGCAGGTCGTTGATTTATAGGGACTCAGCGAATCCGCCCGGGGAAATTTCGAACCAAACTGGTGCAACGCGCAGGAGCGCGCATCAAATCAGTGCCTAGCTAACGGCGATCCTGCGATTCCGATTCGATACGGTCGAGTTCGGCATCCATTTCCGATTCGGACATCGGCGCGTAGTCGGAGCCCGCCTCCGGGCGCGGCTTGGTGATGGCCGCCGCCACGAGGATGCCGACCTCGTACAGAATCCACAGCGGCACCGCCAGCATGAACTGCGAGACCACGTCGGGCGGGGTGAAGACCGCGCCGATCACGAACGCGCCGACGATCACGTAAGGCCGGATCTCGCGCAGCTTGGCGACCGACACCATGCCCATCTTCACCAGCAGGACGACGGCCACCGGCACCTCGAAGGTCACGCCGAACGCGATGAACAGGGTCATGACGAAATCGAGGTACTTGCCGATGTCGGTCATGACCGCGACGCCGGCCGGCGTCACGCTCACGATGAAGCCGAAGACGATCGGGAACACGAAGAAATAGGCGAAGGCCATGCCGACCAGGAAGAGGATCACGCTGGTGATCACCAGCGGCACGCCGATCCGCTTTTCGTGCTGGTACAGCCCCGGCGCGACGAAGGCCCAGGCCTGGTAGAACACCCAAGGCAGCGCCAGCAGGAACGCCGCCATCAGCGTGACCTTCATCGGCACGAAGAAGGGCGTGGTGACTTCGGTCGCGATCATCTGGCCGCCCGCCGGCAGCGCGGCGAGCAGCGGTTCGGCCAGCAAGGCGTACAGCTCCTTGGACCAGGGAAACAGGCAGACGAACAGGATCACCACCCCGAGCACGGCGCGCAGCAGACGGTCGCGCATCTCGATCAGATGCGAGATGAACGTGTCTTCTTTTTTCGGCGCGTTCATGCGGAATGGCCGGTCGACGGCGGATTCTGGTCGGGTTCGTCGAGCGGCAGGCTTTGCTGCGCCGACCGGGGTTCGACGGCCGGAGGCTCGACGACCGGCGGTGACGACGGGGCGGGCGCGGGCCGTTCGCTCTCGGTGGACGCCATGGCCGACATCATCTTGTCGAGGTTGCCGGTTTCATTGCGCAGATAGTCGTCGACCACCGTGGCCTGCTGTTCCACTTCGCCGGCGGCGGACTCGATCGACTGCTTGAAGTCATCGCCGGCCTTGCGTATCTCGTCGAGCTGGATTTCGCGACTGATGTCGGCCTTCACCGTCGTCACGTAACGCTGCATGCGGCCGTACAGATGGCCGGCCGTGCGGGCCACTTTGGGCAGTCGCTCGGGCCCGATGACGATGAGCGCCACCACACCGATGACGAGAAGTTCGGAAAAACCGATGTCGAACATGGCTCAGTCACGAGACGCGCGATTCAAGCGACAAGGTTTCCTTGCGTTGAATCCTGCGCCTCAGCTCTGCTGTTTGTCCTTGACCTCGGCGTCGATGGTATGGCCCTTTTCGCTCTCGGCGATCTTGGGCGGGTCTTCCTTCATGCCTTCCTTGAAGCCCTTGACCGCGCCGCCCAGGTCGCTGCCGATGTTGCGCAGTTTCTTGGTGCCGAAGATCAGCAGCACGACGACCAGAACGATCAGCCAATGCCAGATGCTGAAGCTACCCATTTGTCTCTCCTTTGCGTTAAACCGGGCGGACGGGCTCGCCGCCGCCGAATACGTGCATGTGCAGGTGGAACACTTCCTGTCCGCCGCCGCGACCGGTGTTGATCAGGGTCTTGAAGCCCGCCTCCAGGCCCTGCTCCTTCGCCAGCCTGGGCGCCAGCAGCAGCATCCTGCCGAGCAGCCGTTCCTGCGCCGGCGCGGCGTCGGCCAGGGTTGCGACGTGCGCTTTCGGAATGATCAGGAAATGCACCCGCGCGAACGGGTGGATGTCGTGGAACGCCAGCACCTCGTCGTCTTCATAGACCGAATTGCAGGGCAATTGTCCCGCGACGATCTTGCAGAAAATGCAGTCACTCATGTCGGTTCGCCTTCTCGACCAGTCCGGACAGGCCCTCGCGGCGCGCCAGCTCGTTCAGCACGTCGGCCGGCCCGAGGTTCTTGTGCGCCAGCAGAACCAGGGTATGAAACCACAAATCGGCGACTTCGTAGACGATCTTTTCGGCTTCGCCGTCCTTTGCCGCCATAACGGTTTCGGTGGCCTCTTCGCCGATCTTCTTCAGGATCGCGTCCGTGCCCCTGGCATAGAGTTTCGCCACGTAGGACGAATCGGGCGCGGCCTGCTTGCGCGCTTCGAGCGTGGCGGCCAGCCGGTCGAGGATGTCGCTCATTTGTAGATCTCGTCGGGATTCTTGAGGACCGGCTCCGTCGTCACCCAGTCGCCGCCGCCCTGGCCGTCCGCAGCCAGTTTCTGGAAAAAGCACGAGCGGCGTCCGGTATGGCAGGCGATGCCGCCCACCTGTTCGATCCTGAGCAGCACCACGTCGTTGTCGCAGTCGAGCCGGATTTCCGAAACGTGCTGCACGTGGCCGGATTCCTCGCCCTTGCGCCACAGCCGGCCGCGCGAACGCGAATAGTACACGCCGCGCATCGTGCGCGCCGTCTCCGCCAGTGCCTCGCGGTTCATCCAGGCCACCATGAGGATGTCGCCCGTGGCCGCATCCTGCGCGATGGCCGGCACCAGGCCATCCGCATCCCATTTCACGGCGTCGAGCCAGGCGGGATTGGACGCCGTACTCACAGACGCACCTCGATGCCGTGCCGGCGCATGTATTGCTTGGCTTCGTCCACGGTGTATTCGCCGAAATGGAAGATGCTCGCCGCGAGCACCGCATCGGCGCGGCCTTCGCGCACGCCGTCGACCAGATGCTGCAGCGTGCCGACGCCGCCGCTGGCGATGATGGGAATGGCCACGGCATCCGAAATCGCCCGCGTCAGGTCGAGATCGAAGCCGCTCTTGGTGCCGTCGCGGTCCATCGAGGTCAGCAGCAGCTCGCCCGCGCCCAGGGATTCCATCTTCCGCGCCCATTCGACCGCGTCCAACCCGGTCGCCTTGCGCCCGCCGTGGGTGAAGACCTCCCAGCGATCGCCGGCCCGCTTGGCGTCGATCGCGACGACGATGCACTGGCTGCCGTAGCGGTCGGACGCGTCCTTCACCAGTTGCGGATTCGTCACCGCGGACGTGTTGATGCTGACTTTGTCGGCGCCGGCGTTCAGCAGGCGCTGCACGTCGGCCACCGCGCGCACGCCGCCGCCGACCGTCAGCGGAATGAAGACCTCGCTCGCCACCGCCTCGATGATGTGCAGGATGAGGTCGCGGTTGTCCGACGAGGCGGTGATGTCGAGAAAGGTCAGCTCGTCGGCGCCGGCCTCGTTGTAGCGGCGCGCGATCTCGACGGGATCACCCGCGTCCTTCAGCTCGACGAAATTGACGCCCTTGACGACGCGGCCGTCGGTGACGTCCAGACAGGGAATGATGCGTTTCGCGAGCATGGACGGATCAGACGCCGAAGACGCCGCCGGCCAGTTCGTCGGCCAGCGTCTGCGCTTCGGTGAAATCGAGCGTGCCCTGATAGATCGCGCGGCCGGTGATGGCGCCGATGATGCCGTCCTTGGCGACGGTGGACAGGGCTTTCACATCCTCGATGTTGGTCACGCCGCCGCTGGCGATGACCGGAATCGACAAGGCCTGGGCCAGCCGCTGCGTGGCCTCGACGTTGACGCCGGTCAGCATGCCGTCGCGGCCGATATCGGTGTAGATCACCGCTTCGACGCCGTAGCCCTCGAAACGCCTGGCCAGATCGATGACGTCGTGGCCGGTGATCTTCGACCAGCCTTCGACCGCGACCTTGCCGTCCTTGGCGTCCAGACCGACCATGACGTGACCGGGAAAGGCGTCGCAGGCTTCGTGCAGGAAGCCGGGATTCTTGACCGCCGCCGTGCCGATGATGACGTAGCGCACGCCGTCGTCGAGGTAGCGTTCGATGGTCGCCAGATCGCGGATGCCGCCGCCCAGCTGGACCGGCATCTCGTCGCCGACCGCTTCGACGATGGCGCGGATCGCCTCGTCGTTGACCGGCTTGCCGGCGAACGCGCCGTTGAGGTCGACCAGATGCAGCCGGCGCGCGCCCTTTTCCAGCCAATGTCTCGCCGTAGCGGCCGGGTCTTCCGAAAACACGGTGGCCTTGTCCATTTCGCCCTGTTCCAGGCGCACGCAATGGCCGTCCTTGAGGTCGATAGCGGGAATGATCAGCATGGTCTTGCGAACGAAAAAATTAGGCGCAGGCCGCGCCGGACAGATCGCAGGCGGCGGCAGACGCCGCGCCCGGATTCCAGGTTGCGAAATTGCCGAGCAGCGCGAGCCCGGCGTTCTGGCTCTTTTCCGGATGGAACTGCACGGCGAAGACATTGCCAGCAGCCACCGCGCAGGTGAACGGAAACGGATAATGCGAGAAGCCGGCGATCAGATCGGGATTCGCCGGCTGCACGAAATAGCTGTGCACGAAGTAGAAACGCGCGCCCTCCTCGATGCCGGCCCAGAGCGGATGCGGCATGGCCTGGTGGACGTTGTTCCAACCCATGTGCGGCACTTTCAGCTTGCCGCCCTGATCGTCGCGCATCGCCGCGTCGGGAAAACGCAGCACCGAACCGGGGAAGATGCCCAGGCAAGCCGTGTCGCCTTCTTCGCTGTGCTCGAACAGCACCTGCATGCCCATGCAGATGCCGAGAAAGGGTTTGCTGGCGGCCGCCTCGACGATCGCCCCGCGCAAGCCGCGCGCGTCGATCTCGCGCATGCAGTCCGGCGCCGCGCCCTGGCCGGGAAACACCACGCGGCCGGCGGCGGCGATGATATCCGGATCGGAGGTAACCACGACCTGCATCGACGGCGCGACGTGCTCGATGGCCTTGGACACCGAGCGCAGATTGCCCATGCCGTAATCGACGACGGCGATATCGGCTGCCATTACAGGCTGCCCTTCGTCGACGGCATCACCCCGGCCATGCGCGGATCGGGCTCGACCGCCATGCGCAGCGCCCGCCCGAAGGCCTTGAAGATGGTCTCGGCCTGATGGTGCGCGTTGATGCCGCGCAGATTGTCGATGTGCAGCGTCGCCGCGGCATGATTGACAAAGCCGCGGAAGAATTCGAGGAAGAGATCGACGTCGAATTCGCCGATGCGGGCCCGCGTGTAATCGACATGGTATTCGAGGCCGGGCCGGCCCGAGAGGTCGACGACGACGCGCGACAGGGCTTCGTCGAGCGGCACGTAGGCGTGGCCGTAGCGGCGGATGCCCTTCTTGTCGCCCAACGCCTGCGCGAAGGCCTGACCGAACGTGATGCCGGTGTCCTCGACGGTGTGATGCGCGTCGATGTGCAGATCGCCCTGGGCCTGGATGTCGAGGTCGATCAGCCCGTGCCGGGCGATCTGGTCGAGCATGTGATCGAGAAAGGGCACGCCGGTCGCGAGTTTCGCCGCGCCGGTGCCATCCAGGTTGAGGCTGACCGTGATCCGGGTTTCGAGGGTGTTGCGGGTGACCTGTGCGGTACGCATGGCTGCGGGTTGCTTGAGCTTTAAGGGAATTCTAGCAGGCCGATCCGGTTTTCAGCACAGCGCCGTCAGCGCGTCGACGAGCGCGTCGCACTGAGCGTCGGTGCCGACCGTGATGCGCAGGAAGGGCGCGATGCGGGCCGGATTCCTGAAATGGCGAACGATGATGCTGCGGTCGCGCAGGGCGGCGGCCAGTTCGGCGCCGTCGCGCGCGGGATGGCGCGCGAAAATGAAATTGGCGGCCGAGGGCAGCACCTCGAAGCCCAGCCGCGTCATCGCGTCGACCAGCCGGGCTCGGGTCGCCACGACCCGGGCGCACAGGGATTCGAAATAGGCATGATCCTCGATCGAAGCCAGCGCGCCCGCCTGGGCGAAGCGGTCGAGCGGGTAGGAGTTGAAGCTGTCCTTCACCCGGTTGAGCGCCTCGACCAGGGCCGGCTGGCCGATGGCGTAGCCGACCCGCAGGCCCGCCAGCGCGTGCGACTTCGACAGCGTGCGCGTCACCAGCAGTTGCGGATGACGGGCCACCAGCGAAACGGCGCTCTCGCCGCCGAAATCGATGTAGGCCTCGTCGATGACCACCACCGAATCCGGGTTGCCGGCCAGCAGGCGTTCGACCTCGCCCAAGGCCAGCAGACGCCCCGTGGGTGCATTGGGGTTGGGGAAAATGACGCCGCCGTTGGGGACGCGATAGTCGTCGACCCGGATTTCGAAGGCTTCGGTCAGCGGCACCGCGCGATAGTCGATGCCGTAGAGGCCGCAATAGACCGGGTAGAAGCTGTAGGTGATGTCCGGAAACAGGATCGGCCGGTCGTGCTTCAGCAGCGCCATGAAGGCGTGCGCGAGCACTTCGTCGGAACCGTTGCCGACGAAGACCTGCGCCGGCGTCACGCCGTGGTAGGCGGCGATCCCCGCGCGCAACCGGTCGGAATTGGGATCGGGATACAGGCGCAGCGAATCGGCGGCTTCGGCGCGCACGGCTTCGAGCACCTTCGGGCTCGGCCCGTAGGGGTTCTCGTTGGTGTTCAGCTTGACCAGGTTGGCCAGCTTCGGCTGTTCGCCCGGCACGTAGGGCGTCAGGCCGTGCACCACGGCGCTCCAGTAGCGGCTCATCGGCGCTTCACCGATGCGTCAGGCGGTACTCGGCGGAGCGGGCATGCGCCTGCAGGCCCTCGCCGTAGGCCAGGGTGGCGGCGATGCGGCCCAGCGTCTGCGCCCCGGCCTGCGACACCTGGATCAGGCTCGAACGCTTCTGGAAATCGTAGACGCCCAGCGGCGACGAGAAGCGCGCGGTGCGCGAGGTCGGCAGCACGTGGTTGGGGCCGGCGCAGTAGTCGCCCAGCGCCTCGCAGGTGTGCTTGCCCAGGAAGATTGCGCCCGCGTGGCGCAGCTTCGGCAGCAGGGCCTGCGGGTCGGCGACCGACACTTCCAGGTGTTCCGGCGCGATGGTATTCGCGATGGCCGCGGCGTCGTCGAGATCGCGCGTCCTGATCAGCGCGCCGCGGTTGGTCAGCGAGGTGCGGATCACCTCGCTGCGCGGCATCTCATCGATCAGTTTGTCGATCGCCGCCGCCACCGCGTCGAGATAGGCCGCGTCGGGCGACAGCAGGATGGACTGCGCCAGCTCGTCGTGCTCGGCCTGCGAAAAGAGGTCCATCGCCACCCATTCCGCCGGCGTGCTGCCGTCGGCGATGACCAGGATTTCGGACGGACCGGCGATCATATCGATGCCCACCGTGCCGAACACGCGGCGCTTGGCCGCCGCCACGTAGGCGTTGCCGGGGCCGACGATCTTGTCGACCTGCGGCACGGTCTCGGTGCCGTAGGCCAGCGCCGCCACCGCCTGCGCGCCGCCGACGGTGAACACGCGGTCCACCCCGGCGATCGCGGCGGCGGCGAGCACCAGCGCGTTCTTCTCGCCGCCCGGCGTCGGCACGACCATGACGAGTTCGCCCACACCGGCCACCTTGGCGGGGATCGCGTTCATCAGCACCGACGAGGGATAGGCCGCCTTGCCGCCCGGCACGTAGAGGCCGACGCGGTCGAGCGGCGTGACCTGCTGGCCCAGCACGGTGCCGTCGTCCTCGGTATAGGTCCAGGAGCCCTGGACCTGCTTTTCGTGGTAGCGCCGCACCCGCTCCGCCGCGGCTTCGAGCGCCGCGCGGGTATCGGCCGGCAGCGCGGCCAGCGCCGCCTGCAGTTCGGCGCGGCCCAGCTCGAGTTCGGCCAGCGAGGCCGCCGACAGGCGGTCGAAGCGCGCCGTGTATTCGAGCACTGCCGCGTCGCCCCGGCTCCGGACGTCCTGCAGGATGGCCGCCACGGTCTGCTCGATGGACGCGTCGGTGGCGTCGTCGAATTGCAGCAGGCGGGCGAGACGCACTCGGAAATCGGGCTGGGCGCTGTCGAGGCGGGCGAGGGTAACCACGGGAATCGTTCCTTGAAGTCAGGCCGGGATTGTACCGTTTTTAGGCGGAAGCCGCGCCGTTGCGGCGTTTCCAAATGACAGTCATACCCATTCCGGATATTAGACAAAGTCCAGACCGGAGATTATCATAGCGCCATGCACTACACCCGCGACAACATGGCCAGCCTCCTGCGCAGCCACGACATCAATCCGACCCACCAGCGGATCGAGATCGCGCACGCCCTGTTTTCGCGTCAGGAACATCTCTCGGCCGATCAGGTGATGACGATCGTCAACACCCGCCATTCGGAGACCTCCAAGGCCACGGTGTACAACACGCTCAAGCTGTTCCTGGAAAAGGGCCTGGTGCGCGAGGTCATCGTCGACCCCAGCAAGGTGTTCTACGACCCCAACACCCTGCCCCATCATCATCTGTACGAAGTCGATACCGGCAAGCTCTCCGACATCGACGCCGCCCCCGTGCGGATTTCCGGCCTGCCCGACCTGCCCGACGGCATGGTCACCGAAGGCATCGACCTGATCGTCCGCGTCCGCCGCACCGCCTGAAAACCCGGCTTTCGTGATGCGGCGGGTCCACATCGCACCCACCCTGCTCGACGCCCAACTGGTTTCGGACACGCTGTCCGACCTCGGCATCCCCAATCGCATCCTGAACGTCCACGCCGCCGGCGCCCTGGGCGACCTGCCCTTCCTGCAGGCCCAGCCCGAAGTCTGGATCGAGGACGACGCGCAGACGGAACGCGCGCGCGAGGCGCTGCTGCATATGCAGGCCGTCTCCATCAGCGACGGCGCGCCCTGCCCGCGGTGCGGCGAAATCAATCCGGGCAATTTCCTGAGCTGCTGGAACTGCGGCGGGATGTTGGGTGGTTAGGGGTCAGGATTCAGGGGTCAGGGGGTTTGTGCGGCTACGCCGCGCTTTCATGAATTCATGAGACGCGGCAAAGCCGCTCATTCCCTGACCCCTGAATCCTGACCCCTACCCCCCCGCGCCACCAGGTGAACCTGGTAATGCCGCGCGAAGATGCGCTCGAGCTCGTCGATGGCCTCGTCGGCCGCCACGCCGTGCAGCAGATGGCGCGTCATCTGCGCCGAAGCCTCGTGGAAGATCTGATTGCGCTCCAGCATGGGATAGGTCCGCATCAGGCGCTGGATCGCCTTGACGACGTTTTCCTGCTCGGGACGCGGGATCGGCAGCGGTTCCGTCGGCGGTTCGGCCGCGCGTTCGGTGGTTTCCTTGCCGGCCAGGAATTCCGCGTAGTCCAGCAAGGCCTGCTGACGCGTTTCCGACAAACCGCGAAACAGCGTCAACAGCCGCTTGCTGTCCCGCATCAGCGATTGCGCCCCTTGGCCGAGCGTTTCAGCGGGATGACGTCCAGGTTGCACTGCTGGAACTTGTTCTCGACGAAGCTGATGAAGGCATCCAAAAGCTTGCTGCGGAATTTCTCCGGCGCGTACACCATCGACAGCTCGCGGGTCAGGCGCGGACTGAGCGGCACCGCGACCAGCGTGCCCAACTGGATTTCCTTGGTGACCGTGGACGCCGACATGATGGCGACGCCCAGGCCGGCTTCGACCGCGCCCTTGATCGCCTCGCGGCTGCCCAGCTCCATCTCGATGTGGAGGTCATCGGGATTGACCCCGTTGTCGCGGAAGAAGCCGTCGACCACCTCGCGCGTGCCCGAGCCGTGTTCGCGCGAGACGTAGGGCTGTTCGGCGATCTCGCGGGCGTCCACGCTGCTGCGGTTGGCCAGGGCATTGTTCGGCGCGCAGATCATCACCAGCTCGTCTTCGCAGCAGGCCAGCGTGGTCAGATGCGGGTTGTGCGAAGGCGCCTCGATCAGCCCCACGTCGAGCGCGTGATCGGCGACCTTGGCCGCGATGGTTTCCGAGTTGGCGACGGTCAACTGCGCCTGGACCTGCGGGAAACGTTCCTTGAATTCGCCGAGGATGCGCGGCAACTGGTATTCGGCGATCGTGGTCGAGGCGCCGATCATCAGCGGGCCGGTCACCTGGCCGGTCAGTTCGCCGACGCGCGCCTCCATTTCGCCGGTCAGCGCCAGGATGCGCTCGGCGTAGCCGAGCACGAGGTCGCCGGCGAGCGTCAGGGAAATCTTGCCGTGGCTGCGCTCGAACAGGCGCGTGTTGAAATGCTCCTCCAACTGCTTGACCTGAAAAGTCACCGCAGGCTGGGTCATGTAGAGAATGTCGGCGGCCTTGGTGAAGCTGAGCTGTTTGGCGACGGTGTAGAATACTTGCAGTCTGCGGTCGGCCATAAACTACTGTCCCGGGTCAATAAATAAATTGATTCAATCACAAACCCGCCCGTGTTGAAAACACCAGCCAGCCAAGCCCTTGTATTCGCAGAACTTTCCCGTTCCATAAAAATGGAGTTTCCTGTCCTTTTCCGCCGACGCGGCGTGGAATCCCGGCGTTGAGCCGCGCCTTCTACACCATTCTGCTGGCGCAGTTCCTGTCCGCGCTGGCCGACAACGCCCTGCTCTTCGCCGCCATCGGCCTGCTCGTGTTCTTCGCCGCGCCGGAGTGGCATTCGCCGCTGCTGCAGACGGTCTTCGTCATCGCCTACATCGTGCTCGCCCCGCTGGTCGGCCCGTTCGCCGACGCCCTGCCCAAGGGGCGCGTGATGTTCATCGCCAATTCGGTCAAATTCGTCGGCTGCATGGCCATGCTGCTGGGGCTGGGCCCCTTGTGGGCCTATGCCGTCGTCGGCATCGGCGCCGCGATGTACTCGCCCGCCAAGTACGGCATCCTCACCGAACTGCTGCCGCCGGAAAAACTCGTCGTGGCCAACAGTTGGATGGAAGGCACGACGGTCGCCGCCATCGTGCTCGGCGCCATCATCGGCGGCGCGCTCATCAACCCGCAGCTCGCCGAATCCCTGCTCGCGCACATGGGCCTGGCGAGCAGCCTGATCGCGCCGAAGTTCGCCATCGTCGCCATCACCGGGCTGTATTTCGCGGCGGCCTTCGTCAACCTGTCCATTCCGCGGCTGCCCATCGACCACCGCCTGCCCAGCAAGTCGCCCCGCTTCATCCTGCACGACTTCTGGCACAGCTTCGCGCTGCTATGGCGCGATCCGCTGGGTCAGGTCTCGCTGGCGGTCACGACGCTGTTCTGGGGCGTAGGCGCGACCCTGCGCCTGCTCATCATCGCGTGGGCGGCGCTCAACCTCAAATACGGCCTCGACCAGGCCACCCAGCTCACCGCGGCCACCGCCGTCGGCATCGCCGTCGGCTCGATACTGGCCGGCCGGTTCGTGCCGCTGCGCGAGGCCATCGGCGTGCTGCCGGCCGGCATCGCCCTCGGCTTCGTGCCGATCGCGCTGATCTGGGTGGAAAGCCTCGTGCCGGCCGTGCTGCTGCTGACCTTCGCCGGCGTGCTGGCCGGTTATTTCGTCGTGCCGATGAACGCGCTGCTGCAGCATCGCGGCCATCTGCTGATGGGGGCGGGCCACTCCATCGCCCAGCAGAATTTCAACGAAAACATCAGCATCCTCGCACTCTCGGGCGCCTACGCGCTGATGGTGCGCGCCGAGTGGCACATCCACACCATCATCTGGGTGTTCGGTCTTTTCATCAGCCTGGTGATGACCGCGATCTGGCTCAAGCACCGCAACGACGTGGTGCACTAGGGCCTGGCTGTCGGCGTCCCGGCGTCCTGCGCCTTCACCACCGCCATCGCGCCGGCGATGAGGGTCGACAGGTCGGCCATGTTCGACGGCACGATCAGCGTGTTGCCGGTCTTGGCGATGCCGGAAAAAGCCTCGACGTACTTCTCGGCGACCTTGAGATTCACGGCTTCGAGGCCGCCCGGCTTCTCGATCGCCATCGCCACCCGCGCGATCGCCTCGGCGTTGGCGACGGCGATGGCCTTGATCGCCTCGGCCTCGCCATGGGCGACGTTGATCGCGGCCTGCTTGTCGCCTTCGGACTGCTGGATCGCCGCCTCGCGCTCGCCGGTGGCGAGGTTGATCTGCTCCTGCATGCGGCCTTCGCTCGATGCGATCAGCGCGCGCTTCTCGCGCTCGGCGGTGATCTGCCGCTGCATCGCCTGCAAAATCTCCTTCGGCGGCGTCAGATCCTTGATCTCGTAGCGCAGCACCTTCACGCCCCAGTTGACCGAGGCTTCGTTCAAGGCCATCACCACGCCGCGGTTGATCTCCTCGCGCTCCTCGAAGGTGCGGTCGAGCTCCATGCGGCCGATCAGCGAGCGCAGCGTCGTCTGCGCGAGCTGGGTGATCGCCGTGATGTAGTCGCTCGACCCGTAGGACGCCATCTTGGCGTCGGTCACCTGGAAGTAGAGCACCCCATCCACCGCGAGCTGCGTGTTGTCGCGCGTGATGCAGACCTGGCTCGGCACGTCGAGCGGGATTTCCTTCAGCGAGTGCTTGTAGGCGACGTTGTCGACGAAGGGGATGACCAGGTTGAGGCCCGGCACGAGCACGGCGTGGAACTTGCCCAGGCGTTCGACCACCCAGGCGTTCTGCTGCGGCACCACGCGCACGCCCTTGGCGACGACGATGGCGATGACGATGAGGATGACGAGCGCGACGACGTCCATGCGGAGTCCTTTCAGTTGCCGAGAATCAGGGTGTTGCCTCTGACCGCGCGAATGCGCAGCGGGCGGGCGGGATCGACGCCGGCGGATTCCGCTTCGGCGTCCCACAGCGCGCCGCGGTAGCGGACCTGGCCGCGCCCGTTCCGCCAGGATTCGACCTGCACCGTCTGGCCGATGTCCATGTCCTGCGCGGTCGATTCGGGATGCGCGGTGTCGCGCTTCCAGCGTTTCAGCGCCAGCGTGCCGAGCGCGGCGATCACGCCGGCGGCCAGGAACTGCACGCTCCAGCCGAACCCCAGCCAGGCCGCGACGCCGGCGGCCGCGGCGGCCGTGCCGTACACCAGCAGATAGAACGTGCCGGTCGTCAGCTCCACCGCCACCAGCGCCGCCGCCACGATCCACCACCACACATAGGTCTGCATGTCATGTCCTCACGATGACCGGGCGATTCGCCAGCTCGTCGGGATTATGCACCGGCGGCGGGAAATGCCGCGCCAGCAGGGCGCCGACCCGTTCGATGCCGGTTAGCGCGCCGCCCGCGTAATCGCCCTGGCGGAAACGCGCCTCCATCGCATGCACCACCGCATCCCAGTCCGCCTGCGGCACGCGCGCGGCGACGCCCCGGTCGGCGACGATCTCGATGTCGCGGTCGACCAGCAGCAGGTAGATCAGCACGCCGCTGTTATGCGCGGTATCCCATACACGCAATTGCGAGAACACCTCGACCGCGCGCTCGCGCCCCGTCAGGCCGCGCCAGACCTGCCCCAAGGCCAGGGCGGGTTCGATGGCGAACCGGATCTCGCCGCCGTGATGCCGCTCGGAGGCGGCGACGGCGGCCTCGATGGCATCCAGCGTCGCGCGCGGAAACGCGCGCCGCCACGTCCACGACGGCGTGAACAGATGCCTGAAGAAACGCTTGAGATTCACCATGATCCGGACGCGCCGCCGCCGCCGAACCCCCCGCCGCCGCCGCGAAACCCACCGCCGCCCCGGCCGAACCCAC
>Ga0228535_1000644_pt1 | contig 86438 bp, 82 predicted proteins | sample SJ1metagenome_FD_168457 | JGI IMG/M metagenome (GOLD analysis project Ga0228535, IMG submission 168457) | Enriched culture of PCE-dechlorinating microbial communities from Ithaca, New York, USA - SJ1 | ecosystem: Engineered > Modeled > Simulated communities (microbial... > Unclassified | place...
ATACTTCAGTATCCTCGACCGATACGAGTCTCTGCACTCAAACGCTTGAACCGCCGTGTACCGAACGGTACGCACGGTGGTGTGAGAGGTCGGTCACTCAACTAATGAGTGACCTCCTACTCGATTACTCTTTAATGATATGCTCCACTAACTCCAACATGAATTCACTAACTCTCCCAAGAACCTCTTTTGCATTGTCTTGGCATGTTCCTTTGATCCCAACATACACCTTGAGTTTCGGTTCCGTACCCGAAGGGCGCACACAAACCCAGGAGTCGTTATCTAACAATAGCTTGATCACATTTTCTTTTGGTAAATCAATATCCCCACAAGCTACCCAGGCGGCTTTCTGATTGTGATCCACCGTACCTGCGGTTTTCACAAAGGAGAACTCATACACCTTACTGGTCAAATAGTCCTCCACGTTCTTGACAGCCAATCCAGCTACCACCACAGGCGATTTCATGCGAAGCGTATTCATCACAAGCGTAATTTTCTCCATCCCACTCTTCCCTTTTAAAGTGATCGAACGGGTCTCCTCCAAGTAACAGCCATATTCGGCATACAGCTCATGCAGTACCTGAAGCAAGCCTTTTTCATGCCCGGCATAATATGCGGCCATTTCGCAGACTAGCATCGCCGCCACAACGCCATCTTTATCTCGCGCATGGGTCCCGGCCAAGTAACCGTAGCTTTCTTCGTAACCAAACACATACGAATGTGCACCGGTTTCTTCGAACTCGCGGATCTTTTCGCCAATATATTTGAAGCCAGTCAGCGTCTTTAGGCTCGAGACTCCCATTTTTTTAGCGATCTGCGGTCCCAAATCACCGGTAACAATGGTAGTGATCAGTGCCCCATTCTTGGGTAAACTGATCTTCGCTTTTTTGCCGCTTAACAAATAGTAGGTTAACAACGCACCGGTCTGATTCCCGGTCAGCATGATAAACTCCCCTGCGTCGTCACGCACCATCACCCCTAAGCGGTCACAATCGGGGTCGGTGGCTATAATCAACTGCGCATTATGATCTTTCGCCACTTGTAGAGCCATTTCAAATGCAAGGGGGTCTTCCGGATTTGGTGAGGCTACCGTGGGGAAAGCTCCATCTGGCATCTCCTGCTCTGCCACCACATGCACAGCCCTAAAACCCAACTCCCGTAAAACGTGACGTACCGGCAGATTGCCAGTGCCATGTAACGCTGTATAGACAATTGGATACGTAGCTGCCATAGGAGCGATTTCATCAGGAAAAACCGATAGCTTCAGTACCTCGGCATAATATGCTTCATCTGCACGCTCATCCAACCAGCGGATGAGGCCTTGTTTGCCACCTTGGTCTAACGTACAAACTCCAACTGAATCGTAACCAGGCACTAGATCAATCGCCTTAATAATAGCATTGGCTTGTTCATTGGCGATTTGAGCCCCGTCTTGCCAATAAACTTTGTAACCATTGTATTCTGCGGGGTTGTGGCTGGCTGTGATCATGATCCCGGCGCAGGCTTTAAAATGTCGAACGCTGAAAGACAACTGAGGCACCGGACGCAACCCTTGAAACAGATAAACCGGGATCCCGTTAGCAGCCAGAACGCAAGCAGCCTCTTGAGAAAACTCCTCGGATTTGTGCCGATTATCATAAGCAATCACTACACCGCGAGCAGCAAACTCGGTTCCGAGTGACAAAATATACTCAGCAATGCCTTGGGTTGCCCTTCGTACAACATAAGTGTTCATCCGATTGGTTCCGGCACCTAAGACGCCGCGAATCCCTCCCGTGCCAAAGGTCAACTCGCGGTAGAAACGATCTTCAATTTCGTTTGAATCATTTGCAATGCTGCGGAGCTCTTCTTTAGTAGCATCATCGAAATAGGGATTTTGTAACCATTCCTGGTAAATTTCATAAGGTTGCATCTCGGAACCTCCCGTTTAGAATAATTTTTATACTTTATATTCTGATTATAACACCGACACCCCGCGCTGACAAGCACGGGGTGTGTTTCTTTTCGCAACGAAAATTTCGCAGTGGGGTCAGACCCCGGTGCGAAATCCTTATGGCACATATTCTCCTAATAGTACCATATAATTACATAATTCCTGCAACTCCAAGACCAAATCAGACCACAATCGGTAAGACTTTTCCAATGTTACATCTGAAGCACCTAGTTTTACGACTTCCAATAATTTCTTTTCACAATCAGTCGGTTTTTTTGAGAAGGTAGAAATATATTGCAGCGATCGTTTTCTACTTGGAAAGTATTGTTTATTCAAGGCAAACAAAGCTAGAAGGAAGTGATCGAGGGCTAAATCCAGTGCAAAATGATAAAACAACACATCTTTTCGCAAAACCGCACGCTGTAAATCTTCGGTATCATGCAAATCTTTCAAATGGTAGTGAAGCATGAGTTGCAATAAGTCTTCCGGATACACCGACAATTTTTGCTTCATACCACGTAAAAAGTCAAATGGATCGTGTAAAACCCACATGGCATGAAGCATGGCGCAACGACCCACTGGGTAGAAATAATTATCTACTTTATCTAAATGAGCACCACGTAAAACAGCCTGGATATATTTCTCGGTTTCTTGTTCCGTAAAAAACATCAGCCATGTTTCAACACCGTTGATTTTAAAGAAATCACTGCTCCCCCAAAAAGGGCTGTCTGCAACCTCGACTTGAATATCAGTGATGAGTGTGCTGAGCTTTTCAAGCAATTTGACTCGTGCTTTCTTGGAAGGGATGCTGCTACAATAGATAAAGAGATCAATGTCTCCCTCACCGGCATTAGGGAGCTGCTCTTTGCCTCTGCTTAATCCAATCGCAGAAACTCCCTTAAGAGTAGTAAGTTCGTTAACGATTTTTTTGAAAATCTGTTCCGTCTGTTGAGACATTTGGCTCCCCTCCCAATCTAAACACATATTGATGTTATATTATGGCATTGTAGTAATATTATACACTTTGTCACAAAATAAATCAATTCTAAATTTGCTCCGACCCCTTTATTTTTAGAGGGTTCATCGTATATATAATCTGAAAGTTTAAAGTGTGGAGGTTTTTAAGATGATGACGTACATAGCAATCCCCTCAAGTTTTGTATTACAACCCGGAATCCAATTATCTGTCAATGAAAGAGGTCAAGTCATACAAGTTGAACCGCTCAATACAGTAGCGCGGGAAGTACTCAGTGATTTGCATCTGCTTCATTTGAGCGTAAATACTGCGGTAGTTCTAACCGTGCAACACTTGCAAAGACTTGGCTATACCTACGGTACAGACCGTTTGGAGTAAAAAATACACCTCCTTCAGCATAAGCAAAAGCGACCGATATGATTAAACATCGGTCGCTTTTGCTAGTCTTATTGTTCTCAAAGGTCGTGCAAAACATCGTTCAACCTCTCTTTAGCTCACTCGTATCCAACGAACGCCATCGGTTGAAGTCAGCAGTCCACCAGTCCATGTGACAGCAACATATCTGTTTCCATCCCAGATCAAGTCGCTAACTGCATAAGAACTCGAGCCTTTGTATGTCCATGTTACGCCGTCTTGCGATGTATAAACATAACCCAGACCGGCTGCCATAAATTGTTGCCCATTCCAGCAGATCGTCATGAACCATTTCGCTCTAGGTGGATAAACAGAGGTCCAATTTTCGCCATCGGTTGAATACAACAAGACAGCCTTCGTTGGATACGTTCCACCCACGGCAACCCAAGCACTACCGTTCCAGCTGACCGACTCCAAGTGCTCCGTCACACCCGTAGTTTGTACTTGCCAGGCCACTCCATCTGCGGAAGTGATGATTGTGCCCAAATCTCCTACTACTACATAATGGGAACCGTTCCAATAAACATCTCGTAAATTCACGGTCACACCGCTGATCCGTTGCGTCCACACCGTTCCATCGGCAGAACTACGGATTGCTCCATTCTCTCCCACGGCTAAAAATTGCTGGCCATTCCAACAAACAGCATAGAGGCTCACTTCGGGATCGGTAGTTCTATTTGTACTTGAAAAATCTTCACTGATCCACGTATCACCATATACGGATGAGAAAATTTCTCCCTTGTAGCCGACTGCAATGATCTTCGACCTGTTCCTGGTCAGGTCATAGATCGATCTGGAATATATATCGGAGTTCTTTGTTGTAGAAAACCAGTCTTTCAAGGTTATACTGGCTCTCACATAGCCGTTATAGGTTGTACTATAATAAGGGGTACCTTCATACTCCCCAACAAACTCAGTAACCATAGACGTCCCACTACTAAAGTACCTTGCTCCTCCATAGGTCACAGCAAGCATATAGGGGACATAAACTCTCTCCTCTCGAGGCAGCTCAAAATTCGTCCAGTCTTTCCAAGTTATGCCGTCGTGGGATGTTTGTAGAGTATTATACCCAACGACTGCTAATTCTTGTCCAGTCCAAACTATGCCGGTAAAAAAGCCATTGGACACCTGATCCACCAAAATCGTCCAGATTTTTCCGTCAGTTGAAGCCATAATAACACCCGGGTTTTCGTGAAATCCCACAGCTACAAAGCGGTTATCCGCCCAAGCGACATCACTAAGGTGTTTCTGCGTGCCTGAAGGTTGTTGGTTCCAATCAATACCATTTTCTGAATACAAGATAGTACCCGCGTTCCCAACCGCGACCAGCATCCCCCCGTGACCCACAACCTGCTTCAACCGTTGCGTTGTTCCAGAGTTGCGTTCGGTCCACGCAACACCGTCGGGAGAAGTGTAAACCATCCCGTTTTCACCCACGGCCACAAAGACATTGTTAAACCAGGTTACAGCAAACAAATTCGTTGTTATCGTGTTGGATTTCTTATACCACGATTCACCGAATCCAATATTTGCACCTTTGGCTGTCAAAACAGTTCCCTTGTTTCCAACCACCAAAAGCATGCTCCCGTTCCAACACACCGAATTCAGTGTTTCGGTTGTAAAGGAGTTATTCTTATTCCAGGTAATCCCATCGCCGGAAGTGTAAATTGCCCCTTCTGACCCTACGGTTACAAATTGATTTCCATTCCAAATCACATCGAAAAAGTGAGAACGACTCAAGGTTTGAACATTCGTCCAGCGGATGCCATCGTTAGAACGTAAAAGCGCACCCTCGTACCCCACACTTACGATTTGATCGCCTCCATAGATCAGACTTCTCTGTGCCATAGAAGTGCCTGTTGGATAACGCTGCTCACCGGCACGAAGTAAATCATCTTGATTGACTGCAAGTGTGACTGTAAGTGGATTCGCCATGCCTTGACTCAGTAGCAGTTCGACGGTTCCTAAATCATACGATTCAAAATCAAGAACCTCACCTGCGGTTGAGAAATTCACATTCGTATTGGTTGGACTGTATGTTACGGTAACTCCGCGCAGGTCTTCGTTTTCACTTAGGACTAGTTGAGCCTTCTCGGCAACGTAGACATCAATTTCCCGTTCCAAAAAGATAGAGCCGGGTTCGGTCTCTAACAGTGCTTTGGCCGCAAGGACTGCTGCAGTGTCGGTTACGCTCGTGTCGGCTGCTACTACCTGGCTGCTGGGAGTACTGATGACATAACCGGCGAAATTACCATATCCGCTCACAGAAACCTTGAGATACATTCCTTCCTCAGCCACGACTGGAGTGTAGGTAGATGAGGTAGCACCAGTTATGGGTAGATACACACCATCGGTTTCATTGCAAACCCACCACTGATAAATCACGCTGGCATCCGACGGTAGGTAAGAACCGGCGGTGAATGCTTCACCCACTTGAGGAGTAGCAGTGAATGACTCTAAGGAAGTCAAATAGGTTAAATAAACCTCTTCTTCTACGACAGGAGGCGGCGGGTAAGAAGGATCCTCTACCCCTTCGCTTACAGCAATTTCAGTTGGTTGATTGTTCAGTAAAACACCGCTAGCGTTGATATGGGCGAACTCAATCACTCCCATACCCTGAACAGTGGTAGCAGCATCGGTATAAAAGTTTCTGATCAAGGTATCTTTATCGGTGATGATTTCTACACCCTCCGTATGGATGTCTAGGCGCTCTAAGTGGATGCCTTTTAGCTGTAAGAAGATGGTAGCGTTCTCTTTTCGGGTCGCGATGATCCCATAGATGCCAGTCCCGGTCAAGTCGACCTCTTCGAAAATTGCAGAAGACTCAGCCAGCAGTTTTTGAATTTCGCTGCTTCCACTGACCACGATCCGAACAGGTTTATCATATTTTTGCACATAGACCATCCCCAGTTGACAGTCGACGAGATACAACGAGTTTGTGCCCCCGCCTTGCACATAGGTATCACCAAGAACAGTGACATTGCGTAACGTGATTTGGCCCTCTCCGACGGATTTATCAATCATCAAATCACCATGGATCAGAGTGTTTTGTAAGGTGATGCCACCCGCTTTGAGGAGCACCCGGCCTCCAACCGTCGCTTGACCTTCGGAGGGACCAAAGGTTCCGGCGGTATCGTAAGTTGCAGAGTTGTACGAAGTATAGGGAATTAAGTTGACCGTATTTTGTAGCACGACCACGGCTTCTGCTCGAGAGGTGGTTTTTTGGGGAGCGAATTCTCCCGACGGATAACCATGAATCAAATTGAGTTGTGTTGCAGCAGAAACAGCGCCTTTCGCCCAAGACGAAATCGCTTCGGCATCGGTAAAGTTAGTGCCGAATTGCTCCTGTTCTACTTCGGCTGCACGCATTAAGAGAGTGACCATTTGCTCACGGGACATAGATTTATCGGGTGAGAAAATAGTATCGCTTTCCCCTAGGGCGAGTCCCAGCGCGTGGGCAGTTGCAATCGAGTCTTTTGCCCAGTGGTGCGAGATATCAGTAAACGAATGCTGTGGTACAGCGTGGAGAAGATACGATTTGACCAGCATATCCACAAACTCAGCCCGGGTGATAGGTTCATTGGGCATGAAAAAGCCGGGAATGCGTTCTCGTAGGACACCCTGTTCTTCCATTGTGCGAATATTAGTTTCAGCCCAGTGTCCTGTGATATCAGAAAAAGCCTGTGTTGGCTCCTCCGCAGCATAGACCGCAGCTAGTAGCATGGAAGAAGCAAGTATCAACAGCACGATTCGGCGTAGAAACTTAGGCATCTCATCGACTCCTCTCAGTTTACATATAATTACCATTTTACAGGGTAGGGACGTCACACGCTTTCTCGACGAAAGCGTTTTCCCCACTTGAAATCGACTGTAAATCACACTCTTATATTTCCTTTTTTACCGCTTTAATCCTTCTTGTCCTCCAAAGCAAAGCAGGAAATTGATACAACCTCGCCGTATTCAAACAAAAATGAGAACCGAAAGGAGTCTTCCAACATGTCTACACCCACCACCCCCACCGGCAGCTTCAAAATCCATTTCTCCTCCGTAGTGCTCGACAGCGCCGATTCCAATAGCTTAGCAGATTTCTACTCCCGCCTTTTAGGCTGGCCAAAGCATGCCGATGACCCCGAATGGATTTATGTGCGCAACAATCAAGAATATCCTCTAATCATCTTTCAGCAAACCGAAGACTACATTCCCCCTGTTTGGCCCAATGCTCCCGGTCAGCAACAAACTGGCGCTCATGTTGATTTTGGTGTCTCCAATCTGGCTGAAGCTGTGGAACACGCCCTTGCTTGCGGAGCGAAAAAAGCTGAAGCTCAATATTCAGAGCGCTGGACCGTCATGATTGACCCCGCCGGCCATCCGTTTTGCCTTGTGCAATGGAGCAGTCTGCAATGAAAACCCTTTATTTCATTGGTGGCACCATGGGTGTTGGCAAAACAACCGTATCGCAAGCACTGAAACGTAGCTTAAATCGCAGTGTTTTTCTCGATGGCGACTGGTGTTGGGACATGCATCCTTTTTTAGTCACTCCGGAGACCAAACGTCTGGTGCAAGAAAACATCGTTACCCTGCTAAATAACTTTCTGCACAGCCCCGCTTTTGACCATGTCATCTTCTGCTGGGTGCTGCATCAACAAGAGATCATCGACAGCTTGCTCAAACAGATAGACCTAAGCAACTGCCGCGTGATCAATCTCTCGCTGGTAAGCAATGCAGAGAACTTGCGTGAACGGTTGCAAAAGGATATTGACACAGGATTGCGACAAAATGATATTCTGGATCGGAGCATTGCGCGACTTCCCCTTTATGAAAACTTGGACAGCCATAAAATCGATGTCAGCGGTAAAAGCATTGAGCAAATAGTCTCGGAGATTTTAGAGTTAAGTACCTGTGGTTAAAACCTCAGGTACTTTTTTTTGTGCGACCCCTTTTTTTTCGAGGTCCACTACGTAAGTATATTACGAGAGTTCGAAAAGGGGCTCAAGAAAAATTCTAGGAGGAACAAATCATGAAGAACATAAAATCCAAACTATTCTCAATCGTCGCTTCCGTTTTATTGATTACTGTAGTCAGCGGTGGCTTTTACGCAATGGCCGAAACCACACCCACAAGTTATGTCATGCAACCCGGTATTCAATTGACAGTGGATCAATCTGGAATCGTCACCAAAGTCGAAACCTTGAACACCGTTGCTACAACTGTTTTGGGTAACTTAGATCTGATAGATTTTACGATTGAAGAAGCCGTTGCCTTAACAGTGCAGCATATGCATGAACTCGGATACACCTATGGTGTAGATGATATTTTAGTTACCGATAACCAAATCGATATCAAGAAGGCTGAACAACTCTATAATAAACTCGAAAAATTGCATTATGGGAATCAGAATCCTAAAAATCATGGCAATCAACCCGATGTTGATGTAGAAGATGACGACGAGAATGATGAAGTCGAAATCAACGAACCAGGTAATGAAGATGCTAAGGGTTATATGATGGTGCAAGCTGCTCGTGAAATCGAAGGCATGAACCCAGGAAAATACAACATCATCATGAACAAGATGGGTAAAAATCCTGTCAACTATGCCAACAAAACCAATCAAGAAATCATGAGAGAATACATCGAAACCAAGTAAATAGTCTAGAATCACGATGCCAAGAATACAGTAACACACCTCCTTCCTGCCATGCAAAAGCGACCGATGAACCCTCATCGGTCGCTTTTGCCGTACTTATTTCGCACTGGGGTCAGACCCCACTGCGAAATGCTTTATCTTTCGCGGCGGTAATAGAGATCTTGGATCGCGTAATTAATAAAGGTATTCAACCCTCTCCCTAATCACATGCACACATTCTTCAATCGGCTTCTTGGAGGTGTCCACTCTAACATCATACCTCACACCCTCATGCACCGTAACTGCTTGTGCAGCGGCCATACCGGAAACGCGGTCTATCCTTTTAGTTTCACGCTCTTTCGCTACTTCCGCGTCACACATCACGCCTACCCACAGCACATCGAGCCCTTGTAAGGCAGCTTGCCATCGTTTTTGCCCCTCTGCCCCGCTGAGCAAGACGTCATCGATAATCAACTTGGCACCTTGTTTGGCCATGGCAGCGAGTCCATGCATCCAAGCCCTTTCCAAGCTGCGAAAATCACTTCCGGGTGTCACTGAACCGTCTGTGCCAAATGTGATTCCCGCTGGGTCCTCGAGCATAGATTTAGGAAGAGCGTCGATCAAATCATCAATACTGAAGCGTAACCAAGCACCAGGCAATGTGTTTTGCAAACGGATAGCGAGCGTCGTCTTGCCTGAACTCGACCCCCCGTTTAAAAGAATCACGTCAACCACACGCCCACCTCCCTATTCCTTCCAATTATTAACTATTTCAAGGTGGGGAACTGTCCCCAACCTTGAAATATCCAGTAATTATCCAATGCGGTTGCGCAAGACACCTATGCCGGCGATTTCGCATTCCACAACATCGCCTTTTTTCATAAATCGCGGCGGCTTAAAACCCATCCCCACGCCTGAAGGTGTTCCTGTAGCAATAATATCACCAGGTTCTAAAGTAATTCCTTGCGAAAAGTCCGAAATAATCGTCGCAATATTGTGAATCAGCAGTTCCGTGTTGGAGTGTTGTCGAACTTCACCATTGACGCGACATTCAATTTCGACCTTCGGTGGGTATGCAAATGCACTCTTATGCACAATCACCGGCCCTAAAACGCTGTAGGTATCGAGGCTTTTGCCTTTAAACCACTGTAAATGCTCACGCTGCAGCCGTCTCGATGATACATCGTTAAAAATGCTGTAGCCGAAAATGTAGTCTTCGACCTCTTCGCGGGCAATGTTTCGGCCTTCTTTGCCGATGATTACCGCCAACTCGGCTTCATAATCCAAGTCGGCATCGAGCTCGAAAAAGCCCTTGATCTCCTCTTCGTGCCCCAAAATTCGGGTCGTGCGCTTCGAAAAATACACCGGCCGCTCTTGGGTCGCCAAACTCGCACTGAGTGTGCCTGTAGTTTCTGCTCTGTGCGACGCATAATTCACGCCGACGCAGATAATATCGTGTTTGGGTCGCAAAATCGGCGGCAAAAAGGTCACTTCGGCAACATCCACCGCCTTCGCTTTCGGATCAGCATGAGCTTGTAACAGGATAGCCATCTCTGCGGCTGTGACTTGCTCGAGCAAGCGGTTCATATTGCAGTAGCGATCGTGCCCTAACAGACCCGCCACCGGTAAAGCATTTTTCTCATCGAAGCTCAAAATACCAATTTGCTGTTTGCCTTCATAGATAAAGTTTAAGAATTTCATATCTACACTCCCTTATTAAATCGAATCCTGATTATAATTTTCCGTTGACTCATTCAAAAACCCTTTAAAAAAATATTTTGATTTTTGATCAGTCGACCCCTTTTTTCACTCACCTTCTATCGTATCTATATAACAAAGATTCTATGAAGGGTGATGTTCACTTTGATCAGAATTGCGATTGGTGAAGAACAAAGGTTGCTGCGAGAAATGCTGACAATCTTCCTTTCCGATGTACCCGATTTAGAAATCATCGGTGCTACCGCCTATTCGGATGAACTCTACGAGCTTTGCCGCTCATCCTCCCCTGACCTGGTTTTACTCAGTAACAAAATGCTCGAAACAGACGAACACCGGTTGCTTGAACTACATAAAAACGAAATGCCTTCTCTCAAAATCGTGCTCCTGACCGATCATTTAGACGAAACGTCCCTATTACGAGCGATTCAATGGGGGGCTCATGCTTATTTGCTGAAAGACCTCACTCCCGCTCAACTCATCACCTCTCTGCGTTGTATTTATGAAGGAATGTTTGTTATGCAGGATTCGTTCACCCAACTTCTACGAAATCAAATACAGCAAAATCCAAATCTATCTTCCCATGATACGATTCCTGTTGACACCATATATGCCTACTATAAGTTTGATGATGTAGACCGGCAAATCATCAACTGTTTGATCGATGGCAAAAGCAACAAAGAGATTGGCCTTGAGTTGAATTATTCTGAAGGCTCGATCAAGAATCGAATTTCCAAAATATTAGGATCGACCGGTTTAAAAGATAGAACCCAGGTTGCTGTCTTTGCGCTGCAAAACAACTTAAATGACACCGATAAACCCTAATCACATATAGCCGAAAGTCACTCCTTATCTGTGACTTTCGGCATCTTTTTTACTCTATAAAAATGTTTTATACTAAACTTGTAATCTCTTTCCTTTATATTCCTGCAAAATAAGGGAGGTATGAACATGAAAAGAATCTTCATCGCATTGCTAACTCTCCTACTCCTCTTATCACTCACCGGATGTTCCAGTCCAAAAACTCCCGAGGCTTCCGAACCAGACCCTCCGGAAAGCAAACCCGGAATCTCTGTTAGCGACGATCTTGTCAAAAGCGCAACACTCCCCAAAACCTATCCAGAAGCCAAATACCCCCTCTACGAAGACAGCTTTATCTTAACGGTCATCGAACTCGAAGGCGGATTTACCCTCACCGCTTTTAGTAAAGAGGATGTCAAAAAAGTCATTGCTTTTTATGCAGAAACTCTGAAAGGTGCAAAAATCGATATGGAAACCAAAACCGAGGAGAGTCTGACTAGTTTTGGAAGTAAAGATGGCTACACCTTCAACCTCGACATCGGCAAAAGCACGGAACAACCGGGTTATAGTACCTCGATTATGCTGATGCTAATGCCTACCAAGTAATCGAAAGGAGGCGAATCTCGGTGAAACGTATGCTATCCATTTTAATGATCTTGAGTCTGATCTTCTCTTCTCAATTCTTTGTGCTAGCTCTCCCCTCCGATTCCCCTAGCGAGTGGGCACAAGCTGAGGTCGAAGCTGCCCGTAACAAAAATTTGGTTCTCGTTGAAGCGAACGGCAATTTTCAGGCTAATATCACACGTCGACTCTTCTGCGCCTTGGTCGTCAATATGGTTGAAAATGTGTTGGGTGACCCAGTAGCAGTCACGATCGTCAACCCTTTCCAAGACACGCGCGAAGAAGCGATCATCAAAGCTTATCAGTTAGGGATTGTCAACGGCATCTCAGCTACTGAATTTGCACCAGATGCACAGATCACCCGTGAGCAAATTGCTGTGATGATGATGCGCGGAGCTCGGAAAATCGATGAGCTACAACGCTCCACCTACGCCTATGTTCCCACGGCTTCCACGGTCTCCTTTGCCGACCAAGGCCAAATATCCGCCTGGGCTCTACAGGATGTGCAAGCAGCCAGTGTCCTGGGGATTATGAAAGGTGTAGGAGAGAACCGAATCAATCCGCTCGGTAATACCACGGTTGAACAAAGCATCTTGTTGATCACGCGGATGTTTGACGGTTTTGTGCCGCCCGAGTCTATCCCGCTTGATCCCACACCAGTTGAACCGATTCCAGAAGATCCAATACCTGAACCGCCACCGGAAGATCCAATTCCTGAACCGCCGCCGGAACCCGTGGAAAATCAAGCCCCGGTAGCGATTGCTAATCCGGTTCAATTTACGATTCAAGAGCAAACGCCACTTGTGATCCAACCTTCGCAGTTGGTCACCGATGTCAATAACGACACCTTGACAATTGCGCGCGTCAACGGGCAAACCAGCAGTTATAACACGATCAACGGCACCGTTACCTTGCAAACCGATGGTAGTATCAGCTACACATCTCGCGACATCACCGCAAATGTGACCGATGATTTTGTGGTCAGTGTCTCCGATGGCACGCTACTCACCCATGTCAACGTGCGAGTCAATGTCACCTACACATTAGTGCTAATCTTTAAGCCTACACTTTCTTCGGTCGGTGTAAATGGCACAGCTGCAATAGATGAGACCTTAAGCGTAGGACTCTTGGGCTATGTAGGAGGTGTTCCCTCTCTGGCTCCAACCTTAACCTACCAATGGTTCAAAGGTGCTACCAGCAATGGGTCCTACTCTGCAATTCTCGGTGCGACTTCTTCAAGTTACAAGGTTTTGAAGGCTGATTTGAACAATTACCTCAAAGTTAGAGTCACCGCCAGTGGTTCAGCAGGGGGAACAATCTACAGCTCACCAGTGGGGCCTGTAGGTTATGGCTTTGCTGGTGGACTTGGCACAGAGGCGAATCCATATCAAATTGAAACGGCTAAACAATTTATGTTACTCAATACAGTTCCTACGCTTTCAAGATACTTTGTCTTGAACAATGACATCACCTTATCAACCAACGCCTATATTACAACCGCTTTCTATGGTTCTCTAAACGGGCAACATCACAGTGTAACCATTGACCTGACCATACCGGAAGAGATTTATAATGTGGGATTGTTTGCAAGTACAGGAAAGACGAGCAGCTTCACATCGAAAATCCATAATCTCAGGGTCGCTGGCATGATCGACACAGAAGCTGCCCGTGTAGGTGGTTTGGTTGGGCTTAATCATGGACGAATCGTCCAATGCACCTCCCTTGTTAATGTCGATGCTAAAAGCTATGTAGGGGGTTTGGTCGGTTCAAACTATGGGATTATTCAGCAATCCGCTACGATCAGTGATCATGTCATTGGCTCGAGTGGAATCATCGGCGGACTGGTTGGCTTGAATGCGACAGATAGTGGAATAGCCAATTCATATGCCAGAACCAACGTCTTCGGCAGTGGTAATGAAGGTGGCTTAGTTGGCTGGAACCAAGGAGGGATCAACTACTGCTACTCGGCTGGTAAAGTAGAAGGCTACAATAATCAAGGCGGCTTGGTTGGACACAATTACAATGGAACCGTGGAACATTCGTATTACGATAAAGATGTAAGCGGATTAAGCGATACCGGAAGAGGAATTCCGCGCACCACAGCTCAAATGAAAACCAAAACAACCTATGTCGCTTGGGACTTCACCTACCTTTGGGCTATTTACACGGTTGGCCAATACCCCTCCCTCCGCATCGAATAATTTCGCATAGGGTAAACGCATTTGTTGCGAATGCGTGAGTCGACCCCGGCTGCGAAATTGGTAGTACTATGGGAAAGGCACTCTACGAAAAAAACGTAGGGTGCCTTGCTCTATGTTCTATGTAAGATTCTACTCGGTGATAGCCTTTGTAACCACAATACCTGAAGTGTTATAAGCGAAGGATTGGACCGAAAGGATCCGATTTCCGGGTTGCCATATTTGCTCTAGTTCTTCAAAGGTGAAATTCGCTTGGCTACCGATTGCATCCGGTTTACCCGTGTCATTGCAATAGAATCTTTCATCATCGTATCCTCGAACCAGTGTAAAGTGATATACGTTTACATTTGACTTTTGAGCATAGATTCGATTAACCGGAATAACTACCGGGAAACCTTGATCGATCAAATCTTTTATGTCTTGAATGGTTTGCCCTACTTCGAGCTGCACATTCTCAAATCCCATAAATTCTTGGAGAATAATTTGCATATCCGCAGTATTCACACCTTCCGCAGGTCCGCAATATTCAAACCCTACAGGCGGTCTGGTATATGTTTTTGCATTTTCTCCTTGGAAGAGATTCAGGGAATCGTAGATAAACTCATCTACTTCTAGGATGCGTTCCGGTGTTGGTATCGTTTGTTTGAAATACGATTCTAACATCACAATTGTAGCAGGTCCGCAATTCATCGATGTGGTGATCGGATTTGGTTTGTTCATATGCTCATACCACTGTGCCACCCATTGGTCCGCTGTCAATTGAGATAGATATGTAACCTCCAAGATCGTATTGGTAGATGCTGCAAGAGCAACGTTATCGAATAATGTATTCGAAAAAATCGTAAGAAGTATGAACCATAGAATACCTCTAGTGATTTTGCTTTTCATAGAAAATCCTCCCTTATAAAGTAATCGTAATGTTCAGACTGGCTTTATATGATAAAGACCTTTTTGAAAAGCAAATTGCTTTCCGTCACACACTCGCTACGTAACATTTTTGGTTACATCTATATTTCTCCTTTCGTAAAGAACTTCCTTTTGGCGGTTTTGAAGGTTGTTGTCGGAATATATAGTATGTTGTATCTTTGCTAATAAGAAGCACTTATATGTTAGAGTTCTAACTATATATTTAGCAAATACTTTACTTGCTAAATATTTCACAACTAAGTAGCAACATTTCTGCTATTTTATTAATTCGACATTTTAGTTATGCATATATGGCTTAACTCTTCGATTTTTGCCGATTTTCAGCACTTCGAGGTCATGTTTTTGGCATAAATCAATGCAAAAAATTTAGCAACCTTTCTAACCTTTTCTCCGCATTTTTAGTTTTGAATTATTAATTTGCTAACGAACCTTTTGCTTAAATCCATTTTTAATACCTCGTATGTAATTTGATATGTAACCTTGTAACCAAAAATTGCTTTGTAACTATCCAACGAAAATCAGCTTCACGGCCTCACAAAAGCGTGATTTATATTAAGCTATCTAACTATTAAAGATTCTTTCCTTATTACAAAGGATTTTTGCTTCCTCAACAAAAATAAACATAGTACACAGAGTAGAAATCCTCACTCCCCCAATGAAAGGAGAACCTCAATGACCCTCAAGAAAAAAATGACCCGAGAATTCCGAACCGTAGAAGGTGGATTATTCTCAAAAGTTCAGAAAGCCGATGTTGGCGACGGTTATATGAAGATGGCAGCACAAGGTGTAGCCCTACTCGGCTGGGCAGACCCTTTCTTCCCGGATCCGATTCTACCCAAACATGTTGGCGACGCCCTACTCAACGCCTTTCAACACGGCACACCCTCTCACTACACCATGCCGATTGGCAATACAATCCTCAAACAAAAAATCGCACAGAAAATCAAACTCCAAAGCGGGGTTGAACTCGACCCTAACCGCAATATTCTTGTTACCCCTGGCTCCGACTCCGGACTCTTTTATGCTATGCTTCCCTTTATTGAACCTGGCGATGAAATCATGATCCTCGACCCCAGCTACCCCAACAATTTTCAGAACACACGCATCTTGGGCGGCGTGCCCATATCTATCCCCTTGCACGAAAACGAGAATTATCAGCTCAATATGGCCGAGTTTGAGAAGCGATACACCGAAAAAACCAAAATGGTCGTGCTCACTCACCCCAACAACCCCACCACAACCGTGTTTCGTCGTGAAAACTTAGAAAAACTTTGCGCTTGGATTGTTGAAAAAGACCTAATCCTCGTCGTAGATCAGGCCTTCGAAGACCACATTTACGATGATATTGAGTTCGTTATACCCGCATTTCTTCCAAACATGTGGGAACGAACCATCACCGTTTGCTCTGTCTCAAAAGGCCTCGCCTTAAGCGGCTTCCGAGTCGGTTACATCTACTGCAGCGATGTTTTCATGGATGCCTACTACGGGGCCGCGGTCAGCGTGCTAGGTGCCACCAACACAGCCGCTCAAATCGCAGTCATCACAGCCTTGGAAGACGATTCGTTTGTGCAAACGTATGGCGAAATCTTCAACCGGCGCCGCAAATTCCTGCGCGAGTTAGTCGATTCGTCAAACCGGATAGCCATGGTCACACCGGAATCCTCCTTCCTCGCATGGATCAACGTCGGCAAACTCGGTAAATCGAGTGAAATCGTGGATTACCTCGTCAGGGAAGCCAAAGTCGCTGTCAACGACGGTCATGCCTATGGTCCAAACGCCGGTGAACATATTCGCGTGGTCTACGGCTGCCTCGCTGACGACAACGCCCTCTTCCGAGCGCTCGAACGCCTCGTTACTGCTCTCGACAAATACTAAAACGTACATGCAAATAGTAAATAGTACGAAATACTAAGCCGTACATAAAAAAACAGCAGCGAGAACGACTCTCGCTGCTGTGCTTTTTTTCAAGGAGGGGTCGACTCACGCATTCGCAACAAATGCGTTTACCCTATGCGAAATTTACTCTACTTCACTTCAAATTTAAAGAGCTCCGGGCGATTGTAATGCCCAACCGGATCCCAGTCAAACTTCGACTGAATAATCTGCTCCAAATCAACTTCTGCGACTAAAATCCCCGGTTTATCGAACAAAGGCCCTGCAACATACTCTCCGTAAGGATCAATAATGCAACTCCCACCTCTGCACATCACTTCCGGTAAATCCTTTAAGTCACTGTAATACTTCAAATCTGTGGGATACATGCTCTTCTCAACATACTGGTTACTCGCTATCACAAAGCACCTGCCCTCGAAAGCGATATGTCGCAACGTCGCCTGATACACCTCGCGTTGGTCCGCGGTCGGAACAATGTACAAATTGACCCCCTTGGAATACAGCGTCATTCTGGCAAGCGGCATGTAATTCTCCCAGCAAATCAAGCTACCCATCTTCCCATAGGGCGTATCGACCACGGTCATCGTCGATCCATCGTCTTCACCCCAAATCACTCGCTCCGCTGCGGTCGGTTTCAACTTACGATGCCTACCTAAATACCCTTCCGGCCCAAAAAACAAATTACTGCAATGCAATGTTCCATCGAGCCCTAAGCCATTTTTCTCCGTCACACCAATCGATAGAAAGACGCCCAGTTCCACACATAGTGCAGCAAGCAGATCGACTTCCTCTCCCGGTACAGCAACGGAATTCTGATAATACCGCAGAAAATCTTCTCTGCCCGCTTGAGTCCTACTGCCAACCACCATGCCAAAGGTCAATCCTCTGGGGTAACAAGGGATAAAACTCTCTGGAAATACGATCAGCTTTGCCCCCATCTCTGCTGCTTCTCGTGTCAAACGGATAGTCTTCTCCATCGTTTTTGCCAAATCAAACAAAACCGGAGCATCTTGAATCACCGCAATTTTTAACGACTTCTCCACAGGGAACCCTCCTCAAAATTAAATGCAACGATACATAATTAAACTTTATTATCTGATTCTATGGATAGAGTAACAATTCCTATGACAAATGTACGTATTCGCCAAATGCGTTAACCCACATTCAAACAACTCACTTGAATAATTTTTTTGCCATTTTATTCCTTTTTGTAACAATAAAGGAGTTTTAGATATTTTAGCGAACTAGAATCATAATAACAAGAATCAGTATTGCTTATACTGTACATTCTTAACAAATCATACATAAAATATCAAGAAAACTTCCCACTCAACCCCGAAAATTTCTGCTCAAGTTACGTATATAAATAATAAGACACCTTGAAGGCGGCACTTCAAAATATAACATCGATAAGGGGATTATTATGATCAAAGTAAAGAATATTCTTCTCATCCTTTTATGGATCTCCCTACCCGCTTTTATGTATTTTGTTCAAGTAAATGGGTTGATCTCGGCCGCAGATTGGTCTCTGCCAATGCTTAAGCTTAAAAATCTGTTCTTTTATGGAATTTGGCCGGTGATTCCGCTCATCTTTGTCTCCAAACCAAAATTCCACTTCGTCCATGATCCCAACAAAAAATGGCGAAACGAAGTGCCCGTCAAAAACAACTACCGCTTTTTCGGCCTCTTTGGTATTTTCGCCCTGATGGCCTTGAGCCTTGCTCTCTATTTTTTCCGTCCCGATGCCCTAATCCTACCCAGCGAGCTCTTATTAGGAGTCTTTCTCACCCTTGGTATCTTCATTTACCGAAGTCAGCTCAGCAACAGCATCCTTCAACAATTTTTTAACTTCAGTTCAGAACTCGATTATGATTATAACGACCTCTACTTGCAAATGAAAAAAATGGAAAAGGATAGCCATCACACCCCGCAACATCAACCCTCCGCCGTCGCCAGCGACAACACCCACACCTAAAATTTACAGGGTGGGGACAGTCCCCACCCTGTAAAAAAGCCCTGTTCCGTCAAGGAACAGGGCTTTTCACGTACCTTATTGCGGTAAGAGCAACAGTGAATCGATCTCTTTGAAGTTTGCGTAATCATAGGATGTAATCTTACTTCCCTGAATGTAATACAGCGTATCGCCAATGTATACAACTCGGCTGACGCTAGGAACATCGGTCCCATAGATTTGGGGCTGCTTGGAAATCAAGAAACTCTTCAAAGCTAACTCGTTATTAGCATAACTCAGAATGACCGCACCCTGCTCCTGTGTATAAGTAACCGGATCCGCCGTCAAATAGGCATCGAAACCAAATTGACTATTAGAAGGATCAAACATGATCGCCTTGTGGTTACTCAATGCTTCCGCATAGCTACCGGCATTGCCGAGCAGATACTTCGATACTTCAACCGGCTTGCCCATATCGGAAACATCGAACAACGAAACCTTGATCCCATTGGTCTTCGTCCCGATTACGACTTCTTTTCCAAATTGATCCTTCTGATAAATCTCTACAACATCCATACCGATACCCAACAAATGAGTCTCACTCACTGGATGCAAATAATTGCTGAAGCCGGGGATCTTTAACTCGCCAGTCACAACCGGTTTTGTCGGATCTGACAAATCAAAGACGAACAATGGATCTACAGTGCGGAACGTGACAATGTAGCCCTTAGCACCAACAAATCGAACTGAATAAATATTCTCGCCCTTGGCAAGTCCCGTTACCGAGCCAACCACGTTCAACGAAGAATCTAGCACAAATAAACTATTGTCGCTACCCCAGTTGGTCACAGCCACTCGCAGATGGCCTTCATACTCATCCATGGCAAATTGATTGATCAAATACCCAGGAATTTCACCGGAACCGGCATAACCCACTTGCAGACCACTCACTGAAAACTTGGTGATCGCGGTTTTTCCATTATAATCGGTCGCCGCAATATACAGTGCATGGTCGTTCATATAGGTCACCGCACCCGATGCGGCTATCACTTCAACTTCTGCCATATCATCGTTACGAATATCGATTGCAGAAATCCCTACGTAACCCTGTGACGGATAGCGCGGCAGAATCATGACATCAGATAAATCCACTGCCTTCGCCACAAATCCAGTTGCCGTATCTCTGACCATGGGTAGATAAATCTCACCATAAATCTGCGTGTTAGAAACCAGATAAACGATATCGCCATTCTTCCTGCTGGTCGAATAAGCACCTTCCATTTCATGGCTCTTGATCAAACTCGGCGCCTGCGGATCAGAAATATCGTAAACATCAACAAAAGTAAAACTCTGCATATGCATATACGGCGGCATAATCATCTTTTCATCGGGAGCTATTTCAACTTCCGTCTCTGCTAACATGGGTTTATCTACACCCACCCAATTGTCGTAAATGTTACGCGAACCAATGACCACCAAACGGTCACCATCGATGAAAATCTCCTGCACGCTCTTCTTTTCGTCAATGCGCAGCGTCGTCAGTTCAGTCAAGACCCCTTGATCGACCGATACGATTCGCACTGCATTTTGCGCAACAATATAGAGATACTTGCCATCGGTTTTGACCAAATCCGCTTCATCAATACCTTCTACCTGCGTATTGGTAGTGGAATAATCGCCCGAAGCATTCTCCGATGAATCCCCTGCTCCTGCAGCTGGAGCCCCTTCCTGCGGTGCCGGTGTCGGAATCGGCATTCCATCCACTTTGATCATACCGTCGCGCATGTAAAAATAGTTGTAAGACCCTGTCACTGACGCCTGGACTTCCTCGAAATTCTGCGCCTTCAAAGCAACCCCGATCTTACTTTGCACCTCTTGCATCAATGTGCCGTGAGAAGCCAGGTCGATCTGGGTATCGCCCACTGCGATTACGCGGTTGAAATAAGAAACGCTCTTTTGAAACACATCTTCTGCCAACACCCGCAACGGAACCATGGTGCGACTATTCAAAATCGTGGAACTCGTGTCCATGGTGAACTCGCGAATTGCACCCTTGGTGTCGACACTGTAACTTTGTTTGTCAATCGGGAACAGATAGCGTGAGCCACCATGCTCGATAATTGCCACCCGATTCGCAGAATCATAGGACACAACAGCGCCAAAATGCTCCGCAAACGCCCGTAATGGCAGCACCGTTCGGCTATTGATCACCGTGGCAGCCACATCGGGGTTGAGAGGATCGAGTGACGAAATACTTTCCCCTTCCAAAAGAAGAGGGCTTCCGGTGTGGAAAAACAGATGGGTGGAACGCGCGTCGTCCACTGCCAGCGCTCCTGCAAACAAATTAAAAGAAAGAGCCAGTGTTACCATGATCAGAATCAGGCTAAACTTCTTCATAAAAATCAACTCCTTATCTTTTATGACGAACTTCCTCACAACAATGTTCCCGATTTCGCACTAGGGGTCAGACCCCTGCTTTAAAAAAGAGATGGTTTTTTTACCATCTCTTTCGCATCATTCTTTTGTGGATGTGTAGTGTGTAGGTAAGACCCAATAATCGGCTCAATGAAGTAGAGGGATCACCTGTTCAATGAAGACATTGACAATGGTGGTGTCCCAGTGTGCCCCGGCTCCTTTTCTGAGCTCTTCTACGGCTTCTTCCTCGGTAAGAGCCTCCCGATAAGGTTTTGCCGTGGTCATGGCTTCATAAGCATCGGCAACGGCAATAATTCTGGAAGCCAAAGGAATTTGTTCTTCAGACAAGTGATTCGGATACCCTTGGCCATCGACACGTTCGTGGTGTGCAATAATCCAATGCGCCATTTCGTGGAATTCCATGGTGTTGCTTAAGATATTAGCCCCTTTGGAACTGTGCAATTTCATGAGTTCCCATTCTTCGCGGCTTAGTTTATCGGGTTTATTGAGCAGGTTTTCGTCGACGCCAATTTTACCAATGTCGTGCAACAATCCGGCTACTCTGATTTTTTCGACAACTTCTTTTTCTAAGTTCAGCGCCTTAGCAATGCATTCACTTATATAACTGACGCGTTCCGAATGTTTCTTTTCCCGATCGCTCTTGGAAAACAAAGTTTCCATAATGGCCTGAATGGCTCTGCTACGAAAACTACGGCTACTAAAGTATTTACGATGATACATAAAGGCTTCGGCCTCTTTAAACAAACGGTCTAGTGGATCTTGTGGATGACGTTGCATGCTATACCCAAAGGAAATTCCTAAATCATTGTTAGGTTGGCTCTCGTTATCCGCATCCAATACTTCTTCCAAATGATACACTAAGGAGCGCACTTCATTATCCGAAGCTTTCGGAACAATAATGGAAAACTCGTCTCCACCAATGCGCGATAACAAATGTCGTGGCCCCAAATGCTCTTTCAAGCGAGTAATCAAATTACAGATCGCCTCGTCACCTTTTAGATGACCATAGGTGTCGTTAAACATTTTCAGACCGTTAATATCCCCCATGAGGATGCCAATCGGATACTGATTGCCACTCGCCATCATATTGGCATACGTCTCTTCAAAGAAACGGCGGTTGTATAGCCCGGTCAAATGATCGTGATATGCCAAATAATGCACCTGTTGGTTGGCCGTTTCCTGCTCGGTTACATCGAACAAAATTGTAAAGATCAGTTCTTTCCCCTCTTGAACCATGTTACAACTGAATAAGTCAACAGTACGCAACTCACCATTTTTCAATCGGTGTTTGGTCATAAACCGGCCATGCGTGTGTTCGCGTGTATATTGCCTAAGTTCATCCGACATGGACTTCCCTAGTGCATTGATATCATAAATGTGCATTTGAAGCATTTCTTCATATGAGTATCCGTAGAAGGCTAAACAGGCAGGGTTGACATCGACAAAACGTCCGGTTTCAGCTTCGACTAAATACATGACTGCACCGTGATGATTAAACATGGCTTCTAAGCGTGCTAATAAAGCCTCGGTTTCTTTTTCCTTTGCTTTCTTTTGTATGGCAATCCATACCCCATTCATGAGTGCTTGAATTACCGAGATGTCGGCTTCGGTGTAGGCATCTGTTTTGTTGAGTAGTCCTATAACGGCCACAATTTTTTGACGGTCAAACAAAGGCACTGACATGCAATTCACAATAGGACTATACCATTGCATTATCCCTTCAGCAAAAGGACTACAGGCGTAATCTGGTACAAGGATGGGATGCCTTTCACGAATGGCCTCTCCTAAGAAGCCAGCTTCGTCTACCGGAAGGGAGGAGCTCCTTACGTCCAAACTACAATTTAATAGGCTTTTGTCGCTGTATTGCTGAAGTTGCAGTTCTCCTTTTGATTCATGATAAGAGTAAACAAGAGCAAACTGACTGCCAGTTAAACGTTTGGCTTCTTCAATGGCGTAATCAAGTTGCTCCTCCACTGTTTGGAATTCATCGGTCATACAACGATTAACAATGCGATTCGTCTCTGAAATTTTCTCTAATCTCTCTCGTCGTTTCACATCTTCGGTGATGTCTCGAGCAAACCCGCCGACTCCAGTTTTTCCGGTTTCTAAAATGACCGGAAATTTTCTAGTCTCGATTATGCGATTTCCCACGGGCTCTTCCCAAATCATGAGATGATTTTGCTTCAAAACTTCTAAGTCGTTGCGCCGCCGGTTCTTGGCTTCCTCTTCCGACATAATATCAAAATCTGTTCGATTCAAATAATCACTTTTTTGTAATCCTCTCGCTTGTGTAACAGCTTGATTCACCAGGACAAAGCGAAACTGATCGTCTTTAATAAAGATACGATCACTGCTGGCGTCCATGAAGGTTTGTACCAAATTCCTAAAGCGTTCGAGTTCCAATTCTTTTTGCTGCTTCTCTGTGTTGTCGATGATAGAAACCATAATTTGGCAAGGTTCGTTCTCCGACTGACGATGCGCAGTAGCAAAAAACTCAACCCAAATCATTTGACCATCTTTGCGCACTAAATGTAAATTGCTTTGAATCTCGGCTTGTTCACCACCAATTAATTGTTCGAATATATGCTGTGCCATTTCTTTATCCTCTTTGGCAATAAAATGACTCCTAGGATATTGAACGAGTTCCTCCACAGTATACCCTAAAATTCGGCAAAGAGCATTATTGGCTAGTAAGGTGCCCGAAGGTAGCGTAAGGGCTTGCCCAACCAAATTATTATGGAAAAAACCTTTAACCAGTTGTTGAACATACTCTGGCTGGTCGCGAAGCAACTGCTCGTAAAACAATTGTGTTTCCATAACCACACTCCTTTTCGAAAATGGTTTTGGTCATTATTTATAAGGTTCATAATGACTTTTTAATATAAATTACAATACTAAAACCCCGAAAATTGACATAAATTTATATTTATTCTTTTTCGATGAACTGTTCCTCAATTCCTTTGCAATGAAACGAAAAAGTTCTCAATGTTAAAGGATTCACAAGTTTCTTATAGAATTTCTTGGTGAAGGAGATGATATTATGAAAGAACAACACCAATGGGAACTTCCGGCACAAAAACCCAACGAGTATCACTTTTGTGAAACCAAACGAGGAAGAGAGTTCATCTTGAGATTGACCACCGGTGCTGACCCCGTTTTGGCCATCCGTGAATTCGCAATCGATAACCAGATTCGTTTTGGGAAAGTTCACGCAAGCTTCATGGGAGCCTTCCAGCCTACCCATTATGACAAATGGGTGCCAAACCCGCAAGATCCTCAAGATTGGCATATGGAAATTACTGCGGTCAACGCAAATTTGAGTATGCTCTGTTCCATAAGTGGCATGATCAGCCAACGGCCCAAAAAAGATGGCAGCGAAGAAACCTTTGTCGCCATGCACTTTGTTTCTGGAGGAGCTTGGGATACTGCCACCTTCGGTGGACATTTAGAAGAAGGTACTCGAGTAAAAGGTGTAATGTGCGCCTTTGTTACCGAATTACTGAACATCGATGTTGAGTATCAGGCCAACGTAAAACCGGGCGACAAATACCCCGAAAACTTCTACGTGAATACGAAAAAGGACAAATAAACTTTATCTTTTACAGGGTGGGGACAGTCCCCACCCTGTAAATTTCCCCCTCCAAGATATCGGCAAAGCGTTGAATCACCGCATTGTCTACCGCCCACTCTATCTTCTCAAACTTCAACGGCTCTTTACGTATTGCAACCGCCTTCTTCAACGCTTCCTCATCGGGACACAACCCTTCCTGTAAAGCCCACTCTCCTGCTGCCGTCTTCGATATCACCTTGCCTGTGCGAATCGTATATATTCCACGCGCAATATCGAGCAACCAGCCCACCGAATCCCCATGCACCCTCGCCGATTGCACATGCCTTATGATCTCCTCACGCATCTGCTCATACAACGGATACCGCATTTCGCCGCGTAAATTTTCTCCACACAGTAAGATCCCGCAGTCAAGGATCTCTGCCAAGCTGAAACTGTCAAGTTTGAAGCTATCGGTAATCCTCTGGCTAGTAGTTCCCCAATAAACAACACATCCCCGCTTCTTTTGCAAAAACGCCTCTGACGACAAAATCGCTCCCTCAAACGAACGAAAAAACGTATTCCCCTCATACCGCTCAACTAAAACTTGACGAAGCAACAAAAGCCGTTCGGCCTGCTGCTCCGTCATTTCTTTTTTTGTGAGGACCAAAATATCGATATCGCTCCATCCTAACCGAAAATCCCCAAGAGCAACCGAGCCAAACAGATAGACGGTAGGCGCCTCGTCCAACACCGCGCCGATCTCATCCACCATGATCGTGATCGCTTCGTTCATAGTCAAATCAGTCGCCTCCTTCTCTGATGCAATGCTTATTTACAGGGTGGGGACTGTCCCCACCCTGTAAATCATTAAGTCGAGCACTGTTAGATATTTTAAAAAAGGAAGAACATCATACTTCGCTTGCTAAATACAATCTTTAAATAATCCAACTCTACTTATAGACAACTTCCTTATTACTTAATATAAGACATATCACTCATTCGCTTAATTATTCGCTTTCCGTCAGTGGTTTCATGCATAAAACTAACTCCACCAGCTAATCCGAATATTTCACTTCTGTTGAGCATTTCAATATCCATACCTAACCACATTGTATTAAATACACTAAGTAAATCCCCATGAGAAACGACAATTATGTTCTCGTATTTGTTTGTCATTAACTCATTAAAAAATGGTAATAATCTATTCCATTCATCTCTTCTACTTTCTGCATCGGAAAACATTTTATCGTCAATATATTTTTCCCGCACTTCCATATTGTCTTTCAACCATTGCACAGATTTCCCAACACATTTTCCAAGGTTTCTTTCTCTCAACTCAGTAGCGAAAATGGGTGCGACATTCAAATACTTCCCTACAATTTCTGCTGTATGCTTGGCTCTTAATAAATCCGAAGAATACATTACAAACTTTTTGTCTGATATCTGATTTGATAAGTTTTTTCCAATATTGTTCGCTTGTTGTATTCCTAGCTCTGATAAATCCCAATCAGTCCAAGAACCAACCATTCCATTCGTATGATGAATCGATTGTGTATGTTGAATAGTTATAATATTTTTCATTTAACTCTCCCCTACACCTTCACCATAAACACTGCATCCCCCGCCGCTTTATACCCCATCTTCTCATACAGCGTCCGCGCACCCGAGTTTTCGCTATCTACATATAACCGAACTCCCGTCGCCTGCACCTTCACCGCAAACTCGTCAGCCTTTTTGAGCAACGCTTCCGCAAATCCATTTCGCCTATACTCCTTATGCACCCAAAGTTCATCCACATAAACATGCCCGAACCCGTCGTACTTACCGATTTTTGGGATGTATACCAGCGAAATCCAGCCAACTAACCGCTGCCCGACCTCGACACCATACACCTCTAAATTCGGATTCAACAGTTCATCCTGCAGCCTCTGACTCACTGGTGCGCTATCTATTTTCCGCTCTACACCGTTGATTCTCCAAAACACCATATAACTGAAGCGCGCATAATTACTCGCATCAATTTTTACAATCTTATATTCCATAACCCCTCCAAAAAATGTTCAACAGGATAGACCTGCGCCGTCACCTCTAACTATCCTTTTTCAAGGTAGGGACAGTCCCCACCTTGAAATGCTCACCTAAAAATAAAACCGCAGCAACCGCGTCTTGGAATACGCCCCGGCGCTCTCCATGCTCTTCAGCGAATTATGATTGTAATACCAGCAACCAGATCTGCAGCTATAACCTTCCGCAGTCATCATCTCGCAGAGCTGCCGTAGAATATTCTTGGCGTAGCCCATGCGGCGTTTGTCTTCCATGACGTACATACCAATACTGGCAATACCCGGCAGCACCCGCCCGGTTTCAACCACGCCAAAGCCTACAAGCACCCCCTGATCATAAACGGTATAAATCCTGTAATGAAAACCTTCGTTAAAAAGCTTATCTAACGGCTCTTCAGCAAAGAAATCTCCGGCAAGTTTCAACAACTCCAAATCCGCAACACACGCTATCCGTCTAAACTCCAGCGGAATCCTCTGAAATCCGCTCGGCACATCATCCCGATAAATCGAAAAGAAGGCCTGCTTCTCCAAACGTGCATAACTATCGACACAATGGCTCAAGAAAATCTCATCTCCGGTCGCCACCATCGCATTGGTAACCTGCTCATACCGCCTAATCTGCTCAAACAAAGCTTTGCCGTGCTGAACATGCGACTCCTTCAAATAAAAACCAGTAATCGTCTTCGCATTATGAATGCAAAAATATCCAACCGTCTCTGCCCCGTCTTGTATGGCATAGTGTTTGCTTTCAATAATATGCTGCTCCCAAAATGAATCCACCGTCACCCTGTTACCCATAATATTATCCTCAATCATCGGCCTCAACGCCTCAAACGTCGTCTGCACAAACTTCATGTTCTCTCCTCCAATTTCACTCGCGATTTCGCACAGGGGTCTGACCCCTACTGCGAAATCCCCCGCGCTATTCTCCCTTAGACAAATTGATTAGCGTTATCGTACCGGTAGCCTTTGCACCGCTAAAGGAGAACACATAATCATCGGTCTCATCCACCGTCACCGTAAACGCAACTTCCGTAATATCGTTCCCTGTATACGGCTCGCTTCCCTTCTTGCCGCGCATGCTCAAATCCAGCTCACCGCTCTCGCAATCCACTTCCACACGCACTTCATCGCCCTTTTTCAGCGACATTTCACACTTACTCTGCGCACTCCACTCCTCAAAACTAATGTCAAACCTCGCGTTTCCCGGCTTTTCTAAAATCACAACGCTCCCTTTCGCTCCCCAGCAGCCGCCGCACAACAGCAACACCGCCACGAAAACAACCAAAAACATGCCAACCTTTTTCCTATTCATCCCAAATCACCTCTTTAATTCTTTCCCAAAAAACAAGATAGCACGCGCTCCACGAACAGCTCCCGCTCGTTTATCCACGGACTGTGCCCTGAATGCTCAAACCAAACAATCTCCTTGTGCGGAGCCTCAAGAACACTATAATACTCTTCCACCAGTGAAATCGGCGCATTAACATCGTGCCGTCCCAGGAAAAAATACACCGGCATCGCAAGCTCCGTAAACCCTTCACGCAAATCCACACCATACAACTGCGGATACACATGATTAAAGGTATCGATGATCCCACGAATAAAGTTCAACTTATCGAGCAAACCATATTCCGGTGACCCCAAATCTCGAAATGTATTATACCCAGCATTGGTAATCTTCGGGTTATGTGCCATCTCCGCACTCAAGTAATTCAAGTAAACCGCGCTTTTCCAGGTCACATCTTTTCCATAATATGGCGGTAATCCATTCTTCTGCAACTGCTGAATGATCTTCTGGTCATTCCTCTTCACAGCTATTTCCATGGCCAAGTTGTAATCCATGATTTCTGTCTGCACAAAATCTACCATCTGACCAGTACCTATCAACCCACAGTAAACTTCCGGATACTTCTCTGCAAGGAAAATAGCCAATGCACTCCCCCAAGATTCACCCATTAAGTAAATCTTCTCCTGTGCAAAGCGCTCCCGCAAATACTCTGTCAAAGCAAAGCCATCTTGTATATACATATCTACGGTAATATCCGTAATCTTGGTAGCACCATACGACTTCGCCGAACCCAGCTGATCCCAATTCACCACCACAAAATGCTTTTCTAACTCGCCCAACTCGTGCCGCACCGCCGCCATTTGGCTTCCTCCCGGTCCACCCGCCAAAAACAACAGCACAGGCTTCTCTTGACTCCAACCTCGTATGCTAATCCACTGCTTGCGGCCATTCAGCTCCACTTGCAACAACTCAGCTACACTGCCCTGCACCGCAACTCCCTGCTCATCAACGATCCGTGGCGTCGATGCCGTCAACTGAGACACCCATACCCAAACAACTAATAGAACCAAGCAAATCACAAAAACCAACATTGCCTTTTGCAGCATTGTTAGTGCTCTAAAACTTTCCACACCCATATGCAACACAACAATTCCTCCAAACGATTTAGTTAAGATTGACAACAAACAGCCGTATTTCAAGGCCGAATGCCATTATAGCAAACAAACCTTACATACAGCTGAAGGTTATCTTAAATCTACCTTAAATCGTCGGAATCGTCACCACAAAAGTGCAACCTTTCTCCGCGTGCCTCTCTAACCGCAAATCTCCTGCGTGCGCTAGAGCTATCTTTTTCGCAACCGATAGCCCCAATCCGCTGCCACCCGTTGCCGTATTTCGCGACTGATCTGCTCTGACAAATGGTTTGAAAATATCTTCCGATAACTCCAATGGAATCCCGCAACCATCATCTGCAAAAAGTAACCTCGCCTCCTGCGAACCTCCCCGCGAACCATCTTGCAGCCCCTCCAATAAACCAACCCTAACCTTCGTCCCAGCTTTGTTATACCGCAACGTATTCTCCGCCAGATTCTGCAAAATCCGCTCAAAGTGCTTCACATCGAGCATAGCAAACACACTCTTTTCCGGAATCTCAAACTCATAACTAAACCCTTCACATTCCAGTTGAGGGATCAACTCTGCACAAAACTGCCGCAGAAACTCACTCAGGTCCGTTTTCTGCAAATCTAACACAAACTCCGGGTTATCCATCTGCGAAAGCTCAAACAAATCCGTTAACAGCCCGTTTGCTCGCTGGCTGTTCTGCTGGATCACCTGCAAATACTCCATCTGTTTCTGCGTCAAAACTTCCGGGTTCTTCAAACACAACTCTGCATACCCCCGAATACTCTGCAGCGGGTTCTTTAAATCGTGCGAAATATCGAGGATCAACCGACGCCTATCATCCTCCAATTGACTCCGCAACGCCATCTCGTGCTCGATTTTGGCCGCCATAGCATTAAACGTATCTTGCAGCTCCGCAAACTCGTTTTCCAAATGCAAATCCACCCGCGCCGAATAATCCCCCTCGCGCAACAACTGTGTTCCCTCACTGAGCTTGCGCAACGGCTTGGTGATACCATAGGCCGTGAACCGAGAATAGACATAGGTCACAAACGCCAAAATCAACAGATAGACGAACGCTACCGTGATCAACACTCCTGCGACCAAACGGAAATCACTGGCCAAAGCATTGGGATTATGAACCACCGCAAAATCCAACCGAAGCGACGTAGGAAAGGTCACAATTAACCAAAACTCACCCTCGGGAACATAAACAATATCGTAATGATACGCCGTACGCTCATTCTCCACCAAGAATTCGGTAAACTCAAGCGCACTCAGCTGTTCCTTCTCGAACGTGTTCAACCCTTCAGAATACACAACCTTGTAGCTCGCATCGACCACCTGGACCCCGCCACCGTGCTCCACGACTTCCCCGGCATCAATTTGGGAATAATCCACGTTCACCAATGCACTGGCCGGATACCGATTTTTTGCCAAATTGCCATCGATAACCCCGCTGGCATACGACAAAAGCACAAAAGCCAAGGCCGTCGTCAAAAGCGCGAGCAGAAAGATGAACAGGTAATGAAACAAAAACTGGTCTCGTATTCTTCGCCTCACAACACTTCACCCGTAACCTCGAGCTTGTAACCAATCCCGCGAATTGTCTTCAGATACTTCGGATTTTGCGGATCCGGTTCAATTTTTCCGCGCAACCGGCTGATATGCACCATCACCGTATTATCATCAAAGAGATAATCATCGTCCCAAACCGCTTTATACAGCTGCTGCTTGGTGAAAACACGCTCCGGATGCTCCATAAAAAACAAAAGCAGCTTATATTCCTTCACGTTCAGCTCAAGCGCTTCTCCGCCTTTGCTTACACTGCACTTTACCTTATCTAAGCTTAATTCCCCGTAGCGAATCACAGAAGCACTCTTTTCACCGGAAAACAGATAGTCATGGTTCCGTCGCAGCTGCGATGCCACCCGTGCAAGCAACTCCGACATGGAGAAAGGCTTGGTTAAATAATCATCTGCTCCCAAACCCAACCCCAGAACCTTATCCATATCACTCGCTCTGGCCGAAAGAAAAATCACTGGAATCGTACTGCTTTCGCGGATCTTACGCAATAAGTTGAAGCCGTCGAGCACCGGCATCATAACATCGATAACCGCTAAGTCAAAGCTTTGGTTTTGCAGTAGTTCGAGGGCTTGTAAACCATTTTCGGCAGCAAAAACTGTATATCCGTTTTCCTCAAGACTGATTTTGACTAAGTTGCGAATATCTCTCTCGTCTTCGGCAATTAGGATTTTCATTAATTGTGATCCTCCCATGCATCATTAATCAGCGCAAACCTCAACCTACTCCACCCAAAGCTGTTCAGCAACGCCCTCTACGCTGGCATAATACCAACGCATCCCCTCACCAAACTTGAAGAAATAAAGTCTTCCCTCAGGCCCAATACATAACGGCTCGGTATCGGCATCCAAGGACCACTGTTGTTCAAGCGTGTCACGATCTAAAGCTACGATACGCGTGCCTGCAGCAAAACCATCGTGCTCCTCTTTCACTTCTACACTGAGGTAAATCATATTCTCAGAAACATTGAACGAGGCAATTCGGGAGTCGAACTGGAACACCACTTCTGCACCCGTTCCATCGGTCTTCACACGCCAAAAATTTGTCCATTGATTTTGGTCCACATAATAAATCCAGTCATCCAGAATGCAATACGTTTGCACAAACCCGGGAGCAACTTGTTGTGGAGCACCACCATTGGTAGAGACGCGCCACAGGCCACCCGCTTCGCTCTTCTCACTGTAATACACCCAATCTCCTACTACGCATGGGAAAATTGGCAAACTCTCCGTGAGCGCAGTCTTTTCACTGCCGTCATTAAGCATTTTATATAGACACTCCTGGCCAAAATATAACCAGTCGCCGGACACACTTAAGAAACCGCACTCATCCTCCGATATTTTGGTGTTCATACTGCCATCGGTGCGCATCTTATACGGTTTATCGCCATCTTGAATATTCAAATAATAAATCCAGTCACCGGTCACATTCAAGCTATGTCCATAGGCGTCTCCCACACGTTGGAGGCCTGAATTATCAGTTCGCACCTTATAGATTGCAAAATCCTCATTTGGTTGAACAAAATACACCCAATCGGCCTGCCAAGTGAGCAACCCACCTTGCCACCAATTGTTCGCATACTTCGCCGCATTGGTTAGATTACCTGCAGTCGTGCCTGTAAAATTGATCTGTTCCTCCAAAATATAGTCCGATGCGAATGGAATCACAAGCGAAATCTTCGGTTGATTTTCGGTCGCCCAAGCTGCCAGCGCCTGAACGCCTTCTGTCTTCTCAGCTCCAAGTAGTAAAAGACGGTCAATCTCAGCATAATTTGCCTTACTCATTTCCAATAACGCTGAAACCGCTTCAAGGTAGATTTCGGTATCCTCTGCACCTAGCTCGATAATCTTTAGTGCATCTTCATATACCAATTCATAGTTTTTCTCTGCTTTGTGCTGGATTAACTGAGAACGAAGCTCGGCTTCCGATAGTGCTTTTGGGGTTGTGGGTTGTGGTGAGCAGGCCGACAGAAATAAGGCTAATAACATAATCACCGAGAGAATCTTTTTCATTGTAAGACCTCCAATATCCATTTCTTCCCAATTTTATACCAAAACAGATACAATTGCAACCAAAATTTCAAGGAGGGGACAGTCCCCCCTTGAAATATGTGGAGAAAAAACGCATCCCTCAATGCTTCAATTTTGACCATTCGCTCTAAGGCATTAAGATATTTCCGGTCTATAGTTTTCCGGTGTGTGCCCATATAAAAACCATTTAGGTGTACAGTTATCTAGCGAAGCGACAACTTCCCAGAAAGCCCTCTCCTGTTTTTTTGTTTTGAACGTCAAACCTCCATCCTCCAGGATGGATTTTATATAATCTTTCGATAAACATATACGCAAAGAAGCTTTAATCTTAACACAAACTCGGTTGGCTATCTCAATCTTTCTTTTAGAAAAGCTTTTCATCATAAACTCAGCGAGCGCTCTATTTTTTTCATTTACAGGATGGTTCTCTTCAGTACTTTCTTGTACGAGTTCTTCCCGAGTCGGGAAATAATACTCACTTCCATGGATATTATTAATGATTTTGTCTACACTATTTTTCATATCTAAATATGGTAGGTAGACAATCTTCCTCTCCCGATCTAGTGTTAACATACAACTTTCTAACCATGTCCTGCTTTCTTCTAAAAAAAGATCAAATTCATTTTCTGTAATTTGCCGCTCGTTGTGGGCATTAAAAACTGCAACATAGAGTTTGTAGGGCACGAGTCCATAGAAATTCAACATATACTCTAAATACTCAATCAGTGGAAGGTTCTCTTTGTCCGGTGTTTCCTCTGGGTTCAACTCACGAATCAATTTTGCTTGCATTATTTCCATCCTCTCATTATTGCTCTTCTAGAAGAAGAGTCTATAAAATTTCAGTCACAATCTTACACTATAACTGACGCAATTACAACCCCTTTTATTTTATTTATATAAATTTAATCTGCATCTTTAATTCGATGCAGATTATGGTTGAGTAGTTCTTCCAAGGTACTGAACTATCCCCGATTTCACTATTTTTAAAACTTTAAAAAGTTCTTCTGAATATCACCTTCAATTACAATTTTAGATGTTTAGCGCATTTCGGTAAAATTGCCGATACGTAATATTAAACCACAATTGTTAAAACTCGTCACTCACATTTGGATCAGGATCTTCAAAAAACTTTTCGCAATGTAACTTACTGCATTCATAATTCTATTCTCCCTAAACCAATTTATTCCCAATTTTATACTGCCACTAAAGAAACGGCAACAACAAATCTTCTTATGTTTAAAAGATCTGCACCTACTGAAAGGCACAGATCTTTTTTGTTAATTATACCACCAGAGGCAACCCTCCTGCGAAATATCCAAATAAAAGGTAATTTTCGAGGGGAGAGAACCGTCCCCAACTAGACCACCCAACTAGACGCAACTAAAACAACCATTCCACTAAAAAGTAAATTACCAAGAGTGCTCCGATCATAATCAATAAACCCGGAAGAGCTGCTCTGTATTGAGCCATGCAAATTGCCCAAAATTCTTTGAAAGTTACGCGGTTTTTATCGTCCTTCATACCCTACTCCAACAACCAACATGCTGCAAAGTGCCCGGCGTCCCTCTCCACCATCTTCGGCGTTTCTGTTTTACACCGCTCCATAGCATAAGGGCATCGCGTATGAAACTTGCAGCCACTGGGTGGGTTGGCAGGACTTGGCACATTGCCTTTTAACACAATCCGCTCTCCGGTCATTCCGCTATCGAGCACCGGCATCGAAGACAATAGTGCTTGCGTATACGGGTGCTGCGGGTTCTTAAACAACTGCTCGCTGGTCCCCGTTTCCACAAAGGACCCCAAATACATCACTGCAATCCGGTCGCAGAAATAGCGGATCACGCCTAAATCATGTGAAATAAACAAGTAGGTCAACATCAATTCTTGCTTCAGTTTCTGCATCAGCGTTAAAATTTGCGCTTGAATCGATACATCGAGCGCTGCAATTGGCTCATCGCAAACCAAAAACTTTGGGCTTAACGATAGCGCACGTGCAATACTAATTCGCTGCCGCTGTCCTCCCGAAAACTCATGCGGATACTTGCCAATATTCTCCCCGGCAATCCCGCACCGCTCCAATAAGTCTATAGTCATCTCTGCTGCCTCTTTGCGGCTGGCCAGCTTATGCGCCACCACGCCCTCAGAAACAATCGCCCCCACACTCATGCGCGGGTCTAGCGAAGCAAACGGGTCCTGGAAGATGATCTGCATATTGCGTCGCAGTAAGCGCATCTCTTCCTCCGGTAGCCAAATCTTTTCGTCCACATCAAAAAGCACGTTATCCTGGAAAACAACTTTCCCTTGTGTGGGCTTCAGTAATCGTAGAATACTCCGCCCCACTGTCGACTTTCCACAACCCGACTCTCCCACTAATCCAAAGGTCTCGCCTTCGTAAATCTCAAAGCTGACCCCATCGACTGCGCGCACCGCACCAATCTGCCTCGAAAACACCCCGCCATACAGCGGAAAATGCGTTTTCAAATTTTCGACCGTAATCAAAGGAAGATTCATCTCATCGCCCTCCTTTGCTGATCAAATGACATGCTACTTTGTGCTTCTCCGTAACTGCAACCAACTGCGGGCACTCGGTTCTGCACAAATCAAAGCTATGCTCGCACCGTAGTGCAAAAGCACACCCTTGAATGACTTCTTTTCCACTGGGCACCATGCCCGGAATACAATATAGCGCTTCTTCTTTCTGCGCTCTTCCCGGACGTGACCGCATCAAACCTTGCGTATACGGATGCATCGGAGCTGCAAAAATCTCCTTAGTATCTCCCTCTTCCACAATCTTCCCGGCATACATAACCATGACACGGTTTGCCATCTCGTAGATCACGCCTAAATCATGGGTGATGAACAAGATAGCTGTGTTCATCTGATCTTTCAAGTTCCTCAGCAAGTCCAAAATTTGCGCTTGAATCGTCACGTCCAAAGCCGTCGTCGGTTCGTCGGCAATCAACAATTTAGGATTACAACTCAAAGCCATAGCGATCATAATACGTTGGCGCATGCCTCCCGAAAACTGATGCGGATATTCCTTCAGCACCTGCTCTGCACGCGGCAAACCCACCAAATTTAAATTCTCAATACACCTTTGCGCATTCTCTTTACTTCCCAGTGGGATTCCCAAATGCACATCGAGTACCTCACCCAATTGCTCACCAATGGTCAACACCGGGTTCAACGCAGTCATCGGCTCCTGAAAGATCATGGCAATGTCATTGCCACGAATATGTTGCATTTCTTCATCGGTCAAGTTCGCCAAATCTCTGCCTTGAAACTCGATCAACCCCCGCTCCAACACCCCTTCTGGCTTTGGCAGCAAGCCCATGGTCGCGAAACTGGTCACGCTCTTACCGCAACCCGATTCTCCCACTAAGCCTACCACTTCACTTTCGTAAATATCGAAATCAACCCCCCGGACCGCTCGAACCAAGCCTTCGGAGGTGTGAAAATTGATAGAAAGGTCAACGACAGATAATACTTTCTCCATAAACACCAACCTCCTTATTTCTTTTGTTTGGGATCCAGTGAATCGCGCAGAGCATCACCAAAAATATTGATCGATAATGTTGTAACAAAGATCATGATGCCTGGGGGTATCCACAGCCAGGGGTAAAACATCAAAGCCGCCATACTCTGCGCCGAGGACAACATGTTGCCCCAACTCGGCTGCGGTTGTTTCACACCTAAGCCTAAATAACTCAACCCCGCTTCACCTAAGATACCCCCTGCAATCCCTAAGGTTGCATAGACAATAATCACAGAAAACACGTTGGGCAATACATGGGTGAAGATCATACTCGGCACATTTAATCCCAAAGCTCGAGCCGCTTCCACGAACTCGCGTTTCTTTAGGGTCAGTACTTCAGCTCGCACCATTCGTGCTAAACTGGGCCAACTCAACACCCCGGAAACGATCATGACCGTATAAATGCTCGGTCCTAGAATCGCCGCCAAGACAATTGCCATGAGGAAAAACGGAAAGCACATAAAGATATCGACTAAACGCATAACAATGACATCAATCCAGCCTCCGTAATACCCTGAAAGCGCCCCTAAGAGCACCCCAATCGTTACAGAAATGCTGGTCGAAACAAAACCAACCAACAGCGAAGCCCGAGTACCGTAAATCAGACGCGTGAAAACATCGCGCCCATAATCATCGGTGCCCAGCAAATTCACACTACCGGGAGGTTGATGACGGTTGGTCAAATCGATTTTATCTGGGTCAAATTTAGTGATCAGCGGTGCAAATAAAGCCAAGCCAATCAGGATGACGATTACCACCAGCGCCACGATCGCCATCTTGTTTTTAAACAGCTTTGCCAGCGCAATTGACCAGGGAGATTGACCTTTCGCCACTTTCAACGAGGTAGACGTATTCATCACTCCACCCCCCTAATCATAACGAATGCGCGGGTCGGCAAAGGCATAAGCTATATCGGCGAATAGATTTGCTGCCAACATACTCAACGCCAAAACCATGGTCCCGGCCATCACTAGCGGATAATCGCGGTTCGAAATCGCCTGGTATACTAAAGTTCCCATGCCCGGCCACATAAACACATTCTCAGTCAGAATTGCCCCGGAAAGCAATGTTCCCAACGAAATACTCAAGACCGTGATCACTGGGATCAGCGCATTTCGCAAGGCGTGTTTATAAATCACACTGCGTTCGCTCAAACCCTTGGCTCGAGCCGTGCGAATATAATCCTGATTTATGATCTCCAACATACTCGCGCGCGTATACCGCATCCGGCCAGCCACCTGAATTAGAGTCAAAACCGAGAGAGGCAATGCAATGTGATGCAGTCGATCTAAAAACCAAGGCAAACCCGTCAACCGCGCGGCAATCGTCTCCATCCCCTGCATGGGAAAGAGTTTCATGTCAAAAGCCAAATATTTAATCATTAATAATGCCAAGAAAAAAGCCGGAATCGAAATGCCAATCAGTGCTAAAATCGTCAGGAAATAGTCCCCCCACGAGTACTGCCTTGTGGCAGAAAACACCCCCAAAGGAATTGAAATGATCGTACTCAAGATCAAAGCCGGAATCGAGAGCAACATGGTATTCTGCAATCGCCTGCCAATCATATCATCGATCGGTTGCTTTTGGCTAATCGAATACCCCAAGTTCCCCGTCACTACCTGCTTTGCCCACTTCAAATAACGAACCGGAATCGGGTCATAATACCCAATCGAGTTCAATAAATTCTCGTAATCAGCCCTCGACATACTGGGGTTAGCTTCAATCATTTGCGCAAACGGATCCCCCGGAGCAAATGAAATAAGCGTGAAAATGATGATCGAAACCCCTAATATGACGGGCACCATCAGTAAAATTCTACGTATGAGGTATGAGCGCATTGCTTATCCTCCCATCTTTGCATAAAAGGGACCGATCTGTGAAATCGGCCCCTTACCAATACGACTCAAAAAAGTTCCTATTTGATATCCCAGTTCTGCATTTGGTAGTAGAAGCCGGATGGACCAAATTCCCAACCGATAAATCGAGGAGCAAAGGCTCGAGCGGTTTGTGGATTGTATAACCAGACATTCGGAATCTGTTCGTTCATATAAATCGCCCATTCGTTGTAAATGGCTTTGCGATCTTCTACCGATACATACTTCAAGCCTTCGTCTAGCATTTCGTTGGTATATTCGTCATCCCAACCGCAGTAGTTGAACCCTGCGCCGCTTTCCCAAATATACTTTTGATCGGGATCAAAGCTGGTGCCCATACCAATTAAGAATAAGTCAAAATCGGCTGCATTGATCGCTGAAGAAAGAGCTGCAAATTCCATGATCAACAATTCAACTTCAATGCCAATGTCTTTGAGGTTTTGTTGAATAACCACTGCACTCTGCTCACGAGCTTTATTGCCGGTGGGGTATTTCAAGGTGAACTTTGCTTGCTCACCATTGAATAACATCTTCCCATTTTCATAGGTGTAGCCATCTACACTGGTAAACAATTCAATAGCGCGTTCTTTATCATAATTATAATTATCAATCGCATCCGGACCTGGGTCTGCCCAGCTTGCCGGAGTATAGGGGTTGCTTAAAACATTGGCTTTACCGTATAACAATTCGTCTACGATCTGCTGACGATTAATTGCTGTTGCCAATCCTTGACGAACCGCTTTATCGGCAAATTTGTCTAAGCGATTGTTAACACCCATATATTGTGCAGTCACGGTATCGGTAAATTCCAAGGTGATTCCGGCATCGGTGAGAAGCTTTAAGGAAGTGGGATTGAAGTCGCTGATGATCAACGAATCAATTCCGCCATTGACCATTTGAGTGGAGGCTGTATCCATTGCAACAGCTTTCAGAATGATCGTATCGATTTTCGGTACTCCGCCCCAATACTCTTCATTTTTCACCAATTCAGCATGGGAATCGGGAACAAATTCTTTAAATTTGAAAGGACCTGTGCCAATCGGGTTCGATGCAATGGCTGTATTCTGTTCTGCCGTTGCAACATCGACATCTTCCCAAATATGTTTGGCCATGATAGCGCGGGTGCCAATACTATATAAGAAGGAACCCAAAACACCATCGGTCGTAATCTTAATGGTGAGAGGATCAATAACTTCCAAACCAGGAACATCATCCGCTTCGCCATCGTGATACGCTTGCATACCTAAAATCTTTTCCACGTTTGAATAGCGCGGGCCGGTGTAGTCGGGATGGCCGACAAACATCAGGGTAAACTTTACGTCTTCCGCTGTAAAGGGTTCGCCGTCATGCCAAGTAACATCGGGACGCAAATGGAAGGTAACCGATAAATTATCTTCTGCAACCGTCCAGCTCTCCGCCAGAATGCCATAGAATTCCATGCTGGGGTTATAATTGATCATCGGCTGAAAGACAATACTGGTTATATTGCCGTCATAGTCGGTCTGTAGTAAATCAGGCACAAATAAACCGGTTGGCGGGTTAAATTGCGCCAATGTCAAAACCTTTGGCTGCGGAGTTGGTGTGGGCGTGGGCGCCGGTGTAGAACCACAAGCAGCCAGAAGCATCGACATCACAAGAAACAACGCTATGAGTCTAACTTTTCTTTTCATCTTCTTACCTCCAAAACATATTCTAAACGGCTCGATTCTCTCACGTTTAGTTGAATGTATGTTCGAGGTTTTATTTAGCGAATCCTTCTCTTTACGATACTTTATTTTAAGAAATATTGGTTATAATACAAAGTAATAGGTTAGATGACAGATTATTAGGATGCAACCTTTAGTGTCTTACACGTATACATTTCGCACAGGGGGTCAGACCCCTACTGCGAAATATCCAAATAAAAGGAAATTATCGAAGGCGCAGAACCGTCCCCAACTACCTCCCAACTACCCAAATAGAAGACCCCGGAAGGATCCTTACCCTCCCCCTATTTCGCCTCTTCAAAATACTCTTCCGCCAAAATCGCATAATACGCCGCATCGCACAAGCCCGAGTTATTCCAATCCGCTTGCCTGTGGGTTCCCTCGTACTTCATACCCACTTTCTCCATCACATACCCCGAATTAGCATTACGAGTGTCATGGCGTGCTTCAATACGATTCACACCAACCTCCTCGAACAAGAACTTCACAATCGCCTTCAAAGCTTCGCTCGTATATCCTTTATGCCACCAGTTCCTGCCAATACAATAACCAATATGCGCCATAGAGATCTTGTCATCGAGCTTCACCACCGAGATACTTCCTATCGGTTCTCCGAGCGTTTTAGGAACGATTACCCAACTGTAATAGTTCTCAGCCGTGTATGCATTTACATTATGAATGCACCAATCACGGCTTGCACACACGCTCACATGCGGTAACCACATTAAAAACTTCGTGACTTCATGGTCATTTGCCCAATTCTTAAACACAGCCTCTGCATCATCTTCAGAAAAGCGTCGCAGAATCAACCTATCTGTTTCAAGCGTAATTGTCCCTTTGTGTATCATATTAAAAACCTCCTTTGTGTTTAATGCTTTTCATAATGTAGCACTTCGTTCAACCCTACGAGATGGATTTGCATCAATGCCCACACTACAATTTTCTCGAAGTCCAGTTCAGCCCGTTATCCTCTTTATAATAATAGGAAGATTTTCTGCAACGTGTTTTGTCCCACCCACTCGAATGATATCGCATTGAAGCGAGTTAACCCAATCTTCAACATACTGTTCCGTTCTGGAAGCCACCATATTAAAGAAAGCTTCTTCTCGGTCATACAAATCTCCACCCGGCAGCATCCTCTTACCGAACTTCAAATAGGAACGCTCGCGAACGCGTTTCATACGAATCTCTTTTGGAATGCTGATCAAAACAGCATATGTGAATAAAGATAGAATTTCTGCCCCGTAATCTCCTTTGACCGCTGCAAAAACAAAGTTCTCGAATGTCTTTACTTCGGTAAGGAGCATTCTTTCAACTTCATCACGAGAACGTGGATTTGCATAAAGATAATCGAGAGAAGATTTTGGAAAAAACAAATCCTCAATATCAATAAAGTGAAATCCAAGCGCATCAGCAAGAGCTTTCCCTAATGTGCTTTTTCCACTTCCGTTTAGGCCGCAAACTATTATTCCAGCACCCAATTAAACGACTCCTTCCAACAAAGCAACCTATTTTACAGAAAGGGGTCAGACCCCAGGTGCGAAATTTACAGGGGGGGGACTGTCCCCACCCTGTAAAAAAGAGAGAACCGTCCCGCCTATCTATTCTATATAAATATACCCCTGCTCCAGACAGTAATCACGGACCTCTTTGGATTTGTCTCCTGAGAAAATGAAGACTTCCCACTCGTTGGCTTTGGCAGTCTGGCTCAAACGATCTATTTGCTGCTGTTGCCAAGCAACCGTACTGAATAAGGACTCGGAAAATTCGGTCCAGACAAAGCCATCTAAAAAAGACGCCGCCTCCGGAGTAACAACCATGATCCCTTCGTATTGATAAAGACTCATCTCCGGAAACTCCCCTCGAATTCTTCTCAAGAAATTGGTATATCCATTGTATAACTCTAATCTTGAAGGACTATCTATTGTCGAAACCTTATACCAATTCTTTGTTCCAGCCAATAATACACCACTGTACCCGATTTGCTTCGCATCAAGAATGCGCGACAAGAAGTACTCCGTGTAAACGTCAGCCGTATTGTTCAAAATGAAGGTATTGGAGTCTATTGCATTCTCGTTATCTAGTGCTGCATCTTCAAGATGTTGCTCAATCACAGCCGACTTATCCATCGCTCCAATATTCAAAACAAGAACCATTTTTATACCAGCATCCTTGGCTTTTTCTACTACAGATGGCTCAAGAGCCCCTTCTTCAACAAACCAGCTCTCTTTCGTTAAGACCCACTCCGAATCGATGATATCCTTATAAATCCAACCCAATTTTGTCTGATCTTCAAAATAATACTTTGAATAAGTACCCCATGGCACATAAGCATGCAACCATTTATTTTCAACACAAAAAGCCAAATTTTCAGTATTATGAAGTCGGTTGAGCCCCATGATTCTTGCCCCAAACCGCGTCGAATCCCGATTCACATCCATGACAAGCTTGGTATATTGCGCGTCTGAATTCATGCGCAGCGAATCAAAATTCTCCCATAAAAGGCCATCCACATTCCGTGCTGACCCTTGCAAAAACACATCAAAGCCACGGTTTTGTAGGATGAGCATTTCCGGGGAATCCATTTTCATCGTGGCAATCCACTCCACAGTAGCTCGAATCACTTCACCCCTTTGACCCTTATCTATGAGCAGAATATCATCCATAGTGTCTAAAAAAACACCATCGAAACCCCTGTATTTAATCCTTTCCTCCATTGCATTCGTCCAAATCACTCTATAATGCTCCGATAACGGATTAGCAATAGGCCCTTTATCTTCCGTTTGCTCAATCAGTATATCCTCGCCAGAAAGTTTGTCTTGAAGATCTCTGTCCCATTTCCCAACTTCTACCAAGGATTGATACCCAATCACTTTTACCCCAGCTCCTTGCAACTTAAGCAAGTCAGCATCCGTTAATTTAGCCGGTTCAACAATGACCATATTGTAGCGCAACAAATCTTGGATAATCTTTTCGTCCATAGGACCATAGTATATTTTAAACGTTAAATTATCATCCAACCTCATGGGTAAATCAAGAACTGCTTCTCCTACATTCCCGCTTAGACTTATCAAAATAGAAAAAGAAACCATAAAAAGGAGGCATAGGCCCAAAAACAACCCCAACAACCGTTTGGATTTCTTCATATACCTATGAACCTCCCCTCCTAAGCTACTAGAACAATGTAAAACCAGATAGACTTACGCCCTCATGATTAAATTGCACGTGCAAGTAAACATCTCATCTACTAATCTAAGGTTAGATTTTTGGCAAATGAAAATGGTATGAGGCAGTTAGTATTGGTACATTTATACGCTTCTTCCTCGTGCATTTTATTGACAATTTCATCTGTATTCAAATTACCAAGATGCCGAATCACGTCATCCAATGTTTCAATCTCTGGTTGAATCAATTCTTTGATCTCAAATCCAGGTGCTGGTTTAAATCTATAGCCAACGTTCTCTCCATACCATACAGTATCGTATTTGACACCTTCTAATAATACGATTTGATCATATCCTTCTGGTACAGCTCCCATGGGAAAAGCACTATATGCTAAGCCACTAATAGATATACCTTTTCTCTTATAATAAAGACAATCAGAATACCAAAGCATCTTCATTAGTTTTACCTTATGAAGAATTGGTACTTTTGATGCCAGATAATTTATCATCTCCACAACTTTATTTAAATTTAGAACCGCTCTCCCGGTTAAATCCTCATCATCGAAATCTGCATAAATTGCTTGAATTGAATCCATTAGATACTGATTCCGTTTTTCTTTATATTGCTCACTTGCTTCGTGGTTATATTTTGAAAAAGCTTTCTCAGATATTCGCCCCTTTGCCCTCTTTAACATTTCCAAAAACCATTTTGGATCATTATTAATTTTCCGCATTACATCGTCATGTGCGCGGTCCTGAACCTGATGATTTTCATATCTAGTTATGGTTGCTAGTCCCCAATCGAGAATTTCCGAAAAATCCTTTTGACTTACTTTATATTTTTTGCGTATTTCCACGATTTCTGATGAAGTCAACAAGTCTACTTTATCTCTATAGGCATCTTTCATAGCGAGACTATTTCCTTTAATCATTTCTTCTGTTTCAAGGTATTCACTTGCATTCGAACAATATTCGTACGTAGCTTTAAAAGAGACCTCTTCATCATTAAAAACTTCAGTCTCAACTACCTCTATTGTATTAACCTCATGTTCTTCCATGCAAAGTAAACATAATTTTCTTTCGCTTTTTAATACCTTCATCTTTTTCCCCTCAACTTATTTTGTATGGAAAATCTGAATCTTTGAAGTCTCTTTCCGAAAAATGAAACAACATAACAAAAATAAAATTATTACCACTAGCATGTGCTATGCTCACTAATTCTATTCTAAATTTAATGAAAACGTCTTTCCCTTCAAATTGCTTACCAAAAACCCTCATCTCTGATTTGTTTGGAAATAGAGTGTCTTTAACTGTTTCAATGTATTCTCTTACTGTTAGCTTGGCTAATTCTCTTTTTAGTACTTCGACTGGATTTTCATTGGGAAAAAGTTTTGATATCGTAAATCGATTAGTATGTTCTCTAAACCGGTTCTCATCCACTCTCCTATCAATCTGAAAAACAATGGTGGTAGAACCACTTCTAATGGCATAATTCAATCTTTCTAAATAGGGCTGTACTTCCAGCTGTGATTCGATTCTCTTTCTTTCATTAGCATTAGTCATCTTTATTTTAACACTCCCCAAATCATCCGTCAAGGTATTTGGTATCATATGATACCGTTTTTTAATGTTACGCAAATATCCTTTTCGCTATAAAACCAATCTTACTCTTTGTCTGAGACTTCCTTAAGCCCCTTCAAAAATTCAAATCGATAGACTTGAGCTGATGTTGACGTAACGAGATTGCATGAAAAAAGGAAACGCCCAACACAAACGCATTGGGTCATTTCCTTAAGTTATCAAGCAAACACACTATTTTCTTTATTACCTCTTTTAAATCAATTTAATTATATCATCTGTTGTCAAAAATAGTCAAGTAATTTGTTTGTAGTTGCTAATTAAGCCTCCAAAAAAATACTCCTCAGCCTACTACTTCTTCTTAAACTTCAAAAGGTTTTTTTGAAAATCACCTTCAATTTCGATCTTAGATGTTAAGAGTATTTCGTTAAAATTGTCGATACGTAATTTAAACCACATCTGTTTAAACTCGTCACTCATATTTGGATCAGGATATTCAAAATACTTTTCGCAAGGTAATTGACTGCATTCTGAACAATTATGTTTACCAGATGCTGCACAACATTGAAAGTAGCCGCAAGTTTCATTTCTACCATACAGATGATACCCACAACGGAATTCCGTTTCGATTCCTGCATCCATCGCATACTCCACCATAATCATCACATTTCCCACAGTAAGTACCACACGGATTGATCTCTTCTTTTTCTGTCACTGATAATCCTATTTCACGTTCTTCCGCATTCATAATTCTATTCTCCCTTTCTCAAGTAAAAGCGTCTGTATTTGTTAAACGCTTTTTATCGATCTACTTAGCGGCGAAAACCATCCATTTGAGTGATTATTGACCGCCGTAAAGAGGTTTTATGCGACGTACGTGGAATATTTTATCATTATCTAAAAATCAAAGCAATACCAGCAGGAGGTTTTTTATGAAGAAGTATACCACCACAAGGCTCGTAAAATCCGAAGATCTCAATCATCATGGCACCTTATTTGCAGGAAGAATGAGCGAATGGTTCGTGGAGAGTTGCTTTATTGCCGCCGCGAACTTACACGGAAATCCTGAAGAGATTGTCTGCGTGAAGCTGCACGGAATGAAATTCTCCAAACCAGCCAAAAAGGGGCAAATCATCCAAATCACCAGTCAAGTTGTACTAACTGGAACAACCAGCATTAAAGTTTACGGAAAGGTAACCGATATCGATGGTTCCGATATTTCAGTCGACGGCTTCCTCTCTTTTGTTTGCGTCGATTCAACCGGTAAGAAAAAAGCTCATGGAATTGTGTCGCCCGAACCTGAGAACGACGAAGAAGTTCAATTAATCGAACTTGCTAAAAACCTAATATAATTGCATACACACCAAGCAAAGAGAGTTTCATAATAATTTGACGAAGCAACAAAAGCCTTTTGGCCTGCTGCTCCGTCATTTTTTTATGAAACAAGATAGTCTTTTACCGCGTCCTTACTTCTCGCAAAATAATCTCTCCGCTCACTGTTGTCCTACATTTTTACAGGGTGGGGACTGTCCCCTATTAAAACAGCCATTCTACTAAAAAATAAGCTCCCAGTAGCACTCCAATCATGATCAATAGGCCAGGCAGAGCCGCCCAATATTGAGCCATGCAAATTGCCCAAAATTCTTTGAAAGTTACGCGGTTTTTATTATCATTGCTTTCTCGTTTTGAATTCGTAAGCGCTTCTCCATATTCTTTAAATCGATTTTCATGCAACATGGATTAATCCTCCAACAACCAACAAGCAGCGCTATGCCCGGGGTCCCGCTCCACCATCTTCGGCGTTTCTGTTTTACACCGCTCCATGGCATAAGGGCATCGCGTATGAAACTTGCAGCCACTGGGTGGGTTGGCAGGACTCGGAACATTCCCCTTCAACACAATCCGCTCTCCGGTCATGCCGCTGTCGAGCACCGGCATTGATGACAACAGTGCTTGTGTGTATGGGTGCTGCGGGTTTTGAAACAACTGCTCACTAGTCCCCGTTTCCACAAAGGACCCCAAATACATCACAGCAATTCGGTCGCAGAAGTAACGAATCACGCCCAAATCATGCGAAATAAACAAGTAGGTCAGCATCAATTCCTGCTTCAACTTCTGCATCAGCGTTAAAATCTGAGCTTGAATCGAAACATCGAGCGCTGCAATCGGCTCATCGCAAACCAAAAACTTTGGGCTTAAGGATAGCGCACGCGCAATACTGATTCGCTGCCTCTGCCCCCCAGAAAACTCATGCGGATACTTGCCTATATTCTCACCGGCAATGCCGCACCGCTCCAATAAGTCTACGGTCATCTCGGCCGCCTCTTTACGGCTGGCCAACTTATGCGCCACCACCCCCTCAGAGACTATCGCCCCCACACTCATCCGCGGATCAAGCGAAGCAAAGGGGTCTTGGAAGATGATCTGCATGTTGCGTCGCAGCAAGCGCATCTCTTCTTCAGGCATCCAAACCTTCTGGTCAACATCAAAAAGCACCTTGTTCTGAAAAACAACTTTCCCATCGGTTGGGTCCAGTAAACGCAGAATACTCCGCCCCACCGTCGACTTCCCACAACCCGACTCCCCTACCAAACCAAAGGTCTCCCCTTCATAAATCTCAAAACTAACACCATCGACCGAGCGCACCGCCCCAATCTGCCTCGAAAACACCCCGCCATACAGCGGAAAATGCGTCTTCAAATTCTCAACCTTTATCAAAGGAAGATTCATTTCAATGCCCTCCTTTGCTGATCAAATGGCACGCCACTTTGTGCTTCTCCGTAACTGCAACCAATTGTGGGCACTCGGTCTGGCACAAATCAAAACTATGTTCACACCTCGGCGCAAACGCGCAACCCAGAATCACTTCTTTACCACTTGGCACCATCCCCGGAATACAATACAGCGCTTCCTCTTTCTGCACTCGGCCCGGTCGTGAGCGCAGCAAACCTTGTGTATACGGATGCATCGGCGCTGCGAAAATCTCCTTCGTATCGCCTTCTTCCACGATTTTCCCGGAATACATCACCAAAACCCGGTTTGCCATCTCATGAATCACACCTAAATCATGGGTGATAAACAAAATTGCTGTGTTCATCTGATCTTTCAAGTTCCTCAGCAAATCTAATATTTGCGCCTGAATCGTCACGTCCAACGCCGTCGTCGGTTCATCGGCAATCAGCAGTTTAGGGTTACAGCTCAAAGCCATGGCAATCATGATCCGCTGGCGCATGCCCCCCGAAAACTGATGCGGATACTCCTTCAGCACCTGTTCCGCACGCGGCAAACCTACTAATTTCAAGTTCTCAATACACCTTTGCGCATTCTCCTTACTCCCTAAGGGAATCCCCAAATGCACATCCAAGACCTCCCCCAACTGCTCCCCAATGGTCAACACCGGGTTCAACGCCGTCATCGGCTCCTGGAAAATCATCGCAATGTCTTTGCCACGAATCTGTTGGGTCTCTTCTTCACTTAAACTCGCCAAATCTCTGCCCTGAAATTCTATCACACCTTGTTCAAGCACACCTTCCGGCTTCGGTAGCAAGCTCATTGTCGCGAAGCTGGTCACGCTTTTACCGCAACCCGATTCCCCCACTAAACCAACCACTTCACCTTCATAGATATCGAAATCAATCCCACGTACCGCCCGTACCAAGCCTTCGGAGGTGTGAAAATTGATAGAAAGGTCTACCACAGATAATACTTTCTCCATAAACACCAACCTCCTTATTTCTTTTGTTTGGGATCTAGTGAATCGCGCAAGGCATCACCAAAAATATTAATCGATAACGTCGTCACAAAAATCATAATACCCGGTGGAATCCACAACCAAGGGTAAAACATTAAAGCCGACATACTTTGCGCTGCCGATAACATATTGCCCCAACTCGGTTGCGGCTGTTTCACGCCTAAGCCTAAATAACTTAAACCCGCTTCTCCTAAAATGCCCCCCGCAATCCCCAATGTTGCATAAACAATGATCACCGAGAATACATTCGGCAATACATGTGTAAAGATCATACTCGGCACATTCAAGCCTAAGGCTCGAGCTGCTTCCATGAATTCACGCTTCTTTAGGCTCAACACCTCAGCCCGCACCATTCGCGCTAAACTGGGCCAACTCAACACCCCGGAAACAATCATGACCGTATAAATGCTCGGTCCTAAAATTGCCGCCAAGACAATCGCCATCAGGAAAAACGGAAAACACATAAAGATATCGACTAAGCGCATAACAACAACATCAATCCAGCCGCCATAATACCCCGAGAGTGCTCCCAAAAGCACACCAATTGTCACAGAAATACTGGTAGAAACAAACCCCACCAATAACGAGGCCCGAGTACCGTAGATCAACCTAGTAAAGACATCGCGCCCATAATCATCGGTGCCCAGCAAATTCACACTGCCGGGAGGTTGATGCCGGTTAGTCAAATCAATCTTATCGGGGTCAAACTTGGTAATCAGCGGTGCAAATAAAGCCAAACCAATCAGGATTACAATCACCACCAGCGCCACGATCGCCATCTTGTTTTTAAACAGCTTCGCTACCGCAATCGACCAGGGAGATTGACCTTTTGCCACTTTCACTGAAGTAGACGGACTCATCACTCCACCCCCCTAATCATATCGGATACGCGGGTCGGCAAATGCATAAGCAATATCGGCAAATAGATTGGCTGCTAGCATACTCAACGCCAAAACCATGGTTCCGGCCATGACCAACGGATAATCACGGTTCGAAATTGCCTGATACACCAAGGTCCCCATGCCAGGCCACATAAATACATTCTCGGTCAGAATCGCCCCGGAAAGCAACGTACCCAATGAAATACTTAAGACCGTAATCACTGGAATCAGCGCATTGCGTAAAGCGTGCTTATAAATTACGCTGCGTTCACTCATACCCTTAGCTCTTGCGGTGCGAATATAATCCTGGTTAATAATTTCCAACATGCTTGAACGGGTATACCGCATCCTACCTGCCACCTGAATTAGAGTCAAAACCGATAGCGGCAAAGCGATATGATGCAGCCGATCTAAAAACCATGCGAACCCCGTCAAGCGCGAGGCAATCTTCTCCATCCCCTGCATGGGGAAAAGCTTCCAGTCGAAAGCTAGATATTTGATCATCAATAATGCCAAGAAAAATGCCGGAATTGAAATCCCGATTAAGGCTAAAATAGTGAGAAAATAATCCCCCCACGAATACTGCTTTGTAGCAGAAAACACCCCTAAAGGAATCGAGATAATCGTGCTTAAAATCAGAGCGGGAATCGAGAGCAACAAAGTATTTTGCAACCGCCTGCCGATCATATCGTCGATCGGTTGCTTTTGGCTAATTGAATACCCTAAGTTCCCAGTCGCCACCTGCTTTGCCCACTTCAAATAACGAACCGGAATCGGGTCATAATAGCCAATGGAATCAAGAAGATTTTCGTAATCCTCTTGGGACATGTTAGAGTTCGATTCAATCATCTGCGCAAACGGATCGCCCGGTGCCAATGAAATCAGTGTGAAAATTATGATTGAGACCCCTAAAATGACAGGAATCATTAATAAAATCCTACGTATGAGGTATGAGCGCATTGCTTAGCCTCCCAACTTTGTATGAAAGGGACCAATGGTTAAAATCGGTCCCTTCCCAATACGACTCAAAATTTGCTGTTTTATTTGATATCCCAATTCTGCATTTGGTAGTAGAATCCGGACGGGCCAAATTCCCAACCGATAAAGCGGGGAGCAAAGGCTCGAGCATTTTGCGGATTGTAAAGCCAAACATTCGGCATATGTTCGTTCATATAGATCGCCCATTCTTGGTAGATAGGCTTGCGATCTTCTACCGAAACATACTTCAAGCCTTCGTCCAGCATAGCAAACGTATATTCATCATCCCAGCCACAGGCGTTGAACCCAGAACCAACTTCCCAAATATAATTCTGATCCGGATCAAAGCTGGTACCCATACCAATGAGAAGAAACTCAAAATCTGCTGCGTTCATGGCACTGATTAAAGCGGCAAATTCCATGATCAACAATTCCACTTCAATGCCAATGTCTTTAAGGTTTTGCTGAATGACCACCGCACTCTGTTCACGTGCTTTATTGCCCGAAGGATATTTAATGGTATATTTTACAGGTTCACCGTTATACTTCATGGTACCGTTTTCATAGGTGTATCCTTCAGCACTGGTAAACAATTCAATGGCGCGCTCTTTGTCGTACTCGTAATTGTCAATCGCATCCGGACCTGGATCAGCCCAGCTAGCAGGAGTATACGGGTTGCTCAAAACATTGGCTTTACCATATAACAATTCATCTACGATTTGTTGGCGGTTGATTGCTGTGGCCAAGCCTTGACGCACGGCTTTGTCTGAGAATTTCTCTAAGCGGGTGTTCACACTCATAAATTGAGCTGTTACCGTGTCGGTAAATTCAATTGTGATATTCGCATCGGTAAGCAACTTCAAGGATGTGGGGTTGAAATCGCTGATGATCAAGGAATCGATTCCGCCGTTGACCATTTGAGTAGAAGCGGTGTCCATAGCCGCTGCTTTCAGAATAACCGTATCGATCTTTGGCACTCCGCCCCAATACTCTTCATTTTTCGCTAATTCCGCATGAGAATCAGGAACAAATTCCTTAAATTTGAAAGGACCGGTTCCAACAGGGTTCGAAGCAACCGCTGTATTCGTTTCTGCAGTAGCTACATCTACATCTTGCCAAATATGTTTTGCCATAATCGGACGCGTGCCAATGCTGTAAAGGAAGGAGCCATAGACTACATCGGTTGTGATTTTAATGGTGAGAGGATCGATGATTTCCAAACCTGTAACATCGGTAGCATTGCCTTCGTGATAATCCGTCATACCCAAGATATTCGCAACATTGGAATAACGTGGGCCTGTATAAGCAGGATGACCGACAAACATAAGCGTAAACTTTACATCTTCGGCAGTGAAGGGTTCGCCATCATGCCAGGTAACATCGGGACGCAAATGGAAGGTAACCGATAAATTATCTTCTGCCACTGTCCAACTCTCAGCTAAAATACCATAAAACTCCATATCGGGGTTATAATTGAGCATGGGTTCAAAGATCATACTGGTAATATTGCCGTCGTAATCGGTTAAGAGCAGGTCTGGTACAAATAAGCCAGTGGGAGGATTAAACTGAGCTAATGTTAACACTTTGGGTTCAGCCGGCGGAGTGGGTGTAGGTGCCGGAGTTGAACCACAAGCGGCCAGTAGTATAGACATTGTAAGAAACAAAGCAATGAGTTTGAGTTTGTTTTTCATCATCGAACCTCCTATAATTTTATGAATTTATGATAATAACACTACAGACTTCCCTCCTTCCAGAACTTGTTAAAAATATCCAAATTGATATAAAAAGAGCCTGCAGCGTTCGCTGCAGGCTCTTTGAAGGTAAATTTTTATTCTACCTCACCCCAACAACGTAACGTCAAGAAGCATTATCGTAATAATAAACGATAATGCTAAATAATACGCTACGTTGATGTGTAATGTAGACATGGTTTCTACCTCGCAAATAAATTCTTTATCGGTTGGCTTTGGATATTGTTATAAGTTATAACACACGCATTTAGGCTTGTCAACCCTTTTTTACAGGGTGGGGACAGTCCCCACCCTGTAAATTTCAGCAACCCAACAAAATCTATCACTCCACATTACACATTAATAAACTTACTCAACTTATCGTAATAATCAATGAGTGCAGTGTTGTACTCGAACAGGTCATAACCCAAATAAAAGTTTTTGCGATCTTCCTCATTGGCGAAATAATAATCAACAACCGCTAAATCGTAATATGGACTCCCAATATCCACAAAAGACCAGTCGATAATGCTGCACCCCGCCTCGGTAAGAATAAGATTCTTGGTGCGGAAGTCTCCATGGATGACAGTTATGGCGCGTTCTTTTGGCATGTGATTCTTTAACCAAACAAGAAGATCATCTGCCGTTTCGTGCGTGAACTCATCGGGATCAATCAGCCCTTGCTCTTTGTTGAGTTCGGCAATTTCCTGTTGCTTCTCCAACCACCCAGACTGCGCATCCTCTATTAGAAACATGCGATGAATTCTTGCCAAGGAGGCTCCTATGCTATGCCAAATCCATGCTCTTTTTTCTACATCTGTGCAAGACGCAAGACGCATCCTGGCCGTTTCACCTTTTATATATGACATGGTTAAGCATGTATAGTGCCCCTTCTGTTGAAAATCCAACATGGTAGGAACCAAATCCGCGCCTCCGTGGTTGTCGATCTCCAGTAACGCTTCTGCTTCTCTTCTTAATTCCACTGCTCTATATGAACCAAACGAAAACTTGATAATCCTCGCCTCACCGTTCAAAAACCCCTTATACACCCGGCTCACCTTGCCACCCTGCAATTCGATGACAGAATCAAACCGACTTAACTCCTGCGCACAAATCTCACCCGGTTGCTTCAATAGCTCTTGCCCCGATTTCACGCTTCGTATTAATTCAGGCGACATGTCGAAATATCTGGGTTTCAACTTCATCATTTTCACAATACATTTTCCCCTCATTCAGAATACTTTTTTACACCCCGGGGACAGTCCCCACCCTGTAAATTTCACTTAGGGGAGTGGATTCACACTGAAATTTCTATAGGTGACATCGCTGTTCCAATATCATAACCCAAGCACACGTTCTTCAAACCGGTCCATTTCCATTAGCGTCGTATGATACATCACATTTTTGAGGCTCCCCAGGGTAATGTTTCTACAGCCAGATAGCCCAAATAGCTCCCCGTACTCACAATTGAGTATTGTTGAACATTGAGTGCCCCGCCGTAAAACGTAGAATACTGGCAACACTTTTCAAAGTTAAAATCAACCCCGGCCACGGCCCAGGTATCGACTTTTCCATGATCTAATACACTCAAAATTCCATCGGCTGGGGTATACTGAATACCCACTGCATCAATCGCTCTTTTGATCATAACCGCCATTTCTTGACGAGTAATATAGGTATCAGGCACAAATTAAGCCCCACTAAAAATATTATTTTCCTTTAGATAAGATTAAACATTGACAAAACAAGTTACATTTACTACATTAGAGAGGAAGGATTACAAAAACGAGAAAGGAGATTAGGATACACCTGCCTATAAAGTGTATTAACATGAACATGACTATTATACTTTTTTTGATTGTATTCTGTGTTTTTTGGCTAATAATTGAGATTTTCTCAATCATGCTAAAAATCACAGGGCTTGAGCTTAGTAAAGCAAGGTTTCAAATCATCTCAATATTAACACACACAGGAATTACCACCCGAGAATCCGAGCTCATTGTACAACATCCTGTACGGCGTAGAATCGCTAGCATTTTAATGATTGTAAGCTATTTAGCTCAAGCAACTCTAATCACCTTATTATTTGATATGATTTACAGAAATGGGAATAATCTGTTTGTTGTATTCATCGTCCTGAGTGGTTTCCTTATCTTCATTATTGCTGTTACTAGAAATAAATTCATCTTAGAGAAATTCGAAAGCATCGCCGAAAAAATCTTAATCAAGAGAATAAAAAGTATTAAAGGAAGCCGGATAGACACAATACTAAACTTAAGCCCGGAATTTAGTGTATTCGAGATTTTAATCGATGAAAAAAGTCAGATCTGCAACAAGACTTTAAGAGAGACCAAGTTAAAGGAGAACTATATACAGGTTCTCAAAATTGACAGAGGATCTGAAATACTGGATTTCCCAAAGGCCGATACACAAGTTCTTATAGGTGACCGGATGATTGTTTATGGGAAAATTGAATCCATAACCAAGTTCATAACGAAATAATTGCAACATAGAAAGACCATCACGAGGGATACTTGAATGTATCCTTTTTGATGGTCTTTTACTCACTAAAAATGAAAAACAGGATAGAATTGGGCTGCTGCTGACGAAACGAAACCTATCCCCTCACACTTCACTTCATAACTTCAAAAGTAAAACTGCAAGGCTTCTCCCCATTGGTATTCAGCGGCGACGAAGTAATCTCAACGAGCTTCAGCTTCACACCCAAAGCATTCTGGTAATGATACAAAAAATGCCCGGCACAGCAACCACAGTAAGTAGGAGACAGCAAAAACGGCTGCTTCAACTTCTTTATGGTCCCGCAAGAACAAGTGGTCTTACCCGTATGAACCCCATTTTGGTAACCCCCAAAAGTAACAGTAATAGAGCCATCAGGATTTAGACGAGGTGACATCATGTATTGAACACTTGAGAGCAACGTCAATTTCTCTGGCAAAGACTTCCCTACATGCTCTACAGCAAAGGCCTTACAATCTTTATCGCGCTGGCCACTCTTACAACATCCCTGCTGTTCCATAATTGCATAGCATTGCTCTTCTGTTAACAACTCGTCCATTTTGTCAATCATCGCAACAAGGTTCTCCGGCTTGTTACTATCGGCATCAAAGTCGAATTGAGCCATGATCTCATCGCTAACTTTTAGCTTCTTCATGGTATCTCGAATCTTTTTCAATGTTGGCATTCAAGCACACCTCACACGCTTCGTTTCTATTTCAGATTGGATTAGCTGAAGATTCAGCGGAACCTCGCAACTCCTCCATTATGATTTACTAAGTTTCGGCTCAAGCATTATCATAAGGGAATCGCAAATGGGGGTTTAACAAATCGGTATACAAAACGCACTTCTTATATCCCATTTCCAGCCCAATTGCGAAACTTGAGCGACACACGAGGTTGCATAAGTTCGCAAAATTTACAACCTGGGGACAGTCCCCACCCTGTAAATTTATTGAAAATCTAGCTTTTCAGTAATACCAACAAAGAAATCTGGCCCCCACAGATCAAGGGCACTTGGATTCTTTATAAAAGGAAGAACGTCTTGTTTCGCTTGCTGATAATCGATATTTTGAAAACGCTTATGTAGCATTTCTTGTAAATCTACTAGAGTTAGCGATTTGTCTGCCGAGAAGTTTCCTGTCTGAATCAATCTTGCACAACTTCTTTCAGCGCATGCCTTTTATCAAGAATTGATTGAGTCTGATATTGATTTAACATTTGCTCCAGTATTTGATTCATTCCTCAAGTCTCCTTCGGATAAGCTTCCTCAATAATTTGTGATTCATCGTCTTATACCGTCCAGCAAGCTCATAAAGCTCTAGCAGATTGAGCTCCCAAAAAGCATCCTTATCAACACGTAAGTCTTCAAACAACAATTGCTCCACTTCCAACTTGTTTCGCACAGATGCGACCTTATAAAGCATATCACAGATCGCTTTCTCCGGCGAAGCCATTTGAAATCCATATTCATTTTCTGAATGCAAATGAATACCGTACGGATAAACATCACTCGGGACATCCCTGTAGCTAAATACTCCAAACGGTGTTTTGTGCTCCTTCTTCTTCTTCTTTTCAAACGTGGCTGAAGTAAAGTTGTAAACTGCTTCCGGAATGAGTGCATAAAACCCTAGCGCGAACTCAAAAGACAAATATGAGGGTCCATAAATTATGGAAGCAAGATAGTGACCAGGCGTGCTGCGATTTGTTTCGTATATCCCTCTGACGATGGGTATTAAGTCACCTTGTTGCACAAGCCGACGAATCTTTTCTGTTGGATTTACATAATCCTTATATTCTTCCCTTAACATAGCAATCGTTTTTATCATATTTTCACCACCTAAACCAATTATAATGGTTTTACTGGAGAAAATCAAGCATTATTTACAGGGTGGGGACAGTCCCCACCCTGTAAATTTCACTTAGGGTCACTGTCCCCTGTGTGAATTCTTTGCGTTAACTTCTACGCTATTTCGCTAAAGAACCCATTGGCTATAGCTGACCTGCCTTCAATTTTTCACCGTAGCAACCTTATCGATTTCTTTCAACGCCTCGATTGCATTATCGATATCTTCTTCAGTATTATAAACATGCATGCCAAGACGGATATAGCCACTGCGCATAGTCGTATAGATCTTTCTACCATGTAAGATATCCATAACTTCTTTTTCATGTTCTATGGGGTAATAAATACAAACAATTCCCGAGTGAAAAATCGGTTCCGGTGGAGTAGTCACTTTTAGGCTAATATCTTTGATGCCTTCTCTTAGTCTCTTATCGAGCATAACGATATGTTCTTCTATGTTTTCGATGCCTAACTCGTTAATGATTGAAGCGCCTGCTTTCAAGGTTGCAATTCCGGCATAATTTAGATTGCCCGATTCAAATCTGCGTGCATCATCACGCCAATGAATCTGGGTAAAGTCCGTGGTAACGCGAGGGTCTATAGATGGCTTTGTGCTTTGATATCCGGCATAAGGCGGGATAATCGACTGGATAAGGTCTTTCTTGCAATAAAGAAAACCAACTCCTAGGGTCGCAAGAAGCCCTTTATTCCCACCGATGGCCAGCGAATCGATATGTTGCTTTTTAACGTCAATTAAAAGTCTTCCACAGCTTTGAATTCCATCTAGGAATAAACGGAGCCCTTTTTCGTGGCAAAAAGCGCCTAGTTTATCAAGATCAATACGGAAACCCGAGGAAAACATTACCGTTGAAGTAGCGATTGCAACCGTATGTTCATCAACGGCAGCAAAGATATTGTTAATGTCAATGGCACCCTCGTGACTTTTCACAACTTTCAAATCTAATCCCTTATGCCTTTGATTAATCCAGGCGTTAATATTTGAAGTATGTTCCAAATCGGTAACAATAACATTATCTCCCGGTTTAAAAGGATACCCGTTGGCAATAATGCCTACCGCTTCTGCAGTATTTTTGGTAAAGCCGATTTCTTCTGGTTCACAGTTGATTACTTTGGCAAGTTCCTTCCGAGCTTCATCAATCATGGGCCATACTTTACTGGTCACTTCTTCTCCATAAATAGCAATATAATCGTTCATAAAACCATGATAAGCGGCCTGAGATCTTTTCGGTGGAATTACGACATATGCAGCATTGAAAAAACTTACGTCCCTGATATCTTGAAATTCTTCCTCTAGTAGCGCTTTGTTAATCATAGGAATCCCCCTCTATTTATTTTTGTTCCTTCTCCAGTATTTGATTCATACCTCTATTCTCCTTCAAATCAGCTTCCTTAGTAATTTGTGATTCATCGTCTTATACAATCCAGCAAGCTCGTAAAGACAAATATGAGGGTCCATAAATTATGGAAGCAAGATAGTGACCAGGCGTGCTGCGATTTACAGGGTGGGGACAGTCCCCACCCTGTAAATTTCACTCGTCTACCCTATCTATCTTTCGTCCATTTTGAATATAATATTGGACGAATAGTCGAGTTGTTGGACAAATATTGAATTTAGTAGATAGACTTAACGTTGCAGATTTTATTACTTCCCAGCAAGAAAATGCTTACAAGAGTCAATTATACCTTTGCGCTAATACAGGTAGAGCTTGGCGATGGAAATATAATATGGTAGAATATAGAAGGCCCCTATTATTGCTGGAGCAATAAAACAAAAAAAATAATGCTTTTCAAAAAACTTTAAAGGAGACACAATGCTATTATCTGCGGAACATTTATATAAAAATTATGGCATGAAACAGCTGCTACAAGATACGTCTCTGTATTTAAACGAAAGAGAGCGAATCGGCATCATCGGCCTGAACGGCTCGGGGAAAAGCGTACTGCTTTCCATTCTAGCTGGTTTGGAAACGCCAGATGAAGGAACGATCACCATTCAAAAAGGTGTCCAAATCTCTTTTTTGCCCCAGAACCCAGCGATGAGCGATAAGTTTACCGTGCTGGAACAAGTGTTTTCGGAATTTCCTCCACAATTTCGAAAGATCAATGAGTATGAAGTAATCGCCATGTTGACACGCCTCGAGATCATGGAACCAAATGCGAAAATAGGAACACTTTCCGGTGGTCAACGCAGAAGAGTGGCCTTAGCTGCCGCGCTTACACATCCCTCAGACATCTTGATTCTCGACGAACCAACCAACCATTTAGATAACGACATGGTCCTCTGGTTGGAACAATGGCTCAGCCGATTTACGGGTGGGCTGATTATGGTGACTCATGATCGCTATTTTTTAGAACGTGTTACCAATCGTATCACGGAGTTATCCGATGCAAGGCTTTATCATTATGAAGCGAATTATTCAAAGTATTTAGAATACAAGGCACAACGCGAGGACATTGCAGATGCAAATGAACGCAAGCGTCAAGCGCTTTTGCGTAAGGAACAACAATGGATTATGCGTGGTCCCCGAGCACGTAGCACAAAAAGCCGTGATCGCATCGAGCGATATAACGCGCTCAAGGAGCAAGAAGATCCATCCGGTTCAGACAGCATTACGATAGCGACCCTATCTAGTCGAATTGGAAAAAAACTGATCGAATTGGTCGATGTTTCTAAAAAATACGAAGATCTGTGCGTTTTGAGCAATTTCTCCTATAACATCTTGCGCGACGATCGCATCGGTATTGTGGGGAAAAATGGTGTTGGAAAATCGACGCTACTAAATATTATTGCCGGCAGAGTGCTACCGGATACGGGAACAGTGGAGATTGGTTCAACAATTAAAATCGGTTATCTCACCCAAGAATCACGGGGACTCGATGACACGATGAGAGTGTATGACTTCATTCATGAAATCGCTGGTGAAATCCAAACCGATGAGGGCAGCTTTACCGCCGCACAAATGCTGAATCAGTTTTTGTTTCCCGCCGACCTACAATATACTGAAATTGGCAAACTAAGTGGCGGGGAACGGCGCCGTCTTTTCCTTTTAAGCATTCTTATGGCCGCACCCAATATTTTATTACTAGATGAGCCCACGAACGATTTAGACATTGAAACCTTGACCATTTTGGAAGAGTACTTAGAGTCGTTTCCGGGCGCAGTCCTTGCCGTTTCCCATGATCGCTATTTTCTTGACAAAGTCACCAGTTCCATTTTTGAAGTTGTGGAAGGCGGCGAAATCACAGCCTATAGCGGGAATTTTAGCGACTATTTGGCAAAGCGTCCTCTTCCGCAACAGGACAAAGAAAGAAAAGAAACGGCATCGAAAAATCGAGAAACCCCAGAGTCAAACGACGACTCGCCAAAACCAAAGAAGCTTAAATTCACCTTCAAGGAACAACGAGAATTTGAATCGATAGATTCTGACATAGCTGCCCTTGAAGAAAAAATCGCTTCTTGTGCCAAGAAAATGGAACAGGCTTCAAGCGATTATGTTCGTTTATTGGAATTGGGTTCAGAACTAGAAACCCTAAAATCTGCCCTTGAGACATTGAATGAACGCTGGCTCTATTTACATGAACTTAAAGAACAAATTGAAAAGCAGAGCTAGAGCATAGATTATTTATATCGGGGGATCGAGAAAATCCAGAACTGGGTCGGAAAACAGGATAGAATTGGGTTGCTGTTGACGTAATATTACACGCAAGGATTACCACAAAAAAGAAATCGAGGGCAGATAAATCTGCCCTCGTGTTTTAGGTTTATTGTATAGGTATATTGTATTTCTATTATGTAGTGTTTGCTGTTCATTTTTTTGCTTAGAATTTGTCTTCTGCTTGATTATAAACTTAAACAAAACAGATGTCAACTATTGACCTCTTCTTCTCCATCAGAATCTGACTCTTCAATGATTCTTGCCCATTCTTCATCCGGTCTGACAATTAATCTTGCATTCGTATAAGCCCATTCAACCGGTAAGACAGTAATCGCTTCATAATAAAACATTTCTCGCGTTGACAACTTGTTTAAGACAAATGCAACTGTTCGAGCCCTTAATCAAAATAATACGGACTTGGCCTACCCATGCAACACTTTATATATTTAATTTCGCACCCAAAGGAATGAAAATGCAATCGGTATCAAAAAAACCGACCGAAAGTCAACATAGTATTCCATTCCTCGAAGCCTAAAAAACAGTAGCAGCTACAACTTAGCCTCTACTGTTTTGCATTCGAATCCACTATTGTCAATTAAAAACCTCGTTCTACCTTACCTCAATTATATCACTCTCATCAAGAATTTTAATCATTTGAATCAGTTCATCCTCGGAATAATCTTTATCGATTTTTCGAAACCCGAATTTTTCATAAAGGCATATAAGGTATGGTATGTTTTTGCATTCAAGCATAATAATCCGTCCGCCCAGTCTTTCTTGGCCCATTAATATATTCACAAGACAGTACTCCAAAATTTCATATCCCGAAATCGAACCTTTATATAAATCATTCCTACCTAGTTGCCCGATAAGGATTGCAGGAAATTCGGTAATTTTCGTTCCTCGTGTTTTCGAACTAAAACCATCCAGAACTTTTGTTTTTTTTGCAGAAAGCAATTCTTCCGGTACCTTTAACACTTGTAGCGCAATAGTGAAGTATGCTAAAATTCTAAACTCTTCGGCTTCTTCGTCAAAAATAAAGAAGGTTCTACTTTTTCCCAATTTCTCAAAATTGATTGCTCTCTCTTTAAGAAAATTTTCAATATCTTTATCCTTCTCACAGACAAAAATAGAAATAAGTTCCTGAGCCACTTGCTCATTCCTTATTTCTATTAAGCTTTTTAGCGAGGTAACATTAGTTTTAATTTTTCCTCACCTCGCCTTTCTTTTTCTGGCGATAATATTTTCTTGTCTAATTTCACACTTTTCACAGGAGTAGAAATAATTCTCTCGAATGACTCGACTGCTTTCTTTGTTTTTAAGGTGAAATCTTTGTTAAAAGATGATGTGGCCATTCTTATCCCTCCTCAAACAAAATAGTTTAAACTACCTTCATTGATATTTAATTATACCACAACTACCACATGAGTCAAGCATTTGACGGGGAGTAGTTCACTTTTCCCTGTGCGAAATCCTTAGCGTCAATGCCGGTTTAAAGAAGTTCTCCGGCACCACTTGGAACAGTTTCATGCAACTCTTTTAGCCAAGAGAAATAGCAGGTTACTTTCTATTTCGCTTTCTCCGATGAAGCCATTTTTACAGGGTGGGGACAGTCCCCACCCTGTAAAAAATTCTACACTAATAACTTACAACAAACTCCTTGGTGCGGTTCGGTGCTTACTCCAGCCCATGCTTCGAGCCCAGGTGCGCAAATTCTTCTGTTCTTCGGCAGCATAATCATCGTCTTTATCGACCTTCTCATCCATCTTCTCCAGGAAATCCACAAACCCACTCAAGCCCCCCAACATCGTCCATAGAAATCATCATTCACAAGGATTCATCTCTAACTGAAGTAGAGAAAATCTTACGGATTCGATTGAGTCTAGAATTGCTTCGCACACAAAGTATGAACCATTACTCGATAATAAAGACGATCGTGGAGAAGGGAAATCATTATCTTATATTGCTGTCAAAGGTCTGCTCTACTTCGTAGCAAATGACAATAATTCCATTCAACTCATTGAAAAAACAGCAGAATGATCAACTGGCCTAGATAATGTACAAGCCATTAAAATGCTTGGCTTCTCTATTTTCTGGTTTGATTAAATTAGGAAGTCCATTGGCTGTGCACGATACCAACGAGCATCCAATTTCCACTGACATTTTCAAACATGAGGGTTAGGCTGGTCCAATCCATACCGGCATACTGCGGGTCAAAGCCGTAAAGTGAAATTCTACAAAGGAAGCAGTCGGGTACTCAATAGATATATTGTTGATGAGGTTACCCGTACCGATTGTTGTATTATTTCCAATAAGATGAGGGTTCAAGTAATCTTCATCGTAGACAAACTCATCATAATAATCGCTAAATTTATAAGAAATTGGGTTCCCTGAGCCCTGGTAGCTGCCCCAAGTATAAATCGTTGGGTCTGTGAGCAAGGTTGGTAAAGCCGTTGCCGTGAAGTTCAAATCTGTGGCAATATTGATATAATAGTAAGGTGAAAAACGTAAGCCCAAAGTAGGGTGAACGTAAGAAGCTAAAGTCGTCATATCTTTGTCTTCAAGCGCTTGCATCACATTCAGTGAGGTTTGTAGAAGGGTAGCGGAAGAAGCGTTCGATTCTGCTTCCAATTCTGAAATCCTTGCATCCAACTCTGAAATTTTGTTATCTTTTGTTGTTATTTGCGCTTCTAAATCTGCTATTTTCTTAACCTGTTCTTCATTGGGGGTTGGGGAGCATCCGGCTAGTAAAAAAACCATAACAAGAATAACCACAATCCACTTGCTTGTTAATAGTTTCATAACAATACCTCCTCATAATCTGCACCTTGCAGTACTTCATTATATGACTCCTTAGTCTTCTCCATGGAAACACACTTTACTTCATTTCTGATTTGATTAGCTGAAGAATATAGTTAGCACTAACTTCATCTAACTCATGCAAAAATGCCATGTTTTTGCACTTCTTGTATTCCACACCATCCATGGTGAAGGTATATCCAGCCGGGCATGTAGGCGAGCAGGTACCTCCGAAGAGCTTTTTACAGTCCGTTGCTTTTATGATCTCTTTCTTCATTCTATCCGGGAAATTGTTCAAGATGGCATTATAATTGCCGACACCAGCAGCATATATCCTCATCTTAACTCCTGTTTTTCTAAAAACATAATTCAATAAGGACTTCCCTGAATCCGGATGAATATAGGTGGTAACAAAGCCATTCTTTGCGGATTCAATTTTCCTCTTACACTTCTTTCCAAGTAAGTAATCATCTAGTTCAAGCACAAATCCATGATGCTTAACTGGAACCTCGTTCAAAAATAGCGTAAACTTATCATCCATGTTTTCATCTCCTTATAGATTTCTCAATACTCGGCTCAAATGTTAACATAAGGGAATCGCTAACGGGCGTATAGCCAATCTTCATATAAATGCTGTTCGATGTTGGATTTAACAAATCGGTATACAAAACGCACTTCTTATATCCCATATTCAGCGCCAACTGAGAAACCTGCGCGACACATGAGGTGGCATACCCTCTGCCGCGAAAATACGGTGGAGTATACACAAACGAAACCCCAATACAATTTTGCATAGTTCTCGTCAGACCCGCCATGGAAACAGGATAGCCACCTACTTCCAGCACATAAAGCTTCTTCGTCGACAAACGATAAAGATAGTCCCTTTCTTCGTGCGGAATCTTCATTTCGGTTGTCCCATATTGGTTGGCAGCGTAAAAAGCTTCAACCCAGTAAGGAAAATAATGCATATCTCTTTCACTCAACAGCCTGATGGTGCCTAACAGCTTCACATTCGGATGAACTACATTCAACTCATATATACGCTGATCCATGCTAATCTTAGACGTACTCGGGTATTGTGCTATGTATACCTTTGCGAACTCCTCGGCTAACACTTTCTCCGTTGTCACTCCCGGAATATCCACATCTTTCAGAGCATTCACCAAACACCCAATGGCATTGTGGTCAATTCTGTTCTCTGTGGCATAAAGTGTTAGGTTATATGGTGGTGTTATGAGCGCAGTCAACTGAATACCACTGGAATCCGATACCGTTGCCATAAACCAATTGGCCGGGTCTCTCCATGCTGTTTTGTCGTTCATTTCATGACCCATAATCACATTCCCTAAAAGAATCATATTCTGCGACTCGTGCAACATTAACACATCATAGGTGTCCTCATAAAACTCATGAACATTGGTATACTGCTTGAATATCATATGAACCAACCTCTTTCGGCATAAGTTCGACAAAATTTACAACCAGGGGACATCTCGCGTTTTCGCTACAGAAACGCTTACCCCACCCTGTAAATAATTCGGCGCAGCTCGGTGATTGCTCCACTGATGTAGCGCCTCTTTTTGTAAATTTCGAGATCATTGATTTCTCCCCAATTCTATAATACAACCCTAAATATTACAACCCCAAATTGTCTTTTCACCCACAAACATTCCCTCACATCATTTTAACACTCATGACATGCTAAAACGCGTTATTAAAATAAATCGAGAGCAGATAAATCTGCTCTCGTGTTTTATGTATATTGTTTTGTATATTGTATTTTGTTATGTCTGTCTTTTTTGTTGTTTTGTTTATTTGTTAAGATTTATGTCTTCGAAAATATTATAAACTATAAGCGAATATCTGTCAACCATTAATATCTTCTTCTACTACAGAATCAACCTCTTCAATAATTCTTGCCCATTCTTCATCTGGTCTTACAATCAACCTAGCATTCATATAAGCCCATTCAACAGGTAAAACAGTTACCGCTTCATAATAGAAATCTTGCCCAGTCGACAACTTATTTAGAACGAATGCAAGTTTGACATTAGCTCCTGGAAAATATAGAGGCACTAATAGTTGAATCTTTTTCTCATCTGTCTCTTTATTGTGATAATAAAAAGGTAAAGCTAACTTAAAGTTGCGGACTAACTTTTTATATAGTGTTGACTTTGATGAATCAATCAGAACACTTATCAGTTCTTTAGAAGAATAACCCGCAGCAACAAACCTGTCATAGTTATCATCAATAACATGTTCCTTTTGTACTCTTATCTCGTATTTTTGATTGTAGATCAAGTCCTCAGGATTTTTAACATAAGATGCTAGTTCGGGAATTTTTTCAAAGTTCGATGTAAAATACCTGTCCGTATCCTTGAAAAAACCATTAAAGTACCAAGGTAATTTCCCTTCTCCATTTATCTTGCTCTGAGTAAATATTGCAACGATTTCTTGGTTATATTTTGTCAAAAGCCCAGTATTCATACTTCGAAATAACCCATCTTTTGATGAAAGGATTTTTCCTTCTTCTGATAAACGATTATAAGTAAATTGAAAATAGTTTCTTAGAATTCGGTAAGGGTCTTTTTCTCTATCCTTTCCAAATGACCAAGTTTCTGGTTGAGCTAAATCTGCAAGCTTTGACAATTTCCCGTTGTAATGATCTCTTAACCCTAAAAACACTTCATCTTTAATATTTGGCATTTTTCTCCTCTTTCTTTAGTATCGTGTTATGGTAGAGCATCCCAAAACCCACAACACAAATGCTTTGTTTTTCTAGAAAGAGTATACAGAATATAATTACGATATGCAAGCATTATTATATGTGTATTTTATACGATAATATAAATAGTAAGCTAATCGATTCATGGGAAGTCAAACATAGAACCGTCTCCAATTATTTATATAGCGGTGTGAAAAGCTTCCTGTTTAGCGACTTTTGACCGCAGGTCAACTTGAGCCCGAAAGGATTTTTGAGCAAAAAATGTGCGTTCTCACCCCATATACTTCTAAAACCACCGGCACAAATGTTCCAAACCGAAGTGCTTCGCAGTCTAAGAATAACGAACTAAGGTTGAACCTTATTACGCAAGTAATCCGTAAAGGAAGCTGCACCGAGTTTCCGTCTTTTTGCAATCATCTGTGCCCAAATTATGTTCCCGTCAAGCTCGGTAGCGTCTCAATCAATCACTTCTTCCCCTTCCTCATCATCACCATAGACGAGATCGGGGTGGAAGGCCGACAAAAGCATTTCTTCATACTTCCCGCTTGAAATCAACCCTAATTCAAAAGCTTTATCAACCATTTGTATAAAATCCCCATATGTCCGATACTGCTCATCAATAGGATTAGCTTGTATAGTGAATTGTTAAACCCAAGATTCGATGCAGAGCGTATAACGCTTTGACGCATCGTTTCCGCATCCACGAACGATAGTTCATTATCTTCACCGATTATCCAAAATAGTTATAATCATCAGCCAGCATATTCATAGCAGTTAGCAACTTATTCATATAAATGAATGGGCCGATAATAATGAAACTTCCTAAAATACCCCACATCCAGAAATCATTCGAACTAAATTGATAACCCAAGTCTCTTCGGTCCAATTCGTTGCCGATTCTATTGGATAACTGATGGTACCAGAAAAAAGGATAGATTCCAAGAGTCAGCCACGATAACACAAAAGACATTAAGCAGAAGTGCATCGTCTTTTTGCCATCGTATCTACTGGCGATGATGTTAATATCGGTGCTTATGGTAGACATCACAATAACTCCATAAATGTTAAATGTAATGAGTGATAACAGAATGAATTTTAATAAACTTCTGTTTGTTTCCAGTCGAGCTACAGACCTGTAATTTGGATTGCGGTCTAGACTGCGACCACAACTTACGCACACCACTGCATCATCAAAAACCTCGTTACCACATTTGGAACAATACTTCATTTCATAACCTCTTTCCGATATATTGCAACCCATTCATAAGAAATCTTTTCCTCCTAATTTTATACTACAATATAATTAAATGCAACCCTTTATTCTCCTTTTTTTCACAAAAAAACCGCACCCATTAAATGGTGCAGTTTTTACGCTTACTCCAGCCCATGCTGCGAGCCCAAGTGCGCAAATTCTTCTGTTCTTCGGCAGCATAATCATCGTCTTTATCGACCTTCCCATCCAACTTCTCCAGGAAACCCACAAAACCACTCAACCCACCTACATCGTCCACTAAGTTGCACCCATCGCTGGCAAGGCACACCGGCCTGTACGTCTTCCAAACCGCAGTTCTTGCTGCATCGAGCTCGTCTTGCGTCACTCGCCCAGATTCCACTAAATCATCACAACTATAACTACCTGTAATTTTCAATTGCCAGCTGTCGCCGAAGTCGTAGTCATAAAGCAGAACATCGGTAATCCCCTTCCCCGTCTCTGCCTTTGCCCCATCGCCTAATTGCCGATTTCCCAAAACCAACACTTCTGCTATGCTCAGGCGCTCCAATAGCTGCTTAAAATCGAACATATCAAAGAAAGAGTGAATCACTTCCCAAGGCAGCTGCTCAAAAGCCATCACCTTAGTAAAATAGCCTTGAATCTGATCAGGTCTATCCGCGAACCTAGGACGCGCTATGCCATCGGCGGCATAACAACCCATGGGCACATGCACCTCGTTCACCTGCCCATTTACTAAGACCTCATCGGTCCTATACTCCACCATAAATCGCTTGTCCCGGAAATCGCTCACAAAAGCCTTCATGTCTTTCGCGCACTTCTCATGCGACTCATCGTCGCACAAAGTCCTGTAAGGCCCTTTGTACTTGCTGCGCAGCCAGTTTTTCACACTACCCTCTTCGTAGTCATCATCCCAAAACGACGCAGACTCATCCATAAAAGGCGAGCGAAACCAAACACCTACCAAATCACACCAACTGAGAATCCCACCGCTGAGCAGTCGGTTCATCACCTCATCGGGTAAATAAAACATATGCAGATGTGAATTTTGCCAGCCAAATGCACTTTGAATGAGATAGTGTAGCGCATGCAACGTAATATCTGCCGGCACCAGAACATCACGGTTAATGGTGTTACCATGTTGCAGTCCACCTAACCGCTGCAGAATACGCTCCTCTTCGGCATTTAAATCGCCCACCAACTCCAAGTGCAAGTGAACCAGACTAAAAGGAGGCTCGCTGTTACCATCTTTCTCCACGACATTCTTTGTAGCAGATGGAATCACCGCACCTTGCTCCTCCAACCGCGATGACCTCTTTCGCAATTCCCTTCTCTTATCATTACGACGTTCGAACTCTTGAATGACCTCGGTAGAGATTATTTTGTCACCATAAAGATACCCATTATACGGAAGGTAATTTTTTATCATGTAAACCGAGAGATCATACTCTTCGGCAATCTCTTGCAGAGGTACCCCTTTGGCCGCCTTCTTCAAAACCTCTGCCGATAAAGGGGATTTCATGAGTCCTATGGTAATCAGAATCCTCTTCACCTTCGCGCGAGGAATATTCATAACCCGTGCGGTTTCACCAATGACATCCTCTGTTCGGGTCGCAAGCAAATCCAAATAGACTCTGCTAACATCTCTCATATACTCATATGTTAAAATGTCTTCTTTCACATGGCACCTCCTGTAAATAAAGAATAAGCATATACAAGCAGGAGTTCGTGCGCGATTTTCACGACGAAAACACTTACCCCACCCTGCAAAACATCTAACTCACTGATAATCACGCAACCTAAATAAGTTGCAAAGTTATAATGCAACCTATTTGGGTTGCATTTTCTTGAAGCGTAAAAACCGCGCATCCTCCCAAAAACAATCCCTGCGCGAAAAGCTCACCCCAAGTACCTCGCAAACAGCCAATCACTATGAAATGAACTAATCAAAAATCACTTGCCAATTTGTTGAGTGATATGCCTCAAAACACATTGCTATTTGTTTCACTGTATTCTTCTCTTCAGCTAATGGTGGTAATTGATCCAAAGCAAAATATGCACTATCACTTGTTTCAATATTAGGAACGAAACTGCCATTAATAACCTTGCACAAAACAAATCCCTTGCAGATGCCATGTGCATATATCGGTCTATTGTGTTTATTTCTAACGATTAAGGCAATGATATAATGTACCTAAATACCCGCATTAAAATTTAGATGCGGATAAAAAGGTGCGAACGTGCTTGTATATTTGGAAGGAGTAATTGTATTGAGCGACAATAAACGATGGTTAGAATGGACGGTAGAAAGGGTAATTTGACCGTCCTTATTGCTCTGAAATCCGTTAGTCATTAACTTTTCATGTTCAGAAAGACGGGATAAGAACCATATAATATCCGGTTCTTGCTTGGCGAGCATTAAAAGGTTTACTATAAAACTTCTCCACATATTACCCCCAATAATTATAATCATCAGCCAGCATATTCATAGCTGTTAGCAACTTATTCATATAAATGAATGGACCGACTATAATGAGACTGCCTAGAATACGCCACAACCAGAAAGTATCGGAATTAAAACTATAACCCAGGTCTCTTCGGTTCAGTTCGTCGCCGATTCTATTGGATAACTGGTGGTACCAGTAAAAAGGATAGATTCCAAGAGTCAGCCACGAAAACACAAAAGACATCAAACAATAGTGCATCGTCTTTTTGCCATCGTATCTACTGGCAATAATGTTGATATCGGTGCTAATGGTAGACATCACAATAATTCCATAAATGTTAAAAGTGATGAGTGATAGCAGTATGAATTTTAATAAACTTCTGTTTGTTTCCAGTGGAGTTACAACCCTGTAAAGTGGATCTCGTTCAATCCTGCGACCACAACTTACGCACACCACTGCATCATCAAAAACTTCGTTACCACATTTGGAACAATACTTCATTTCATAACCTCTCTCCGATACAGTGTATCATTCAGTCTTTTTACATGACCAGCTCCACGTGGGGGTTCTCCCGTTCCAAACTAAATCTCATTCCTACAGAGCTCATCGATTCTCTGCACAACCCAGCTCACGTCAAAACCGATGTGATTCAGCGCTACCGTTTTATACACTTCATCTAAACCAATGCGTAACATGTAACAGAATACCTTCTTACGGTTAAGTGTTTCGGTCAAATATCGCTCTTTCAACGCAAATATTAAGGGTTGCAACTTACGTTCGTTCCAGAATAAGACGTTGGCCACATCATATAATGGGTCGCCATATAATGCTAAATTCCAATCGATGATACCCGTTATAACACCACTATGCGCCAACACATTATACGACCCAAGAAGAAAACTCTGCCTTACCATTCGCATCGAACACTCCATAACCTGCGTCACTCGGGACACTCACCTTTGCAATGAGCTCCAAAGCCCGAACAACCTCAGGGACCAATATAGCCAGTTCGTTATTGGTAAGATCAAATAACTTCAGACCACTCAGATAGGATGAAAAGCAGTAACTTACTCCGTATTCATTAGTAAAAACACCCTTCACAGCAAGAAAACGCTTACAAGAGTCAATATTTTGAAATATTGATGTTAGACCTTAGTCAATTTCTTTCCGGTGATTTAGGTCAATTATACCTCGGCGCTAATACAAGAAAATGGTCTTCAAAATCTCCAACATTTCGTCAAGGGTAATTCCTCTAATACCTAATCCTTCAAGATGGGGATTGTCAACCTTAATCTGCTCAATGAAGCGAGTAATGTCCCCTTGAATTTCATCGACAACCTTAAGCTTACTTGAAGGTGAAACATTAGCAAGAAGCCTGAAGACATCGTTTTTATGTTTTTTGATATTATTGGAATCGATATTTTCTCCGGACTCTTTTCTCTCTTTCAAATCTAGATAAGCTTTGATCTTAAATAAAATGACTGTCTCAATTCCAAGAATTGAGTAGCCATCTAGAATGCGTTTCCCATTTATCAATAAACTATAATAGACATCATTGAGTAGTATTGCAGATAAACTAACAATACTATCATCTATATGAATCGGAGTTAATCCAGTATCGAATTTCAACTCGAGATTGTCTGGCAGCCTGCTAAAAAGCTCAATCATTTTAGGGAAAGATGAATCCTTTGGATTTCGAAAACGATAAAACTGATTCTTTCTTTCGCTCTTCTCTCGATGTTCATAGCCACCAGCTTCAACAAATTTCCAAAAATACTCACCAAAAGACTTGTCAAGTGCTTCTACTACGAGCACTACATCCAAATCTTTCGTAGCTCGAAAAGGTGCCCCAAGTTCATCCATTAGAATATCACAAGCCGTTCCGCCAATGAAAACATATTGGCTTGTGAAGTCTTTAAAATACTCACGAAACCTCTCTAATCCATGTACCATGGCTCACCTCGCAAGATCTCTAGAAGTGCTTGCTCAACCCTTTCATCGGCCTCTTCCTTCAAAGATGCATACAATGAAGCCAAATCAACCTGATGTATACTAGCAAATTGTCTAGGATCATAATCCCAAACTTCAACCTCCACTAGGTCTTGGTCTCTTATAAGTTCAGAATCTTTTATGGTCTCAATCTTATCGGTCTTCAGCCGATTTCGATCTATTGCCACGACTCGATTTCTGGGCGGGTTTATCATAGATAAATCTGCGAGCGCATCCAGTCCAGCAGTTAATGCACCTAACGGTATTGTTTTTGTATAAACGAGTTTCTTGACCGGTGTTTTCAGATACTCCTTCCCCCATTTAAAATAATACGGATCAGGAATTCTTCTATATTCCTTACTACGACCAGTCCTACCACCTGTTTGATACGTTATAAGATTTGTATTATAAAGCTCATTCAACGCTCGAGAAACAGTCATTTTGTTAAATCTCAATTTCTCTGCAAACACATTTATATTAACAACTTCGTCCTTATTATATAAGAAATACAAATATGCAACCTGTGCCGGCGTTGAAAAACGCTTCATTTTTCTTTCAACTTGCTTTTCTACTTTCTTTAAATCCAAACCTAAAAAAGGCATATACATCTGCCCATCTTCGATAAGAAAAGCAATCTTGCTTTCAATTAATTTTTTTCTTTTGTACCTAGAAATCTCTTTATATAGCAGCACAATATCACGATTCGCTACGTTCGCGACTTGCTTCATATGTTTTTCAAGTTGATCGAAGCTTACTTGGATATCCAAAACCTCCATGAGAAGTTGCTGTTTATCAAGTAACTTCATCTCATAAAAATTATAGCTATTTCTTAAAAAAAGCGGTAAATCATTACTCTTGACCCAAGGCGTAATCAGTATGTTATCGTCGATATTCTCCCTTAGATAAACTTCAACATCTCTAATCATGGAAGCCACCTCCTAATGTAACACATTTCGTTTACAATATAACACCTTTACTGTTACATTGCAAGCTAAAACTGTTATATTAAAACTTTTCCTCTCGTAGAATAAACACTCGTGCGAAAAGCTCACCATTAAATTGTAACTGCACAGCGGCGAGAAAGCTCATCATAGACCGGCTTCGGTATCACAACTCTTCCTGGATACATTTTTATAACGAGGCTTTCATTTCGCACCCAAAGGAATGCCGAAATGCAGTCGGTTCAAAAAAAAGTGTATCAATCAATCACTTCTTCCCCTTCCTCATCATTTCCATAGACGAGATCGGGGCGGAAGGCCGACAAAAGCATTTCTTCATATTTCCCGCTTGAAATCAACCCTAATTCAAAAGCTTTATCAACCATTTGTATAAAATCCCCATATGTCCGATACTGCTCACAAAAGGAGTAGGTTTGTATAGCGAATTGTTAAACCCAAGATTCAATGCAGATCGTATAACGCTTTGACGCATCGTTTCCGCATCTACGAGAAGCCTCTCTTTCCAAAAGCCCTGCTACAAAATCACAATTCAGTGTAATTCGGTTCACAGCGCAAATCGCTTCCATATCTTCTACCGCAATTTCTGTGGCACTTAACGCTAAAGACAACGGCTTTACTCCCGTTGTACCTCCATGGATATCGGACATCTGAACTCCAAGCAAACAAGCATACCTCTCCAACATCTCCGAAGCGATTCCGCCCTCACCTTTTTCGAATTTCAAGATTAGACTCTGATCATCTCCTAGGAAACTTGCTATATTGCTTTGAGTAAAATTGCTTTGCTCGCTCAACAGTTTCAAAGTTTTGCCTAAATCAGTAAAGTGTTTCGTCATTATGACTCCTCCTTTTGCGAGTTTCACGCAAAATTAAATTTACATTTGACTAATACCACGTTATAAGGGTATAATAGTCTTACGATATTGCAATTTTCTTGCAAAATGGAGGTGTAACCATGTTACTTGAGTTCCGTACAAAAAACTATAAATCCTTTAAAGATGAACTGGTTTTTTCACTCATTCCAGCACCCAAACAAAAAGACCTTGATTACAGTATACTGAAAGAAACGATCAATAAGAAAAAATATAAAGCCCTTAGTTCCTCTATCATTTATGGCCCTAATGCTTCTGGTAAAACCAATATTATTGGAGCTATGGATACCTTCAAATCGATTGTTTTGCGTGGTAATATCCGGAATGACGATGACAAAAGTAACCCTAATGTAGCATCAAGCTCGTTAGAGCTCATTCCCAATAATTCAACAATAAAAGCAGCTCCTGTAGACTTTGGCATTCAGTTCGTTACCGATAACCTATTGGTGGACTATTCTTTTTCGCTTGATTTAGGTAAATTCCTCGATGCCGACTATCCTCGCAAAATTCTGCGGGAAACCCTAAAAGTAAATGAAACCCTAGTTTTCAACCGAACCAATAATTTAGAGTTTGGTCAGTTCAACGATATATCGGATTTTCTGGTCAATGAGTTTTATAACAACGAAACAAGTGCGAGATCATTAGCAAAGAACAACTTGAATCACGAGGAATTATTTCTCCTAAACGGATTCAAGACAATGTTCAGCTCTAAGCTTGTATCGATAATCAGTAATTGGTTAGAGAACAAGTTTCTTGTCATTTTTAGGGCTGATGCCATGCAACTTCTCAGAAAAATCAACGATCCAATAAGAAAATCTGTTTATGTTGAAAAGACTCTAACTGAAGCAGCTAGCTATTTTGGTATCAATTCCAATTCACTCGGGTATATTGTTGAAGGTGAAAATAACGAGGCAAAGCTGTATTCAGTGTTCAGAGATAACATTAATAAAGCTGTCCCTGCAGATCTCTTTGAATCATATGGAACCATACGGTTTGTAAATATGTTCCCGCTTGTAGTGAACGCCCTACTAAACGGAGGAACTATAGTTGTTGACGAATTTGATGCTTCCATACATCCAATGGCACTAATGAATATCATAAACATTTTCCACAACGACGAGATTAACAAAAAAAATGCTCAGCTAGTTTTCAACACGCACAACCCTATCTTTCTAAACGCTAATCTCTTCCGTCGAGATGAAATCAAGTTCGTTGAAAGAGATGATAACACTCATTTCAGTAGTCATTATTCACTTTCGGATTTTGGTACAATGGGAAAAACTGGTGTTCGAAAAAACGAAGACTATATGAGGAACTATTTTATTGACAGGTACGGCGCCATTAAAGATATTGATTTTACCCCTATCTTTGAGCAACTACTCTCGTCTGGAAAAAAGGAGTAAGGTAATGCGAAAAGAAAACCGAACTTACTATTTTTCAGTCGAAGGTGAAACCGAGATAGGTCGAGCTAAGCGTTTCCTGCAATGTAAGTCTGAAGATGGACACCTTACACCAATACAAAGGTTTCAAGTACTATCCTGAGAATCCTTCATTAAGTATTTATGAATCGATAGAGAATATTCTCAAAGATTGTGGATTATTGTAGTTTAGTTAATCTTTAAAACAAGCAACCTTTTTTGGTTGCTTGTTTCTTTTATCTCCTTGGGGACTGTCCCCACCTAGGCACAGAACCGTCCCCCCCTATAAGCACATGCGCGAAAAGTTTCCTGCAGGGCGACTTTTGACCGAAGGTCAACTTGAGCCCGAAAGGATCTTTGAGCGAAAAATGTGTGTCCTTTTGATGTGAAAAATGCGCCCCCCTACAACCACCTCTCAAACCACCCGCACAAATGCTCCAACCGCTCCACCCTGTGATGCGGCTGCCCACTTCTAGACAACTCATGATTCTCATTCGGAAACCGCACAAACACCGCTTCCTTCTTCAAAAACTTCAACGCCGTAAAGAACTGCTCCGCCTGTTCAATCGGACACCGCAAATCCTGTTCACTATGAATCAACATCACCGGCGTCTGCACATTCTCCACAAACATAATCGGAGAGCGCATCAAATACCCCTCCGCATTCAACCACGGCTTCCCCGGGAACTCAAACTTCCCACTGTTGTAACCTACATCGGACGTCCCAAAAAACGAAAAACGGTCACAAGAAGATCGCAGCGACACCGCCGCCTTAAATCGGTTCGTATGCCCAATAATCCAATTCGTCATATAACCCCCATAGGAACCACCGGTCACACCCAAACGTTCTTCGTCTATCCAGGGCCACTTCACCAATGCCTCATCCACCGCCTGCATCAGATCCCTGTAACCCTGACCCCCATAATCGCAATACGTCTTATTGTTGAACTCCTGCCCATAACCCCCAGACCCTTGCGGATTCGTAAATAGCACGGCATACCCCATCCCGCACAAAACCTGCATCTCATGACTAAACGTCAACCCATACGCCACATGCGGACCCCCATGAATTTGCAGCACCATGGGGTACTTTCTCCCCTCTTGAAAACCAGATGGCTTCAGCAACCACCCTTCCACCGTCACCCCATTATCTGCCACAAACGAATACTGCTCCGGAAGCGAAACCGCAACTTCCTCGTACCAATCTTTATTCACCGCCGTTAAGCGCTCTTCGGTCCCAGCGGATAGATTCATTACAAACAAATCTCCCATATTCGCAGGCTCATTATATACAATCGCAACCCTGTCCGATTCCAAATGAAAACTATACCCAAACACAACCTTATCCTCCGGAGTCAAGGGGATAGGCGTGCCTCCCGATGAAGCTACCTTGAACAAACGGCAAACCCCACCCGTCGTGGCAGTGAAGTAAATACTCTCTTGATCTAAGCTCCAAACCGGATTCATCTCGCTGGCAGAAGTCATATCGGAACCCACAGAATTACCTACGGCAAAATCAAAATCATGGCTGATAAGCTGAGGTTGTCCCCCAGTAGCTGGCATGCAGTAAAGCTTCGAAAAGCTACCCGGGCCCGATTCCTGCAAATGACCAAAATACGCAATCCACTTACCATCGGGGCTATAGGCAGGAGATGAATACTGCCCCTCAACGCTGGTAATTTGCTCAATGTCACCGTTGCTCAACTCAACGGTGTACAGATCAATATGCTGCACATAATCGGCATCCTCGTAACGCTTGGCAGCGAACAAAACCTTCTTACCACACGGGCTCCAAGTAGCTGAGCCATGATCAAAATCCCCGTGGGTTATTTGCGTCGTCTCTCCGGTTTTAGCATCGACCACAAACAAATGAGTATAACGGTCATCGTGGAAACCCGCTCCATTTAACTTATACCGCAACTTTGTAATGACTTTCACATCACTGGTTTCTCGGCTATCTGCTTGAAAATCTTGTGGCTTACACTTGCAGCTGACCAATAATTTGCTGCCGTCAGGACTCCAATCAATGAGATTTAAGGGTCTTTTGAATTTTGTAAGTTGAGTCGCCTCTCCACCCTGCCTCGATAATAGCCAGATCTGATTGCTACCCGAACGAGGAGAAACAAACGCGATTGTTTCACCACAAGGAGACCAACGCGGAGTAGAGTTCGATGTATTTTCCCCGGATAGAAGTTTGGGCTCATTCTTAGCAGAAACCACCCAGACTTGGGTGGTGTATTTGGTGGCATCGGCCGGATTCACTTGTTTTTGTACATAGAGGACTTGGTCTCCCTGAGGTGAGAATTGAGGGTCACTAATCCAATGAACTTTTTTGAGGTCATTGATGGAAATTGGTCTTTTGGTCATAGGGAGCACCTCCTAGTTTATCAAGAATGAACCTCACCATCATTAAAGGTTTATGTAGCCACACCACAACCACATTTCTTACTTAATAAAGAACTTTACATATAAATTTTAAGCAAACTATAGAAGCTTCAAAGACCTAGTTTATTTATTGCAGGATTAGATAGAGCCTATTGTGATTATGTAGATAAATCTCTCGTTTTGGTTAATTACCCCTTTATTTTATAGCTTGGGTAATTCTTCGATAAGGGTATGAGCGCGTTTTAAGAAATGTTGATAATTTCCAATCGTCATCTGCAATTCTTCAGATGAAACAACATTCCCACTTGGATGTCCTGACTCATTTCTTACTTTTCTAATAACATCTAAAAAATTAAAATTTAACTTAGGGTTCTCGAACCCGAATTTCTCAAATAGTGTAGCATTGCTATTAACACGCTTTTCGAATTCATCTAATCTTGAGTAAGCTGACTTCGCATTTATGACTTTACGTTCGAAGGTTTCCTGTTCTTTCTGGCTGGAATTCTTTTTCAAGTATTCATGATAAGAACTACAAAGTTGCGATAACAAGTATTCTGCTGCACACCCAAGCATAGTGCTAGCAGCTAGTCTATTATTTCTTATAGCACATTCACAAGCTTCATAAAGATATAATTTTTCAATAGCGTCAAGAGCTAATGTAGAAACTTCAGTAATAAATGACTGATATACTGTGCCCTCGACTATAACCCTTTCGATTTCTTCAATCTCAACAGTAGTAACTTTCGCAGCTAGAACAGTGATCACGACATCTGTAGCTCTATACTCATCGTCATCTTCGTAAATCTCATAACTCAGAGTTTTCAAAATATCAATTTCTTTTTCTAATATATTCTTAAATTCTAACGGCGCTTTAATATTTATGGTCATCTTTCTTTGATTACTTACAACACCGGAAAAAGTCCAATGTTTATCATATACAATTCTAGAGTGTTTAATAATATTACTAAGCTCCTGTTTACCTTTAATATCTAAATATTGAATTAAAGTATAATGAAAGTCTCTTTCAGGTGTCATTTTTCACTCTCCTCTGTTTGTGAATACTCCGTTGAAAATAACTACCCTGTCCGGACCGACGTTCCAGGCGGTCCGGACAAAGGTTCCATCGATTCTGGTAAGGGATCAATAAGGTACAATGAGCTGAAAGCTCTTAATGTAGAATGAGCGTTAGCTCCTATTGAATTCTGAAACCATAGTATTCTCTCATTGATTGATTGTGTTTTTTTTCAACACATAGGTCTTTTCGAAGATGGTGATGCCTATGACGCTCCCTGTGATGTATTACACGTGTTCTACGTGCAATCTTATTATATATAGCGAGCTCGGCCACTTAACACCTTTCGAGTTTCTGGAACGTTCCCGGAATCACTGGAACATGAGTCCGTATTCAATGGAACGAAACTCCAGAACGATTGGAACCAAACATCGGACCGGTGGGTAATTACTGCCGGAATATTTAGTTTGTCCATTAGTCGAATATTTTGTAAATAACCTTTCTAAAAAAGCAAAACGGACATCTCAATTCTACTTGTGTTAGAGAATAATATTAACTAAACCGTTCCGAATAAACATTTTTCTTTGCATTTCTCGCAATAGTTGACATAAACAATTTATAGTTCTTCGGATGCATACTAGCAATTACATCTACATTATTATAGTATAAGACCCCTAAGTATGCTTCTGTTATTTTAATATAGAATTCTTTCGAGCGACAAGCTTGCTCCTTGTTATAAGCTGGCAGTAAATCTATTGCACTCGTAGAATCAATTTCAGATATTGAATTATGAACGGTTTTACAAAGTTCTACATACACGTTTCTTATTTGCTCTAGTTTACTCTTAGTGAACTTTGATGAGAAACTAGCATCTGCTTTTGCAAAATTAAAAATCTCATGAACGGCCTTTTCTTTTATAATTTCTGGTTTGTTACAGCATAGAATCGCTTTTAAAAAATTTTCAATAGAGCAACGCATTTCCAGCCTTGCAGGTTTATCCATTCCTTGAATCCAATTGAATAATCCAAGTAGTAAATCTGAGTTCATATCACTCAAATAAAATAATGTTAAAGAATTCCCTTTCTGCTTTTTTAACTCAGCAGTGTAAGTCATTAGACCAAAAAGTTTTTTGTGCATACTTCCCAAAGTTTGAATTTTTTCTTCATTCTCCAGTATTTGTGTTAGGGAATAATTTCTTAGGTAGCTTAATAAGGCTTCTTTGTCTTTAGCTATATCATCTCTCATAATCAAGCCCGGTAATTTTTCTGATTGTATCGTTCCAAGAGAATGAACTTCCCGTTTCTCTCGCCTTACTACGTAATATTTTGACTTCGTCTCTGTTTTTAAGAATTTCGTCAAACCATGCAGCTAGAGTATCTAATCTTTCAATATTAGCATCCTCAACATCACAGATTATTAAACCAATTATTTCTGCTCGAGATTTTTTTTGCCATCTTGTTAGTTTGAGAGAAAGTACATTAAGTGCAAAATCGACTAGTTCCTCATTAGTATTGAAAATCTCATTATCCTTAAGCAGTGAAGGCAAAACACCTATGAATCTCTTCTCTAGGTGATTATCGAAATACCCATATGGGTATATTGAATTACTCCTAAATTCTTTAATAATTGTTGTCGCCTTTTTGAAATCTAAACTCTTATTTGAATCTAACAGCCAGCTTAACTCCTCGAAAAAATTCAAGATTCGAACCTTATCAGATTCAAGACTATCTTTTCTCTTAATATCTCTAGTCATTTCTATACCTCCAACCTCATAAGAAATTCGGAAACAATATTACTAAATTCTAAATTCAACTTAGAGTCAACGATATCACTAATAAAACCACCTTGAAGTTGCATTTTTGAGACTTTTGTACGTTTCATTAATACATGTTTATATAGATAATCTTTCCAAGTTGCAGATTGTGAAAAATGGGTTTGGGCTTCATTATAGACTTGGCTCTTCTTTTCGACAATAGTAAGAACAAGTCCTATACACTTGCACGAGCAACCATAGTTGTCTTTTCTTTCACGAATAATACTATCCAATAAATCCAAACCAGTCATACTAATCGGATCTGGTTTTGAAGGTATCAAGTAGTAATCCGACGCGAGTAGGGCACTAGTCATCCAAACAGAAGGAGTAGGAGGACAATCGATAATACATAGATCATATTTATCTGTGTCGCTTATAATTTTCAAATAATTCTTAAGTCTGTTCTCGGTTCCTTGACCCGCAGTCATCTCGAATCGAAAGAGATCGAGGTTTCCTGGTATTAAGTCAAATCCCCTTTTCACTTGATACGGTTTAATATATTCATATGGAGTAGCCTTTACGGTATCTATGCCGTTAACAATAGATACTTTATTGAACGTACCGCTATCATATATGTCAACTATAGTTGGTAATTCTTTTTCACGATACTCAACGTACTCTTCACTAGTCATCAAACATTGGGTTGCGTTAAACTGGGGGTCAACGTCAATGAACAAAATTCTTCTCCCATTTCTTTTAACCAGGAAATCGGCCATATTTACAGCAAGAGTTGTCTTAGCAACTCCTCCCTTCATATTTACAAAACTAATAGTCTTCACAACCTCAATCCTTTCATAATCGTGATTTTGGAAATTATCAGGACGTATTGATAAGATTCATACTTTTACTACCATTATACTCTTGAAGTAAAAAGTGGAAACAGCACCTATCCTAAAGATGCCTTATTACGAGTATTTACGTTACTTGAACAAAAAGTGATTAGTATAAATCAAGATCAATAATGAAGATGCGTTTTACTAAAAACTCCTCGTTTGTATTAACACGTAAACCCCAAAGTGAAGTATAGATTTTTCTAGAAAACGGATTAGCATATTAAGAACACTATGTAATAAAATTTAAGAAATTGTGACAAAGTGCACGAAATGTATCGACAGGAAAAACATTTCAAAAAGATTGCTTTATCAAATTCAAAGGTGTTATTCGGTTAAAAAAGCATCTCCATTATTTCAGAGATTTGTTTATCTTGTCTACTAATGCTTCGCATTGCAATATTTCCTCATCATTTAAATCAAATAACGTATGATTTCTTGACCAATTCAAGAAAGCTTTTGCAAGTCTGTACTTCGAAAAGCTACTACCTATTACTTCGAAAAAAATATCTGTTACAGGTCTTGAGACTTGGCTCGTTGCTTTGAGCTCAATATCCCAAGAAAGGAAATCTTTGCCAATAGCGATCAAGGTTAATCGTAAGATATCTTCGATTTCGGGATTGGAAACAATTCCTTTATAACAATCTTTTGTTCGTATTATTCTTTTGTTTCCAAGTGTGGTTACTAATATATCTTGCTTCGCTGCTTGTTGACCCGCGGAATCAGAATCAAGTAAGGCAGCAACTTTTAAATTCTGTGCATGCAAGATCGTTGCAAAATAAACGACTTTACTTGCTGAAGATGCAGGAACAAGAGCAATGTTTTCATCAACTCCAAATCTACCTGCTTCTTTTAACAGATTTGATATTGCTTCTAAGTACCAATAATCTGTCAAACCTTCAAGAACTAGATTCTTCTGATGAACAAAAAGCGTTTGAGCTAAATCGTAACCTAATGCTTCCTGTAACGGCAACATCGCCGACGAGTCTTTAGCAGTTACTGTTGTGTGGACAATTGTACCTTCTTCTCGATTATTCATTTCAACAACTCTTACAAGATCCAACTCATTTGCTCCAACCAGAAAAGGTGAATGTGTAGTAAATATTGTTTGATTTTTCTCACTAAGTCGAGAGATTGTTAATCTAAATTCAGCTTGCTTTAATCCATGTAAACTCAACCCTGGTTCATCAAGTAATAGAATAGCGTTTTTATGCTTATCATCTGCTTCAGCAAAAAAAACAACGAAAAAGGAAACTAACCATTGAAATCCCTCAGATCGTTGATCCAGTTCAACTTCGACCCCCAATTCGTCTTCTACAACAACTTTTAGATACTGGTTATCTGCTTTAAGGATTAATTTGCTCGCTTCAGCTTTTTTTGGATTTGGATTCCAGATTAACCGTATTTCGTTTGTTAACCTCACACTTGCAGCATTCAATCTATAACTACGGTTATCAAGCTTATCTTTGTAAGCTTGAAGTTGCTTTCTATCATTCATATCCACATTGTCCGTTTTACCAGCATTTGATAATTCTCTTGCTGTAAAACCAAGTAATTTCAATAGGCAGTTGTTTCCATAATCATAATTCTCATCATCCAGAATTTTCTTCTCGGTTCGATTTGCTAGAAGTTCAAGGTGTATAGAAGGCTTGACTCTGAAGTAATTATTGAACAAAATAAACTTAGGTATCATTTTGTGGCAATCATCTAAAACTTCTCTTTTTAAACTAGGTACGGCTAATACTTCTTTTAGTTTATCAAACCTTTCTTCTTCAACCTGATTGCCTTCTTCTATGAGTGGATAGATTCGATCTAGCCAAGAAATAAGTTGTTTTGCTATTCCTTCTGTTAAGGATTCATTTGCATTTAAGTTTTGAGTAATTGATCTAAAATCTTCGCTAGTTTTATTTTGATTATTATCTTCATTATTTAACTCATTCGTTTTATCAATGTGGTTACACAATCTATAAAAATCCTTAAATATGTCCTTATATACGGGAAGCTCAATTCCTCCTTTTATGTCAGACCACACTTTATTGTCTAAATATCTACCATAAATGAAAGTAATGTCCTGAAACCCAATCGGGAAAGATGTCTTTTCCTCCAGTGTTAAAGAAAAATGCCCCTCGACTACTGAAAAAGTAGATGGGTTAATCTTCCCAGAAACAATATCCTCATCATATCTTGAGCGGGGATAGTCCCGTAAAGGGTTAAATAACTCAGTTCCCTCAGGTGGATTAAGTTTTTGAAGAGCTTGAAGTATAGCAGTTTTTCCTGCCTCATTTGGACCAACGAGAATTGTTTTAAAATTTTCAATTTCAAATAAACCAGTATCTTTAATACAACGGTAACCTCTGATTCTAACTTTACTTAATCTCATCTCTACTCCTCGCTTTAGCTTTTTATATCTCCGAACTTAATTGACCCAAATCGTCAGGAAGAAATCGATCAACACTTCCCCTTCCATTCCCACCGATTCTCCTGAAAAACATTTCCTCCTAATTTTATACTACAACAAAACAAATTGCAACCCTAAATTGTTCTTTTTTGCACAAAAAAAATAAAATGCACTTATAACTAGGTGCATTTTGCTTGTATAGATACTGTTTTCACCATCACAGAACCGTCTCCAACGATGCTCAACCGATGCGATCAGCATGCTCATTTAGTTGCGGTGTACTCCGAACTAGCCTACTCAACGAAACCAACCCCACAGAGCCGTCCCCCCCCAAGCACATGCGCGAAAAGTTTCCTGCAGGGCGACTTTTGACCGCAGGTCAACTTAAGCCCGAAAGGATTTTTGAGCGAAAAATGTGCGTTCTTTTAAAAACGAAAAAAATGCTTCCTTCATATACTCCCCCAACTAACACCCAGCGAAACCCAACCCCACAAAACCGTGTGTGTGGTAAACTAGAAACCAAGCAGTTCGGAAGATAAGAAACCAAGCAGTAGGAGCAAAGAACTCCATAGCCAAGCACCTAGCAAAACTCAAACAGGACAGAACCGTCCCCAACTATGCACAACCGATGCGATCAGCATGCTCATTTAGCGGCGGTGTACTCCCAACCCCGCACCTAGCAAAACCTAAACAGGACAGAACCGTCCCTAACCCCATAGAACCGTCCCCCCGCACCAAGCACATGCGCGAAAAGTTTCCTGCAGGGCGACTTTTGACCGAAGGTCAACTTGAGCCCGAAAGGATTTTTGAGCGAAAAATGTGCGTCCCTTTGAAACCGAAAATCCGTCCTTTCCCTCGATCTCCCTCCTCCCCCTCCCCCTCCTCCCCCGCTTCCCCTCAAATCCCTACCGTCTCCATTCACCCCCGCACCAAACCACGATATGACAAAATCATCCCTATCGTTTACACTCACCTTGTCATCGGGCCCGGTGTCAAACACAAACTGAAAGGAATGATTTTTATATGGCAGCAGTATCCGTACCGCAACCCTCTTCTCTGAACCTGAAATTCCTAACCGGCGTAGTAGACGGCAAATCCATCTACCTAACCCGCAGCTACAGCCGAGTCAACCCAGCCGCCTCCGACGATTCCGTCTATAACGTGGCAGTGGCAATCTTCTCCTTAAGCGAATACGCCCCCGGTAGCATCACCCGCACCGACAAAGGCGAATTAGTCGAAGGTATCTAAAAGGAAAGGAATGATTTCATATGGCAGTTACCCAAACTCAAAGCTTAATCCTCCGTTTCCTCTGTGCTGACGGAAAACTCGTTAGTTTCACCGTTCCCAACCCCAAAGAAGATCTGACCCAGGCTCAGGTCACCGCAGCCATGCAAGCCATTGTCACCGCCAATATCTTCGATATCAATGGCGTGGCTATCACCGCCGTTGCCGAAGCCTACATCACCGATTTAACCAAAACCGATGTTGTAGCCCTGATCTAGTTTCAACAAAATAAATTTTTGGAGGAGAACCATGAATTGGAATCGGTTCAGCCAAGAATTGAAAGGAGGCTGTGGGCTTTTGGCCTGCAGCCTCACTTTTCTTTTTGGCAGTCTAGACAACCTACTGCAAGTCTTCTTAGCGCTCTTAGCCTTAGACTATTTCACCGGCGTCTTAGCCTCATTCATCAGCGGCAAACTCTTAAACAGCCGCAAAGGCTTAGAAGGCATTGCCAAAAAAGTCATGCTCTTAAACCTAGTCGTCTTAAGCAACCTCATGGATCAAATGCTGCACACCCCCGGTAGCTTACGCGCATTGGTCATCGGCTTTTTAGTCGCCAATGAAAGCATTAGCATCTTAGAGAACTGCAAGAAGTGCGGCATCCCCATACCCTTAAAACTCAAAGAAACCATCGACCGCTTGAAAAATACCCCCTGAAGGAGATAGACCATGCTCTTACTGCAAGGCCACTTGGCTGAAAACAACTACGACGGTTATGCCCCGCATCATCATATGATGCTACTCAATCTAACCCTACCCGAATACGAAGCCTATTACAAAAGCACCGGCAACATCTTCCCCAATGCCAGCTTAAAAGATAAGATCCTCAACCCCTGGCGCAGTGCATTGGTAAGAGAACTCTTGCAAGCAGCCCCGGGAGGCTACGACTACCTAAGCCCCACCGACCCAGAACACGCCAACCTCTATGCCTTCCCCAATTTACACGACGGTGTCGATGTCATGCCGTTCTCTTTGTTACCTCTCCCCGCTTTAGGCTACTACACCACCCAATACGTTAACAGAAATGGGCAGCATTCAAGCTGTGCCATCTATAGCGTAGAAAAAATACTCCCTGCCCCCTATACCCATCCGGTCGGACATTGTTGGATCCACTGTGCCAACGTCATCTTACCCGGTGTGTTAATCGATGGACAAAGCTACCTCTCGGTTCGCGACTGGGCTGCTAAAGACCGCAGTTCCCCGCCCCACTGGGATAAGACACGATTAACGGTTACCCTATATTAAAATAAGAACAAGATCGAGGTTGTTGTTGTCAACACTTCGTTCTTGTTTTTTTATGGGGCAACACTTGTTAACACTCTGCTGACATCCTGTAACATTCTGCAAATGTAAAGTAAAGTAACGTAAAGTAAGGTATGGTAACGGATGGTAGTGTAGCGTAATCCCAGCCTAAGCAAAAAAAAAGAAATAGTTTAAGACTTTTTGCATTTTTGCATGAACAAGCTATTAACTCCTCCGAAATAATCGTGCTTCATTGCATTTTTGCTTTTATACGCAACTTTTAACAAGGCAATTGCACCAATTCACTATTTGCATCCGTCCCTTTAATTAAGTTATTCTTCTCGTGAAACGTTTCGAAAGGGGTTTTAACAAATGCGAGAAGGAATCGATTTCATGTCATTGAGTGTTAATATGAGCACCGCCTGGAGACTGCTCTTTCGTGAGTTTGGTCATACGTCTCTAGGAGTTCTTTACTTGGCACATCAGATGATCTATGCAGAAAAGGGATATTACCTCGAGTGGAATGAGAAGAAAGCCATGCTATTGACTATTGGTGGTAATGGCCTTACCGCAGAGGAATGTAAATTTCGGGTCAAAAGCCTCAACCTCACGTGCATTTAGCCACACTGTAACGGAGGTTTAGCCGCACCGTGACGGAGGAATCGCCTCATCGTCAC
>Ga0228535_1000647_pt1 | contig 85885 bp, 73 predicted proteins | sample SJ1metagenome_FD_168457 | JGI IMG/M metagenome (GOLD analysis project Ga0228535, IMG submission 168457) | Enriched culture of PCE-dechlorinating microbial communities from Ithaca, New York, USA - SJ1 | ecosystem: Engineered > Modeled > Simulated communities (microbial... > Unclassified | place...
CATCAATTATCCAGCTTTCAGTGTTCATAACTCTACCTCACATATTGCTTGATAGAATTATGTATACTCCAATGCCCTATCTATCCCCTTCCCAGATATTTCCCAGAGTTGTGTTGCAAGCATAGCAATTGGGAGAGGGGGATAGAAACGAAAGAAGGGGGCAGGATTGGGAGAGGGTGACGGAATCGAATGACGGTATCGGGAGGCAGGAAGAAGGAACGAGGCGGTCCCGCCCTGAATTCTCCGGAAACGGGGTGAGAAGGGGCGGGGAAGAAGTGAAAAGAGACACGCCGGTGTATGTTAAAGATCTGGCCAGGGAACTGCGGAAGAAGCCGACGGGCGCCGAGGCGAAGCTGTGGCGGAGCCTGCGGGGGAGCCGGCTCGCGGGGTGCAAGTTCCGAAGGCAGCAGCCGCTCGGGAGGTATATCGCCGATTTTTACTGTGCCAAAGCCAATCTGGCCATTGAACTGGACGGGGCGGTCCATGCCGGACCGGAGCGGGAAGAATACGACCGGATAAGAGACGAGACGATTGCTGCCCGGGGTGTGAAGGTGCTCAGGTTCTCCAACTCTCAGGTCCTGGAAAGTATCAATGCTGTGCTGGACATAATATATTCGGAAATAGCTAAAACGGCCCGAGCCGACTCTTAACCCTTTACCTTTCAGAATAACCCGATACCCCTCTCCCAATTCTGGGAGAGGGGCCAGGGGTGAGGGTTAAAACCTCAATAGATATATACATGTTCACCGGAAACGGTTGCGGAGTAACAACGAAAGGGGGCGGGACGGTGCGGCGGATAAGCATCGATAACGAAAAAGGTTTTACGCTTGTCGAGTTGCTTGTTGCCATGATTATCATCATGGTCGCGCTCGTGCCGCTCCTGTATATGTTCACGAACGGGATGACGACGACGTTCGATACGCAGCGGCGGCAGGTGGCGACGACCATCGCCGAGAAAACGATCGAGGAAGTCCGGACACTGTCGTTCGCATCGGTCGCTTCGGTAGCCGAAGCGACGGTCACGGAAGACAACCGGTTCACCCGAGAGGTGGTCGTGACGGACCGAAGCGCCACCCTGAAGGAAATCAACGTCATTGTGCGGTGGACGGAGCGGGGGAGCGGCCAATCGGTAGACCTGACTACCCTGCTGGCGGAGAGGTGACGGTGATGCAGAGAATATTGATAAAACACCTCGGGAACGAGCGGGGAGTCACTCTGCTGGAACTGATCGTGACCTCGCTGATCATGACCATGATTATCGGCACGGTCGTCATCTTCAACGTGGTCTGGGCCCGGTCGTGGAGCAAGGGCGCTTTCCTGAGCGAAGCCCAGAACAGCGTCTCGCTGTGCATGGACCGGATCATGCGGGACATCCGGCCGGCCACGGGAGTGATTAACGTCACAGCGACCGAAATCACGGTGAAGGTAAATAACTACGACACCAACATCGAAGAAGAAATCCGGTTTTACCGGGACAGCAGTACCAATGAGCTGAAGAAAGCCGTCACGCCGGACGGCAGCGGTACGACGACCACGACGGTGGTCGGTACCGCCATTGAGGCGCTGAGCTTCAGTTATGACTCCACCGACCGGGAAGTGACCTGCGTCATCGATAGCGTAGATAAGAACGGCCTTGATTTCACCCTGTCGGGCAGCGTGAGAATGCGTAACGCGCACTAGCGAAACCCATATTTCCTGTCCACCGGCGACCTGTCAGAGGAGGAGTGTTAATGAGAATCTTCCGGCGACTCTCGGACGAGCGCGGCGCGGCTCTCATTCTCGCCACCGCCGCGGTGCTGATCATGACCATCATGGGGGCGGTCTTTGTCTCGATTACCACGTCGGATTACCGGCTGGCGAACGGCCGCCACCGGACGGCGGAGGCGTTCCAACTGGCCGAGGCCGGCATTGAGGACTTCATCGACCGGTTCAAGACGAACGATTTCACCCCGACGGCCGTCCCGTCCACGGCCCTGGCCGGCGGGACATACGTCGTTACCTTTTCGCAGCCGGACGTGACATTGCCGGAATACACGGTCCTGTCGACCGGCAATTTCCTGAACCGGCAGCAGCAGGTGGAAATCCGCCTGCGGTCGTCGTTCGGCGGGTGCATCGGCGAGTACGCCCTGTATTCCGACTCCGACATCGTCTTTAACGGAGGCGGCAATTCCGACATTTACGGGACAGTGCACACGAACGGCAGGTTCGAGTTCCGCGGCTCGGCCGTTGCCCATGACGACATCGAGGCCGTCGGGACCATAAACCTGCGGGGAAGCGCCCTCTGCGAAGGTGATGAACTGGAAGGCTCACCGCATGTCGATATGCCGACTTACGAAAACCTGGGCGTCGAAGACCATAACGAAGACGGCAGTGTTAATGAGCTCGACCTGCGGTGGCTGGCCGAGCCGGCTATTCCGGCGGTTCCGCCTGATGACCCGGGCAAGCCGGAATATGGGATTATTGTACCTGCCGGTACTACGCTGTCCGGTCTGATTGCCATGCCGGACGAGACGGCCGAGCCGGATTTCGTCGCCATCATTTACTGCGATGGGCAGTTGACCTTGGATTCGGTCACCATTGACCGGCCCACGACGATTATCGCCCGGGACATCCGCATCCAGGGGAACAGCGTAATCGGTGACATGAACACCTCGGCGACGATTATCGGCTACAACAATGTAACCATGGGCGGCACGCCGACCGTGTACGGGCTCGTCTTCGCGCCGGGCACCTGCAATATTGCGGCTGGCGGCCACCCGACGGTGCAGGGCAGCGTCTACGCCCATACGATGACCCTGAACGGGCAGTTGGACATCAATTTTCCCAACTACCTGTGGGCGACGAACAGCCCCAGCCCCGGCCTGTCTCATACTACCGCTTTTGTGACCGACTGGCATTAATCCTGACCCTGCTCGATTAACCCTCACCCCCGCTTGATTAACCCTCACCCTCAATTGGGAGAGGGGGGAAGAGTGGTAAGGGAAAGGCAGCTAAAGGGAACGAGGGGGACGAGCGGACAGGGTTGCCCGCCCATACGGGAACAGAGGAAAAGGCAGGCGACCAATGGTCGCTCCTAATGTTGATACAATGGATACAAATTCGGACCCGTACCCTATGCAAACTGAACGGCTCGGTACCCCTCTCCCAATTCTGGGAGAGGGGCTAGGGGTGAGGGTTAAGAAACAGAGGGGCTAGGGGTGAGGATTAAGCCCTATCAGTTGTTTTACTAGGAGGAATAGCCATGCCTAAGTTGTCGATACCCAGAATATCGAAGGCAAAGGGGCCGGCGACCGATGCGCCGAAGGCCGGCCGCCGCGGTCGCCGCACTTATGTGGGCCTGGACGTCGGCTCCGCCACCATTAAGGCGGTCCAGCTGACGGTGTCCGGCAGAGGCGTCACGGTGGACCGGGCCGTCGTCGTCCCGACGCCGCCCGGCGCGGTGGAAGGCGGGGAGTTCCGGGACACGGCCGCCCTGACCGCGGCGCTAAAGGGCCTCTTCCGCAAGGAGAAGCTGAAGCGCAAAGGCATCATGGCCGTGCTGGCTGGGCTCAACCTGATCATCCGGCACGCCGAGTTCCCCCAGATGCCGCCGGCGGAAATGAAGAAGGCGGTGCAGTGGGAGGCGGAGCAGTATATCCCCATCCCGGTGGAGGACCGTGTCTACGACTATATCCAGGTCGAGGACCGGCCGGCGGGCGGGTCGGCGACTAACCCGATTCTGCTCGTGGCCGCGTACAAGAGTCCCATCAAGCAATTCATGGAGGTCATGCGGCGGGCCGGGGCCGAACCGGAGGTCATTGACATCGCGCCGCTTGCGGCCCTGCGCTATCTGAACCGCACGGCCGAGCCGGCGGAAAGCAACGCGGCGACCACGACCACGGTGGTACTCGACTCGGGCGCCCGGACGACCATCCTCAGCATCTTCCGGGGCAGCACGCTCCAGGTGACCCGCCACATTCCCGTGGGTGGGAACTCCTTCACCCAGGCCATCGCCGCGGTACGCGGCGTCGACTTCGCGGAGGCGGAGTCGCTGAAGCGGCAGCACGGCGTGGCGGCGGGCAGCGAAATCTTCCCGGCCGTCGAGCCCATCCTCACCCAGCTCGTCGGGGAGGTCGCCCAGTCCATCGAGTTCTACCTGATCGGCAACCGCGACCAGGAGGAATGCCGGGTCTCGCTCATCGGCGGGAACGCCCTGATGGACGGCTTCGCCGCGGCCTTCGACCGGGAGCTGAACGCCCGCCTGGTGGACAGGCTCTCGACACCGGTCCGGGTGCTCGTCCGCGTCGGCAATGAAAACCACGGACTCAGCGTGGCCGGGGGGCTCGCGGAGCAGTTCGGCGCGCTCGAGCCGGTCCTCGCCAACGCCCTCGGCCTGGGCCTGCGGGAGGTGGGAGCATGAGCAGCGGAATCAATCTGATCCCCGAGGATATCAAGTATGCCAGGATGCGGCAGGCCAAAACCGTGTCGCTCGCGCTGCTGGCCGTCTCCATCGTGGCCGGCGTCGGCATTTATTATTTCTCTTTTGTCCAGTTGATTAACTATAAGGAGACGAAGCTAGCGGACGCAAACGCCAAAATTACGGCCCTGCGTCCGGTGGAGGAGAAGCTGAACTATCTTACCGAACTGCAAACAGGTCTCTCGGCCAAGACCAAAATGATTGACCAGTTGACCCCGAAGTTCCAGTGGACCGACGTCCTGACCGAACTGGAAAGCCTCACGCCGGGCGGTATCAGCATTTCTTCGCTCGCCATCAGCGACGGCGGGTCGGTGCAGATCCAGGGCACCACGAAAGATTTCCGGGAGGTCGCGAAGTATCTGATCAGCTTGAGCGAGACGGAGTTTTTCGGCGAGCCGGAGCTGCGCTTCGTCGGGCCGACCTTCAACATCACGTGTACATTCAAGAGCGGAAAACCGGCGCCCACGCCGGCCCCGGAGGAGGTGAGCCCGGATGACGACGAAATTTCAGCTGGCGGCGAGTGAGCGGCGGCTCATCATCGGCGTGCTCGTAATCGCGGCAGTTTTTCTGATGTACAAATACGTCCACGTTCCCCTGCAGGAGAAGAACCGGGCGGTGACGGCCAAGCTCGAGGTGGCGGAGGCCCGGCTGGATAAGCTGGAGACGGCGGCCAAGCGTGACCTGGACGGGGAAATCAGGGACGTCACGGCCGAGTACGCTCCGCTGGAGCTGCGGCTGCCCAATGACAAACAGATACCGCGGCTGCTCGTCTTCCTGCAGGATTCGGCCGACTCGGCCGGTGTGAATAATACCGTCCTGAATCCCGGCACCGAGTCCGTGAACGGGGGCTTGGGGACTATCGCGATGAAGCTCAGTTACGCCGGCTCGTATTCCCAGCAGAAGCAGTTCCTGGCGAAGCTCGAGGAATCCACCCGGATATTGCAGATTCACTCACTCCAGATTTCCGGCAGCGGCGACGGACTGGCCAACAACATTGACTTCGCGGTGTATACGGATAAATCCGGTAAAGCCATCACGGCCTTGCCGCCATTCGCCCTCCCCGGCCCATACGGCAAGGCGAACCCATTCGCCGGGTACTGATTCGGAACAATTTTTCGACAAAAGGCTTGACAGACAGGAAACATGTGGTAAAATATAGTATTACTAAGGCGGTAAGAGGGAAATTTCCGGTACGCCGGAAGAATAAACTTGTCCCCGGTGGCGTATATAAAAGAATAGCGGGCGCGGCGACATACAAATCCGCCTCAAAAAATAATTAAATATTTTTTGAAATCCACCCCCATAAACCCATAAGCAGGCCCGAATTGCCTAATAAGGATAATTAGATGATGAAGGCATTGAGCCGCGACCCTTAACTGGGCACTTGGGCCGCGGGGAGCCACTAGTGCAACCGGTCATCAAACGTAGAGTTTGCTGGCCGGTTTTTTGTTGTTCTTCGGCAACCGAATAGGGTACCTGTGATGAAGGCTAAGAGCCGCGGCCCTTAACTGGGCACTTGGGTCGCGGGGAGCCACTAGTGCAACCGGTCATCAGACGTAATGTTTGCGGGCCGGTTTTTATTTTGGGCAGATAAGCCCCTGCCCGGTGCGCAACCCAATTAACCGCGCAAGCGTGGATATAGATGGGAGTAGAGGTACGGACTAATTGCCACTGTTATGATGTGCAACTGTTGCGGACTGAAAGTTAAATCATAAAGGAAGGTGAAAAGCATGAAAGGAAAGAGTTCCAAACTGGTGGCGCTGGCGGTCACCCTGCTGCTGCTGTTCGGGCTGGTAGCGCCGGGGGCGTTTGCCGAAGGAGTAGACCCTTATTTAGGTGATTTCGAGGAGTTCAAAATCGATAATCCGGGCAATAACTCTTTGGATACTATCTCTTATACTGATGGAGACAACGACATAAATCCTATCACGATAACAATTACGGAATTGTTCTGGAAAGATGGTGAAGATGAACAAATTGGCTTTAGCTGGACATCTGACTTGCCTGTCAGTCACGTATATGTTAAAGGTGGCTCTGGCGGTGCTACTTACGATTATGACCCGCCGGCAACAAGCGGTACTGTGTATGCCCCGGCTCCTCATGGCATAAGCCATGTCACCTTTTACTATGACAAGGAAGACGATGACGATCCCGGCATCATCCACGGCTACAAGTACGAAGACCTTAACGGCAACGGTCAGGATGACGGTGAGCCACGCCTGGCAGGCTGGGAGATTGTTCTCTCTTCCGAACTGCTAGAAGGCGAATCGATAACTGCGTTTACAGATGAGTACGGCGAATTCAGTTTCGGCGATCTTGCGCCGGGCGCCTATTATGTAGAAGAGGTTATTCCGGAAGAGTCTGACTGGGTTAAGTCGGAGCCGGTAGCTGATGGTTATGAAGTTGACCTTGACTCGGGTGAATCAGAGGAGTGTGTCTTCGGCAACTGGGAACCGGGAAGCATTTACGGCTATAAATTCTATGATGCCGATGGCGATGGTACTGATGATGAAGAAGACCCGATTGAAGACTGGGAAATCTATCTTTACGATGAGCATGAGGAACTTCTCGAGATCCAAGAAACCGGTATTTACGGCGAGTATATTTTTGAAGGGCTAACTCCCGGCAGGTATTATGTAATGGAAGATATCGGTACTGAAACGGGCTGGGTGCAGAGTTGCCCCTCCATTCCGGATGAGCGTGACCATTATGTGGTCGACGTTACTTCCGGCGGTGAGTTCGGCCCCTGCGTCTTCGGCAACTGGCAAGAAGGGGACGAGGAAACCGGAAGGATTTACGGTTTCAAGTTTAACGACGCAAACGGCAACGGGGAATACGACAACGGCGAAGCGAAGCTTCAGGGATGGGACATTATGGTGTATCGCACCGACAACATTGGTCCCGTAGTTGCCGAAGCCGTGAGCATGCCGGCGCCGATGTACGAAACTACCGACGCGAATGGCAACTTCTCATTCAATGGTCTTATTCCCGGCCACTATCGGGTAAGTGAGGTGCAGCAGGACGGCTGGCAGCAGACGACGCCGGACGACCCCGAGTATTATGATGTGACGGTGGAAGCCGGTGGGGCATACGAGTGCATTTTCGGCAATCAGTCGGAAGAAGAAGAGCCGGTTATGGAGTTCTCCTGCTCCCTGGACGATCCGACTTATGGTTTGATGCAGATAGACTATTCCTGGACGATTGAAAAGACCGTTTCGCCTTCCCGCCTCACCCTGAAGAGGGGCCAGTCCGAGGATGTCGTTTATACCGTCACCGTTGCCCGCAGTGAGCAGGCGGCGGAGGAAATCGCCCTCAGCGGTGCAGTGGATGTCGGGAATGACTCCATCAGCTCGGCTGCCATGCAGAACATCGCGATTGAGCTTATGGTCCAATATACCACCGACGGGGTAGTATTCCATAATGTTGTTGACGGAGACTTACCGCTCGGCGTGACGACTGCCGGACATACTTCCCTGGCGCCCGGCGAAGACCACAGCTACGGGTATTCGGTTGACTTCGCCCCGGTGGCCGGTGCGGTCGGATACCAGGTAGTCGCGTTCGTGACCGGTGACTACATCATTGACTCGGTCGTTCACCCTGAAAGTGAGCAGGTTATCGAGCCCGTGATCCTGATGCAGGCTGACGGGAATCCGAGCATGTATGCCTATGTTATTGATGAGCCCGTAGTTCCTAACGGGTTTGAAACGACCGTGACCGAAGGCGACGGAGGTCCGTGGTGGTTCTCCGGCGACGCCGCCCAGGTGTACACAGTCACAATCAAGAATGTTTCGGTCGCCCGGGGGCGTAATTTCCAACTGCCCAATATTGTAAGTCTCTTTGAAACAGACACCTACGGCGAGGGTAAATTCGACGGGGTGCCGGACGATACGGATGATGCTCTGGTGCTGATCAATACCGGCAGCCGTCCGGACGATCCGGAAGAACCCGAAGAGCCGGAAGAACCCGAAGAACCCGAAGAGCCGGAAGAACCCGAAGAGCCCGAAATAGAAGAACCGGAAGAGCCGCTCCCGGATGAACCGCCGGTAGTGGTAGAAGAACCGGCCCCGGTAGTCCCGTCTCTGCCGAAGACAGGCGGCAACGTAGCCGCGTTCGTCCTCTCCGGTCTGCTCCTTGCCGGCGCGGGCCTCTCGATCCGGCGGCGCCGCTAAACGAATATCCCGTGGAGGGAAGACAGATTGCGCAGAAAGCGACTGACCGATAAGGCAGCCAATCGAATAAGCGCAGTGCTGGTAATTGTGGGGGTAATGCTGATGCTTTACCCCCTCTTTACCGATATCTATGCTAAATATGCCCAGCAGCGGCTGCTCGCCGCGGCCGGCGAGGAAGAAATCACCGAGGCGCCGGCGATCGAGAACCCCGACCCGGGCGTGGTCATCCCGGCCGCCGAGTGGAAGGGCGCGGTCCTGGAGATACCGGCGCTGGAGCTGAAGGCGGCGGTGGTGGAAGGGACGGGCAGCAAGTCTCTGCGCCAGGGACCGGGCTGGTATCTGGAGTCGGCCCTGCCGGGGGCGGGAAACACCGCAATCGCGGCGCACCGGACGATGTATGGCGGGTGGTTCCGGCACCTTGACCGGCTGCAGGCCGGGGATAATATCCGCCTTACCTGCGACGGGCGCGTGTATGAGTATGAGGTGACGGACGTTTTCGTGGTGGAGAGCACCGACTGGAGCGTGATCGAGCCGACCGAAGAGCCGGTGCTGACGCTGACGACCTGCCACCCGATCGGGAGTATGCGGCAGCGGCTCATCGTGCGTGCGGCGCTGACCGGCGACCGGCCGGCGGGTGAAGGCGCGCACGCACTGGAGTGACGGAATTTAATAGCGGAATAAATAGAGCAGGCCAGCGGCCTGCTCTATTTATTTTGACCGCTGGGGGCGGCGAATCCCTCCGGCGACTGCGGCCGGCATCATCAGACGCTCATGCCGCCGGAACGGCATCAGCGGAAGAATGTTAATCTATTTCAGGGAAGCGGATAGCCGGTTGCCGGCAGCACTTCCGCTTCCCCTCGCTTGATGTGCAGTGCCGACATCCGTTGCGGATTGATTGCCCCTGGCAGAAAGCCAAACCCTCACCCCCGCCCTCTCCCAGAATTGGGAGAGGGTAGAGGGTTAAGGAACGTAGGGAGCGACGCCCTCGTCGCTCTGGGCCGCGGTGGAGCTGGGAACAAAACCGGCGGAACGGCGGGGCACCGTTCCCTGCCCGGGGACAAGGCAACGGGTTAAGCAGGCCGCACTGCGGGGTTTTACACCGTGGTCGCCCTTACAGTTCACGCAACCTTTTTCTCCGGAGCAATGCTATTTCTTCCCCTTGCAGTGCACCGCCGACTTCCATTGCAAATAGGTTTCTCTTGGCAGCTAGCCATTTTCTAAGGTTGTCGGCGGTGAGGGGAAGCTAGAAAGGAGCCGTGCCCCTCTTCCCTCGCCCGAAACCGGCAATCGGAAGGCCAGAAAGCGCCGTTGGCGGTGTGCAAAAAAAGTAAAAAAAGTTTCGACAAAGGGGTTGACAGGCAAGAAAACCGTGGTAAAATGTAGTTTTGCTGAACGAACCCCTCCCAAACAATAGCGAAACGATGGAGGCGACGAACTGCAGCCCGTATGTGGGCACTTGGACTGCAGGGAGCCACTAGTGCAACCGGCCGTCAGGCAGCATTTCCCCTCTGCCGCGGGCCGGTTGTTCGTTTTGCCCGGCGGAGTTGACAACCGAATAGGGTATCAGGATGAAGGCGAGGAACCGCAGCCCGTATCTGGGCACTTGGACTGTGGGGAGTCAGTAGTGCAACCGGTCATCAGACAGCAATGTTTGAAGGCCGGTTTTTTGTTGCCGGCGGATCGGGTTAACGGCAGCCGGAGGGCGGCCGCGGTAATCATAATAAAATTCTGCGGGGAGGTAAACAAAATGATGAAGAACGGTTCCAAGGTTATCGCAGTCACCATAATGGCTATCCTGCTTGTAGCTCTGGTCGCGCCGGGTCTGTACGCCGGCAACGACAAAAAGAGCGATGAAGAAATCACATTGGCGGCTAACCAGGGAAACGGCAGCGGAAACGGGAATGGGAACGGCAATGGCAACCAGGGCAACCATGGCAATCCGGGCAACGGGACAAACGGGAATCAGGGATTTGTCAATAATGATAATACCTCGCAGAGAGAGCACGGCTACAACGGTGATAGTGACGACCACAATCTGGGCGGTGGCCAGGAGAAACAGGAAGGTAAAGTTAAGAATGATGATGATGAAGATCAGAATAATGAAGAGCTGAACGATGAAGACGAAAACGAAGACGGAGACGAGGATGAAGACGAAAACGAAGACGGAGACGAGGATGAAGACGAAGATGAGGATGAAGATGAAGACGAAGACGAAGATGAGGATGAAGATGAAGACGAAGACGACGGTAATAATGTCGTCACGGTGCGTAGATATAGTACAGCTTCCGGCTTGACGGAAGGTGAAGAAGAAGAAGTTATCGAAGTGTCTGAAATAACCGAAGAGCCAGAAGAAGAGATGCCTAACCTCGCACCGGTAGAAGCGGCGGAAGAACCGGCTTCGGTTATCCCGGACGCTGCGCCGGCGGCCGACGACCTCCCGAAGACGGGCGGTAACACAGTGGCGTTCCTCTTCTCCGGTCTGGCTCTCTCCGGTCTCGGTGTCTTCATCCGGCGGCGTGCGTAGGACTGGCCGCCCGGGAGGGATAATGCGATGATCCCGAAGCGGACAAGCAGATCGAAAAAGATATTGGCAGTAAGCACAGTTTTGATCGTGGCGGGGGTAATGCTGATGCTTTACCCCCCGTTTACTGATGCCTACGCCGGCTATATCCAAGCGAAGCTGCGCGCCCTTTATCACGGCAACGGGCAGGCGGTGGAGGAACCGGAAGAAGCTGCGGAGGAACCGGCAATCGTGAATCCGGAAAATGAGGCTGTCAGGACCCCGGCCGAATTTACCGGGGCACTCCTGGAGATACCCGCTCTGGATCTCGAGGCAGCGGTGGTCAAAGGGACCGACAGCAAGGCTTTGCGCCAGGGGCCGGGCTGGTATGAGGAGTCGGCCCTGCCGGGCGAGGGAAACACGGCTATCGCGGCGCACCGGACGACTTATGGCGGCTGGTTCCGCCGGCTGGACGAGCTGCAGGCCGGCGATGTGATTATTCTCGGGTATGGCGAAACAACTTTCCGCTATGAAGTGGAGAAGGTATATGTCGTTGCCAGCGACGACTGGAGCGTGATTGCGCCGACGGAAACACCGGCGCTGACCCTGACGACGTGCCACCCGATCGGGAGCACGAAGCAGAGATTGGTGGTAAGGGCGGGTTTGACCGATGCGGACACCAAAGAATGATACGGCAGCAAATAAAACGGCGGGCCGGGCTCAGGCCCGGCCCGCGGAAGCCCGGCCGACCGCGGCGGATGCCGTGCTGACGCCGCTGCCCGGCAACTTGGCGCGGCTGCTCCCGCCGGTGCGGGTCCCGCTGCGGTGGCAGTGAGGCCGGCGGGGCAAGCAAAAAGAGTAGCTAAACCAGCCGAAATACGGCTGGTTTTTGACGTTGCGGGATGATAATGCTGCGGTCCGACGTGTCTCTCCTATCTCTTTTCCGTCAAAGTGCAAGCTCCTGTCATCCGGTCGTACCTGCTTGGGAGAAATGGCTGCCGGTAAATAAAAGCCGGGCGGGGTACGGATGCCCCGCCCGGTGATGATTATCACTGACCTATCCGGTGGCTTCAGTTGACCCGGAAAGAAGCGGAAGCCGTATCCGACAGACCGTCTTTTTCTGCCGTAACCTCTATGTGGTAAGTCCCTCCCGGCGCTTTGTTCGGCACCCGGTAAGCCAGATAGGCGTTACCGGCAGCGTCGGTGGTGCCGGTGAGCATGGAAGCCGTACTTCCGTCCGGGTAGGTCACGGTCGCCGTAACGGCGGCACCTGATACCGGCGTACCCTCAGCGGTGACGGCAGCGGTGATGTTGACCCAGGTCCGGGCCGCATAAACTGTCTTGTCCGTCGAGACGGATACAGCCAGTACCGTGACCGGATTAGGGGGAGTTAGCGCGCTAAGAGCAAAGTCAACGACGGCTTCGCCCGGAACAGTAAAGGTCTTGGTTGAGGTCGCATATCCGTCCAGCGAAGCGCTGATCTCGTAAGAGCCGGCAGCGAAGCCGGAGACGGAGTAGCTCCCGTCCGCGCCAGTCGTCGTTGCGATATCGCCATTGATGCTTATAGTCGCTCCGGGCAGCGGAGTACCGCCGGAGGCTTTGACGACAATGCCGGAAACGGAGTATAGCGGGTCAGGCTCGGGCGTTGTGCCGCCCGCCGCGTCGACCGCCAGGTCGGCCCGCACCAGGCCATTGCCCTGCTGGGTCGGAAGCAGTCCGAGGTCTTCCGCTTTCAGCTTCAGGATATCTCTGACTTGGACATTAGTCAGGCCGGGGTTGGCCGCCCAGACGAGGGCGGCGGCGCCGGCGACGTGGGGGGAGGCCATGGAGGTGCCGCTTGCGTACTTAAGAGTATTGCTTGGGTATGTGCTCAGTATACTCACGCCGGGGGCGATTAGTTCCACGGCCGGCCCGGTGCTGGAGAAGGACGCGCGTTTGTCACTTTGATCGGAGGCGGCGACGGCGATGACCGAAGAGTATTTCGCCGGATAGCCGACCTTGTCGCCTTTGCCGGAGGGGTTGCCTTCGTTGCCGGCCGCGGCTACCAGGAGGATGCCGGTGGCGTACGCTCGGTCGCAGGCGTCACGCAAGGTTTGCGAATCGGTGCTGCCGCCGAGGCTCATATTGATGATATGAATAATCTGTCCGGTTGTGTTCTGCTCAATTACCCAGTCGATACCGGCGGCGACGGAGGACCAGGTGCCGCTGCCGCTGTCGTTGAGGACCTTGACGGCATAGATGTCGGCATCCGGAGCGACGCCGACGACGCCGGTAGTGTTGGCGAGGGCGGCGATGGTGCCGGCAACATGCGTGCCATGACCTTCGCCGTCGGCGAAATCGTCCGTTCCGGTCAAGCGATTGGTGCCTCCGGCGACATGGAGGTCTTCGTGGTTGCGGTCGATCCCGGTGTCGAGGACGGCTACGCCGATTCCGGCGCCGGTGGAGTCATCCCAAGTCGGAAATACATAATCCTCAGCACCGAATACCCGGTCAACACCCCATGGTACCAACTGCCCGAGCGCATGGACTTCCTCGTCCGCTTCGATATACCGGACTGCGGGGTGGCGGCGCAGGGCGTCGATCGCTTGCGGCGCCATTTTGGCGGCGACGACGTCCAGGTGTTTGAAATTCCGGTATATGTCACCGCCAAACGCCCGGACGAGTCCCGGATTTGGCTCGCCCTGAAAGCCCACCAGGACTTCCAGCTTGTCGCCAGCCGGAGTGGCGGACGGGTATCCCATCGCTGGCGCCGCCAGGGAAACGAGCAGGGCAAGGGCCAATAATACGACTGTGCTCTTGCCGAATAATTTCCGATGCATATCTCAGTCCTCCTTTTTCTTTGTATATCAACGGTTTCGCCGCTGGCTTCGGTTTATTATATGTAATTCGTAATCCGGGCTCGAATTATGGCCGCCACCGGCAGCGTTTGCAGGGAAGCGGTGGCCGGCGGCGAAAAGGAGAGAGATGGAATCTGCTTGTTACTATTTCCGCCGCCGGCATGGCGGTGGCGGGTAGGAGGCGTATATCTTGCAGGGTGCGGAAATAATCAAGGTTACGGATGAACATGCCGATTATCTCCGGGACGAGTCCCGGAGTGTCGGGCGGGCGGAATCGATCTCTTTTCCGGCAGATGAGACGGCTGTCGTCAATATTCTGACCGAGGTCAGGCAGGCGGGAAGCCACCTCACGGTGCAGGGGGCGCGTACCGGCATTGCGGCCGGGGCGGTGCCGGACGGCGGCCACATCATGAATCTCAGCCGGATGAACCGGATTACCGGTCTGCGGCGCGATGCGGCCGGCACTTTCTTCCTGACCGTCCAGCCGGGTGTCATCCTCTCCGAACTGCGGTCAGCCCTTGCCGGGAAGCGGTTTGAGACGGACGGGTGGTCGGAAGCAGCGACCGCCTGTCTGAACGAATTCCGGGCAGCCGGACCGTGGTTTTTCCCGTCCGACCCGACCGAGACGTCGGCTTCACTCGGCGGGATGGCCGCCTGCAATGCGTCGGGCGCGAGGTCATTCCGGTACGGACCGGTCCGGCCGTACATCGAGGGACTCCGGGCGGTCACGGCGGACGGGACGGTGCTGGAGTTGCGGCGGGGCCGGGAGAAAGCGGCAGGACGGGATTTTTGCCTGCGACAAGGTGACCGGGTGGTCGCTGCCGGCCGGCTTCCGGCTTATGAACTCCCGGCTGTGAAGAATGCGTCCGGGTTCTACGCGATAGACAACATGGACCTGCTCGACCTGTTCATCGGAAGCGAGGGGACGCTCGGGATTATTACCGAGCTGGAACTTCGGCTGCTGCCGGAGCCGCCGTTACAGTGGGGGATGACGTCTTTCTTCCCGTCCGAGGCCGAGGCAATCGATTTTGTCCGGCAGGTGCGGGATACGGCGGCTGACCGAAAGCCGGTGGCGATTGAATATTTCAACTACCAAGCCCTCGACCTGCTGCGGGCGCAGCGGGCGAACCCGGCGTTCGCCGATATTCCCGAATTGCCGCCGGAATACTATACGGCGATATACACGGAATTTCACGGCACCGACGAGGATTCGGTAACCGACGCGCTGGGGGAAGCGTCCGAGAAGCTCATCGCTTGCGGCGGTGACGACGCGACGACGTGGCTCGCGATGAACGACCGGGAAATGGAGCGCCAGCATTTCTTCCGCCACGCCGTGCCGGAGGCGGTCAATCTTCTGATTGATCGGCGGCGGCGCTACGAACCCGGCCTGACCAAGCTCGGCACCGATATGGCGGTGCCGGATGCCGCGCTCGCCGATATCGTCGCTATGTACAACCGGGATCTGGCGTCGTCCGGCCTGGAAGCGGTCATGTTCGGGCATATCGGCGACAATCACATCCACGTGAACATCCTGCCGAACAGTCTGGCGGAATACCGGCAGGGACGTGAGTTATATACGAACTGGGCCCGCGAGGTCATCCGGAGCGGCGGCACCGTGTCGGCCGAGCACGGGGTGGGCAAACTGAAGGCCGCCCTCCTGCGGGAGATGTACGGGGAAGCCGGCATTGCGCAGATGCGGGCGGTAAAGGAGGCCTTCGACCCGGAATGGCGGCTGAACCCGGGGAATCTGTTTGCGGCAAGCCCGAAATAAGCGAACGGCAGGATGTTTATCTACAGGCTGAAGCGGCCGGCGCAAGATGCGCCGGCCGTCTTTTCTTTGCCGTGTGCTTTTGTCGCCGGTTCAATGCGGGCGGGCCGGGGCCTTGCGGCCGGACGGGGCTTCCTCCCGGCTTAGCTGCAGCGCGGCGATATCGGCGATGACGCGACGCAGTTCGCGGTTCAGGGTGAGATGCAGGTTGTGCTTGAGCTCGAGGCCGATCGACTGGTTGTTGTGCGTGCTGGAGAGATCGTAAAGTTTTTCCATGACCTCCGCCGGGATGAAGACATGATATTTGGCGATGATTTCGTTTATCTCGCTCCGCGTTTCCCGGACGGTCTGCTCCAGATACTCCCGCCGGGTGAGCAGGTGCTCCCGGGGGACGAGGTTTTTGAATGAGAAGAGCTCGATACTCTCGTCCAGAAAACCTTCCTGGTCGACGATGCGGTCGAGTTCCTGCGTCCGGACCAGTTCGGCCAGATCGGCGGAGTAATCGACGCCCAGGAAAGTATGCAGGTTGCGCTCAGTTTTTTTGACGATGGCCGCCACGTCCCCGAGCAGGATCCGGTTGATATTCCGCCGCCGCTTCTCTTCCTTCTGTTCCAGGGCATAGTCGATGAAAAAAACGGTCAGGAAAATCCCGAACAGTTCGGAGGCGTAATTGCCGAGGTCCAAAGGGACGATGTAGCGGTCGACGGCGTACAGGATAACGAAGGCGGTGAACAGGATGCCGAATACTTCTTTGATGCTGAGAAACCGCCGGAACAGCTTCGCCACCGGCCTCACCCCTTTCTGGCGCCGCAAATGCAAGACAGGCTACCATTAATATAGCCTGTCCGGGGCATTTGTGCAATACCGTCTTTAGGGCACGGCGCGCCGCTGGACCCGCAGTGCCCAGTCCGTCGCCGCTTTGAAGCCCACGGCCAGGAGGAAATAAAGCGGGAAGGAGTAAATGTGTTTCCATTTGATCAGCTCATAGATGTCCAGCCAGATGAAGACAGGCTCCCCAACGAAGGAGAAAAGGGCTGCCATTAACAGATTGGCCGTCAGATACGGTTTCCAAGCTGCGCAGTACTGGTAAACGACCATATAACAGATCGGCAGCATGGTAAAGTTCATCGGAATCAATCGTGGAAAGAGAGGCTCAATATCGACGCGGTATTCCCACAGGTTCAGCTGGCAGCCCACTTCATCGAGAAAGGTTACCACGGTCATCACCATAAAGCCATACAGGAAGATTTGTAGAAATCTTTTCTTGTCGACGATCTTCCACCAGACAAGCCAGGGGATAATCAGCAAGGCCACGAGCAGCCAGAACTGGAAAGAGAACACTTCATGCTGCAGCCAATGCTGGTTCTGCAGTTGAATGCAGTGGTTTTGGGCCGCGATAATTTCTTCAAATGTCACGGTTTCATTCATTCCCGCTACGCCCCTTTATCGCAATTCGCTGTTATAGTATTAGTAATTGCGGCAGAAATAGTCATGGACAAAGGTCGCAGGACATGCCCCGCCGGCCGGACGGAAGCTTCCGTCCGGCTTTCTCCAAATATAGGCATAAATGGCAGCAAGCGGCCTGCCCTAGATAATCCTGTCATTATCAGGAGGAATTTGTCTGAATTTGCCGTAGTTTTTACGTAGTAGTCCGCTAATAGCGGAAGGCTTCGGGACGGGCGTTGCCGGCGCGGTTTGCCCGGCGTGAGCCGGCGGTGCGGCAGCGAACCGGTTCTGCCGTTATTCGGGCGCGGCAGGGTCATTCGTTCCGGTATCGGACGAGACAGGGGGGCAGAGATGAACAGCCGATGCACTTCAGGTCAAGACACGGGTGATATTACTCACCAACAGCAGAGCGAGGCGGCGCTGCGGGAGAGTGAGGCCAAATACCGCCAACTGGTTGAACAGGCGCATGATATCATTCTGTCTGTCCGGGCGGACGGACGAATCCTCGAGATAAACCGGGCGGCCGAACTGGCCTACGGATATAGCCGGGAAGAACTGCTGGCCTTAAACATTCGGGACTTGCGGGCAGCGGCCGCCCGGCCGGAGGTAGGTGCCCAGATGAAGCGGGCGGAGACTGCCGGTATTCTGTTCGAAACCGTGCACCGGCGCAGGAACGGAGAAGAATTTCCGGTAGAAGTAAGCTCGGCCGGGATTATGATAAACGGTGAGCCGGCAGTGCTCAGCATCATCCGGGAAACCGGCGGACGCAAGCGGATGGAGGCTGAGCTGCGTGAACAAAAGGAATGGTTCGAGGTCACTCTGGGCAGTATCGGCGATGCGGTAATCGCCACGGATACCGCCGGACGGGTGACGTATATGAACGAAGTAGCCGAGCGGCTTACCGCCTGCCCGGCGGCGGAAGCAACCGGCCGCCCGATCGCCGAGGTTTTTCGGATCATCAACGAAGTGACCCGCCGGCCGGCGATTATCCCGATCGACCGGGTACTGGCCGAAGGTAGGGTCGTCGGCCTTGCCAATCACACCGCCCTGCTTGCCCGGGACGGCCGGGAGTACTCGATCGCCGATTCGGCCGCGCCGATCCGGGACGAGCAGGGCCGGATCCGCGGCGTCGTGATGGTGTTTCAGGACATTACCGAGAAGAAGCAGGCGGAAGAGACGTTTCGGCGGCTCGCGAGCGAATATGAAGTCGTATTTCTGGGGGCGCAGAGTCCGCTGTTCCTGATAGACGTCCTCCCGGGCGGAACGTATCGCTACCGGCGGACGAATCCGGCCGATGCGGCCGTTATCGGAGTCGCGAGCGACCAGATCGCCGGCCTGACTCCGCAGGAACTTCTGGGCAGGGCAGCGGGGCAAGCGGTTGAGGCGGAACTGCGCCGCTGCGTCGCGACTAAAGCGCCGGTCACCTATACGTCGGAACGGGAATTCCCGGCCGGCCGGCGCACCTTGCAAGTGAAGTTATCGCCGATGCTTGAAGACGGCAAAGTTGTGCAGATCGTCGGATCAACCCATGATATCACCGACCTGGCAGCGATGGGGGTGGAATTGCAGATCCGGGAGGAAAAATATCGCAACCTGTTCGAGAAGGCGATCGACGGCATCACCCTGCATCGGATGGTGACAGAAGGCCCTTCCGGTTGTTTCCTTGAGGTAAATGACGCATTTTGTGAGATGCTCGGGTATTCCCGGGCGGAACTTCTCCAAATGTCTCCGGCGGACACTGAGAAGCCTGGGCAAAGCATCCTTATCTCGGAAATCAGACGCCAGTTGCGGAAAAAGCGGACCGCCAGGTTTGAACGGCTGATGCAGGGGAAAAACGGAGAAATCATCCCGTGTGAAATCACCGCGCATGTTTTTACGATGCAGGGAGAAGAAGTCGTCCTGTCGATTCACCGCGACATCCGGGAAAGAATAGCGGCGCAGGAGATGCAGCGATACCGCCTGGCCATCGAATCGGCTGTGTCGCAGGTTTCCGGCATGCTGATTGCCGCGGATATCGTGAACTTCCAAAGAGTTATCGATATTTTGGGGCAGGCGGTAAAAGCTTCGCGGGCTTATTTGTACCGGGTTCGCGAAGGCGGGGAGGAAATGGACAAGCTGGCCGAGTGGTGCGCACCGGGAGTTGAGTCGGTTCTGGGGCAGACAAGGAACTGGCGGACAGCTGCTACCAAGTGGACGTTCTTGCAATTGCAAGAGCAAAGAGCGGTCATTATCCCCGATGTCTCAGGTCTGCCGCCCGAGGCACAGGCGGCAAAGGCAGCCTACGAAAAGTTTGGCGTGAAGGCGGTAGCGAGCGTCCCGATAATATCCCCGGCCAGGCAGGAATTGCTCGGACTTCTGGGCTTCGTCGACACCGAAAACGTCAGGGAATGGCTGGAAGCGGACGTCATGTTACTCCGGGCAGCGGCGGCGGCCATCGGCGAATATTTCGACCGGGTCCGTTCCGAAGAAGTGCTGCGCTATCTCAGTTTTCACGATAAACTCACCGGAGTGTACAACAAATCGTTTTTCGAGGAAGCTTTCGACCGCTGCAATACGGACCGCAGCTTGCCGTTCAGCGTCATCCTGGGCGACGTCAACGGCTTGAAGCTCATTAACGACGCCTTCGGCCACCAGGAAGGCGACAAGGTTTTGGCCGGCATCGCTCAGGCCATCCGCGCCACCTGCCGGGTCGAGGATGTCGTGGCCCGCTGGGGCGGTGACGAATTCATCGTCCTGCTGCCGGGAACCGATGAGAAGACAGCCGAAGTGGTCGCCGCCCGCATTAAGCAGGCGTGCAATATCGCCGGGCCGGGTGAGTTCAGTGTGAGCATTTCCCTCGGTGAATCGACAAAACTGCGGCCGGGCAAAGGGAAGGAAGAATTGCTCAGGGAAGCGGAAGACCGGATGTACAAGGCGAAGCTGCTGGACAGCCAGAGCGTCCGCAGTTCAATTATCGCTTCGCTGAAGAAGGCGCTGTGGGAAAAGGACTTCGAGACGGAGGAACATGCGCAGCGGATGCAGGAGATGGCCGTCCGCATCGGCCGGATGGTTGGGCTGCCGGGCAACGTCCTCGACGAACTCGCCTTGCTAGCAACCTTGCACGATATCGGCAAGGTCGCTATTCCCGAGCAGATCCTGCTGAAACCGGGCCGTCTGACGGCGGAAGAGTTCGAAGTCATGAAAAAGCATACCGAAATCGGCTATCGGATTGCCCTCGCTTCGGTGGAGCTCGCCTCCATCGCGCAATGTATCCTGTCGCACCATGAGATGTGGGACGGAAGCGGTTATCCGCAGGGGCTGAAGGGAGAGGAGATTCCGCTCGTCGCCCGGATCATTGCCGTCGTCGACGCCTACGACGCGATGACGAATTACCGGCCTTACGCCGAGCGGATCGCCACGCCGGCCGAGGCGCTGGCGGAAATCGTCCGCTGCTCCGGTACCCAGTTCGACCCCGGGGTAGTCGAGGTGTTCAGCCGGGTGATCGGGAGCGGCGAAGCCTGGGAGGAAGCGGCTGCGGGCGGCTGGGAAGGGGATTAGAAGAAGGAAAGGCTCCGCGCAGATATATCCTGCGTGGGCCTGGTTGTTTCCCGGGGAGGTTTTGTCTCTGGCTGGTTGGTTTATTGATTAAACAAGCGGGTTTATGCATACAACAAATACGTTGTGAATACAACGTATTTGTTGTATAATAGGTTTATCTGAACTAAGCATGAAGGCAGAGTGATAGATATGGTTATCCACCGGTTCCAAACATCAGGAGGCAAAGACATCATTAAGGATTACCTGAACGACCTCCCCAATAAGGATAGGGCCAAAGGGTATTTGATATTGCAGGAGGTAGAAGAAAACGGGTTAGGAAAGGTTTCGACAAGACACCTTCGTGGAGACATTTGGGAAATCAAGTTCGGTAATAACCGGTCCCTCTACGCATCAGAAGGAAACGAACTTTGGATCCTGTACATTTGTAAGAAACAAAAAAACAAAATTGAGGATAAAGATCTTGCGTTAGCCCAACAACGCTGGAAAGAAGAAAAGCAGAAAATCATTAAGAGATAATATCAATGAGGAGCGCCCAATGAGTATAAGAAGTGTAAAAAATCGGAAATAACTGAGTGAAGTTAATTGACATATAACAGACAGGCAATAGAATAGGAGGTCAAAAGCAAATGAGTAGTGAAAAAAGCATCCGGGATTTGATAGAAGAGGAAAAACAGTCAGATCCTGAGTTCGCCAAACAGTATGAAGAGTACCGGCGTGAGTACAAGTTAATTGCCCAATTAATCGGAGCCAGAAAAGAAAAAGGACTTTCTCAGTCCGAATTAGCGGAAAGTATCAATATGTCTCAGCAAGTGGTTTCCAGGATCGAGACACTTTCACATTCTCCGAGTCTTGCCAATTTTCTGAAGCTGGTCGATGGATTAGGTATGGAGTTAAAGCTTGCGCCAAAGGACCCAATCGGAGAGCATTTTGTGCCTGGCGTTGTGAGACCCAAGCGTAGCAAGAGTGTGACTTATGGCGGCGCACTGCCGGCATCTCATAAACCATTGAAAGCTTACGAAAAAAATCAAGCGATGCAAGAGAAATAGAATAACACAATACATAACCCCTCCCGCTGCCTTTTGTAGCGGAAGGGGTTATGTATTCAAGTGCGAAAACGGTTAGTCCCTGACTTTTACTATCGCTTCCACTTCCACCGGTACCTGGAACGGGAGCACATTCGTCCCGACGGCGGAGCGGGCATGCCTGCCTTTGTCACCGAACACCTCCACCAGCAGATCGGAAGCGCCGTTGATAACGGCGGGCTGGGCGTAGAAATCGTTCGTGCTGCTGACGAAGCCGAGCAGCTTGACGATCTGCTCTACCCGGTCCAGGTCTCCCAGTTCGTGCTTGAGGGTGGCGATGAGCTGCAGGGCGGCTTCCCGAGCGGCGGCGTATCCCTGCTCTATGGTCAGGTTCTCGCCCAGCCGGCCGGTGACAGTGGCCTTACCGTCCTTCAGGGGGCCGGCGCCGGAAAGGAAGAGGAGATTACCCGCGCGCTGCACGCTCACATAATTGGCCATCGGCGGGTGCTTGTCCGTCAGGACGATCCCCAACTCCGCCAGTCTTTTTTCAATCATGGACATGTTGTTTCCTCCCTTTTGTCTCGTTTTGATTTTCAATAACGGGCTTTACAGGTCGTCCGCCCCTGTGACACTATGGAACTTGCCCCTAGACCTGAGGATTGCTGCGTCACCGGAAAAGCGCCTTCTCCAGCCGCCGCATCATTAGACGTCCATGCCGTCAAAGCGGTATCAACGGAGCAGCGAAATTCTATTATAGGTGGAGCTACGGAACCCGAGATTGCCGCGTCGCCGTAAAAGGCTCCTCGCAATGCCCATGCCGCGGAGCGGCACACCTAAATATGAAAGAGCACCCAGAATGCTACTTTCATACCAATGACACAAGCGTGGCCACACAAGCAAGGACAACAATTGGAAGGCGGCGGATGCAGTGCTACAGACTTTGTCAAGCAAGCAAAAGCTACAAATTCCGGCAGTTCCGGATAACCTCGCACAGGCGGTCGATATCGCTGCGGTCGTTGTAATAATGGAGGCTGACCCGGATAGCGCTGTCCGCATCGTATTCGGCGCCGTCCCGGGTGTGGGCGAAGACGCCGTTGGCCAGCATCTTTTCGCTCGTCACCTGCAGGGCGTCAGCCAATTGAATAATGGCAATCGATGAGCGGTTCTTCCGCTCGTATTTCGCCCAAATTCCCGCCCCGGGGATTTTTTCAATCGACTCATATAGGTAGTCCGTCAGGTCCAGCACATACTCTTCGATCGTCTCGGCACCGAGAGCGAGGTAGTGCGCCGCGACCATGCCCAGGGCGTAAATACCGGCCGCATTGGGGTAGCCGAGTTCGTAGCGGCCGGCGTCGTCCCGCAGGCCCAACTGCCGCTTGTCACTGTTGAATCGCTCGTCGTCCGACATCCAGCCGGCGCCCCACTGCCGCAATACGCCGCGCATTTTGGGGCTCACATAAGCAAAGCCCGTGCCGCAGTAATGCATCATCCACTTGTAGTCGTTGCCGACCAGGAAATCGATGCCCATTTTCTGGACATCTACGGGCATCACCCCGATGCCCTGCACGCCGTCGACGGCGAGGTAAATGCCGCGCTTCTGGCAAAAAGCCTGAATCGGCGTCAGGTCTTGCCGGAAACCGGTCCGGCTCTCGACCAGGCTTAGGGAGATGACCCGGGTCCGCTCGTCCGCCAAGGCGAAGATCTGTTCCGGGAGCACGGCGCCCCGGTTGGTCTTTACATAGCGCAGTTCCAACCCCGCCGGCTCGTGTGTCTGCCAGGTGAAGCGGGTGCTGAGCCAGGCATTGTCGGTCAGGATGATATTATCCTCCGGCTGCCAGGCGATGCCTTCGGAGAAGAGGGTGAACATGTGGGAAGAATTCAGGCCAAAGGCGATGTCGGCGGGGGTACAGCCCAGCATCCGCCCGAGATTCGCCTTGCTGTCGGCCATCATGGCGAGCGTGCCTTTGCCGTTCCAGTCGGAGTCGCCGCCAACCAGGTAACGATCATCCTGGTACTTTTTGACCCCTTCGTAAACGTAGTCGGGAATCAAACCGGTACTGGCGGTCTCGAAATAGGCGTAATTTTTGATGATGGGGACCCTTTCCCGTTCCTGTCGCAACAGTGCGGCTTTGTCCGGTGTCATTTTTTACTGCCTCCCATCCGTGCAATAATCTATCGTTCTCTCTACTTTTAACTTTGAACTTTTAACTTTTAACTTGTTAATGAATGATAATTAAGTCTATTCTACTCTCATCTTGTCCCGACGGCAACCGTTTATTTGGTTTTTCTTTCCTTGTAAGCCGGTTCGACCCCGGGGGCGGTGAAGGGGAGCAGGGAAGAAAGGAAAAGGCTCCGCGCCGATGGGGTTTGGCACGGAGCCTGATTGTCTCTTGTATTCAGAGTGAAGTACAGGCAAGCTGAGTTACTTCGCGGTCAGATAACCTTCCGCCCGCAGTAGCTCGGCGGTGAGGACACCGCCGCCGGCGGCGCCGCGCAGCGTGTTGTGCGAGAGGCAGACAAATTTGTAATCGTAAATGCTGTCCTCGCGCAGGCGGCCGATGGTGACGCCCATACCGTTTTCGTAATCCCGGTCGAGCTTCGTCTGCGGCCGGCTGTCGTCCTCCAGATACTTGAGGAACTGCTTGGGCGCGCTCGGCAGTCCTAGTTGCTGCGGTTTGGCCTCAAATTCGGTCCAGAGCTCCAGGATCGTCTCTTTTGCCGGTTTGGTCGCGAAACTGACGAAGACGGCTGCCAGATGACCGTCGGAGACGGGCACGCGGATGCACTGGGAAGTAATCTCCGGGCCGACGGCATTCGCAATTACTCCGTCTTTGATTTTGCCCCAGACTTTCAGCGGTTCCTTTTCGCTTTTTTCTTCCTCGCCCTTGATAAAGGGGATAACATTGTCGATCATCTCCGGCCAGCTCTCAAAGGTCCGGCCGGCACCGGAGATAGCCTGATACGTACAGGCGACGACCTGCTGCGGCGCGAATTCCAGCAACGGGTGGAGCGCCGGCACATAACTCTGGATGGAACAGTTCGGCTTCACCGCGATAAAGCCGGCCCGGGTGCCGAGGCGCCGGCGCTGGGCGGGGATGATGCCCAGATGCTCCGGGTTGATTTCCGGAATGACCATTGGCACATCCGGGGTCCAGCGGTGGGCCGAGTTGTTGGAGACGACAGGGGTCTCCGCCCGGGCGTAATCCTCCTCCAGTTTTTTGGTCGCTTCTTTATCCAGATCGACGGCGCAGAAGACGAAATCCACCTGGCTGCTGACGCGGCCGACGTCGGCTGCGTCAGCGACGGTAAGAGCGCCGATTCTTTCCGGTACGGCGATGCTCTGCGTCCAGCGGCCCTCCACCGCTTCGGCATAGGGTTTCCCGGCCGAGCGGGCACTCGCGGCAACGGCGACCACATCAAACCAGGGATGGTCGTGCAGCAGCGACACGAAGCGCTGGCCGACCATGCCGGTCGCGCCAATAATGCCGACCTTCAGTTTTTTATCCATACGAATCACCCGCCTAGTAGTAATAGCTTTCCCGACAAAGTACGCTGTGCAAGGACAAATGTGCGTAATGGAAGTATTCTACCATATCCGGGGGCAAATCGCAAGATGGTTACGGTAACTTGAGGATTATTTTTCCGGCCCGTACGGAGCGGCTGCTAAAGTGCCGGCTGATAATGCAGCGCTACTTAGCTTCGCCGGTGCCGTCGTCGCTGAAACTGGGCGGCAGCAGGATGCAGGGATATCCCTATGCCAATTTGATTTGGTGGGACGCTGGTAAAAGGTGATGCGGACGGTAAGGGAATATTGGCCGGCTTCTGCAGTATAGATAGCAAATGACAGGATGGCTTGCGTGGGCCGCGCCCAGTTCCCGGGGCGTTCCGGTCACCCGGCCACCTGATAGTAGCACGGGAACGCAAAGAAGGTGTGCAACCCTTGCTCAGTCGGCAGCACCTACCGAAGCACGGTTATTATTTAAGCGGTAGCAGGTTCGTTAGCCTGTCTTTGACATTTGCTTAAAACTGCTATATAATTAAGCTTTGCAGATAAACATCTGATATTACGACAGGATAATTTTTAGCACAACCCCTTACAAGGTTAAGGCTGACAATCATTATCCGCAAGTGAAAAGGAGACATACGAATCAATGCAGTTTGAAGATCTGAATATCAGCATACCGCTTCTGAAAGCGGTAAAACAGGAAGGTTATGTCAAACCGACCCTGATTCAGGAGAAAGCCATACCGCCCCTGCTGGCCGGAAAAGACTTGATCGGCTGCGCCCAGACCGGTTCCGGCAAAACAGCCGCCTTTGCCATTCCGGTATTGCAGACCATTGCCGCTAAATCGGCCGACGTTAATCGCCCCGGAGGAAGAGGAATAAGAGGGCTTGTCCTGACTCCCACCCGGGAACTGGCAAGCCAGATCGGGGACAGCTTCAGCGCTTACGGCCGGTATCTGCGGCTCAGGAATACGGTAATCTTCGGGGGCGTGTCGCAAGTCAGGCAGGTGGAGGCGCTTAAGGCGGGAGTCGATATTCTGATCGCCACTCCCGGCCGATTACTTGACTTAATGAATCAGAAACTGGTAAGCCTGCGGCAGGTGGAGACTTTCGTCCTGGATGAAGCCGACCGGATGCTGGACATGGGGTTTATCCATGATGTGAAAAAGATTATCGCTCAGCTGCCAAGCAAACGGCAGACCGCGCTGTTTTCGGCCACCATGCCCATGGAGATAACCGAGCTCATCGGTTCCATACTGAAAGATCCGGTAAAGGTAGCGGTAACTCCGGTGGCCTCCACGGTAGATACCATCGAGCAAAAAATTTATCTGGTGAGTAAAAGCGATAAGAAGCACTTGCTTGTCCACTTGCTTAGAAACAATGATATTGCGTCAGTTCTGGTATTTTCCCGGACCAAACATGGCGCCGACAAAATAGTCAGGTACTTAACCAAAGCCGGCTTGCCGGCGGAAGCAATCCACGGTAATAAATCACAGACTGCCCGGGAAGCCGCCCTGGGCAATTTCAAGGCCAGGCGGACTAAGGTGCTGGTAGCGACCGATATTGCGGCAAGAGGCATCGATATTGACGGATTGCCTCTGGTGATGAATTACGACCTGCCCGAAGTGCCCGAAACCTACGTGCACCGAATCGGGCGGACCGGCCGGGCCGGTCAGGGCGGAGTCGCCCTGTCTTTTTGCGCGGAAGAAGAGAAGAAACTGCTGTCGGACATTCAGAAGCTAATTAAGAAAAGTATTCCCGTAATAGCGGAGCATCCTTACCCTCTGGCTGCCGGCGAAGACAGAGTGAACAATGCATCGGTGCAGCCGCCTGCCGGAGCCGGCAGTCAAAGCCGCGGGAATTGTCGGAGAAACGGCGGCAAGCGCCAGCCGGTCCGGTAAATTTCCGGCTTCCCGCCTGACGCCGCTGAACACGGAACCCATAAGCAATACCGGATGCATTATGATCCGGTATTTTATTATCTGACGCCGGCCGCCGGATTTGAAGCGACAAACGGGTGTCTCCCCGGCCGAAAGTGCGGGCAGACCATATTTTCAATTTTTCCGAGAATTATTGCCGCGTCCGGCTTTACCCGTCGCCGCGCCTTGTATCGTTCACACCGGACGCTACGGCAGGAAAACATGGGAACCATTTGCATGTCGGCAGGAAGGAATATCCGCTGCTGCCGCGAAAAGAAGGAGCTAAGCCGGCTTCAGTCTAGAGGCTGCCAAATCGGGGCGGGGATACGGCTCCGACGGGGGAAGCTGCGGTTAAGAAATAATGCCCGACAGGATGTGAACGCCAAGTCTGAGCGGGGCAATAATAGCCGAAGGGAGATGCTGAGATGGGCAAAAAACTGCTGTCCGGACTGAAAATTATCGAGGTGCCTTACGACGAGACGCAGCCGCACTGGAAAGTGTTTTTCCGCGAGCAGGACGGGGCAAGGAAGGTGGAAATCGAGTCATACATCACCCGGCCCGCCGGTAAACGGGAACTTGACGACTACAAGCTGTGCGGGGTGTATCACAAAGCCGGCGTGCCGGTTGCGATCACCGCGATAACCAGTGAGTCCGGCAAACAGGCGCACGAGGCGCAATGCGGCAATATCTGCCGGGAAACGGTCGCCGGCCTTAAAGACGGAAAATGCATTGTTCTGACCGGCGGCGGCTGCAGCCATGCGATCGGTGTTGCCGGCGGGCTGCAAACGGCACTGGGCCGGGACACGAAGATTGGTTTTATCTGGCTTGACGCGCACGGCGACATCAATACGCCCGAGTCGACGCAGTCCGGCTTACTGGGCGGGACGCCGCTCGCCGTCTGCGCCGGATTATGCCACGGCGACGCTTACGATGTTTGGCGCCGGGCCTGCGGTCTGGAAGTGCCCCTACGGCAAAGCGATATTATCCTCTCCGATGCCCGGGACCTCGACATCCCGGAAGCGGAAGTCCTGAAGGCGACCGATATCATCCATCTGAACACTGACGCATTCAATAACCAGGAGATTTGGCGCCGGGCCGTAAACGAACTCGCGGACCGGGTGGACGTCATTTACCTGCATATCGACGCGGACATCCTGGACGGCAAATACGTGCCGGATCACTACACCATCGAATTCGGCGGCCCGGAAATCGAGACGATTATGGAAAACATCCGGGCCGTCATGGCTACCGATAAAGTTATTGCGTTTTCCCTGGTCTCGGTCTTCTTTGACAACGGGAAGCCGGGCAAAGAGATAAGCACGCTAAACGGCATGCGACTGTTGGGGACAGGGCTTGAAAGCTGGAAACACTGCCCGGATCTGGGGTGATCATTTTCCGGACAAAAATGCTTGCACAGGTTAGCAAAAACTGTGCAAGCATTTTTGTCGCCAACGATGAAGGCCGGACGCGAACCGGCCCGGAGGGCGAAGCCGCTTGGCAGCGATTTTTCGAGCAGCCTCAGACGCTGCCTTATCTTTAGGGGCTCGCAACGACTGCTTATTTGCCGGGAACGCGCGCCGATTGATTTGACATTCGCCTGGTTTTTAAGTATTATATGTATAACAAGTTATACCGTTACGACTGATAAAAAGTAAGGAGACGGGGAATAATGGCGGATAATCGCAAAACGGGAAGCTCAAAGCAGGAAGCCGGCAAGTACATGAGTTCTGTCAAGGTGGGGCCGAAAGGGCAAATCGTCATCCCCAAAGAGGCTCGGGAAATGTTCGGCATCAATCCGGGCGACACGTTGCTGCTGCTCGCGGACAGCAAACGCGGGATCGCGGTGCAGCGGCTTGACTATTTCGATAAAATCGCCGACGAGATATTCTTGCGCGCCGATAATGATCCCGTTCAGTCAAAGGAGAAAGAAGACGGTTTGCGCTTTGCCAAGGCGATAAAGGAAGCGCAAAAGTCCGCCGGGGAGGAGTGGAAGTGAGAAAAACCGTGCAAAGCGTCCTGCTGGTTCTGGGTGGGCTTTTACTTGTTCTTGCCGTCGCCGCCGCGTGCTACGTATACAACAATCTGAATTATGACAAAGGAACGGCGAAAAAGCTGGCAAGGGCGGGTTTTGTTCAAAAGCAGGCGGTATTGCCGGACGGCACTGTCCTGAATTACGGCGAAGGGCCGGACAACGGGCCGCCGCTGCTTCTGATCCACGGGCAGATGACTTCGTGGGAAGATTATGTCAAGGTGCTGCCCGAACTGGCAAAACATTTTCACATCTTTGCGGTGGATTGCCACGGGCACGGGGCATCGAGCAAAGATCCCGCCAAGTATACGGCGCCGGCGATGGGAAACGACTTCGTCTGGTTTATGGAAAAGGTGATCGGCGAACCGTCGCTCGTTTCCGGGCATTCGTCCGGCGGGCTGCTGGCGGCCTGGCTGGCCGCCAATTTTCCCGCGAACGTCCGGGGGATCGTGCTGGAAGACCCACCGTTTTTCGCCACGGAACCCGACCGGCGCGAGAAAACCTTCGCGTGGCTTGACGGATTCGAGCCGATCCACCGCTTCTTGCATCAGACCGAAGAGACGAATTATACCCGATTCTACCTTGAGAATACTTATCTGCGGAACTTCTTCGGTCCAGCCTGGAACGGGATTAAGAATTATGCCGATAATTATCTGGACAAGAACCCGGGTAAACGGCTCAGGATCTTCTTCCTGCCGCCTTCCCTGAACCGGGCCTTTGACTTGACTTCCGGCCCTTATGACTTGCGTTTCGGCGATACCTTTTATGATGGTTCCTGGTTTGAAAACTACGATCAAGCCGAAACGCTGGCCCGGATAAGCTGCCCGTCGGTTCTTATTCATACCAGCTGGAGCTATACCGAGGACGGGGTGCTTCTGGCGGCAATGAGCGGGGAGGACGCACAAAGAGCGCACGAACTGATAGCCGGAAACGAGTTGATAGACGTTAAATCCGGACACGATTTCCACTACGAGAAACCAAAAGAATTTATCAGGATCATGCTGGATTTTCTGGCCGCCCATCCGACTGAATGATTTACTCTTTATGGCTTTGTCCGTCGGTATTGCGGCCGTTTCTTCGGAATTGCATGGGAGGGCCTTAATACAGTCACGTAACATTCTCCCCGACATACAGCTCTCGCCGAACAAAGTCCGGATGCCAAGCCGCTTACGAAAAACCGCAGGAAGTATCATGATTTTTGAACGGATTTTCTTTAAGATAGAGCTGTCACATCTTGACAGCGGAGGGATAGCGATATGAAGATTAAGACGCGAACAATCGAGCTGAGCGGCAGTAATTACGAGATCGGTGCGGCACTCGGGAGGATGACGGCCGCCATACCGCAGTTGAAAGCGCTGCATACGGCCGGTTTGCCGGGATTAGATGCAGACGCTGCCGAAAGAGCGTCAGCGCTCTTTTCCCAATGGTGCCCCGGCTTAAATGAGGAACTGCAAGGTTTTGCCGATGCGCTGCAAGTGCCTGTCACGCAAATTATTTACTACGGCATGACTTATCTGCGGCCGAATTGCAGCCAGATTGCCTTGCTCCCCGCGCTGACGGAAAGCGGCCGGCCGCTGCTGGCCCGCAACTATGAGTTCAGCCACGAAGCCGAGGATTTCACGCTGGTTAAGACCAGAGTAAAGGGCAAGTATGCGCATCTTGGAACCAGTGTGCTTCACTTTGGGCGGGACGACGGCTTCAACGAAAGCGGGCTTGCCGTCACCATGAGTTCCTGCGGTTTCCCCGTGGGTGCTCTTGCGGCCATGCGTAAACCCAAATTGGCTGGCCTACAGTTTTGGGCCGTCATCCGTACCTTGCTGGAAAACTGCCAAAATGTCAGGGAAGCTTTGGATTATACGGCGGAAATGCCTATCGCCTACAACCTGAACCTCATGCTGCTGGACCGGACCGGAAACATCGCTCTGGTTGAAACGCTGGACGGGCGGCGGGCGGTAAAACATATTTCCCGCGGCGAGGGGGAGCAGTATCTGTGCGCCACCAACCATCCGGTTTTGCCGGAACTGATACCCTACGAACCCAAAGCGATGCGGCACTCCTGGCAGCGCTATGAGTGGATCCGGGGAAGACTGGCCGGCGCCGGTGCTGTGACCAGTAAGGATTTGCAGGAGATGCTGCTCGCACCATATCCGGACGGTCTTTGCTGTCACTGCTTCCGGGAATTCCTCGGCACCACTAAGAGCATGGTCATCGATCCGGCCGGCGGGACGATTGAGCTGTGCTGGGGCGGCCGGCGCGAGAACGGCTGGCATAAGTACAGTATTCAGGCCCCCCTTGCCTTTACCGAAAATGAGATCGAAATCAGCTTTGACCGTTTCAAGCCGGAAATGGGAGAATACGTTCCTCTGGATGTACCGGCTAAAACATAAGGAGCTGGGCCGCGTGGACTACCTGAGAGCGTTGGAGCAGGCCATCATCTATATTGAAAACCACTTGGGAGAGGCCGTCACGGTGGAGGATGTGGCCCGGGCCGCGGGTTACTCATACTATCACCTTACCCGGCAGTTTTCCGCTGTCCTGGGAGAGAGCGTCGGCAGCTATTTTAAAAAGCGCCGGCTGGCGGACAGTGCCAAAGAACTGCTATACACCGACAAGCGCATTATCGACATCGCCTTGGAACACGGTTTTGCCTCCAGCGAGGCATTCAGCCGCGCCTTCAAGGCGGCTTATCAAGTGAGCCCGTATGTTTACCGGAAAAACCGGCTGGACTTGTTCATCAGCGCCAAAGACCGGCTGGAACCGGAGTTGCTGCGGCACCGGGCGCAGAATATCACGGTGCATCCGCGTCTTGCTGACCTGCCGGAGATTAAAGCGGCCGGACTGCGCGGACAGACCAACCTGCGCAATAATACGCTGCCGCAGTTGTGGCAGAAGTTCAACGCGATGGCGGCGGCAATCCCGAACCGGGTTGCGCCCGGCCGTGGCTTTGGCATCTGCGAGGCCTGCCGGGAGGGAAATACTATCTACAATATGAACGGCGATGTGGTGTTTTCCGAGGTGGCCGCCGTGGAAGTGAGCGGATACGAGGGTCTGCCGGAGCCGTTTGTATCCAAAACAATCCAGGCTGGACGGTATGCGGTATTTACCCACAAAGGCAGCCTGGCGTCCCTGCCAAAGACCTTCGACTACATTTGGGGAACCTGGTTTTTGAACACGCAAGAAAGGCTGGATGAGCGGGAGGATTTCGAACTTTACGACGAGCGTTTTCTGGGGTATGACCACCCGGATTCCCAGATTGATATTTACATTCCTATACGCTGAAGGAAAGCCAGGGTATGGTTGCGTCTCCGGCCGTTTTTTTGCTTTCGCCAGGAACTAAGATTGGCCGCGAAAGCGTACCGGCCGGGCACGTGGCGGAGAAGGCAACCGACCCGACCGGGCATGTCACCGTGAACGTGTACGACGAGGCCAGCCGGCTGAAGACGGTGACCGTCTGAGCAGACGCGGCGGCCAAGACGACCACGTACGCCTATGATGACAACGGCAACCGGGCGAGCGTTACCTATCCGGGCGGCCAGAGAGAAGAATACGAGTAAAAAAATTGCAGACACCGGCTAAGGTGTCTGCAATTTTTTACAATACGTTTACCTTCAAATTCATTATGCTGTGGATAGTTGCTTCCATATAATTAACTTCTTACTTGAGGAGGAAAGAAAATGATCAAAGGCTACGCCCTTCCCCGCACGCCTCGCGGCACATCCAGCCTCGCGCCGTTACCGCCCTGGCATTATGCCGGTACCGTCCTGGCCGTGGAGTTTGCGGCAGACAGCGCTGCCGCGGCCGCGTTTTTGCCGGACGGGCTTGAGCCTGATTCGGGCCGCGGTGCCGCGTATTTCATTGAATGGCAATATGCAAGCGAATCCGGTGAGGAGTATCTTGACCCGATTCGCAGCCAGTACCACGAAACCATTTTCTTGCTATCGGCCAAGTACCAGGGCTCTCCCGTGGCGTACTGTCCTTTTATCTGGGTGGACCAGGATGTTTCATTGATGCGCGGTCTGATCCAGGGCTGGCCGAAACAATTGGGATCCACCTGGATCACCCGGGCCTATGACTTACCGTCGAAGGCTGCGCCTGTGGTCGGCCCGGGCGGAAAATTCGGCGCGACTTTGTCCGTGCGGGACAGCCGCTTGGCCGAGGCGCAGGTCGTGCTGCGCGAAAAAACCGATGCGCTGCCGTCTCCTTCTTTCGCCAAAGCGGTAAATGTGCGGTATTTCCCGGAGCTTACCGCGGGCAAACACGACGAGCCAGCCGTGCATGAGTTGGTTCAGCTCAAATCGCGGGATGTCAAATTCTCAGACATCTGGAAAGGAGACGCGACCCTTACCTTCTTCGATCATCCCTACCTCGAATTATCCGATTTGCGGCCGACCGAAGTCATCGCCGGATACCGTTTTTCGTTTGCTTTGACCGTTGATGACTTGCTGAAGCTTCGCGATCTATAAGAGTTAGGCACCAAATTGACCGCAAAACGGAACATGAGCAAAATAAAAATAGCCTCCCCCATGCAGGGAGGCCTTTTGTTTTCTGGTGCCGAAGGCCGGACTCGAACCGGCACGAGGGGTAAGCTCGCTTGATTTTGAGTCAAGTGCGTCTGCCAATTCCGCCACTTCGGCATTGTTAAATTGCGCGTGTCGTCGAACTTTCAAATTGAAAATTCGACTAACTTATATGATACAGTATCGACCGGCATTTTGCAAGTGGGAATGCACGACAAAAAATTCGCCGCCGCGCCAAGAAATCTCTGATTTTTGGGCGGCCGGCAAAACAAATTCATTTTTCTTCCGGTGTTTGAAAATAATTATGGTGCAGGACGGCGGCGAGCGGTTTACGCGGCCGCGGCACCGGCTTCTCGTTCGGATAACCGACCGCGATTACGGCCAGCACATAATAGCTCGCGGGCACGCGCAAGACGGCTCGAAGCTCGTCCTGAACAAAATTGCCGACCCAGCAGGTACCCAGTCCGAGCGCCTGGGCCTGGAGGACGAGATGGTCGCCGGCGATCGCGAGATCGCGGATGATGCGGTGCCGCTCGTTCGGGTATCCGGGGTCCATGAAGTCCAGGTCGGCCGCGGGGTTTTTCACCCGGCTCTTCAGATCGCCGATCAGGGCGATCAGCAAGGGGACGTCAAGGAAGTAGTCATATTTGCCGGCGACTTCATACACCGCGCGTTTCTGCGCCGGGTCGTCGATCACGATGAATTCGCAGGGCTGTGAGTTCTGGCCGGACGGAGCCAGCCTGGCGCTGTCGAGAATGAGGTCCAGTTTTTCGTCTTCCACCGGTCTGGACAGGTATCGGCGGATGCTCCGCCGTTCCGTAATTGCGTCACGCACGCTCATTTTTCCACTCTCCTTTATTTGTTTCCGGCGGAAAGTTCAAGGGGGGCTGCCGGCGCAACTCACCCATTCTTAGTTACTATGTTTTGGCCATAACGCTGGGAAGCGATGGCAGGGTATCCGAGAAACACTAAAGAGAAGGGATTACGGCCTTGCTTCGCGGGATGGCTTTTTTTACGGCACGGTCTTAGCCGCTGGCTTCCATTGCGAATGGGTTATTGTCTAGAGAAGTCTATATTCTATGGTTGCCAGCGGCTGCGACTTAGTTTCGCATCGGCCGTGTCAGCGTCTCAGTCTCGGCTTCAGACGGGGTAAACTTACAAACACGGTCTCCATGCCGTGATTGTCGCTTCGCCATCCGTGGCTCAGCCCCGCCTTCAACCTCGTCTTCGCCGGACACGGCACGCCGCTCACTAGGTGTCGCTTGCGCCCGGGCCGTGTGTGTATTAGGTGTACGAAAACATGGAGTAAAGTTTAGCCGCATGCGTTATGGTAAAACTTCTCAGCGTTGCGGCCAATGCGAAGTTTAGTACAGAATGCCCTAACCTTATTGTTTACCGGATTGCGGCGGCTTATTAACCGCATTGGTTGCTTGAGGTTTTGCTCCCAATCTAAGGCTGATTATTCCTGGCACTACCGCTTAATTCGCGCCAAAAACAATAAACCCTTTCGCCTATTCGGGCGCCAGGGTTTAAGCGCGTCAAACCTTCATCAGCTTGCCGTTGTCTGCGGTATTCCGTCCCAGAGAAGTATACTGCTTAAGCGCAGCGCATCCGGCGCCGGCCGGCCGGAACATCCGGCCGGAAAGCCACTTGCAGCAAATAGTCGTACCGTTCGTCTTTGATTCGGCTGACGGTGAAACAGTCACCTTCCTGGTAGTCGGCCCGATAAATGCCCCCGGTGATCCGGTCGATACGGATATCGAAGCGCCAGTGCTTCCCGTCGGAACGGTCTTTCAGGATGGTAACCAAGGCTTTCAAGTAATATTTATTCTCGAATGTCAGCTGGTCACCCGGCCTGATATCAGTCCAATTCATATTTTCCATATTGTCTCCTCCTTTGTCGGTCCGGCCTCAGTATGTGTTGAGATAACTTTCGGCGGTCAGAAAGCAAAGTATCTGGCACTTGACGAGCAGGGCAGGCTCAACCGTCGGTTCGCTATCTTTTTTCGCCGGTATCGCAGTCAGACCGGCGATGAATTTATTCCAACAGTAACCGAAGTTAAACTGCACCGTCGACACCTCCCCGGCTGATTCTTGTTTCGCCGTTGTCTTTAGCTTAACACGGCCGTGTTAGCATCAGATAAAGGACAGATTAAGTTTGCGTTAAGCCGGCCGGCGCCCGGGCAGGGTTTCGGGCGGCAAAGGGGAATTGTTGTTAGGTGAAGGATGACTGAAGGAGGCAGCGGTATGTTTGATATTGTCCTGAAAAACGTCCGGATCGTCGATGGGACCGGAAACCCCTGGTTCCGGGGCGACGTGGCGATACGGGACGGCAGGATTGCCGCCGTCGGCCGCCTGGGCGACGTCAAGGCGAGGCGCAGCGTTGATCTGGCCGGGCTCGCGGCAGCTCCCGGCTTCATTGATATTCACTCCCATTCCGACCTGCAGATTTTGGTCAACCCGCGGGCGGAGAGCAAAATCCGGCAGGGCGTGACGACGGAAGTTGTAGGGAACTGCGGCAATTCCGTCGCCCCGCTCGCCGGAGCGGCGGTCGAGGAGTTTGCGGGCCGGGCCGCCGGGTTGGGGTTCGAACTTAGCTGGCGTACCCTGGGCGAATATCTGGACGCGGTCACGGCCCGGGGAACGGCGGTCAATATCGCGTCGCTGGTCGGGCACGGCACGGTGCGCAAGTCGGTCGTCGGGTACGGCGACCGGGACGCTTCGGAGCCGGAAATCGAGGCGATGCGCGAGATGGTGGCGGCGGCCATGAGGGACGGCGCCTTCGGAATGAGCTCGGGGCTGATTTATCCGCCCGGCTGTTACACCAAAACGGTCGAACTGATCGCCCTGGGCGAGACGGTGCGCGCCGGCGGCGGCTTTTACGCGAGCCATATCCGGAACGAAGGGAGCCAGTTGCTGGCAGCGGCCCGGGAGCATATCGAGATCGGCGAGCGTTCCGGAGTGGCGCTGCAGTGGTCGCACATCAAGGCGGCCGGACAGGCGATGTGGGGAAAGGCGGAGGAACTGCTCCGGATGATCGACGCGGCCCGGCGACGCGGGGTCGAGATCACGGCCGATATTTACCCGTACGAGGCCACCAGCACCGGCCTGTCGATGTATCTGCCCAAATGGGCGCACGTTGGCGGCCGGACGGAACTGCTCCGCCGGCTGCGGGACCCGGCGGACCGCCGCCGGATGCGCGAAGAAGTAACGGCGCGGGCCCGGGACCGGGGCGCCTGGGCGAAAATCGTGATTGCTTCCGTCGAGAGCGACAAGAACCAAGACCTGACCGGACTGACGGTGAGCGAGATCGCCGCCCGGCAGCAGAAGGAGCCGGTGGACGTGATCATCGACCTGCTGGCGGAGGAAGCGGGGGCGGTGAACATGGTCAGCTTTGCCATGTGCGAGGACGACATTTGCCGGCTGCTCCGGCACCCGGCCGTGATGATCGGCAGCGACGGCGCCGCGCTCGCGCCGTACGGCCGGCTGGACAACGGGAAGCCGCACCCGCGCAATTACGGTACCTTTCCCCGCGTCCTCGGCAAATACGTCCGAGAGGAAAACGTGCTGACGCTCGAGGACGCCGTCCGGAAAATGACCGCGCTGCCGGCCGGGCGGCTGGGGCTGCGCGACCGGGGCCTGCTCGTACCGGGAATGTGGGCCGATATTACTGTCTTCGACCCCGCTGGGATCCGGGACTTGGCCACCTACGCGGACCCGAAGCAATATCCGGCCGGAATCGCCTACGTGCTGGTCAACGGTCGGGTCGCCATCGAGGGGGGCGAGCCCACCGGTGTGCTCGCCGGACAGGCTTTGCGGCGCGCTAAGGCATGAGCTGCGGCCGGCCGGAACCGACCTTGCGGCCGAAAAACAGAAAGGGTAGTGTCAAAGATGCGTGTCTTTGGCACTACCCTTTTTAGCTTGGTGCAGCCGGATAATCGCCGGCCGTGAACGGGGACGGCGGGGCTTCACCCCGGACGAGGAGCTTGAGCCCGTACACCTTTTCGAACAGGCTGGCTTTGCGCCGCAGTACTTCCAGCATATTCTCAGTCGTACCTTTGAGGGTAAGCGTCAGGGTCCGGTCCCGGACTTCCGCGGCCTCAAGGCTCAGCCCGGCCGTCCGGTCGTAGTCGAGAGCGTCGGCAACCCGCAGCAAAGCGGCTGTCCTTTGGACGGTATGTTTTTCCGCTCCGGTGCAGGCTGGCAGCCGTTTTCCGAGGGAACCGCGGTGTCCGCCGGCTACCAGCGCGAGCATCGCTCTGGAGCGGTCGGACAGTTTCGCCAGAGCCGCTTCGTGCCGGATTAGGTAGCGGGTATGCTTATCGTGTTTTTTTTCGTTGACGAAAGTACCGCAGTCATGCAGGAGGGCGCTGTATTCCAGCAGGATTCGTCCGGATCGGTGTGGGGTGTCCCCGGCTGCAGGGCATCGAACAATTGCAGCGCCAGACCGGTAACCCGCCGGGCGTGCGTTTCCATTTCGCCGGCGCAGTATTTCCGCAGGACGGCTTCCGCTTCCTCCCGGGTCAAATCCTCTGTCCAACCCGCCATTTTTCCACCTCCCGTATCATTCAATCACTAATGACCGGCCGAATGCCTCCCGAAAGATGGGGGCAGATTTGGCTACCTCACCTTTTTCCAGTTCCAGATCAAGCGAAGAGACGAGCGTCAACGTTACCGCTTGGTTATTGATCCCGCACCGGACATCCCGGACGGACCGGTCGCCGCAGCGGTTCAGGGTTTCGGCCAGGCGGAGCAGGACGCCGAGCTGTTCCACCGCAGCCTGGTCGTTCTTGTCGAACAGGGCGGCGTAGGAAGGTAACGTCGCCTTGTAGTCACCGTTGCGGTGGAGTGAAGCAATCCGGGCGCTCATCACGAGTTCCCGGTGCGTGAGCCCGTTTAACCCGGAGTTGAGAATGATATATTCCGAATGTTTCTGGTGGTTATAATAACGGATGGTCAGGCCGCAGTCGTGGAGGTAAGCGGCGGTCTTGGCGATCTTACCCAGGTCAGCGACATTTCCGACCGCGATGAGCGGCTGCAATTGTTCAATCAGACGCGAAAAAAGATGATAAACATGCCGGGCGTGCTTGTAGCGAACGTTGTACTGCCGCATCGTCTGGCGGAGGGAGTATTCGTGCACATTGCCGATCAATTTTCCGTTCTTCAGAAACGTACTGTACAGGAGTCCTTCGCGGACGCCGCTGCCGCTGATGACGATTTCCGAGATCCGGCAGTATTCACAGAGAAAATGAACGAAAGCGGCCGCGCCGGCGATGATATCTTGCCGGTCGGGGGAGAGGCCCTTGATCGCCGCCCGCTGTCCGGCGTCTTTAGTTACAATATCGGAATACAGCTCAGCCATATCCTGGCCGGAGAAGCGATAGTTGTGGGCGAGATCAAGGGGATACGCGGTCCGGCGGCGATGAATTTTCCCCAGATTGCGGAAAGAGCCTCCGATTCCGATGATCCGCTCGGGCCGGGCCGCCCGCAGCCAGGGGACAGCGGCAAAGAGGTCCGCCAGGTATTGCTTCAGTTCGTTTTCCCGCGTTTCGGATAACTGCTCGACCAGAGCAAAGTCACCGGTGAGTTGGATCGCTCCGACCGGGATACTGGTGCTTTGGACCTTCCGTCGGTTTTGCAGCAAAATCAGTTCGGTGCTGCCTCCCCCGATGTCGACGATCAGACCGTTGCGCAGATCCAGACTGGAAACGACCCCGTAGTAATCGAAACCGGCTTCTTCTTCTCCGCTCAAGACCCGCAGGGCCAGGCCGGTTTCCCGCTGCACAACCGCCAGGAAGTCAGCTTGATTGGCCGCGGTCCGGACCGCCGCTGTGGCAAAGGCGAGCAATTCTTTCACCCCGGCCGCTTCACACAACCGCTTGAACCTTTGCAAAACGGCGACGGTCTGGATCATTTTTTCCGGGCGCAGACGCTGGTTTTCATCCATGCCTTCGCTCAAGCGCACGGTTGCTTTCAAATCGTCGATAATGGAAAAGCAGCGACCTTTGGTAAACTCCGCGATTATCAGGCGGATCGAATTGGAGCCCACATCAATGATAGCGATCTTTTTCATGACCGGCTGTCTCCTTTGGCCATACGGATGCAATAGGAGGATGAAGAAATCAAGGTAATTATACCACAGAAGGAATGGCGGTTTTTGGTCTGATCGTCCATGATATGTTAAGTTTGTGTGAATCTGCTTTTAGCTTTGTGTTAATTTCCCGAATTAGATGCGGGCAGATGATAGGATAATTAATATAGAAGGATTGATGCGGCTGAAGGAGGGTCTGCCGTGGCGAAAACGCATTGGCACGCCGTTGCCTCCATCGATGTGGGTTCAAATGCCTTGCGAATGTTGATCGCCCAATTGACTAAGCACGGAAAAATCGAAGTGTTGGAAGACCTCAGCCGACCGACGAATATCGGGCGGGATACATTCAGCCTGGGACGGTTGCAGGCGGAGACTATCGTCCAGGTAAACGAGGGTTTGGGCGGCTTTGCTAAGCTGATGAAGGAGTACCGGGTCAAAAAGTACCGGGCCGTCACCACCAGCGGTATCCGCGAGGCGCGCAACTGCGACCAGGTGCTGGAACTGGTCCGGTTGCGGACCGGTTTGGAAGTCGAAGTCATTAATAACGCGGAAGAACGTTTTCTTACTTACAAAGCGATCCGCGGTCATCTGCCTGACTACCTGCGAGTCAGGCAGGAAGGGGTCGTTATCGTCGACATCGGCTCCGGCGGCGTGGAAATATCGGTATACAAGCAGGGTCACCTCCAGTATTCCGAGTACATCAAAGTCGGTTCCCTGCGGCTCAGCGAGCTGCTTTCCGATTTGGAGCGGACCACACCTGAATTCCCGTCGATTATGGAAGAGTATATCGAAAGCAAGACTTATCTGCTGGAGCCGCGCCTGCGCGAAACCGGCATCAGTAATTTCATCGGCCTCGGCGGCGAAATAAAAACGCTGCACTTCCTGTGTGAAGAGATCACGGGGCAGAACGAAGGCAAATTCATCAGCCGGAAAACCTTCGACGATCTGGTCGGCAGCATTCGCCGGCTGACCAAGGAACAGCTGGCCGACCGGTACAACCTCGTACCGGAGCGGGCGGCTATACTGTTGCCGTCTGCCATCATTTTTAACCGTTTCCTGCTGATGACGGAGGCCGCCGGAATTCATACCCCGATGGTTTCCCTGCGGCACGGCCTGATCGAGGATATGGTGGACAATCTCTTCAATACTCAGAGAAAGCACGATTTCCTCCTGGATATTGTCAGTGCCGCCAGGTATATCGGGAAACGGTACGGTTATGACGCGGAACACGCCGCGCAGGTGGAGAAACTGGCGGTGGCCGTCTTTGACCAGACCCGCCGCCTGCACAAAATGGGCAGCCGGGAACGATTTTACCTGCAGATCGCAGCGATTCTGCACGATATCGGCAAATTTGTCAATCTCAATCAGCACCATGTCCACTCCTCCCATCTGATTCGTTCCCTTGACATCATGGGTTTCTCCAGTCGGGAGCTGAACATCATCGCCGTCACGGCTCTCTATCACAGTGAGGAAATGCCGGAGGCGCCGCCGGACGGCTTCAATGAAATGAGCAAGCGGGACCGGTTGACGGTGAGCAAGCTGGCGGCGATGCTCATGCTGGCAGACGCCCTCGACATCTCCCACAAGCAGAAAATTCAAGCGCTGGATATCGGTCCGGAAGGCAAGCAATTGCTGTTTCGGGTCAGTGCCATCGACGATATCGCGCTGGAGGAATGGACCTTCAACGCGAAAAGCTCATTTTTTGCCGAGATGCTGGGAATAAAACCGATCCTGAAGCGAAAGGGTGGTTAAGATGGGAGAGGAGCAGAGCGGGCCGTCCGCCTATATCAACCGTGAACTGAGCTGGCTGGAGTTCAATGCCCGGGTGCTGGAGGAAGCCCAGGATAATCGGCTGCCCTTGGCCGAACGGCTGAAGTTCATCGGTATCTTCAGTTCCAATCTGGATGAGTTCTTTATGGTCCGGGTGGCATCTCTGACCGACCAAATCCAGGCCGGGTTCACCGCTCCGGATGCGGCCGGCCTGACCCCGGCTGAACAATTGAGTAAAATTAGTGCCCGGGTCCATCACCTGACCAAGAAGCAGTACAGCTGCTTTAACCGGTCGATAATCCCCGGCCTGAAACACGAAAATATCCAGTTCCTCAAGAGCAGCGAATTGGATGCCGACCAGCAGGAATTTGTGGAAAAGCTGTATTGGAAGAGTATCTATCCGGTCTTGACTCCGCTGGCGATTGACACGAGCCGGTCGTTTCCCTTGGTATTGAACCGGAGCCTCAATATCGCCGTCCGTTTAGCGGCGACAGCGGGCGGTCCGTCTTTTTTGGCCACCGTGCAGGTGCCGGCCGTGCTTGGCCGGCTCGTCGAGTTGCCCGCGCCGGACGGGCAGCGGCGGCATATCCTGCTGGAGGAAATAATCAAGCAGTATATCGACACCCTGTTCAAAGGCTGCCGGGTCCTCGCTATCGGCTGCTACCGCATTACCCGCAACGCCGACCTCGGTTTCGACGAGGAGGAGGCCGAGGATCTGCTCAAGACGATTGAACGTAATCTGAAGAAAAGAAAATGGGGGGCTCCCGTCCGGCTGGAAGTTGAGGCCGGTATGCCGGAGGAGGTCCGGACGATTCTGCTGGCAGCTTTGGAGGTAGCGCCTGACAATGTTTATGAGGTGAACGGTCCGCTGGACCTGACGGTGCTGCTGAAGTTCGCGGGGCTGCCGGAAATGGCCGAATACAGCTATCCGCCGGTCCGGCCGGACGTACCGCCGCAGTTCGGCCAGACCGAGAGCATTTTTCAGCTGATTGCCGAACGGGACATCCTGCTGCACCACCCGTACGAATCGTTTGAACCGGTCATCGATTTCATCACGCAGGCGGCGAATGACCCGGCCGTCCTGGCCATCAAACAGACACTGTACCGGGTCAGCGGCAACTCGCCGATCCTGACCGCGCTTGCCCAAGCCGCCGAGAACGGCAAGCAGGTCACGGTTCTCGTGGAATTGAAAGCCAGGTTTGACGAAGAAAACAACATCCAGTGGGCCCGGCGACTGGAACAGGCCGGCTGCCACGTCATTTACGGGTATCTGGACTTGAAGACCCACTGTAAAGCGGTTTTAGTCGTCCGCCGGGAAGACAGCGGTATCAAAAGATACCTGCACCTGGGGACCGGCAACTACAACGACGTCACGGCCCGCGTTTACACCGACTTCAGCCTGCTGACGGCAAATACGTATCTGGCTTCCGATATTTCCGCCCTGTTCAACATGCTCACCGGTTATTCGCAGTTGAACCTGCTGTATAAAATTGATGTCGCGCCGCAGACCCTGCGCAGCCGGTTTCTCAAGCTGATCGATGACGAGGCGAAGCTGGCGCCGAACGGCGGCGGACGGATTATCGCCAAGATGAACTCGCTGGTCGACGGCGAAATCATCGATGCCTTGTATGCCGCCTCCCGGGCCGGGGTTGAGATCGATTTGATTGTCCGCGGCATCTGCTGTCTGCGGCCCGGCGTTCCCGGCCAAAGCGAGCGGATCCGGGTGCGCAGCATAATCGGAAGGTTCCTTGAGCACAGCCGGATTTTTTACTTCGGGCACGGCGGAGAAGGCCGTTACTATTTGTCCAGCGCGGACTGGATGCCGCGGAATCTCGACCGCCGGGTGGAACTGCTCTTTCCGGTGGAGGATGGCGGCTTGCGCGGCCGGCTGGCCGACATTTTGGCGGCGTATCTGCGTGATACCGAGAAGGCGCGAATTCTGCACAGCAACGGATTGTACGGCCGCGTCGACCGCCGGGGGAAAGAACAGTTCGGGGCCCAAGAGTATTTTCTCCGGCCGGCTTCTTCTTAGGCCGGCCGGATGTTGCCTGAGGAAGCCGGCGGAGCGGTCAAACCCGCTCAGTTCGGACTTCCGGTCGCAATTCGGCTGTTAACCTTAAATTCATCGAAGGTTAACGGCCGCTTAACAAACCGGGCGGAAGCAAGTGATAAACTTGTAAAGGGATGGACAATTCTCCAAATCTAGGTACAGGAGGGTTTAAGCAATGGCGGCAAGAAAAACGGTTACGGCGTTACTGCTGGCTCTGGTGTTGGTGTTCGGGTCACTGACAGGTTTACAGGCGGCGACCAGTATCGAGATTTATGTGGACGGAAGTAAAGTGGTGTCCGACGTGGCCCCGGTTATCGAGAACGGAACAACTCTGGTTCCGTTGCGGATCATCTCCGAGAATTTTGGCGCCAGGGTGAACTGGAACGATGCGACGAGCGCGGTCACGGTGAATTCCGCGGCCAATGATGTCAAGCTGGTTGTCGGTTCGAAATCGGCCACCGTCAACGGTGCGAATCAAACCCTGAGTATCGCTGCGAAGCTCATCAACGGCAGAACCTTTGTTCCCCTGCGATTTGTCGGCGAGAGTCTCGGTGCCAACGTCGATTACGACGCCAAGACCAACCGGGTTAACATTAAATATTTCAGCGATATGGCCGGGACCATCACTATCGGTGGTTCGACCACTATCCAGCCGGTCGCGGAAGCGGTTGCCGGAATCCTGAAGGGGATGAACAGCGGCCTTTCGGTCACCGTCGTCGGCGGCGGCTCGGGCAACGGCGTTAAAGGGGCGGCTTCCGGCGAATTTAATATCGGTAACGCTTCCCGTGATGTCAAAGATTCGGAAATGGCCACCTATCCGGACCTGATTTCTCACAAAATCGGCAGCGACGCGATTGCCGTCGTCGTAAACCCGGCCAACCCGGTCAAGGCGCTGACCAGACAGCAGGTCTTTGATATCTTTACCGGTAAGATCGTAAACTGGAATGAAGTTGGCGGTAACAATGCCCCGATTTTCGTCCAGACCCGCGAAGCCGGCTCCGGTACGCTCGACGGCTTCAACGAAAAAGCTATCCATGCCATTGATGCGAACGGCGCGATTGTCGCTTCGGCGATTGCCCATACCTCCAACGGTCTGGTCAAGGAAGCGGTGGCGAACGGTGCGAACACTATCGGTTTCATCTCACTGGCGTATGTGGACAGCAGTGTGAAGGCCGTCAGCATTGACAGTATTCCGGCGACGGTTGAAAAAGCCCAGTCCGGTGAGTACGCATATGTACGGCCGCTGAATGTGCTGACCAAAGGGCGCCCCAATCTCCTCGCGGCTAAATTCATCGATTTCTACACCACGCCCAAAGGCATCGAGGCGATGGAAGAAGAAGGTTACCTGCCGCTGCAGTAGATTCTGTCAGGTTATAACTAGTGCCATGCCGCCACGGTTCATTTAACTGATGCGCCGTGGCGGCATGCGCTTAAGAGGTGGGGCAAATGGATACTGTTAAGAGCGTGGCGGCGGAACAAGGCCTTTCCCGTAGCCGGGCGAGTAAGCGAAGCCCAATCTGGCCGAAGCGAGATATATTTTGGGAACGATTAATTCTTTCCCTGACTGTCCTGAGTGCTGCCCTGATCATCTTGATTTTTGTTTTTATCTTGCAGGAGGCCTGGCCGGTCATCCGGGCTAATGGGTTAAGCCTGGTTACCACAACCGGCTTTGACAAACAAGTCTACAATGCTTACTATGCCCCGGCGAATGCGCCGGTATGGAATTTCGGCCTCCTGAGTCTGATTGCCGGAACGGCCGCCACGACGTGCGGGGCGCTGCTGGTGGCGGTACCGGCCGGAGTGGGAACAGCGATTATCATCTCGGAAATCGCCCGGGGTTCGCTGAAACGGTTTTTGCTGTCAATCATCCGGCTCCTGGCCGCGATTCCGTCGGTCATTTACGGGCTGGTCGGGCTGATGGTGGTCGTTCCGTTCATCCGGGACAATCTGCTGACGGTGGATATCCAAATCAAATACCTGCAGTATTTTCAATTGTCCGGTAACAGTATGCTGGCGGGGATCCTGGTTTTGAGCTTTATGATTTTGCCGATCATCACCGCTTTGTCTGCGGATGCGATTCGGGCGGTGCCGCTGGAATACCGCGAAGCGTCTCTGGCTCTGGGGGTCAGCAAATGGCGGACGATTACCAGGGTTGTCGTGCCGGCCGCCAAGTCCGGTATTCTGGCCGGGACTGTCCTCGGCACCGGCCGGGCGATCGGCGAAGCGATCGCTCTTTCCATGGTCTGCGGCGGGAATGCCGTCCTGCCGAGCCTGACCCACGGCTTCGTCTTTTTCCTGACCCCGGTCCTGCCGCTCGCCTCCGCCATCGTGAACAAATCGGAAGCGATATCCGTGCCGAGTATTGAGGCGGCCTTATTTGCCTGTGGGGTGGTCTTGCTCATCATGTCTTCATTCCTCAGCGTCGCTACCAAAGCGGTCGAAAGCGCAGTTCGAAGGAGGCAGGGCCTTGATTAGGAAAAAGTATCTCGGCGATTCTCTCCAGCAAATTCTGGCCTGGCTTGCCGTGGCCGTGACCGTTACCGTCTGCTGCGGGATTATCGGGTTTCTGTTCGTCAGGGGTTACAAGGAGGTCAGTCTGGATTTTATCACCAACGATACGCTTCCGGCGAGCGGGATGGCCCCCGGGATTCTGTCGCCTTTGATCGGTACCTTCCTGGTAACGCTGCTGGGGATAAGCATTGCTTTGCCCTGGGCGCTGGCGGTCGCCATTTTCTTATCCGAATACGCCGGCCGCAACCGGGCGGCCTATTATTTCCGGGTGGCAATCGACGTGCTGGCCGGGGTTCCGACGATTGTCATCGCGATTTTCGGTCTGGCTATGTTCAGCCGGCCAAGCTTCGGCTTCATGAGTTCGATGGTCCAGGGGGTGGAAGGCGTCCACAAAGCCTTTGGCCGCTCGTTTTTGGTCTGCGGGGTTGGGATGGCCATCATGATTCTGCCGTTCGTGATTAAAACCTGCGAAGAAGCGATTAAGGCCGTCCCGAGCGCTTACCGGGAAGCCTCCCTCGCATTGGGGGCGACAAAATGGCATACGACGGCAAGAGTGGTTCTTCTGTCGGCCAGAAAGGGAATCGCCACGTCGGTAATTCTGGGAATGGGACGCATCATCGGCGATACGGCCATCGTCTGGCTTTTGCTCGGCGGCAGCATGAAGATGACCGGGCGGCAGCCGTGGTGGCAGATCGGAAACTGGCTGAACACTCTGAAAAACACCGGGGCGACCCTGACAACTTACATCTATTTCAATTCGCCGGCCGGGGAGGGCAATAAGGCCGGACTGGCGTTCGGCGCCTCGTTGGTTCTGATTGCGGTTATTCTCCTCCTGAATGCGGTGGTAGATGTAATCAGTGCCCAAAATACCAGTATAAAAGAGTAGCTGCCGGCAGTGGCAGGGACGCACAAGTATGGTAACTGGAAAATCAGCATAAGCGGCAGCACCGGCCCATATAATGATAAGGACCAAGGGGCCGGAAGACCACCCCTTCATTTCAGGTGCGGGCGGTGGCGATGTGGGGAAACGGGTCTTATGCTTTTTCCTGATCATTTTCAATCTGTCAGTTCTCGGATTGCCGGCCGCCGCCGTTCCGGTGGAATGGGAAATCAAAGTGAATATCCCGGCTTACCGGCTGACGGTTTATCAGAACGGCGAAGTGTACGGAAGCTATCCGATCGCCGTAGGCAAACCGGGAAACGAGACACCTGTCGGGGAATTCGCGATTGTCCGGAAGGTGAAGAATCCGGTCTGGTACCCGCCCCGGGGCGGCGCGCCGGTGCCGTCCGGTCCCGCCAACCCGCTCGGGTACCGCTGGCTCGAGTACCGGACGCCGGGGTACGGCATCCACGGCACGAGCAATCCGGCCTCGATCGGCCACGCCGTTTCGCTCGGCTGCATCCGGATGAACAACCGCGATGTCGAAGCGTTGTACGAAGTGCTGCCGGTCGGCACGCCGGTGCGCATCGTTTATGAGACCGTCACGGTGGAAACCGACGGTACTACCGGGGAAATCCGGGTACGGGCTTACTCGGATATCTACGGGAAAGGGACGACAACCGCCGCCGTCCTGCAAGAAAAGCTAGCGGCCGCGGGCTATACGGCGATGCCGTCCGAAGCGGAGCTCCTGGCTATCCTGGCGCAGGCGACGGCAGCGCCGGTTTATCTTGCCGGCAGTATCGCCGTCGAACTGAACGACCGGGTGCTCGCCGCCGACGCCTTCGTGGCGGGCGGTCTGCTGTTGGTGCCGTTGAAAGCCCTGGGGGAAGCTCTGAATGTACCTTTCACCTGGGACGGGGGACAAAACAAATTGATGGTCGGCGGCCGGGAGGTGGCGGCATGCTACCGGAACGGCCGGGCGTATCTCACACTGGAGCAAGCGGAAATGCTGTTCGATGTGCGCGGGGAGTGGCGCACCGGTGAAAGCGCGGTTGTTTTTCGGCTGGCCGGGTAAGGCCGCGAAGCGATTGATGCAATTGATGGCCGGGGAATGTCCCCGGCTGTTTTATTGCGGGCCGGTGACCGCAACAGTGCGGCCGGGCGACGGGAAGAAATGGCGGACCCGGCCGCCGCGCTGCCGTTGTTACGGATATTTAACAAACAACTAAAGGAACTGGCGCGTCCGAAAGCGAATTTTATCAGGTAAATTATTTTTCACAGCAGGATTTCCCGGCCGTGCGGGAGGTGGAATGCGCCGTGGCTGCAAGCGAAGAAGGTCTGGTCGGTCGTCTCAAAGCGGGCAGCTTTGAGGCTTATGAAGAAGTCGTCGGTTTATATGAAAAGAAAATATTCAATCTTGCCTACCGGATGGTCGGCAATTATGAGGATGCCAATGATCTGACGCAGGAAGTGTTCGTCCGTCTGTATCATTCCATCCAGTCGTTCCGGGGCGACGCCCGGTTTTCCACCTGGCTGTACCGAATTGCCAACAATGTGTGCGTGGATGAACTGCGGCGCCGGTACCGGCGGAAAGTCGAGTATCTGGACGAACCGATCGGCACGAAAGACGGTTCGGTCCGCCGGGAGATTGCCGACTGGGCCGGCAATCCGGAAAACGTGCTGGAAACGCACGAACTCCAGGCGTGCGTCCAGGCCGGGATCAACAGCCTGCCGGAAGAGCAGCGAACGGCGGTAATCCTCCGTGACATTCAGGGCTTCTCATACGAAGAGATCGCTAAAATCCTGAATTGTTCGCTCGGAACGGTCAAATCCCGGATTAACCGGGGACGCCAATCCCTCAAAGAGCGATTGGCGGGCCAGCGGGAACTTTTCGACACTGATGAGCGACAGTAAGGTTAAAGGAGGTGAGAATGATGGAATGCAAGGTTGCGCAGGAGTTGCTGAACGCTTATATCGACGGTGAACTGGCTGAAGCCGAGCGCGACCAACTGGATGACCACCTGCGCTCCTGTCCGCAATGCGCGGACGAGTTGGCCGAGCTGCAGGCAGTTATCGCTCTGTGCCGCAACCTGCCGGAAGTGGAACCGCCGGCCTTTTTCCGGGAGCAGTTGTACCGGCGATTGACCACCGAGCTCGAACAGGAAAGGAAGAGTCTCTGGCAGAGCGTTTTGACTTGGGCCCGCCGGAGGACTTACCGCAGTGTGACGGCCGCTTTGGCTTCCGTACTCATTCTCATTTTTTCCGTTAACGGTATCGTCGCCCTGCAGTATAACAATCCTCTGTTCAGCCTGGCCGGACGCGGCCAGCCGGAGAGCGAGGCCGACGAGGTCGGCGGCGGTGCCCCGGCCGATGCCGCCAAGTCGGGCGTGCTGACATTCAGCGGCGAGAAGACGCCGAATGACGCCGCGGCGCTGACAGCGGACCAAATCGAAACAGATCAGACAAGCAATGCCGATGTCGACGGCGGCGCCGGCGATATGTCGATAACCGAGTTCAATCGGGCGCCGGCGGTCCAGCCCGAAGATGCGGCGACGGCGCAGTCTGATAACTTGCCGGTCACCGAGGTTCCGCCGGAGGGAAGGAGCAGCCTGGGGATGCTGAAGGCGGCCGCGCCTACCGTGACGCGCGGGACGCGGATGGCGCACCAGGTCAGGCTGGTGCTCGCGGTGGACGACCTGGAAGCGAGTCACAACCGGGTCAGGGAAATAACCGAAGCGAATACCGGTACCGTGGCGAACATCACTTACCGGTACGGGGAAGGGCATCAGGAAGAGGGTCGCCAGATCTCCCTGCAGGTTCCGGAGACTTTGTTCGCTCCGGTGCTCATGGAACTGGAAGGACTCGGCCTGGTTACGAGCAAGGAAATGTCGGAAGTGAACGTCACCGTCCAGGCGATGGCGGTCGAAAACCGGCTCAGCAATATCAACCGGCAGGCGGAAACGCTGACCGATCTGCGCAATAACTCCCAGGACGAACTGCGCGTCGTCCAGATCGACAACGAACTGAACTTTATCGAGAACGAAGTGAGCATCCTGCAGATAACCGCGGACAGCTTGAGCAACGCGCAAATCGAGCTGGTGCTCGTGCTGAATACCGAATAACGATTGGCAGCGGAACAGGTGGCAACCCCACCTGTTTTTCTTTTTGTCCGACAGGTATTCGGCCGGAAGGCGAGGAATAATACGGCATAACGGAAACAGGGGTGAAAAAGATGGATGCTGGCAAACTGCTGCTGCTGGACGGCAACAGCCTGCTGTACCGGGCGTTTTTCGCCCTGCCGCCGATGTCGGCGCCGGACGGCCGCCCGACCAATGCGGTATACGGATTTATGAATATGTTGCTGCGCCTGGTCGCGGACGAACCGCCGGATTATATTGCCGTGGCGTTTGACAAGAGCCGGGTGACGTTCCGGAACGCGGAATTCACGGAGTACAAGGCGACGCGGGCCGCCACTCCGGACGACCTGCGCCCGCAGTTTCCCATTCTGCGGGAGGTGCTGGCTGCCCTCGGCATTGCCGCGTGCGAACTCGACGGGTTCGAGGCGGACGACGTCATCGGAACCCTGAGCCGGCTCGGCAGCCAAAGCGGCCTGGACGTCCTCATCGTGACCGGTGACCGCGACGCCCTGCAGTTAATCAACCCACAGACTCATGTTCTGCTTACCCGCCGGGGCATCACCGAGACGGAACGCTACGACCCGAACGCTCTGCACGAGAAATACGGTCTGAGTCCGGACCAGATGATCGAGTTGAAAGGTCTGATGGGCGATCAGTCCGACAACATACCGGGCGTTCCGGGCGTGGGAGAGAAAACGGCGCTCAAATTGCTGCACGAATACGGTACGATCGACGAATTGCTCGCCCGCCTCGGCGAAATGAAAGGCGGTAAGCTCGCCGAGAAGCTGGCCGCCTACGCGCCGCAGGCGATCCTGAGCCGGCGCCTGGCCACGATTGTCCGGGACGCGCCGCTGTCCCTTGATTTGGCAGAGCTGCGCTGCCGGGAGCCGGATTATCCGGCGCTCCGGGAATTGTTCGCCGGCCTCGGCTTCCGGAGCCTGCTGCAGCGCATCTGCGGCGACAAGGCGGCGCCTGCTGCCCCGGCGGCAACCGAGCCGGGGGTCGCCCCGTACCGCGTAGTGGAGATCACCGGGGCGGCGGAACTCGCCCAATTGGCGGCCGCGGCTGCCCGGGCCGGAGAATTTGTTTTTCAGTCGGTTACCAACGGCAGCGGCCACCTGGACAGCGGTCTGCAAGGGGTGCTGCTCGCCTGGGATCCGGCCGAAATTCACTATATCCCGGTGCGGGACGAGGCGAACAAGGACCGCCCGGATGCGGCCGCGGTCCTGGCAGCGCTGCGCGGCGTCCTGGAAGACGCCGGTGTCGCCAAAGCTTGCAGCGACGGGAAGCGGGAAATCATTGTCCTGCGCCAAAACGGCATCGACCTGCGCGGTCTCGCTTTCGATCCGCAGATCGCCGCCTATCTCCTGAATCCTTCCCGCACCAATTATCGCCTGGAAGATCTGGCCAGAGAATATCTCGGGACGGACTGCCTGGCTGCGGATGCCTCTCCGGCCGGCCGCGTCTGGGCGACGGCCCGCTTGCGCCCGGTCTTGACCGCGGCGCTGCAGGAGAAGGATCAGTTGGATCTGTTCACCCGCATCGAGCTGCCGCTCACCGCGGTACTGGCCGGGATGGAAATCGCCGGCGTCAAAGTCGACGCTGCCCAGCTCGCGGTAATGGCGGAAGACCTGGCCGGCAAGATCGCGGCCGTCACGCAGGAGGTCTACGCTCTGGCCGGAACCGAATTCAATATCAACTCGCCCAAGCAGATGGGAGAGATTCTGTTCGGCAAGCTTGGCCTGCCGGTAATGAAACGGACGAAAACCGGTTATTCTACCGATGTGGAAGTATTGGAAAAGCTGGCGGTCCGGCACCCGATCGCCGACCGGATCCTGACTTTCCGGCATCTGGTCAAATTGAAAGGGACGTATGTGGACGGGCTGACGGCGCTGATAAATCCGGCCACGGGCCGGGTACATACGACGTTCAACCAGACCGTGACGACCACCGGGCGCATCAGCAGCACGGAACCGAACCTGCAGAATATTCCCATCCGTACTGCGCTGGGGCGGGAAATCCGCAAAGCCTTTGTTCCCCGGAATAAGGACTGGCTGATTCTGGCTGCCGACTATTCGCAGATTGAGCTGCGCCTGCTCGCGCATATTTCCGGGGATGCGACGCTCCGCGCCTCCTTCATCAACGATGAGGACATCCACACCCGTACCGCCGCTGAAGTCTTCGGCGTGCCGCTCGGAGCGGTGACGGGAGAAATGCGCTCCCGGGCGAAAGCGGTCAATTTCGGGATTATTTACGGCATCAGCGACTACGGCCTCTCCCAGAATTTGCGGATCAGCCGCGAAATGGCAAAGGAGTACATCGACAGCTATTTTGCCCGCTATCCCCGGGTCAGGGAGTACATGGACGCGGTGATCGCCGCCGCCCGGGAAACCGGGTACGTGACGACGCTGCTCAATCGCCGCCGCTACCTTCCCGACCTGGACAACCGGAACCGGAACATCCGCGCGTTTGCCGAGCGGACGGCGATGAACACGCCGATTCAGGGGAGCGCCGCCGATATCATCAAGCTCGCGATGGTCAATATCGCGGCCCGGTTGCGCGAACGCGCGCTGCAGACGGTAATGGTGCTGCAGGTGCACGACGAACTTGTCTTCGAGGTGCCGCCGGCGGAACTCGCGGCGGTGCAGGAACTCGTCCGGCGGGAAATGGAGGGCGCTTATCAGATCTCTGTGCCCTTGAAGGTGGATATCGGGGTTGGGCCGAACTGGTACGATGTGAAATAGACGGGATTACGGCTATGCTTCGCCGGGTGGTTTTTTCTACAGCCTGGTCTTAACCGCTTATTTCTGTTAAATAGGCTATGGCATTGAATAATCTAGCTTCTACCATGAAAATAGAGTGGTCATTGCGAGGAGCCATATACGGCGACGCGGCAATCTCGGGTTCGTACCTCTACCCTGATAATAGATTTTCATCCTCAGATGGTGCTACTTTTGCGGCAGGGAGGTCTTATGAAGCGGGCAACTGCCGCTGGTTTCATTGTAAATAGGTTACTGCCAGGAGAAGGCTTGTTTTAGTAATGCCCCTGCCATCATTAGAAGTGTGTATTGCCGTAGGGAACGCATTGCATGCGTTCCGGCACCGAAGGTTTAGCCTGAACCGTACCTGTGCAGGAACGACGTCCTCGTTGTTCCGGACCGCAGTATCTGCAGGGACAAAGACCGGCGAAACGATGGGGGTACCGTTCCCTGCGTAATGCGAGACCGTGCCTGCCGGGGAACTGCTGCGGGCCAGCGTGGAACCCCGCCCCTGCCGGGGATACGGGGAACGAATTACCCGGGCGGAACGCATGCAATGCGTTCCCTACAAGGCGTTAAGCGTAATGTAGGGTCAGCCTGAACAGAGCGAAGGATCTTATCCTTACCGGCTTGGACCGGATTACTCCGCCTGCTGTATTGAAAGCACCGTGTCGGTCTTTTCGGTACCATAGTGCGTATACGCGTATGGATTGCAACTGCCGACTTCCAATTATTTTTCTTGCTTGCGTAGTTACGTTTGTGTCGTGCAGCCGCCGCCTTCCGACTACTTTCCTGACTGCATAGCAAGGCTTGTGTCATTGGTATGAAAGTAGCATTCTGGGTGCTCTTTCATGCTTAGGTGTGCCGCTCCGCGGCATGGGCATTGCGAGGAGCCGTTTACGGCGACGCGGCAATCTCGGGTTCTGCACCTTTACTCTGAAAGATGTCTGATGAAGCTGGTGGCACCCGAAGAACGTTTGTGCCGGGCCGTGTGCGGTAAATATAAGAAAACGAAAACTAAAGGTATTATTAGGTAATTACGTTTCAACCAATGGAGGCAGTCTGTTTGCTGGACCTCGATTCCATCCGAAATAAAGCGGCAGCCCTGCTGCCGGAAATGGTCGCCGTGCGGCGGGACCTGCATATGTATCCGGAACTTGGTTTTCAGGAACGGCGCACCGCCGCCGTCATCGCCGCAAAATTGCTTGCTCTCGGCCTGGAGGTGGAAACCGGCGTGGCCGGCACCGGGGTGATCGGACGGCTGTCCGGCCGCCGACCCGGCCGGACGGTCGCCCTGCGGGCGGACATGGACGCGCTGCCGCTCGCGGAAGCGAACGAACTGACCTACGCTTCCCGCCGGCCGGGCGTCATGCATGCCTGCGGGCACGACGGGCACGTTGCCATGCTCCTGGGGGCGGCGGCGCTGCTGGCCGAGGAGCGGGAGGAACTGGACGGGAACGTTGCATTCATCTTCCAGCCGGCGGAAGAAGGGACGGACGGCGGCGGGGCGAGACGACTCGTCGCGCTGGGCGTCCTCGCGCATCCGCCGGCTGACGCCGTTATCGGCCTGCACCTGTGGACGGGCCTGCCTGTCGGCACCCTGGCCGTCCGCAGCGGGCCGTGCATGGCCGCTTCCGATTCTTTCACCCTGGTCATCCGGGGTGTCGGCGGACACGGCGCCGCGCCGCAGGGGGCGATCGACCCGATCGTCGCGGGCGCCCATGTGGTGACCGCCCTGCAGACAATCGTCAGCCGGGAGATAAATCCGGCGGCCGCCGCCGTCATCACGGTCGGAACCTTTCACGCCGGCACGGCCAACAATATCATCGCGCCGACGGCGGAACTCCGGGGGACCGTGCGGTCTCTGGACGCGCAGTTGCGGCAGTTACTGCCGGAGCGCATCGAAGGCATCGTGCGGGGCATCACGCAGGCGCTGCGGGCGGAATACGAATTCGACTACACGTACGGTTACCCGGTCCTGAACAACGACCTCGACCTGACCGCCTGTCTGACCGGAATTGCCGCCTCTTTGCTCGGGCCGGAGCAGATTATCACTCTCCCGCAGCCGGTATTGGGCAGCGAGGATTTTGCTTACTACCTGGAAAAAGTGCCGGGCGTGTTCGCTTTTCTCGGGGCGGGCAACCCGGCCAAAGCGACGGGATTGCCGCACCAGCCGCGCTACAATTTTGACGAGGACGCGCTGCCGCTCGGTGCGGCGATTCTGGCCGGAACGGCGTGCGCCGTCCTCGCCGGCGCTGTCTGGGAATTAATGCCGGCGCCCGGCCGGCAGGAGTTGGTCGTTCCCTTCCCGAATCTTAAGCCGTATGCGCCGGTGTAGACACGATGCTTCCGGTCGGCCGGCAAGAAGGCGCGAGGTGGCGGAAATGCCAAAAGCCAGACTTTTTGCTTGTTTGTTGCTCGGATGCCTGCTGACGACAGCCGGCTGCCGGGCCGTACCGAGCGTTGCCGGGACGGACACCGTCCGGACGGGCGGCACGGTAGTCGTCGGCTTGCGGGAGGAGCCGGCGAATCTCAATCCGCTGCTCTGGCGGGCCCGGGGGGACATCGATGTCGGCAGCCTGATTTTCAGCGGCCTGTTCCACCATGATGCGGCGGGGGAAGCCGTCCCCGACCTGGCGGCAGAAATCCCGACCGCCGCGAACGGCGGGATAACGCCGGACGGCGCCGGGATGACGGTCACCTATCACCTGCGGGCCGATGTCCTGTGGCACGACGGGCAGCCGTTCACGGCGGACGATGTCGTCTTTACCTACGAAGCGATCCGCAGCCGCGGAGCGGAGGCTCCGCAGTCTGCGGCTTACGCCGCCGTCACCGCCGTTCAGGCCGTCAATCCGCAGACGGTAACGGTGCGCCTCAGCCGGCAGGATGTCGATGTGACGGTGCTGTTCGACCGGATCATCCCGGCGGCTCAACTGCGGGACAGTGAAGACCTGAGCCGGGAGCCGTTCAATCGCCGCCCGGTGGGAACCGGGCCGTTCAGTCTGGCGGAATGGATTCCGGGCGACCGCATCATTCTGCAGGCCAACCCCGCTTATTACGGGGAAGGCCCTTATCTGGACGCTATCATTTTTAAACTCATACCCGATGCGGCGACGCTGCTGAACACCCTGAAAACAGGACAGATCGATTTATTCCCGCGGATCGAGCCGGGGCAGATGGCGGGCCTCGCCGAAACCTACGGAATTGCTTTTCAGCCGCTGCCTTCCCGGCAATTGGACGCGCTCGTCTTCCGGGCCGGCGTGGTGTCGGATCTCCGGGTCCGGCAGGCGATCCTCGCGGCCGTCGACCGGGCGGCCCTGGTGGAGTCGGTTTACGGCGGATACGGCCGGGTGGCGGACGACTTCCGGGCGGAGCTTCGCCGGCCGGCGACGGAACCGGACCGGCCGGTCCGGGATCTCGGGCGGGCCGGGCAATTGCTGACCGAGGCCGGCTGGCTGCCCGGGGAAGACGGCATCCGGACGCGGTACGGCGTAAAATTGCGGATTACCTGCACGCTGGCGGCCGGCGATTCGGTGCAGGAACAGGCCGTGGCGCAGTTGCAGGCGCAACTGCGGGAAGCCGGCATCGATTTCGTGCCGGTGGCGGCGGCCGATTACCCGGCGATCATTAATAGCGGCGCGTTCGAGACGGCGCTCGTCCGGTACACGCTGCCGGCCGAATTCGACCCGTACTCGCTCTGGCACTCCTCCCGGCTGCCGCCGGCCGGACAGAATTACGGCCGCTTCCAAAACTACCAGACCGACCAGTTGCTCGAACAGGCGCGGGCCCTGCCGGACCCGGCGGCCCGGAGGCAGGCTTATGCCGCCGCCCAGGCGGCGGTGGACGCGCTGCTCCCGGCGCTTCCCCTCGTGTTTCCCGCCGATATCGACGCGGCGGCCGGGCGCTTGCAGAATTACCGTCCGGCTTACGGCGACCGCCTGTGGAATGCGGCGGAGTGGTGGGTCCGGATTGATTAAGGAGAGCGGGGCGGGTGAGAGAATGTGCATTGTCGGCTTGACCGGTGGCATCGCCACCGGCAAAAGCACGGTGGCGGCGGTCCTGCGGGAGCTCGGGGTCACGGTGATCGACGCCGATGTCGTGGCGCGGGAAGTCGTCGAACCGGACCGGCCGGCCTGGCAGGACATCGTCGCTTATTTCGGTCCGGCGATTCTGCGGCCGGACCGGACGATCGACCGGCGGCAGCTCGGCCGGCTCATCTTCGACGACCCGGAAAAAAGGGCGGCGCTGAACCGGATCACCCACCCCCGGGTCATCGAGCGGATGCGGGAGCTGCAGGCGGACGCCGTCCGGCAGCAGGGGGCGACCGGGCTGGTCGTCCTCGATGTGCCGCTGCTGTTCGAAGCCGGGATGACCGGGATGGTCGACGAGGTCTGGGTCGTGACGGCGCGGCCGGAAACGCAACTGCAACGCCTGATGGAGCGGGACGGGCTCAGCGTGGCGGAAGCCCGGCAGCGAATTGCGGCGCAAATGCCGCTCGCGCAGAAGGCGGCGCAGGCCGACCGGGTCATTGAAAACGACGGGCCGGTCGAGGCGACGCGCGCGGCGGTCGGGCGGCTGGTGGCGGAAACGCTAGAATTAGTCAAAAGTCAAAAGTCAAAAGTCAAAAGTTGAAGGGCGAAAGACAATCCGGACTTTGAACTTTCAACTCGCTTGATCTGGAGTGAACAGATTGACATACAAGCGACGAATTTATCGATGGTTTCTCCGGCTGCTGGCGGCGGCCGTGCTTTTGCTTCTGCTCCTGCAGAGCAATTTTGTCCTGCGCCGGATTTTTCCCATCGCCTACCGCGACCTGATTACGCAGTATGCGGCCGAGTACGGGCTCGACCCGCTGCTCGTGGCTGCCGTCGTCCAGGTCGAGAGCAAGTACCGGCCGGACGCCGTATCGGCCAAAGGCGCAATCGGCCTGATGCAGATCATGCCGGAGACGGGGGAATGGATCGCCGGCCAGCTGAAGCTGGACGGGTTTACGCCGTCCGATTTGTCCGACCCGGCAACGAATATCCGCCTCGGGACATGGTATCTGGCCGATCTGAACCGCGAATTCGACGGCGACCCGGCGGTCGTCCTGGCCGCTTACAACGGCGGTCGCGGCAGGGTCCGGGAATGGCTCGCGAGCGAGCAGTGGGGCGGCGGCTACCACGAGATCGACAATATTCCCTTCGCCGAGACCCGGGAGTTCGTGCGGCGGGTCTACCGGATGTACGGCATTTACGGACGGCTGTACGGCTGAGCCGGGCGATCCGGCAGGTATTTGGCGAACGGCGGCGAATAATTGTACAAATTCCCGGCTTGCGCGCCGGGTGACCGGGAGGAATGGATAGCAGTGGAGATGGGGGAGAAAAAAGAGATAAGCACTTTGCAGGATGTAAATGATTTTACGACGGCGCCGGAACGGCGGCAGTATTCGGCGACCCACGCGGAAATCGCCGCCGGCCTGACGACCGACGTCTATTTTATCAAAGCGTACGACGTGCTGCGCAAGCTGCACAAAGAGGCGACCCCGGTGGTGGCGGAGATTTTTCCGCGCCGGTCCGGCATCGTCGCCGGGACGGAAGAAGCCCTGCACCTGCTGCGGGGCCGGCCGCTCAAGGTCTGGGCCCTCCCCGAAGGGGAAAGCTTCGGTCCCAAAGACGTCGTGATGCGCATCGAAGGCCCGTATAACGAGTTCGGCATCTTCGAGACGGCTCTCCTGGGCATCCTGGCGAGTTCCAGCGCCTGGGCGACAGCCGCCCGGGAGTGCAAGGAGGCGGCCGGCGGCAAAGGAATGCTCTCGTTCGGCGCCCGGCATGTCCACCCGGCGGTGGCGCCGGTGATGGAGCGGGCCGCGCTCGTCGGCGGCGCCGACGGGGCGAGCTGTATCCTGGCGGCCAAGCTGGCCGGGCAGGAACCGCTCGGGACCCTGCCGCACGCCGTCTTCCTGATTGCCGGGGACACGGCGGAAGCGGCCGCGGCTTATGACGCCATCCTGCCGCCCGCGGCGGCGCGCCTGATTCTCGTGGATACGTTCCATGATGAGGCGGAGGAGGCGCTGCGCGTCGCCGATGCTCTGAAGGGCAAGCTGTACGGCGTGCGGCTCGACACCCCGAGCGAGCGCGGCGGCGTCACGCCCGACCTCGTGCGCGAGGTGCGCTTCCGCCTCGACCTGGCCGGTTACCAAGAGGTCAAGATCTTCGTCTCCGGAGGACTGACCCCGGACCGCGTGCGTATCTTAAGCGAGGCCGGCGCGGATGCCTTCGGAGTCGGCAGTTATATTTCGGGAGCGGCGCCGATCGACATGACCATGGACCTGAAAGAGATCGACGGCAAGCCAGTCGCCAAGCGCGGCCGCCTGCCGGGCCGGACGGAGAATCCGAAACTGCGGCAGGTCATTTGAAACTAAGCGAGTGAGCGCAATTGGGCGACAACGCGACGCACGAAGATTCAAAAAAAGCGGAAAAGAAACCGATCGCCAAGCCGGAATTCGACTTTTCCGACATTGCGGCGTTTTCGATCGCGGCGTTTCAGCTCATTTTGCCGGCGGTGCTGATTTTCTTCGGACTTTTCTTTTTGCTGTATTTACTGCTGAATTACTGGGCGAAATAGCGCCGGCAGCGAGCTATTGTTTTCCTGCGGTGCGCATTTTTTGCAGTTGACACAAGCTGTCACAGAAGCTATAATAGTTATTGCATCATTAATGCGAGCGTGTCGGGATGGCGGAACTGGCAGACGCGTACGTTTGAGGGGCGTATGGGTAACCGTGCGGGTTCAAGTCCCGCTCCCGACACCATATTTTCAGCAATGATAAGGCTTCAGCGAATGTTAACATAAGTTAACAGGCTGGAGCCTTTTGCTTATGGCGTATGCAGCAAAATCATATGCGGTGCAGCGGTGCGTCGAAGAACTAATCATAAGCTTCAAAAATTTGTAATCATACCATATCATGTCATAATATGTAAAATTGTGCATAATTAAGAGGTTATAGAGATATTTTGGTGAATTTACTATAAACGGATGGTTAAGTCAATGTGGGCCGGAATGATTATTTGCTTTAGGTTCTCTATAACCATTGTGGAGGATAACTATAGTGACAGTCTTAAAAATGATTGCACATAGTAAAATGGCAATAGGAATTGCAATGAGATATGGTTGGTTGCCTGGGGCATGTTACAAGAACCAAAGAGATGTGAAAAACGCAGATCAAATAGGGTTTATAGATATAGACTGGAAGAACTATGACTTCAATAGGCATTTTGAAGCAGTTAAAAGGTTTAGACCATTAATGACTGTTGCCAAGGATATTGAGAATTTCGATGAATTGGACTTTATCTTGGGGCAAGCAAGAGCAATGGCAGATTACTGTAAATATATTATTGTTGTACCTAAAGATGCGAGGTTAATTGGGAAGATGGACCTAATACCAAGGCAGTATATTCTAGGGTTTAGTGTTCCAACACGATACGGTGGAACAGAAATACCTACGCAAGAGTTCAATCGTCCTGTACACTTGCTCGGAGGAAGACCAGACGTCCAGAGGAGGTTAGCCGAATATATGCCTGTAGTAAGCATTGATTGTAACAGATTTACTTTAGATGCAAGGTACGGAGATTATTTTGATGGTGAGAGATTTCGGCCTCACCCAGTCGGGGGATATGAGAACTGCTTACGGGATTCAGTAATCAACATCAACAAGCTTTGGGAATCTTATCAGGCTAGATGGTAGGGGGGGAAGTTATGGAAAAGACGAGTGAAGATTACAGGAAAGAATTCCTTATGAAGATGTACGAACAGATGTGCAATGAGATAAACAGGCATATACTTACTGTGTGGCAATCAGTGAGCGCATTGCTTGGCGCAGTTGCGATTGTAGCTTTGACAGGAAAGGAATTAATTACTCTAGATATGGCAGCTGCTCTACTCATACTGAATTCTATATGGCTGCTTTATCATGTACTTGACGCTAATTATTGGTACAATCGTAACCTTGCGATAGTTTCCAACATCGAACGTCAGTTTTTGTCAAAAGAAGATTTAAAAAACATTCATTATTATTTTGGCAGACACAGAGAAAGCAATAGTATACTGACAAATTTACGTATTCAACTTTGGCTTGGTTTTATGATTGCGGCATTGGCCTTAGCTTATCATCTGTTTGTGAGGATTTTGCCGAATATTGTTATTAAGATTACTGGGTTTGAGGTTACATCCATACTTCCCTATTTACTTGCAGGTTATGGCATATTCAAATTGTGGACATTTAGAGACAAGAGGAATCGTGACTATAAGGAGTTTATTGTTAATTCACCGGGTATTCAAGTAGACGATAGTGGCATTAGCTATGGTGGGGGGCATCCAGTAGATAATGGGACAAAAAAGTAAGCATGGACATAGGATTTAAGATATGAATGAGGTTAGGGCGGGTGATTTTGTGCCTGATGATATTTTGTCTTTTTATAAAACTAAGCTATCATTGTACAAGCTCTTACCCCCAGCGGTTAAAGTATATCTAGTTTTGTTTGTCTTCGCGGGTATTACTATGATAGGCGTAGGTACTTACTTATTGGTAATGAAGGATTCCGTGCTTTATGTTCTACCTGTTCTCTTCTTTATGGTAGTAATGCGTTTTGTACTTGAGTTTCAGATAAAGAATTTACTTAAGAGTTGGGGAGTACCATCTCTCGTTGATAAGAGGAGTGAACTTCTTAAGATTTATTTAATGCAGAAAGACTTATTCACAGCTGGAAAGGTAAAATTTTTATTGGACATCACTAATAAGAGAGCGGAAAGTAAAAAGTTCTCTGGGATTGTGGGGTCAGGTTTATTAATAGCGTTCATATTGCCCGTTTGGACAAGCTATGTGAACTGGTTCTTTCAGGTGGTCGATGCAACAAAAGCCTTGGTCAACCTTATTGCAGCAGTAGCTATCCTATATTTAGTTGCTTTACCTTACTACATGATTATTAAGGATATCTTAAATGCTGAAAGCTTAATGCTTAATAATGTTGTTGCTGTTCTAGAGAAAATCTATGTTGAATTATGCTAGCAATGCTTCATAATAGACGAATACCATGCCGAAGGAGGCTGTGTTATGATAGACCCTATACTATCATTGGCAATTTCGATGCACTCGTGCAAAGGGGTTTACGCATTGCTGCTAGGATCAGGAGTCTCGCGGTCGGCAGGAATACCTACTGGCTGGGAGGTGACTCAAGACCTAATAAAGAAACTTGCCAACGTAAGTGGTGAGGATTGTGGCCCGAGTCCTGATGAGTGGTATAGAGAAAAGTATGGTGAGGAGTCGGAATATAGCAGGCTCATCCAGGGGATTGCGAGGACGCCATCTGAACGGAGCCAGCTGTTAAAGGAATACTTTGAGCCTACGCCGGATGAAAGGGAGAAGAACCTTAAAGCGCCAACAGCAGCGCATAAAGCAATAGCGAAATTGGTAGCAGAAGGGTATATCAGGGTGATTATTACGACCAATTTCGATAGATTGCTTGAGAATGCACTCGAAGAAGAGGGTGTTAGAGCAACAGTACTGTTTATCCCTGAGGCGATTGATGGGGCGATGCCTTTAACCCATACAACCTGTACGATTCTGAAGATAAACGGGGATTACTTAGACACTCGAATAAGGAACTCTGTCCGTGAACTGAGTAGTTACGAAGATTGCCAAAACAAATTGCTGGATAGAATCTTCGATGAATTTGGTCTTATCGTCTGTGGGTGGTCTGCAGAATATGATATTGCTTTGCGAGATGCCATAATGCGGAGTCCCAATCGCAGATTTACAACGTTCTGGGCAGTTAAGGGGGGAGTAACAAGAGCCGCACGCGAGCTTATCGACTTCAGGCAGGCACAGGTTATCAGCGTAGAGAATGCTGACAGCTTCTTCAATGATATTGCTGAAAAAGTGAAGTCTCTCGATGCTATTCAGAGGGTACATCCCTATTCAGTGAAAACCGCCGTAGAGTCTTTGAAAAGGTATCTTCCCGAAGAGAAATACCTTATTCCCGCACATGACCTTATGCGCAAAGCTACAGAGGATTTGTTAGGGAAGATAGCATATAAGAACTTCCCCGATATCAAAGAGGTAAAATCTGATGACATTGTGAAGCGGTTGAAGCAATACGAGGCAGTTGCTGAAGTCCTCATGAACCTAATAGCGACAGGCTGTTACTGGGGAGCCAATCACCATGTCCCGTTATGGGTAAAGTCAATCGAGAGGATAGCCAATTCACATCAAAGCGAGAGAAGGTATGTTGAATGGATAGATTTGGGTTATTATCCAGCCCTTCTCCTATTGTTTGCAGGCGGGATTGCTGCCATAGCCAATGAAAGATACGATACCTTCGGAGCTATCATGAACAGAGTCAAGGTAGAAAGAAGCGGCAGGGAAGTGTCTGCTGCTGTTGGGTTAACTACTCTAGAGATAGATTCTATCATACAGAGATTGCCAGCCTATGAAAGGCGCTTTACTCCAGCAAGCGAATATATTTCATCCGTGCTCCGAGAAATGTTTAGTGAGATACTACCAAGGGATACGGAGTACTATAAGTGTTTTGACCGGTTTGAGTATCTTTCTGCTCTCATTAATGCTGATTTGAGGGATAAGGCAGGAGGTGTTATTCGGCGGGCACCCGGCTCTTACTTGTGGAGAAATAGATTAGACTACCCAGAGAAGACGATTATGGTTGCTATAGAGCAAGAGTGCGAGATGTATGGAGCAGATATGCCTATCATCAGGGCCGGATTATTTGATGGATCTCTAGGACGTTTCAAGGATATTAAGAAGGCGGTCGATGCAGGCATTAGCCGGTTTCAAACCTATTAACAGTCTTTAGCTGGGATAAGGAGTTTTATGAATTTAATATGTGGATAGTGTGAAACACATTGTGTTTTTCAGATACCCGGGTGGCACAAAGCCGATTGCGAGTACACTCACAATCGGCTTTGCTGTATTTTCGCTTATACAATGCTGTCAACTCTGAAGCCGGCGCAGATAATCAGCCTATAGGACCCGCTTCTCGCTATGCTCACAAATTTATGCAATATTTATCTTCGACTCGGTATGAGTTTGCTTTTTTCAAATAAACAGCCACAAAGATCACAGCGGCAAGGGTATATAATACAGCTAATGAAGAAAGCAAATATACATCCTGACCCGTAAAAAATGTCAGTGTGAAGTTAAATAAAAAGTGCATCCAAAAGGCTAAAAGCAAGTTGTTACTTTCTTTCATGCATACGCCCATGACCATTGAGAATGAGGTTAAACCGATGATAAAAGCGAGAATGTATATGAGTAAGAAAAGTCCGCTGTAATTCGTGGAAACGAACCACAAAGGAAGATGCCAGAATGACCAAACCAGGCCTAAAATCAGATTGCCCCTGACAAATCCGTACCTGCTCTCCATTTCCGGCATCAGATATGCTCTCCAGCCGGATTCTTCGCCGCTTGCCCCCTGGATGGCGGTAAACAGGATATTGCTGAATAACGCGGCTGGTACAAAAGCAAGCTGGGTCGAGATAGCTTTGTTCTCAAATGCCGCCAAAATCCATGCGGACAGCAGAAATATACCCGTAATCAACAAGGTGGCGATTGCGAAGACCCTGAAGTTCAATTTTCCTTGGAACGCTTTTTGATAAAATTCCCCAAGGCTTGTGCCGGGTTTGAGCTTTTTCAGCATCAGCAAAAGCACGACCGTGGGCGACCAACTGCATAAAGTGGTAATCCAGCGCATTGAGGCATCCGACGCGTCCAGCACAAAAATCGCTAATCCGCCAATGCCTAAAACCATGAACCAGAACAGCAGATATGTGTAAATAACATATTTCCACATATTATCAAGCTTTTTCATTTTCTCTCCAACCTTTCTATATAGGTAGACTTCGCGTCCGCCGCAGGGGATAAAATTTGTCACGCGAAGACATTTTATCACGAAGCTGCAGCGCAATAAAGAAAAATATCTGGCCTGGCGCCTGGCGGATGTAGCCTGAGTATAGTGCGCAACAAAGCCGACTGTGCGTATGCACAATCGGCTTTGTTTTGCTGATTTAATGCCTTACATTATATCCCCACTTCATCGAGCGCCAGCAGATTATACTGTTTGATAATATTGAGCAACTTGATGGGATACAGCGGGTCGGTCGCGTAGCCCGCCCGTTTGATCGCCCAGGCGCCCAGGGTGCTGTCATACATGACCGCCCGGAAAGGCTCGTACCGGGAAGCTGTCAGCAGCAGATTGTTCCGGTCATTCCAGCTTTCGCCCACGCTGCCGTAGGCCCGGAACGCTGCGTCGACGGTGTAGGAGACTCCGTTATAGACCTCCCAGGTACTGGAGGTTACCGAGCCGGCGGGGCCGGTCCCCTTGATACCGAACAGATTGTTGGACAGTTTACCGCTGTACTTGTCCACCGGCACGCTCTGTCCCCAGCCGGTCTCCAGGATGGCCTGCGCGACCTGCAGCGTCGACGACATCCCGGTCTTGCTGGCGGAAGTCTTGGCCAGACCCGTGGCCAGGCCGAGGAATTGGTCCTTGGCAACTATCGCTTTCGGGCCGTATACTGTTCCGCGGTAAAGCTTGAACGAAACCTTCTCGCTGTAGATTTTCTTGCCCTGATAGGTCATGACCGCCTGCACCGCCATGGCGGCTCCGTCGGCCTGGGCGGGAGCGTAGGAGGCGGTCAGTTCCGCGGCGGCGGCAACGGTCCGGGTGGCGCCGGTGGCGGTGTTGGTCAGCACATAGCTGACGCTCTCCGGCTGGACATTGCTGCGAACGGATAATGCCGTCGTGCCGGTCACGACTTGCTGCGGGCCGATCCCCTGCAGCAGAACTTTCGGAGTCCCGTCCACCTTGACTTTGACCGGGCTGCTCGCATACGTATCACCGCGGGTGTCCTTGACCCGGACCAGCAGTTCCTTGTCACCGGCAAACTCGGGTCCCGGGAACCAGGTGTACTGGCCGTAAGGGATGGTGGCCAGGATCGTCTCGGCGCCGGTATTGACGTCTTTGACGACATACTGCGTTTCGCTCACATTGAAATTCCGGTTCGCCAGCAGGTTCACCGGTTTATTGACGGTCGCCCCGGCGGAGACGCCGGTCAGGGACAGTTGCCGGTCCACAGCGACGGTCACATCCACGCCGTTGCTCTCGTAAGTATTCCCGTTTCCGTCCCAGGCGACCACCTTGACGGTATAAACCCCGTTCTGTTCCAGCGTGGGCGCCCAGGTATAGGTGCCCTGCGGGTCCTGCTGGTCGACGGTGGTTACCTTGCCGTTGTCCTGCCGGGCAAAGACGTACTGCACATACGGCGTGAGAAAATTAGCGGTCTGGCTGAGGGCGACGCTGCTGCTGACGGCAGCGGAGGCGTTGATTCCCGTTAAAGTGACCTGCGGAATGACGTCGATATTCACGGGTAAGACATCGCCGCCAATGAAAGCTCCGTTCCCGTCGTACAGGGCCGCGACGAGCAGCTTCGGCCCCTTGTCCTCGACTTTGGGCAGATAAGTCAACGCCGTCGCCGACGGCTGGGCGGCCGCCACCACAAAACCCTTACCGGTATTCCGATCCAGCAGCAGCAGCTTAATTGCTTTGGTCTGCTCTTTCAGAGTTTCGGGGAGCGAGATCCGGACCGTCGTTTCGCCCGTGATCGTGGCGTTAACGGCCGGGGCGGTTATGCTCACAGGGAAAAAGGGCGTGATGTCGGCCGTCTGCCGCGAGTCCACGTTGACGGAGTTGGTACGCTCATCCCAACTGACCTTGATCCCGAGGGCGTTGCCGATCAGTCGCAGCGGCACGTAAGTCAGCTTGTTGATGATCTTCGGCTCGACATCGCTCAGATTGTAGACCGAGCCGTCGTTGTACGCGACCAGACGGCTCCCGATGCGCACTAAGGCGGTTTTGCCGCCCTTGGCCACGGTGACGGTCTGGCTGGCATCGTTCCAGGTTACCGTGGCTCCGGTCTGTTCGGAAATGAAGCGGACCGGCACCAAGGTGCGGCCGTTTTCAATGACCGGGACGGCGGACGCCGTCACATCTTTGCCGTCCAGCACGAGGCGTATCTGGTTCGAAGCTATCGCAGCGGGAGGCAGAGAGCTGAAGAGAAGCATCAGGGGCAGGAGCAGGCAAAACGCTTTACGGATAGTGCTTTTTTTCTTCATGGCTGACTCCTTTAAGTAATTTTAGTCTATATAGTGTTAGACTATTATCCGCGTCAAAAGTTTCATAAATGACAAAATTTTTATGACCCGACAAATATCGACCGTATCCGGGGAAACAGATGCGGGGAGGACACCATAATGCGAATGAACAGAGCAGATAAGTCAGCTCTGTTTTTGTGTCAAAAGATGTATTATTTTTGCCGAAGCGGATACGTCTGGAGTGTTCAAAGTACATGGCAAGACGTGACAATCTACCTATAGCTGATTCCCGCCGTCGGAGTATAATATACAAATGCGTTAGGGTACGAAAATGTAGGAGGTCAGATCGATGGCCATTTTCGTTCTTATTCCTGGGATACCCGGCGATGCTACGGAGATCAGGCATCAGGATTGGATCGATGCTACTTATTACAGCGAAGGCATTTCTAATCAGGCTGCTGCCCCGCCGGTGGTCAGTCGCCCCGTTTTCTCCAACTTTACCATCAGAAAATATTTGGATTCCGCCTCGCCGGGGATTATGCAGGCAGTTAGCGACGGGCGTCGTTTCAATCAGATTACCATTGAAGTCACTGCTTTCCGGGGCGGCCGGGAAGAAGTTCTGATGCGGTATGTTCTTTTTGATGCCGCAATCATTCTTTATCTTGTTGAAGATGAAATTAATAATGCTTTGCCATCGGAAGAAGTTGCATTTGCTTTCAACCGGATCACCTGGACCTATTTCCCGGTCAGTCCGACCGGTATGCCTGAGCCGCCAATATCCGGAGGATGGGACATCCCGAATAACCGTCCGTTGTAATTACATGCGAACTTAGTTAATGCGTGAGCAATGACTGACATGATCCCTTCTCCCATACAGCCAAAGCCCAACATCTTTTACAGTTTTGTATTGAGGGCGTGAATGAGGCAAAGAACTCAGCCAAAATTCATGCTCTGGGCGGCCCGGGGAATAAACAAGAGGTCTCGCTTACCAACCTGACAGAACATTAGGAAAGCCGCCACCTGTGCCGAACAGGCGGCGTTGCATTTAGCGGTATGATTATGCAAGAGGGCATCTATGTTTTCGCACCGGCTCCAAGCACTGCATATTTCGTCGTTGCCGGAAAAACTGATGCAAATAATTATCGCTTGTGGTAATCTGATATTGGCATAATTCTTCCGGTATTAATGAATGAGGTGCGAGATGGAATACAAGACGAATGTGATGCGGATACTCGACAAAGCGAAGGCGGATTATATCAGCCACAGCTATGCGGATACTGCGGCCGTCAGCGGGCTTGAAGTCGCCGAGGCGCTGCGGCAGGACCCGAAGCGTGTCTTCAAGACCCTAGTCACGGTGGGGAAAACAAAGAAAAATTATGTCTTTGTTATTCCGGTGGCCGAAGAGCTGGAATTGAAAAAAGCCGCCCAGAGCGTGAACGAAAAAGCGATCGAGATGATCAAGGCCAAGGATTTGCTGCCGCTGACGGGATATGTCCACGGCGGCTGTTCGCCGATCGGGATGAAAAAGCCGCTGGCCACGACCATCGATGCGTCCGCGGCGGCCTTTGACAAAATTATTTTCAGCGCCGGGAAGATCGGGTATCAGGTGGAGATGAGTCTGGACGATTTGCGCAAGGTGATCGATTTCCGCCTGGCGGAACTTGTGTAGAGAGATTGTCGAACGAAGCCGGTTGGACGTGTATTTACAACCGGCTTCGTTCTATTTATTATGGAAGTGATAAGTGCATTCAGCCCCGCCGTCAGGGGGCGGGAAAGCAAAACGGCTGTTGCCGGCAATCCGATTCACGGACTGGAGGGGGAGAAGCATGCGGGTAAAAATCGAGCGGGACAGCTTGGCCGGAGGGTTGGAACGGCTCCGGAGCGTGGTGGAAAAGCGGCACAATTTACCGATTCTGAACTGTGTCCGGCTGGAAAGCGGGGCGGATCGGCTGACGCTGCTGGCGACGGACCTGCGGACGGCGGTGGTCTGCGAGCTGCCGGTTGGTGAAGGGGCGGAAGCGGGCCTGGCGGTCGTCCCGCTCGCGGGACTGCGCGACGGCCTCAGCCGGTTTCCCGCCGGGGAAGTGGAAATCGGCACGGAAACGGACAACCGGCTCGCGCTCGGCGCGGGCGGGGAGCGGGTCCAATTGGCCGGGTTTCCGGTCGAGACTTATCCCAAGTTTCCGGAGGTGTCAGGCGAGCCGGTGTGCAGGCTGGAGCAGGCGCGCCTGAAGCGGATGCTGGAGCTGACGCAGTTTGCCGCTTCCCGCGACGAGATGCGGTATGTTTTGTGCGGGGTCCAGTTCGAGATCGCGGGGAATACGCTGACCCTGGCGGCGACCGACGGGAAACGGCTGGCGGTGCGGACGGAAAAGCTGCCGGGTAAAGCCGGCGGTGATCTGACCTTCATACTGCCTTACCAGGCGATGGATGAACTCTACCGCCAGCTCGCGGACGTGGGGGAGGTCTCTCTGTTTCGGGGCCAAAATATCGTCCGGTTCGACCTGGGCGGTGTGCGCATCCTGGTCGGGACGTCCGAAGGGGAGTTTCCCGATTACCGGATGGTCGCGCCGAAAGGGCCGGGCCGCAAGACGAAGGTGGACCGTATGCAGCTCCTGCAGGCGCTGCGCCAGGCCGCGGCGGCTGGGACGCGGGATTACCGGACGGCGAAGTTTGTGATCGCCCCGGGTAAGCTGACGGTCTCCGGTCCGGCGGGCAAGGCGCTCACCGTCATGCCGGCGAAATACGACGGCAAGGAACTGACGATCGGGTTTGAGCCGGGTTATTTCACGGATGTGCTGGAAGCGCTGACCGAAGAGACGGTGGAGTTTGAGACCTTCGGGACCGGTGAGCGGCCGGTGGTTTTCCGTCAGCCGGGTTATTTATATTTCGTGTTGCCGGCGCGGCTGCGTTAGGAGGCCCGGGCTTGAGGGCACACGCACCGGACCGATCCCCGCGCCAGGAGCTATGCTTGCTACACATGTCACTCCTTTACCCCGGACTGAGTATTCTGTAGGGATTACCAGATAAACGGAGGTATCGGAGTGGGACAATATATAAACGTAGAGGAGAATGTCTGCATTTATGTGGAGGACATAAATCCGACCGGCAGCAAGACTATTCTGTTCATCCACGGCTGGCCCGGGAACCATAATCTTTTCGAGTACCAGTACGATCAATTGCCGAAACTGGGATACCGCTGCATCGGCCTGGATACCCGGGGCTTCGGCTAGTCATCCCGGCCGTGGACCGGCTACGACTACAACCGGCTGGCCGACGACATCCGCGGCGTCGTGGAGTCCATGCGACTGGATAATATCACGCTGGGCGGGCACTCCACGGGCGGCGGGATCGCGGTTCGCTATATGGCAAGGCATCAGGGATACGGCGTGTCCAAGCTCGCCCTGTTCGCCGCGGCGGCCCCCAGCTTGGTCCAGCGTCCCTATTTCCCCTACGGGCTGCCGCCGCAGGCGGTGCTGGACATTATCCGCGAAACATACGAGGACCGGCCCCGGATGCTCCGGAATTTCGGCGATATGATTTTCCATAACTATGTTACCCCCGCCTTGTCCGATTGGATCTTCCAGCTTGGCCTCGAGGCGGCCGGCTGGGCTACCGCGGCGATTGCCAAACCGTGGCTGGACGAGGAAGAGTTGTTCAGCGATTTGGCAAAAATTAATGTCTCAACTTTGATTTTGCACGGCCTGAACGACCAGGTCTGTCTGTTTCCCCTGGCGATCGCGCAGAAAAACGGGATCCGCAATGCGAAGCTCGTGCCGTTTGAGTCGTGCGGGCATTTCCTGTTTTACGATCAGCGTGAGCGGTTCAACCAGGAGCTGGTGCGGTCCATCGAGGGCTGATGCTTTTAGGGGCTGAAAGACTGTTGCTGCTTACGGGCATTATTTAGACAATGGATATTGGTAAGCTGATGCCGCGGACGGTCCTTACCCGGACCGCCGCAAGTCCGCGGGAGCCGGGGCAGAAGGTGTCCGGCCGACAAGAAATCTGCTTTTGTAATCTACATCTGAGGCCAGATAAAAAAGTATCTTCCGTAACGTTGCACCATCGGGGAAGATACTTTTTGCTGTCTGGGCGTAACTGGCGATGGTATCCAAGCATAGCTATCCCAGAGTGTTGTCCAAGAACATCATGACCACGAACCCGACCAGCAGCGCATGGGTAGCCAGTTTGGAGTGTTCCTTGTGGTTTTGCGTTTCCGGAATAATCTCGTGGCTGATCACGAAGAGCATGGCACCGGCCGCGAAAGCCAGAGCAAACGGCAGAATCGGCTTCGCAATCTGCACCAGGCCCGCCCCCAGCAGCCCGCCGATGGGTTCGACCAGGCCGGTGCCCAGGGCAACCAGAAAGGCTTTGAGAACCGAGTAATTTTCCCGGACGAGCGGCAGGGCCACGGCCAGGCCTTCGGGCAGGTTTTGCAGTCCGATCCCGATCGCCAGACTTAAACCGTTCGCAATGTCCCCGTCGCCAAAGCCGACACCGACCGCCAGGCCTTCCGGGAAATTGTGGATGGTGATGGCCAGGATAAAGAGCCACACTTTACGGATTCTCGGATTGATCCGCCAGGAATGGTTGTTCAAAAATGCGGTATGCTTGGTTTCGGTTTCGTTCATGGCGTTGGCGAGCAGGTGGGTATCCGGGAAAAATTTGTCCACGCAGTCGAGGAACAGGCCGCCGCATAAGATCCCCACTAGCGTGATGGTTGCCCCGCGGACCCCGCCGCCGCCTTTTTCGATGGCGGGAATGATCAGGCTGAACGATGTGGCCGCCAGCATTACCCCGGCGGCGACGCCCAGGAGGGCGTCCAGCAGTTTGCGGGATATGTTCCGGGTGAAGAAAATCGGGATGGATCCGACGCCGGTCGCCAGTCCGGCCACCAGACTCGCCATGATTCCCAGCCAAATCAGGTTGAAGTGCGACAGATATTCGATCATCTCAAGTCTCCTATTCATACGGCTTAATCCATTGTATGAACGGAAAAACGGGTGGTTACAGAAATTTTGGCGCCGGTAACATTTTTAGCGGTCAATAACCGGCCATAGACGGCAGGGTGCTTATTCCGGGCCGCGGCGGGCTTCTCTCTCAGTTGTTCGCCGGTCTTGTTTGTTCCGGTACAGCCGGACGAGTTGTTAAGGTTTGGATTAGCAGGTATAATTGGGGTACAGGGAATTAGCGAAGCCAGCCGGGCGGATTCGCGCCCGTAATATTGTCCGTCGTTTTGGCGATTGTCCCGACGGCGGTGCAATACGGAGAATGAAGACAAGGAGGGCCGACATGAGCGAATTGCAGAAGCTGTTCGGAACCGACAAACCGATCGTCGCCCTGCTGCATTTGGGAGCGCTGCCGGGCGATCCGGCCTACGCTCCCGGCTGCACGATGACGCAGGTGGTCGAGGCGGCGCGGCGGGATTTGCTGGCGCTGCAGGCGGGCGGTGTGGACGCCGTTCTGTTTTCCAATGAATTCAGCCTGCCGTACCAGACCAAGGTTGACCCTGTGATTGTCGCCGCGATGGCACGGGTCATCGCCGAGCTGAAGGGCGATATCGAGGTGCCGGTCGGGGTGCACGTGATCAGCGACCCGCTGGCCACGATTGAGCTCGCGGCGGCGGTGGACGCCTCGTTCGTGCGCTCGGTGTTCACGGGGGTATACGCCGGCGAAGCCGGCCTGCGTTCGCCGGACATCGCCGGCATCATTCGCCGCAAAGCCGCGCTGGGGTTACGGGAATTGAAGCTGTTCTACATGATCAACGCGGAGTCGGACGGCGACGTGAGCGGACGCGACCTGTCCGTCATCGCGCGGGCGGTGATCTTCAAATGCGCGCCGGACGGTCTTTGCGTTTCCGGGATTCACGCCGGACACGGCGTGGCGAGCAGTCTCATCGCCGATATCAAGGCGGCGGCGGCAGGGACGGCAGTGTTCTGCAACACCGGCTGCACCGCCTCCAATATCGCCGAGAAACTTGCGTATTCCGACGGTGCTTTCGTGGGCACCACGTTCAAGGTCGACGGGAAGTTCAATAACCCGGTGGACGCGGTGCGGGCCGGGGAGTTTATGGCCGCGGTGCGGGCGTACCGCGACGGTAAGCGATGATGGGGATAAACATGACGGATAAATATTTTATGGGTATCGATGTCGGTACCTACGAGAGCAAAGGGGTAATCATCGACGGCGGCTGCCGGGTGGTGGCCGCCCACACCGAAAAGCACGGGATGGAGAACCCGCAGCCCGGCCACTTCGAGCACGACGCCGAGGCGGTCTGGTGGGGCGACTTCTGCCGGATTTCCCGGGCTCTGCTCAAGACGTCCGGCCTTGACCCGGCCGGGATTGCGGCGGTGGGCGCGAGTGCGCTCGGGGCGGACCTCGTGGCCGTGGACGAGGATTGCCGGCCGTTGCACAAGGCCATCCTTTACGGTATCGACGCCAGAGCGCATAAGGAAATCGCTGCTCTGAACGAGCGGTTCGGCGAGGAGAAGGTGCTGGAATTCAACGGGCGCCCTCTCTGCTCGAACGACATCCCGCCCAAGATCCTCTGGCTGAAGAACAATCTGTCCGCGGTGTGGGAGCAGGCGCACAAGCTCCTGACCGGCTCGTCCTTTCTTACCGCCAAGCTGACGGGGCAATATGTGATCGACCGCTTCCTCGCTTTCGGGGCGTTCACGCCGCTGTATGACCCGGAGACGGGGGCCATCGACCACAGGTACTGCGAGTTGTTCTGCCGGCCCGACCAACTGGCCGAGGTTCGGGACACGACCGACATCGCTGGCCGTGTGACCGCGCGGGCGGCCGCCCAGACCGGGCTTGCCGCGGGCACGCCCGTGATCGTGGGCGCCGACGACTCGGGGGCGGAAGCGATCAGCACCGGGGTGCTGCAGGTGGGGGACATGATGCTGCAGTTCGGTTCCTCGCTCTACATGATCGCCATTGCTTCCCACCTGACCAGGGACCGGCGAATCTGGAGCGGCGGCTTCATCATCCCGGGCGCCTGCAGCGTCCAGGGCGGGACGAACGCCGCCGGGACACTGACGCGGTGGTACCGGGACAATATCTTTTTTGACGCCCTGGCGGCCGAGAGCGATACCGGCGAAAACGCGTACGACCTGATGATGCGGGGTATCGACGGGATACCGCCCGGTTCGGACGGCCTCCTGACCCTCCCCTACCTCGCCGGCGAGCGGACCCCGCTCAACGACCCGCGCGCCAAAGGCGTACTGTTCGGCCTGACGCTCCGGCACACCCGGCAGCACATGTACCGCTCGGCTCTGGAGTCGATCGGCTACAGCGTGGCGCAGCATCTGGACATCTTCCAAGCGAACGGGGTGGAGATCCGCCGCATCCTGGCGGTGGGCGGCGGCACTAAGAACCCGGCCTGGCTGCAAATCATCGCCGACATCACCGGCTGCCGGATCGAAACCGCCGGCGTGACGATCGGCGCATCGTTCGGGGACGCGATGCTGGCGGCGATCGGGGTGGGGCATTTCCGGGACTTTGGCGAGCTGCGGCAGTATATCCAACCCGGCACCGTCTACGAGCCGGATATGGAGAGGCATACGAAATACAAGCCTTACCGCAGCCGGTTTGACCGGTTGTATGCCGCGACAAAGGATTTGATGCGGGAGCTGTGACCGGACCCAAAGCGGTCCTTTGCAGTTATATTTATTGGGAAAGGTCTGATACGATTATGGAGCAAGTTTACCAGAAAATTTACCGCAGTGAAATCCCGCTTCCCAGGAATCCTCTGAAAGCTTTGAACAGCTACATTATCATGGGAAGCGAAAAAACGGTCATTGTCGACACGGGGTTTAACTGTCCGGAGTCGAAAGCGGTCTTTTATGACGGCTTAAGTCAGTTGGGGGTAGATATCAGAAAAGCGGAAGTGGTCATCACCCATCTGCACGCCGACCATTCCGGGCTGGCCTCCGAGCTGTACCATCAGGGCGCCAGGATTTTCATGAGCCGGGGGGACGGTTCGGTTGTTACCAGAATGAAAGAGGCCGGCGGCTGGCAAAAACAGCACGACCGGTTAAAGCTCTTCGGCTTTGAAAATTATGACCAGGCTATTGTCGGCGCTCATCCGGGTCTGGTTTACGCTTCGGACGGGGATTTGGAGTTTACCGTCCTGACGGAAGGCGACGTGCTAACTGTCGATGAGTACAATTTCGAAGTAATATCGGTGCCCGGTCATACCCCGGATATGATCAATCTGTACGAACCCGGGCACGGCATCTATTTTTCGGCCGATCATGTCCTGGACCAGATCACACCGAACATTTCTTATTGGGGGGAAGAGCATCCGGTCATCCTTAAGCAATACCTGGACAGTCTGCGGAAGATCTACGACTACCCGATCAAGCTCATGCTCCCGGCGCATCGCAACCTGATTACCGACCATCGGCAGCGGATTGACGAGTTGATCGAGCATCATGCGCAGCGCCTGCAGAAAGTCGAGGCCATCCTCGCCCGGAACGGCAGGGAAATGACGGTGGAAGGAGTGGCGAGTGAAATGAACTGGCGAATCCGGGCCAAGGACTGGGCTGATTTCCCGCCGTCGCAGAAATCCTTCGCGGCGGGCGAAGCAATGAGCCATCTGGAGTACCTTGTCTGGCAAAAGCGGGTCGTGATGCGGGAGGAAAACGGTGTATTGTACTTTAGCAGATGACGGCGGCGTGGCTGCCCTTGGCGGAATCACCGTTGTGTCAGTCGGGCTGGAGCATTGACGGCAGGCGAGAAGAATCCGGCACGGAACTTTCCCGTGCCGTTTGTACAGTGCGCGGAAAAACTTGGGTAAGCTGTCCGAACCGGACAAAATGAACTGGAAACTGCGCAATTGACTCGATTGCTTTAAGATGCTATAGTTACTATATATTTTAGAGTGACGAGGTGCATCGGATGAAATACGAACCGAAAATGGAAAAAGAGATTATGTGTCCGATTGAATATGGGATTGATATTTTCGGCGGCAAGTGGAAAGCAAGAATCATTTGTGTCATATCCGCCAATGGTGTAATGCGGTATAGCGAAATCAGAAAGGAACTCGGCAATATCACCGATGCAGTGCTGGCGGCGATGCTGAAAGAGATGATTGCGGATGAACTCATCAGCCGTAGGCAATACAACGAAATCCCGCCCAAGGTAGAGTATGCCTTGACCAGTAGGGGGAAATCGGTATTGCCCATTCTGCAAAGCATCTGCCATTGGTCCAGACAGCAAACCCAAGACGAATTGGACAGGAAGCTTCCGCCATGTAAAACTTGCGATCAACTGCACTATGAAAATTGTTAGCGGCTAATAAATACCCTAATATATTTACATTGCCAAGTTACTGCTGTTATACTGCATTCATGGAGGTCATCCAAAATTAATAAAACGGAGGTATGACAGCATGAGTGCAAAAGCCTACCTGGAAATCAGCATGGTCATCGACAACGCCAATCGCCCGGCGGCAGCCAAAGTTTACACCGATTATCGCCAGGCGTTCCTCGATCAGATCAAGGGAGCCGTCTCCAAAGACCTGCTGGTCCGCGACGAGGATGTCCAGGTTCTGCATGGCTTTGACAGTGTCGAGAACGCCAAAGCCTACCTGGACAGCGAAATGTTCAAAAATGATGTGGTTGTCAGTCTGACGCCATTGTTGAAGGCAGCTCCCGATGTGAAAATCTATTCGGTGGCATAAAGCGAACGGAAAACGGAAGGGGCGAGCTTTCAATCCGGCTTGCTCCTTTCGTGTTTACGGTATTATCATTCGTAATCCTATTCGTGTCCGATCAGCCGGTTTCTATGGTTACTGCGAAGTTCTTTCACTAAACTTAGCGGAGGACCATCAATGACTGGCGGACTTAGTTTTGCCGTTCGAAAGAGGAGACTGTTGGCGGTAGTCGAATTACTGTCTAAATGCGGACGCGGCAGCTCGCCGTGCTGGATGGGCCCAGAATGACGGCATCTGTGCAGCGCAACCGGTTTACCGCTCATAATCTATACGAAAAAGGGGACAAATTATGGATCTGTTGAAGCTGTTCATTATCTTTGCTTTGATTATCGGGGTCATGAAATTTAAGAAGCCCCTTAATATCGCGATAACGGCCGGAATTATCGGAGCAATTCTGCTCTATCAGGTAAACATCGTCCAGGCTGTAAAAATAGCCGGACTTTCCGTCGTCAGCCGCACCACGATCACTCTGGTCTTATCTTTTTATTCGATCACCTTTCTGCAGCGGATGCTTGAAAAGCGGGGCCATCTGCTGCTGGCGGAGAAATCCTTAAGCGGGCTCTTCAACAGCCGCCGGGTGAATGCGATGATTGCGCCGTTTATCATTGGCATGCTGCCGTCGCCGGGCGCCGTCATCATCGCGGCCCCGATCGTCGACAAAGCGGGCGGCGACTTTGTCAGCCGGGAAGATAAAACGTTTATCACGAGCTATTTCCGGCACATTTCCGAGGCCTTTTTACCGACTTATTCCTCGATAATCCTGGCCCTGCAGTTGTCGGGAGTCGACATGACGGCTTTCGTCCTGGCCATGCTGCCGATGGTTTTGGCCCTGTTTTTGCTGGGCTACTTCATGTATGTCAGGAAGATACCGCGGGAAACCGGGCTGCCGGATTCGGACAACAAAAAGGAAGAGGCGAGGAATCTCTGCCGCAGCCTGTGGACCATCGCGCTGACGATCGCGATCATCCTTGTCTGCAAGTGGCAGGTGTATATGGCGGTAATTCCGGTTATCATCCTGTGCGCGATCGTCAATAAATTCTCGGTCCGGGAAATCGCGCCGTTTTTTGCCGGCGCTTTTGAGCCGAGGCTGGTGTCCAACGCTGTCGTCGTGATGATCTTCAAGGATATTCTGACTTATACCGGCGTCATCAACCGCTTGCCGGCCGCTTTCGCCGGGCTGCCGATTCCGACCGTCGTAGTTTTCGCCCTTATTTTCCTGTTCGGGACGATGGTGGCCGGCTCGCAGGCCATCATCGCCTTGGGCATACCGCTGGCATTTGCGGCCATGCCCGGCGGCGGAGTGGCGCTGATGGTCCTGCTGATGTGCATGACGTTTATCGCGATGCAGATTTCCCCCGCCCATGTGTGTCTGGCGATTATCATCGAAGTGTTCAATACTTCGTTTTTGGATCTGGTGAAAAGGACCCTGCCGGTGATGTTCTGGTTTTTGCTTATCGCTTCCGGTTACAGTTACCTGTTGTCGTTGTTTTAAATAGCGGTGCCCGGAGCGACTGAGTACTCTATGCGGTACCCATAACACTGGAAAGCGATGGTGGAGATAGCCGAAGCTAATTCGGGAATAGGAATTGCGGCTTTGCTTCGCGGGATGGTTTTTTCTACGGCTCGGTCTTAGCTCAGCATTTACGTATCGGCCGTGTCAGCGTCTCAGCCTCGACTACAGTCGGGGTAAACTTACAAACACGCCATCCATAGCGTGATTGTCGCCTCGCCCTCCATGGCTCGGCCCCGTCTGAAGTCTTCGACCTCGCCGGACACGGCACGATTCTCACTAGGTGTCGCTTGCGCCCGGGCCGTGTGAGCAGATAGGGGTACGAAAACCCAGAATATAGCCTATCGGTTTGCAATTGAGCCAAACCTGAACGATTTGGGTGATGCATAGACTGAAAGCAGGGAGGGATTACCGTGCGAGTGAAACAGCGGCCATATACGAGCCAGCCCGGGTTTACGCCGGATTTCCTGCGCGTACGCGACTTCCTGAAGCGGATTTATGAGTCCGGGTACCGGTATGGGAACTGGCTGTGGAACCGGTGGGAATGGATGTTTTCCCTGCCGTACCTGGATGAGACCAATCTGGCAAGGATCGGGCTCTGGGAAGCGGACGGGGAGATTGTCGCTCTGGCGACTTATGAGGAGAAATTGGGCGACGCCTGGTTCTCTTTCGACCCGAACTATGGTTTTTTGAAGAAAGAAATGATCGAATACGCCGCTGCGTATCTGGCGAAAACCGAGGCAAACGGAACATCCTCGCTTCGAGTGAACATCTTCGACCAGGATTTGGCGTTCGGGGAGATTGCCCGGGCTGCCGGCTTTGTGAAAACGGAGCGTTCGGAAAAAACGGCCGGGTTCATTATTCCGGATGAGTTTGCGGCGGAAAAACTACCCCCCGGATATTCGATCGTGAGTCTGGCGGAAGAAAACGACCTGAACAAAATCAATCGGGTCCTTTGGCGGGGTTTTAACCACCCCGGCGAACCGCCGGCCGGTGAAATCACCGGTCGGATCAAGTCACAGTCCGGGCCGGACTTCAACCGCGATATCACTTTGGCCGTCAAGGCGCCGGACGGCGACTTCGTTTCCTACTGCGGCATGTGGTATGACCGGGAGACCGATTATGCGATTGTCGAGCCGGTGGCGACCGATCCCGGCTTTCGTCGGCGGGGACTGGGGCGGGCGGTCGTGCACGAAGGCATTCGGCGCTGCGGTCAACTGGGGGCGAAGGTTGCCTATGTCGGTTCCGGCCAGCAGTTCTATTACGCAATCGGGTTTCAGGCGTGGCTGGAGAACCACTGGTGGGAGAAAACGCAGTGAAGCCTGCTTCTTTCAGTGGCACCTGAAAGCTGTATTCTTAAATCATGCGTCGGCTTTGCGCGACCGGAAACCAATACCGTTCAGCGGCAGGCGGTCATGGTTCACATTGGGGAACAAAACGGCGGGAAGAACAGTCTAATAAGATAGAGTTTACAATAATCAAAAAGGAGACAAGCTAGCCATGCGCAAAATGACTGTGCTTTTTCTCGCCGCTGTCCTGGCGTTGGCAGCGGTCGGCTGCAATGCCGGTTATACGAAAGAAAAAATCGCGGGCAGGTTGGCTGCCGACAAAAACATTACCCAAATAGCTTGGGCCCCGAATGACTCCATGGTGGCTTATATCGTGCGGGAAGGAACGGAGATTGGCCAGGTCTACCGATGGAAGGTCGGTGACAAGGCCGGCACGTCGGTAGATACGACCGCCGTGGCGGTCACCGGCTTTACCTGGTCGCCGGACAGCCGGTATTTCTTAATCCATTCGGAAGCGGACGGCGTTATGGCCAGTCGGATTGTCGATGCCGCCAGTTTAGCTGAAGACAAACCGGTTATTACAAGCAACTCTGCCCCGGTGTGGAGTCCGGACAGCACGCGGCTGGCATACTCTTATGACAAGAGTTTTTACGAAACGGAATGGTCGTTTATCGAAATCCTCAAGTCGGGCGAAGAAGCGGCGGCAGTCCTCTGGCGGGCCAACAACCTGAAATACCGGGTGGATGCCTGGGACCAGACCGGAAATATCGGCTATACCGAGACCGACGCCCGGGGCCAGGCAGTCAGGAAAACGACCCGGGATATCCGCCCGAGCCTCGCCGGCGTGCATTTGGGGGATACCCGGGCGGAAGTGGAAGCCGTCCTGGGAACCGATTATCAAGAGGTTTTCTCTGAAGAAACCGGACACTTCCCGGAACAGGTTTACCGACTGGATTACCCGGACGGGAACCGGGTTTACATCGGCAAAGCTTCCGAAGCAGTCCTGGAAATCAATGTCACGGCGCCGGATGCGGCAACAAATCTCGGCGTCAAAGTCGGCGATGCGGCGGCGACCGCCCTGCCTGTCTATCGGGAAGCGGGTTACCGGGAGCCGGAGAGCATCCACGGCGGTTTGCTGCCGGGCGTCTTCCGGGTGGAAGGCGGGGCGGCCATGTTCCTGGTTTTTGCCGATCGGGATAGCCCGGATATCAGGCCCGACGCCCGCATCGAGCGAATCATCCTGACGTATCCGGAAATGATGGACGACTCATTCTAAGGTAACCTGCGTAATGCTGATGAGCCGCCACCCTATCAGGGCGGCGGCTTGAAATTTTGGGCGAAGTATTACCGCCGTTGTCCGCCGAACCCGGATTACCGGTTACGCCCGGCATTGCGGGAACCGATCGGGGAACTGCTTGATTATCCCTTTCGATATTTCGTCCGCCATTCCCAGAGCCTGCAATTCGCCTTCATCGTACAGTCTGATGCTGGCTGCATAATCTCCGGTCAGCATGGTAACCGCCTCGCCCTCGACCAGAGCGAGGTGGGTGTCAAGCATTTGCAGCCATTCGGCCTTCGTCCAGAACGGGTTGATCCGGGCGAGGAAAGTTGCGATTTCATCCGCGTTGATATACCACTTGACTCTTTCGGTGATTACCGCGGCATTGTCGCCCGCTTTCGCCGCCGTGACCAGTCGGGCGGCAATAACGAGGTGATCGCGCAGCAGGCTCGCAAATTCGGCGGCGGCAGCCGGTCCATAGAAAGGTTCCATTGCCTCCGCCATATGAGTAGGATTCTGAAGCAGGCGCGCGGTAGACAGCTCCAATTCGGGCAGAGCAAAGACGATGCCCATGATCACCATCCGGGTCCAGGCGCTATGCTGCTCCCAGAGTAACCGCCACAGATTCATATAATCGACTTCCGCCTGGCTGTAGCATCCGGAGCGCTCCAAACGGCTCATCTCCTTTGTGTTTTTAGTACAGCTTATGAATTGAGAGCAAGCTGTGTTCAGGCAACGGATGAATATCGCAGAACAGGGTTGGCCCGAAGCCATCGAACCAACCCTGTTCTTTATTTGAGTATTTCATAGTCTTCTTTTTCCTTTCCGGTCGGGTGCCAAGTATTGTTCTTTCGGGTTTGTCTCGTGGCCGCTGGCGGTTTATCGCATAAATACTTATCCCGTCCCGAAGCGGCAAATAAGTTAGTTTGGCAGCCTGTTTTCACAAGTTCGGCTGTGACAGAACGACTTAGGATAAAAATTATATGCCTGATTAGTCACTTGGGTCTCCGGGCCGGCTGAAAGCTGCGAGCCCATTTTGCTACGGAGGGTAGGGATACACGTTATTCTCTCTTCAGGGTGTTGAAAAAGGTCAAATAATGTCGAAAATAGAGGAAAGAATGCCATTATGTGGAATATATTACAAGAGCTTTCGAAGCAGCAAGGACTCCAACTATCAATAAAGCGTTTTCAGGTTTGCCTGTTGTTTACTTCACCGACTTCCTCCGGCCGGGGGAGGCTCTTCCCAGAGAAGGCACCTCGGCCCGAAATTCGCTTTCCCGCCTTAGTAGCAGTCGAACCTGTCCGGAAAACTATCAGTCACAAATATCATAGTAAGCGGGGTGGATCAGTTGAGGAAAAACGTTCCCGGTGCGAGACGCATTCTTTTTTTCGTTTTATGCTTCTTGGCTTTCCTTAAGCCTGTCCAGGTGACGGCGGCCGTGACGACAATCCTCGGCGGGGATTACACCGTCAGTTTGGACGGCGAATACCAATTGGCGGACGGGTGCGCCGGCACAATTACCATCGAGAATAACGTGAATACGGCCAAAATCATCGGCAGCACGGCAACCCACGCGGGGACAAGCGTGGTTATCGCCGGGGGCAGAAGCGGCAGCTTAAGCTTGACAATCGAGAACCTGAAGCTCGGCGCCATAGCAGGCAGCGCGGCAATCGATTTCGGGGCGGCTGGCGACTATCCGCATCAACTCAGGCTCAGTGGCATGTCCCGGCTGGACGGAAATGCCGCTCCGGCGGTCCGGGTGCCGGCCGGAGTGCAGCTGACCATTGGTCTGGCGGCCGGATTGGAAAACGACGCGGATGGTCAGTTAACAGCTTATGCCGGCAGATTTTCGGCTGGGATCGGGGGTGCGCCCGGTGAAGACGCAGGCACGATAACTCTGACGGGCGGAACGATAACCACGGGCGGCGGTGGCGGCATCCCCGGCGGTACCAGTGGCGGCGGTGCCGGTGTTGGCGGCGGTACTTCGGGCGCCGGCGGCGTCATCACGGTCAGCGGCGGGATAATCACCGCCCAAGGCGGCGATTACAGCGCCGGCATCGGCGGCGGCAAAGCGGGCGGCTTCGGCACTATTGTCATCAACGGTGGAACCGTAACATCGAGGGGTGGCTGGTGGGGGCCCGGCATCGGCGGCGGTTCTGGGGCAACAACCGCTGGTAGTATCAGCATCAGCAACGGCTCGGTAACCGCAAAAGGTGGGTTTAATGGCGCCGGCATCGGTACAGGCTGCGATGGGGTGCCGGGCAATATCAGCATCAGCGGGGGCACAGTTATCGCAACGGGTGAAGCATATGGCTCTGGAATAGGCGGCGGTTGTGAATCGGGCGGTTGTACTATTATTATCAGTGGGGGAGACGTTACCGCCAATGCCGGAAATTATAACGGTACCGGCGGATCCGCCGGTCTCGGTGGCGGTAATGGCGGAAATGCCGCCTTTGCCGGGAGTACAGGGAGTATTACTATCAGCGGCGGCACACTCAAAGCATCTGGCTTTAACGGTGGCGCCGGTATCGGTAGCGGCCCATGGGGAAAAGGTGGCAGTGTAGTTATCAGCGGCAATCCGGCAGTAATCGCCCGGGGCAGTTCTGATGAATCTGGTTTTTGGGGAGATAATATCGGAAACGGGAAGATGTGGAAAGGGCCAACGACACTGGCGAATACAATTGGAGAGGATATAAGTTACCTCTTCTTTGACGCGAACGGGATGTCCGCGTTGGACATAACCGTCGGCTCGGATGCATACCAGACCAACGCGCAGGGACTTCTCGGCGTATTTGTTCCCCGTTCCGGCAGCATTGCTTATACCGCGAGCCGGGATGGTTACGTGCCGGTCAACGGGAGTCTGGCGGTAACAAGCATGAACCATACGATCAGTCTGGTTATGGATTTGGAGACAACGGTTGAAAGTGTTACCGCTCCGGCGAACGGAACGTACAAAGCGGGCGATACTCTGGACTTTACGGTCGTCTTTTCGGAAACCGTCTCCGGCGCCGATTCATCCCTGGCACTGAACGTCGGAGGCGAAAACAAAGCTGCGGCCTATTACTCCGGGGCAGGCGACACCGTTGTCTATCGTTACACGGTGCAGGCCGGGGATAACGATACCAACGGGATTACCATCGGTTCAATCGCGGGAACTCTCGAGGACATTAACAATAACGCTGTCAATACCTCGCTGGCCGGCGTCGTCCCGGGCACGGCCGGAATCCTGATCGACACCGCCGCGCCGGGCGTATCCGGGCAGATAAGCGTGCCTGCCGACGGGACATACAAGATCGGGGACAATCTCGACTTCACCGTTTACTTCACGGAGAATGTCGCCATTACGGGCAGCGGGTCCACCCTCGGCCTGACTGTCGGCGGGGTGAACCGGACTGCCGCTTATCAATCAAAAACTGCCAGCAGCGTGACTTACCGGTACGGCGTACAGTCAGGAGATTTATCGGAAGACGGGATAACGGTCGGCTCGATAAACCTGAACGGCACGACCATCCGGGATGCGGCGGGAAACGACGCAGATCTGACCCTGACAAGCCACGTTCCCGACACCACGGGTATCGGCATTGACGGTATCCGGCCGGCGGTGACTAGTGTAGCTGTAGCGCCCGACTCAGGCTTATTGGCCGCGGGCGCCAGCCTGGATTTCACCGTTAGCTTTGCGGAGAATGTTAACATTACGGGCACCGGCTCCACCCTCGGCCTAACCATCGGCGGGACGGGCAGAGCGGCAGCATACCATTCAAAGACGGCCGGCGCCGTTACTTACCGGTACACCGTACAGAACGGCGATAACACCGGCGGCGGTTTCAGTATCGGCACTATCACGCTGAACGGGACGACGATCAGAGACGGCGCCGGGAATGATGCCGACCTCTCCCTGGCCGGTCATATCCCGTCGACAGCCGGGATAATTATCGATACCACCCCGCCGGCCAGCCCGGTAATCACCGGTATGGCGGAGGATACGGGCGTCTCGGCGACCGACGCAATAACCAGTGACACTACTCTGGTTATCTCCGGCACGGCGGAAGCGGATGGGACGGTGAGGCTTTATCGCGGCGGCATTCCCATCGGAACTAATGGGGCGTCCGTGACCGGAAACTGGAGCTATGATTATTCTGGGACGCCTCTCGTCGACGGGACTTATGTGTTCACGGCGGACTGTACCGACGCGGCCGGTAATACGGGCGAGCAATCAGCCGACTTCGCGGTAACGGTAGATACTACGCCTCCGGCGGCGCCCGCAGTGACCGCGATATCAAGCGATACAGGCGTGTCAGCGACCGACGCAATAACCAACGATACCACGTTGGTTATCTCCGGCACGGCGGAGGCCGGCGGGACGGTGGAAGTATATTGTGATGCCAATCCGATCGGCACAGCCGCGGTGTCCGGGGCGGGGGCCTGGAGTTATGACTATTCGGGGACGCCTCTCGATGAAGGTATCTATATCTTCACGGCGGATTGTACCGACGCGGCCGGCAATACGGGCGAGCAATCGGCGGGGTTCGCGGTAACGGTAGATACTACGCCTCCGGCGGCGCCGACAGTATCCGCGATAAGTAACGATACGGGATTATTCGGGAATGACAGGATAACCAATGATACCACGCTGGTTGTCTCTGGCACGGCGGAGGCCGGCGGGACGGTGAAGGTTTACCGTGGCGGCAGTCCCATCGGCACGGCCGTGGTGTCCGGGGCTGGAGCTTGGACATTCGATTATTCTGGAACCTCTCTAGATGACGGGACTTATGTCTTCACGGCGGACTGTACCGACACAGCCGGCAATACGGGCGAGCAATCGGCGGGATTTACCGTGACGGTGGATACTACGGCCCCGGCGGCGCCCGCAGTGACCGCGATATCAAGCGATACAGGCGTGTCAGCGACCGACGCAATAACCGGTGACACCACGCTGGTTGTCTCCGGCACGGCGGAAGCGGACGGGGAGGTAAAAGTATATTGTGACGATGAGTTGATTGGCACGGCCTCGGTGTCCGGTATCGGAACTGGAGTTATGACTAT
>Ga0228535_1000648_pt1 | contig 85870 bp, 75 predicted proteins | sample SJ1metagenome_FD_168457 | JGI IMG/M metagenome (GOLD analysis project Ga0228535, IMG submission 168457) | Enriched culture of PCE-dechlorinating microbial communities from Ithaca, New York, USA - SJ1 | ecosystem: Engineered > Modeled > Simulated communities (microbial... > Unclassified | place...
AAGGCAAGCCGGGTTCGGTGAGGTCGTGATCATCAACATGCAAGGTTACCAGCCCGATGAGTTCGACCCGGATGATGACCTGCAGGAAGAGACCATTACCGAAATGCAGCCCGATCACCGCATCGGCCGGCTGAGCGACCTGCTTGGAATTTATACCGGTACCAACATGGAGGTAAGTCCAGGCTCCGCGCCCCGCCAGCCGGAGCATCTATACGAAATCTCCCTTTCAACAATGTGGTGCGCACCGCAGGCAGGGTTGTTCAATGATGCATTTACAAAAGCCCGACGTTTGGGATTTACCGGCTTTGAGTTGAATAACGCTGTCACACCGGAACTGTACAGGCAATTGGATAAAAACCAGTTTTATATCACCACGATCCACGATCCCTGCCCCTCAGATAACAGCTACGCCGAACTCAAGCAGGCAGATATTGCACTTTCCAGCCTGAATGAAGCCCAGCGCCGGGTGAGCGTGGACAACCTCAAGCGCTCGATTGAACTGGCAGTGCGCCTGGGGTCGCGTTCAGTGGTTATCCATTGCGGGTCGGTAATTTGTAATCATGCCCGCGATGGGGAGCTGAGGAAGATGTGGAAGCAGGGTTTGAAGCATACCCCGCAGTACCAGCAGGTGTTGGCGGAGTTTACCGATGATCGTGAAGCGCATAAAGCTCCTCACATCAGCCAGGTGTTGAAAAGTCTTGAAGAGGTGATTGCCTTTTCACACGGTTCCGGGGTTGCGCTGGCCCTTGAGAACCGCAACCGGTATTTTGATATTCCTCTGCCGGACGAACTCGAGCTTTTCCTGGCACTTAGCGGCGGGCGGTACTACGGCTTCCAGTTCGATATCGGGCACGCTTATAACCAGGACGCGCTGGGGACGGTACCATTCCATGTTTGGATGGAGCGTTTCCATGAGCGCTTGATCGGTGTGCACCTGCATGATGTTGCCGGCATCCAGGACCACCGGGTGCCGGGCACAGGCGATATCGATTTCCGCAGGATCGCCCCAATTATTACAGACGGCATCCTCTGTACGCTGGAGATTGGACCAGATGCCAGCCTGGATGAGATCACCAGAGGGCTTGAATTGCTGGTTGAAACCGGCTGCATCAAGAAGATCTAAGGCAAGGCGAGTAGAGAACAGGAAAGCAGGAAATAGAACATTGCAGCAGCAAATTCGTACCATCCTTTTCGACCTGGGCGGGACCCTGGTGCAAAAAATGAACCACGGCTCGCGTGATCCGGTGATCATTGCGGAAATGGTTGATTTTCTGAAAACCAGCATCAGCCCCGCAGAGATGATTAACCTCTTAACCCGGCGTGAAAAGGAATACAAGGATTGGACCTACCGGTCCTTAGATGAGCTATCCTATGAGGACCGCTGGGGTCAATTCCTTCTGCCTGACTACCCACAGGATTTTATCAGACAGAATGCTGCCAGGCTTCAGGCCTGGTGGAGTGATGCGCGCGGCAAGCGCTGGATTTCCCTGCAGACCATCCAGACCCTGCAGGAACTCAAGCACCGCGGGTACACCCTGGGTACCGTCAGCCACACCTCAACCAGGTACCTGGACGATGCCGGCATCAGGGACTTGTTTAAGACTACCCTGCAGGTGGCGGATTTCGGCAAGCGGAAACCCCATCCCGCCCCCTTCATCGCTGCAGCCCGCGGTTGCAACGTAAGCCCGGCCGAATGTGCCTATATCGGTGACCGCCCTTCGCGGGATGTCATTGGATCCCGCGAAGCAGGCATCGGGCAGGTTGTAATCATCGCGCCCCCGGGAGAAACAAGGGAAGAGGTTCCCTGCCCCATGCAGGCGGACATTATCATCAGGTCGCTGCCGGAAGTCCTTGATTACTTTCCAAAGGTTTTATGGGACGCACCCGCTCCGCATACCGAGGTAGCCCCGGCGAAGCTGTATGATGCAGCCCTGTCTACCATGTGGTGGGATAAGGAAGCAAGCAGTGCTGCAGATTTCTGTACTGCCGGCCGCAGGCTAGGGTTTGCCCGCTTTGAACTTAACCACCAGGTTACACCAGTTGAACTGGAAGCCATCGACCTTAACCGCTACCACATCGGTTCTGTACACGATCCCTGCCCGGCTGTTATCCCCAACAAGCAGCTTGAACGGGAGGATAAGCAGATCACTTCCCTGGATGAGGTAAGACGGGTTGTCGGGGTAGACACCCTCAAGCGCACGATCGAACTGGCGCACCAATTAGGCTCGCGCCTGGTTGTCATCCACCCCGGGCGTATCCCCGGCGACCACTCGCTGGATAACCGCTTGCGCGACCTTTACCGCAGCGGGTTGAAGGGAACCTCCGAATACGACAACCTGCGACAGGCGCTGACGGATGACCGCAAGGAACGCAGCCGGCCGCACCTGGATGCCCTGTTAAGAAGCCTGGATGAGATCGTGCAATTCTCACAGGATAGCGGGCTTTTCCTCGGGCTGGAGAACCGCTTCCATTACTATGAGCTGCCGATTTTTGATGAAATGCAAACCCTCCTGGATGCCTTTCCGCAGCCCTGGGTAGGCTGGCAGCTGGATGTCGGCCATATCCAGGTACATGATACGCTTGGGTTGATGAATTTTCAGCAATGGCTGGATGCGTTTTCAAGCCGGATTGTGGGGGTGCACCTGCATGATGTCGCTGGAATCGTTGACCACCAGGTTCCAGGCAGCGGAGAGGTTGATTTTTCACACCTGGCGCAATTCCTGCCACACCATGCTTACCGGACTTTGGAAATTAACAGCGCGGTTACGTTTGAGGAATTCAGTCACGGACTGCTAGTTTTAGAAAAAGCTGGTTGCATAACCAGTATCTAATCATCTGATGGAGGACGACAATCCATGTTAAAGATTTTCAAGAAACGCCGGAACATTTTTGTACAAAGAATTCATGAACAAACCACCATCACGCTGGAAGGTATGGAGATTCTTCTGGCTTACATGAACACGTCCGATAATGCGCTGGCGGAGAAACTGACCGCTAAAGAAAAAGAGGCTGATGAAGCCCGCCGTATCCTGATCGATGAGCTCAACCGGACATTCATTACCCCTTTCGATCGGGAAGACATCTTCGCCCTCTCACGCGCCATCGATGATGTCCTGGATTATGCCGATACCACCATCACTGAGATTGCCATCTTCAAGGTGAAACCGTCCGCGTATATGGCGCAAATTTGCACACTGCTGCGCGATGCCACATTTGAATTGCTTAAAGCAGTAGAATGCCTGCAGGAACACCCAAATGTAGCGGTTGAACATGCCAACCGGGCCAAGAAGCTCGAGAACAAGATCGAAGCTGTCTACCGAGAAGCCCTGGCAGAAATGTTTAAGGATACAGATGATATCAAAGGTGTCATTAAAGCCATGAAAATGCGCGAAGTGTACCGCCACCTGAGCAATGCAGCGGACCGCGGCGATGAAGCTGCCAATTTAATTTCCGATATCGTGGTTAAGACCACCTGAGCCCGTAAATGGAACTTTCGCTTATACTACTGGTAGTTCTCGCGCTGGTGTTCGATTTTCTTAATGGCGTGCACGACTCAAGCAATATTGTTGCCACCATGATTACCTCCCGCGCTATTTCGCCTCGGGTTGCACTGGCCATGACTGCCGTTGCAGAATTCTCGGGACCATTCATCTTTGGGGTTGCAGTTGCCACCACCATTGGTGATGAGATTGTTTCCGCAGAATTTTTAAAGATAGAAGTTTTGATAGCAGCCTTGTTTAGCGCTATCGTCTGGAACATTTTGACCTGGCTGCTGGGAATTCCAAGCAGTTCATCGCACGCCTTGATTGGCGGATTAATTGGGGCTGTTGCCGTTGGTGTGGGTTTTAGTGCCATCAAACTTGCTGGCGTATTGAAGGTCCTGATCGTGCTATTTGTTTCACCAATTATTGGCCTGATTGCCGGTTTTCTTATTGCCAGTCTCATTTTTCTGCTCTCCTGGAAGGCCACACCCGGGATAAATAACATTTTTAAGAAACTTCAAATTGTGACTTCACTCGGCCTTGCTATGAGCCACGGAACCAACGATGCCCAAAAATCAATGGGTATCATCACCCTTGCTTTGCTCATCACCGGTCAGATCAGCACATTTGCAGTACCAAAATGGGTGATTCTAATTTGTGCCAGTGCGATTGCTTTTGGCACGTCGGTCGGAGGTTGGCAGCTGATTCGGACACTTGGTTCCAAGTTTTATAAGATCCGGCCGGTACACGGGTTTGCTGCCCAGGCTACCTCGGCTGCTGTGATCCTGACCGCATCATTGATCGGCGGCCCGGTTAGCACTACCCAGGTTGTCAGCACTGCCATCATGGGTGTCGGGGCAGCCGACCGGGTCAGTAAGGTCCGCTGGGGGGTTGCTGGTGAAATAATGCTAGCATGGGTGTTGACCATCCCTTCCACTATGCTGGTTAGTGCATTTATCTACTGGCTTATTGGCAGGGTAATCCCAGCGTTATTGCATCTCTTCTAAGCAAGAGAAAGAATTTCGTTATGCCTGTTTCTTTACTTATCATCATTATTCTTGCCATCGGTTTTGATTTTCTGAATGGCATAAGTGATTCCAGCAATATCGTGGCCACTATGATCACAACACGGGCTATCCCACCGCGGGCTGCCCTGGTTATGACTGCCGTTGCTGAATTCTCCGGCCCGTTCATTTTTGGGGTAGCTGTTGCCACCACGATCGGTGATGAAATTGTTGCTTCCCAATATATAAAAATCGAAGTTTTAATCGCCGCCCTGATCAGCGCCATCACCTGGAACATCCTGGTCCGGTTGCTTGGCATACCGAGCAGTTCATCACACGCTTTGATTGGCGGATTGATCGGTGCTGTTGCCAGTGGGGCTGGTTTCCATGCTATTAAGCTGGCTGGTGTCTTAAAAGTGCTGATTGTTCTTTTTGTATCCCCAATTGTCGGCCTGGTTGCCGGTCTTATTATCACTAACATCATTTTCCTGTTATCATGGAAAACCTCTCCCAAGGTGAACAATTTATTCAAGAAATTGCAGATTATTACATCGTTGGGACTGGCATTGAGCCATGGTACCAATGATGCCCAAAAATCGATGGGCATCATCACCCTGGCTTTATTAATCACCGGCCAGATCAGCACATTTGCTGTACCAAAATGGGTGGTCCTGGTCTGCGCCAGTGCGATTGCGATTGGGACTTCTTTAGGCAGCTGGCGTTTGATCCACACCCTGGGCTCCAAGTTCTACAAGATCCGCCCGGTACACGGCTTCGCCGCCCAGGCAGCTTCAGCAGCTGTCATCCTGACCGCATCCTTGATCGGCGGCCCGGTCAGCACCACCCAGGTGGTAAGTTCTGCCATCATGGGCGCCGGTGCAGCCGACCGGGTCAACAAGGTGCGCTGGGGAGTGGCAGGTGAAATTGCATCAACATGGCTGTTCACCATCCCATCCACTGCCCTGCTGGGGGCTGCAGTATACTGGGTGATCACCACCGGATTTTCGGCTATCATCAAATTATTCTAGGGTAAAGTTTAATGATAAAACCAATAAAACATTACGACGTGATCTTTGCAGGAAATTACACCAAAGATACAATCATCACCCCGGACGGTACCAGGTACGTGGACGGCGGCGGGATGAACTATGCTGCTCATGCCGGTTTACAGCTTGGCATTCGGGCAGCCATGGTTACCAGGCTGGCAAAAGAAGATGAATACGTAGTCCAGAATATCCGGGCAGACGGGATCGACTGCTACCCGGTGTACAGCCCGTATTCGACCTTAATGACGCTGGAGTACAAGACCCGTGATGTCGACAAGCGCAGCCTGTACGTAAAGCATATTGCAGACACCATTCATCCTGAACACCTGGAAGGATTGGACGCGCGTGCAATCGCGGTCAGTCCCAGCATCCGGGGAGAAGTGGAGCCGCGCTTTTTCCATGAAATGCGCAAGCGGAACGGCGTACTCCTTGCAGCCGATGTGCAGGGGTTCGTACGCGTGCTGCACGGCGAAGACCTGGTGTACGAAGAATGGGGTGAAATGGATGAGGTATTGCAAGCGCTCGACATCCTCAAATCGGATGCTGTTGAAGCTAAATTCCTGACCGGTGAAACGGACATTGAGAAAGCCGCCGCTTTTTATGCCAGCCGGGGGGTAAAGGAAATCGTCCTTACCCACTCCAACGGCGTTCTCATTCACGCAGGCGGGCAAAACCACCATTTTGAGTTCCACTCAACCAGTATGGACGGCCGAAGCGGGCGTGGGGATACTTGCATGGGTTCTTACGTCACCATGCGCCTGTCCCAGCCTCCGCGCGAAGCCGGCAAATGGGCAGCCGCAGTCACCAGCATGAAAGTGGAAAAACACGGGGTGTTCGACCGCTCCATCAGCGAAGTGGAAGATTATATTTCCAGATACTATGCATGAGGAAAAGTACATCCAGCAGCAATCCAGGATAGAGCTAAGGATTGCGGAGGAAAGGCGCGAATACCATAACCTCTGGCAGCAGATAATCCGGGCCTGGGAAAAAGCAACAGACGATACCGCCTGGCTGACCTATTCTGCCAATTACCTCCTTCACACTGCCGGGGTTAAATGGGCCCTGGATCCTTTTTCGTTGTTTACCCGGCTGAAAGGGAAGAACCCGCAGGATTTTGCCACCGACCTGGCTGCGCTGGATGCAGTTGTGCTTTCCCATGCCCATGCAGATCACCTGGATTTGAACATCCTGGCTGCGCTTGACGGGTTACCCATCACCTGGGTGGTGCCGGAATTCATGCTGGAATATGTGGGCAAAAGTGTCTGCCTGGACGCAGCCAGGCTGGTCATCCCGCAGCCAGGTGTCCCTGTCAATATCGGGAACCTGACCCTGGTACCGTTTAAAGCGCTCCACATGCGGGGTGATCACGGTGTGCCTGAGATGGGCTACCTGGCGCAATTTGCTGGAAAATGCTGGGCTTTCCCGGGCGATACGCGTGTGCACCCGCCGGAAGGCTTGCCGATCCTGGAAAATGTTGACGGGATCTTTGCCCACCTCTGGCTTGGGAAGAAGTGCGCCATGCAGGACCCTCCCCCATTGCTGGATGAGTTCTGCCAGTTCTTTGCCCAACCAAAACCGAAAAGAATTGTAGTAACACACCTTGAAGAACTCGGGCGCAACGCCCTGGATTACTGGACTATCGACCACTACCGCCTGGTGGAAACCCGCTTCAATCAAATAGCCCCCGGGATCGAAGTCTCCCCTGCTTTAATGGGTCAGGCTGTCAGCCTGTAATTTCTTTCCCTCCAATGACAGCCTGAACAACCCAAAAAGGGTAAGCAGTATCAGCGCCAGGCAAATCGGGATAGCCTCCAGCGAAAAACGGGCAGCCAACACCCCAAGCGCACCCGGGATAACGGCAGTTCCCAGCCCGGAGGCAGCCATCTGCATCCCAATGGTATTGGAAGCATGTTTTGCCCCCACCCGGTAAACCGTGGCAGACATCAGCGCGGCGAAAACGGGGGCGATTGCCAGCCCTACCAATGCCACAGCCAGCAGGTTGGTAACCGGGGCAGCATTCCAGATTAATAAGAGCGTTCCTGCCAGGGCTGCGGCCAGGCTGCCCGTAACGGTACGGATGATGCCGGCTTTTTGGGCATACAGCCCTGCCAGCATCCTGCCGATGGTAAATGTCGCCCAATAACTGCCAGCCACTGCACCAGCCATTTCTGGATCGATCCCGCGCGATTCCACCAGCAGGCTGTAAGTCCAGGTTCCATAGGAGACTTCAACACCGACATAGACAAAAAACAGCAAAGCGCTTAACCAGGCTGCCGGTTTTCGCATCGTCTCAAACATTGAAGTCTCAAAATCGGTCAGGCGCTTCGGTTCCTGTTCCGATGAATTTGAAGTCTTGTGGATCCACATCGAAAGCGTCAGCACAAATGCAACTGCCATGAAAAGCTGGAAGCCGCCTACAGTACGGTATCCTGCACGCCAGGAGTTCATCCAGCTCAATGCCAGGGTCATGATGACCGGTCCGAGGGTCACGCCTACCCCGTAGAACGCATGCAGCCACTGCATATGCCTTTCGTTGAAATGGGCAGCGACATAAGTGTTTAACCCGGCATCAATCGCCCCTGCGCCCAACCCGGCTAAAACTCCCAGGGCAACCATCATCCACCAGGCTGGCACAAGGGTATAACCGATCAGGGCAATCCCGGTCAGGGTACAGCTGGCCGCCAAAATACGCCCTATCCCAAAGCGCGTGACCAGCGGTCCGCTTGAAAAACTGGAGACCATATACCCGCTTACAGTGGCCGGGAAGAACATGGCTAGTGCATCCAGCGGGAGGGAGAAACCGGCACGGATCGACGGCCAGGCCACACCCAGCAGCCCGTCCGGCATGCCCAGGGCAATAAAGGCAGCATAAGCCAGCAAAAGCATGCCAGCTTTAGGGAATTTTTTTATCCTGTTTAGAAGTTGCAAGAGTTATTCACCGTTTACACAGGGTTAAACGAAATGATTGTACCCTATGATGGGCAGATGGGTTGGAATAGACCTGGTTGGTACCTGAGGTTATTATTGCGGGCTATTTCACGGGCATGACGATCATGGTCAGCATATCGCTTACCGGGGTGAACTCGAGACCGTTAAAGTAATGCTCATATGCTGTTCCGACAGGTTCAAGGCGATGGTCTGCACTGAATTTCGCCATCTCGTCATAAACCGGCGCCATCTCGCTGTAAGCGCCGCGGTACATGTAAAAGACCACCTTCCCGGCAGGGATGGAGCCTGATTGGATATTGCTTTTTCCCGGTAATGGCCTTGCAACCGGGAACCCGAATTCAACGTCCAGGTTCTGCATATCCATGTTATGGTAAGCAACAGAAGGTTCATCCGCTAACAATTCCCCAAGCTCCTGCAAGTATGCCGCAATTTTTCCATAACTCTGCCCGATTAAGACGGGAAGCTCCTGCACTTTGCCAATGGTCCGGATAAATACTGTGGGCTGTTCCATTTTTTGCAGTATCTCAATGTTGGATATTCTTGGCATTATTTATTCTCTAGGCATCCATAATGGTTCTGTTACGTGATCTTACTGTGAATTTACCATAGGATCAAAACCTTAATACGCAACCGCTTATCCTGCGGGTATGGTGATCCTGGGAGAAGCTTACGGCGAAACCTCGATAAGCACAGGTTTCTCCCCCATTTTTCTGCATAAAGTTTTGGTTAACTGCATGCCAGGCAGGGTTTCTCTGTTATCATTTATGGGGTATTGAGCAACAGGGACTGATCTCAGAGGTGAAAATATGAACATCAGCCAGTGGTTCCAGGATTTACTTCAACAGGCTTTAAATTTTCTGCCCCACCTGGTAGTCGGAATCATTGTATTCACAGCAGCGGTCCTGCTGGCGAAACCCGCATCCCGCTGGGTAGAGAAGAAGGCTGCCGCAAGAATCGCTGATCCAGCTATCACCCACTTGCTGGTACAAGTAACACAATGGGGCATCATCATCAGCGGCATTGTAGTCGGCCTTGAACAGGTGAATTTTAACGTGACCGGGTTCGTTGCCGGCCTGGGTATCGCCGGATTGACAGTCGGGTTTGCCCTGCAGGACATCACCCGCAATTTCGTGGCAGGCATCATCCTGATGACCCGCAAACCATTCAAGATCGGGGATACTGTGACAATCGGCAGCCACTCTGGGGCTGTTCTAAGCATCAACACACGCGACACTGTCATCAAGACGTTTGACGGCGAAACCGTGATCCTTCCAAATATCAATGTCTTTACTGCAGCTATCGTCAATCAATCAGAACTGCCATATCAGCGCCGGACGGTCAAAATCAGGTTAGGATATGCTGAAGATATTACCAGGGCATCACAGGTTTTTGTTGATACGCTCAATTCAGTTGACGGGGTCCTGGCGAATCCCCCTGCCACCGTCCTTGTTGAACAGCTGGGTGATTCCGCGGTATCCCTTGTGGCAAGGTTTTGGGTGGATCAAACAAAACACAGCGTTCTCAAAGTTCATTCAGATGTTGTCCAGTCCATTAAGGAAATTGCAGAAAAAGAGCATATCGATTTGGCGCATGCCATCCAGGTTGTGAAGCTGCAGGAAGGTTTGGAAACACCCGCACTGCCCGATGAGAAGTAGGTTTTCACCCTGAAGAAGCTTGCGGCCGACGAACCGTAATTTGGAATTCCAAGCCGGAACTTTCCGCCCAAGTGACACACATAAACAAATAGAAGCACCTGCTGACCTGTCATATTAAAAAGAGGCCGCCCCTTTACCAGGGACGGCCTTTAGCTTTGCCTACTAAACTGTCTTTTACACCAGCTAGATAAAAATCACAGCGTTTGATTCATCGGAAGAAGCAAGCATGGTAGCCACGCCAACCACTTCGATCCCGTCGATCAGTTCTTCGCGCTTGATACCCATCAGGTCCATCGACATCTGGCAGGCCATGATTCGGACGCCGTTATCCAGGGCTGTCTGCAGCATCACCGGCAGGGCATCTACATTCTTTTTCTTCATGATGCCCCTGATCATGGCATCGCCAATGCCAGCCATGTGCATATTCGAAAGCTGGGCGCGTTTGGTGCCGCGCGGCATCATAATGCCGAACATGCGCTCGATGAAGGTCTTTTTTACTTTCACCGCTTCATTCTTGCGCAGCAGGTTCAACCCCCAGAAGGTGAAGAACATCGAGGCTTCATGACCGGAAGCGATAACCCCGTTAGCGATGATGAACCCGGCAATGGCTTTATCCAATTCACCCGAGAAGATCACCATGGTTTTGTTCATCCCCCCGGCTGCTTTTTCCGCGGTTACGGGTGCACCCTTCTGGATGCGTGCTGTGATCACACCTTTCTCGCTCTCGACAGAAAGCAGGCGGTTGCCGGTGGACTTTGCCCAAGACTCAACATCGGTGGTAAAGCCGTAATCGGTCGCCTCGACGGTGACGATATCGCCTTCGTTAACCTCTTTAATCTTGTTGTAAAGTTTGAGGATCGGTCCCGGGCACTGTAAGCCGCAGGCATCCACTTTAAATTCCTTGCCCAGGGTAAAGGATAGCGGAGGAATCTCTTTGATCTCCTCGCGGCTGCTGATGGAAACATTCTCAAAGACATCGAAATTGGACTGCCGGCCGATCGCATGCGAATAGGTCTTGTATCCGCCGGTCAGGTTGTAAACATCAAAGCCCAGTTGTTTGAGCGCCCTGGCAACAAAGTAAGACCGCTGTCCACTCTGGCAGTACACCAGTACCGGTTTGTCTCTGGGGATCTCATTGACCTGGCTGCGGATCTTCTGCAGTGGGATATTGATCGAACCGTCGATCATTCCAAGCCCCATTTCCTCAAGCAGGCGGGCATCCAGGAAAGTCCAGGCATGCCGGTCAAGCTTGCTGACCTCATCCCAGTGCATTACCTTCACATCTCCCCGCAGGACATTGGCAGCTGTAAATCCAACAATGTTGACAGGATCGCGCGATGAGCTGTATGGCGGCGCATAGGCCAGTTCCAGTTCTTCCAGGTCGTACACGCTGAGCCCAGAGTAGATAGCCGTGGCAATCACATCGATCCGTTTCTCCACGCCATCAACACCGACCGCCTGTGCACCGTAGATTTTGCCATCAGGGCTGAACAGTAATTTCAACGCCATGGGGGTGGCGCCAGGGTAATACCCGGCATGGTTGGAGACATGCACAATCACATTGTTGTTAGGCAGCCCAGCCTGGTTCAGCTGGTTCTGGTTCAAGCCAACCGCGGCAACGGTCAGGTCAAACACCTTCACCACCGAAGTACCAATAACGCCTTTAAAGCTGGCATCTCGGCCGCAAATATGGTCAGCCGCAACCCGGCCCTGGCGTGAGGCAGGTCCTGCCAGCGCCAGCGAAGTGGGTTCACCAGTAATCCTGCTGGTCAGCTGAACCGCATCCCCAACCGCGTAAATATCAGGGTCAGAGGTCTGCATGTGCTTGTTCGTGACGATGGTTCCGCGCAGCCCGATCTCCAGTCCAGCTTCTTTTGCCAGCTGGCTCTCAGGGCGCACACCGATCGAGAGGATCACCATTTCGGCATCTACTTTACGGTCGCTTGCAAGCGTGACAGAAAGGAAACCATGCTCACCCTGCTCGATGGATTTCAGCCCGTCGCCCAGCGCCAGGCGGATTCGTTTAAAAATGAGGTGCTGGTGAACCAGGGCAGCCATTTCATAATCGATGGGAGCCATGACCTGGTTTAGCATTTCTATCAGGGTTACCTGGATACCGCGATGCTGCAGGTTCTCTGCGATCTCCAGCCCAATGAAACCCCCGCCCACAACCACCGCCCGGGCTGGTTTCTTCTGGTCAACAAAGCCCTTGATCTGGTCCATATCCGGCAGGTTGCGCAGGGTGAAAACACCCGGCAGGTTAACACCTGGCAGGGGCGGAACAACCGGCCCTGCGCCGGGGGAGAGCACCAGTTTATCGTAAGATTCTTCGTATTCGCGTCCGGTTTCCAGCTCACGCACGGTTACAGTTTTGGCTGGGCGGTTGATCCTTATCACCTCATGCCGTATACGCGAATCAATATTGAGCATCTCTTTCAGGCTCTCCGGCGTGACCACGATCAGTTTTTCACGATCCTGGATCACTTCTCCAATGTGGTATGGCAAACCGCAATTGGCAAAAGAAATGTTTGGTCCGCGCTCCAGCATGATGATCTCAGCCTTTTCATCCATTCGGCGCAGACGGGCTGCAGTGCTGGCTCCGCCAGCGACTCCACCAACAATTACAACCTTCATAGCTATATCCCTTTCAAATTCCAGTGATGATTAATCAAAAACGCAAATGCACAACAAATATAACCAAACTTATCCAATTTTACCCCAATCCACCCCGCAAGGGAAAAACTGGGCAAATTCAAATCGATCCTGTCTCGCAGGTGAAAATGAGCTCGTATCATCTGGGCTTGAACATCTGTGGAACACTTTATTCATCTACCCGGTTATTCACAAATCCTTTTCCGTGTATTCGAATAAATATATAATCTTCTTAACCTATTTAAAAAAAGGGAGATACCATGGACACTGCATTACTGGCTTTCATTTTTGTAACCCTGGCTGGTGCTGCACTGATCGTTGTGAGCATTTTGCAGAAGAACAAGGCCAAAAAAGCTGCGGAAACCTGGCTGCCCGCATCCGGCACGATTCTCAGTTCCAGGGTGGAAACACACCGCAGCAGGGATTCAAAAGGAAACACCAGGGTAAGCTACCGCCCAGTGGTGAATTACCAGTACCATGTGATGGGACAAAGTTTTGACGGAAACCGGATCGGCTTCAGCAGCGGAAGTTATGGTTCGGCGAAAGCTGAAAAATTAATTGCCTCTTACCCGGCGGGAGCACAGGTCAATGTGTTCTATGACCCTTCCGACCCCGCCAAAGCCGTCCTTGAAACCAAGGATCTCAGCGGCAGCACATTGACCATTGTGGGGGTCATCCTCCTGGTCCTGGGTGTGTTTGGTCTCGTTATTAACCTGATATAACGGCTGATTCGCGTTCAACCGGAATGGTTTCTGAAGATACACCGTCTGTAGACCAGCAGCTCTGCTGGCTGCCTGATATTCACTGTTCTTACATACCTGCCTGGTAATCCTTTTACCTGGTTGACAGGCTATGCTATTATTATGCCAAGGAGAGACAACCATGCGGCCTGATTGGGATTCCTACTTTATGAAGATCGCTTATGCAGTTTCCGAGCGCAGTACCTGTGATCGGGCATTTGTGGGATGTGTGCTGGTACTTGACAAGCGTATCCTGACCACCGGGTTCAATGGTTCCCCGAAGGGGCTGCCCCATTGCGACGAGATCGGCCACCTGATGGTCGAAGGCCATTGCGTGCGCACCATTCATGCCGAAACGAATGCGATCATCCAGGCTGCCCTGCACGGCGTTTCCACCCGCGGCTGCACCTGTTATGTGACCCATTTCCCTTGCATCAACTGCACCAAAGCCCTGATCAATGCCGGTATCACCCGCCTGGTGTACCATGTTGCTTACCGCCAGGATGAGAACGCACTCGAATTCCTCCGCACAGCAAATATCGATTTAAAACAACTCGACTACAAACAAAACCAGGATACATGACCCGGCATTTTTTACTTTGGACAACATGTAATAAATCCTGTCACATACCAGGCCGGACAATGATTTCCATTCTGTTTAAAGGAGCAGTCCTATGACGAAATATATTGGTGTACTCACTGCCGGGGGAGACACGCCCGGATTAAATGCTGCTTTACGGGGTTTAGGAAAAGCAGCCCTGGGAGTTTATGGCATGCAGGTGGTCGGATTTTATGACGGCTTCAGAGGGCTGATGCAGGATCGCACTATGCGCCTGGAAGCCAGCAACCTTTCCGGCATCCTCACCCTCGGAGGAACCATCCTGGGCACCAGCCGTGATAAACCGAAAAGCATGCCGGTAGGCGGACAAATGCTGGATATGACCAATTCGATGATCGACACCTACCAGCGCCACCACCTGGATGCACTGGTGTGCCTGGGCGGCGGCGGCACCCAGAAGAGTGCCTACCACCTGGCACAGCATGGGCTGAACATCATCACTCTTCCCAAAACCATCGATAACGATATTGCCAAAACCGACCAGTCATTCGGGTACGACACCGCCCTGAGCATTGCTACCGAAGCAATTGACCGGCTGCACAGCACCGCCCACAGCCATCACCGCATCATTGTGGTTGAGATTATGGGGCACAATGCCGGCTGGCTGGCGCTTGGAGCCGGCCTGGCTGGCGGTGCAGACGTGATCCTCATCCCGGAAATACCTTACGACACAGAGATCGTGGCAGAAGCCATCCTCAACCGCAATCGCAGCGGGAAACGCTTCAGTATCGTTGCGGTAGCAGAAGGCGCTATGACCAAAGAAGATGCCCGGCTGCTGGCTCAAGAACTGGAAAAGAGAAAAGAAAGTAAAAATCTAAAGGATGCAGCAGCTCCGCTGACACCCGGCGCAGTGCTGGGCGAAGAAGCCATGCCCGGCAGCATCCGGACGCTGAAACTTGCCGCCCGGCTGGAAGAATTGACCGGACTGGAGTCGCGTATCACCATCCTGGGGCATTTGCAGCGCGGCGGAACCCCGTCTGCTTACGACCGACTGCTGGCCACCCGGCTCGGAACAGCCACCGCAGGGTTGATCAATGAGGGTGTGTTTGGTGTGATGGTTGCGGTAAGAGGTGACGGCAGCAAACCGGTCCCGCTGGAAAAAGTCGTCGGCAGGCGCCGCCTGGTACCGCAAGACCACCCCTGGCTGGAAAGCGCCCGCAAAGTGGGCACCTGCCTGGGAGATTAGCGGACCTGTCCGGCAGGCCATTTTTCGTTATGCTGGAGAAGCTTGCGGCTGGAGGATTTCACATTGGATTTTCAGGGTGACAGCATTTAATGTGTATCTACGCAAATTAGAATTACTACTTGGGTAAATAACGAAACTGGTCATCAAGTGTGACCAGTTTCGTTTTAAGGAATTCAGATTGGGATTACTTCACTGAATAAAATCTTTGGCAAAATGGCAGGCAACCTGGTGCCCGGGGAATAATTCGCGCAATTCCGGCTCTTCCTGCGAACAGATCTCTTTCGCAAACGGACAGCGCGGGTGGAACCGGCAGCCGGACGGCGGGTGGATCGGATTGGGAATCTCGCCGCTTGGCATGGGCGTGGAACGGCGATCATGCGGGTTGGGCACCGGCACCGCTGCCATCAGCGCTTGCGTGTAAGGGTGGAGCGGCTGGGAGTAGACATCCCGCAGCCTGCCCATTTCCATCATCTTACCCAAATACAGGATCCCGATATCATCACAGATGTACTTTGCGGTCGCCAGGTCATGCGTGATGAAGATATAGGTCAGGTTGAATTCCTTTTTTAGCTGGATCATCAGGTCCAGCAGCAGTGAACGCACGCTGACATCTGCCATGGCAATCGGTTCATCAGCCAGCACGAGGTCTGGCTTGGTGATTAATGCCCGGGCAATCACAACCCTCTGGCGCTGCCCACCGGAGATCTGCTGCGGGAACTTGTTAAAGTAAAACCTGGCAGGACTCAAGCCCACCTTTTCCATCATATCCAGCACCATATCGCGGTGCTGGTCAGCCATTTCGGGGTAGTGGATCCTGAGAGGCTCCATTACCTGCGAGCCGAGTGACATGCGGGGGTTGAGCGATGCCAGCGGGTCCTGGAAGATGACCTGCATGCGACGGCGCAGCTTGCGCAGCTCTTCAGCTTTCAAGCTGGAAAGGTTGATGCCATCGAAAAACACCTCCCCTTCAGTAAGTTTCTCAAGCCCGATGGCAACCCTGCCAATGGTTGTCTTGCCGCTGCCGCTTTCGCCCGCCAAACCGAGAACACCACCGCGCGGGATCTTGAAGCTGACCCCGTCCACCGCCCGGACGTAATCCAACTGCTTGGCGAAAATCTGGTCGATTACACTGGTCTGTACCGGGAACCATTTCTTCAGGTTCCTGACCTCTACCAGGAACTCGTTGTGTTCATCTACAACTGCTTTACTCATGCTGCCACCTCTATCTTTTTGGTGGTTTTATCCGGGTGGTTTTCATACAACCAGCACTTCACAAACCGGCCGCGAGCGACCTCCTGGAATTGCGGTTCGATGGTTTCGCAAATTGGCATGGCTTTCGGGCAGCGCGGGTGAAAGCGGCAGCCCTTCGGCGGGTGGGTGAGGTTGGGCGGCTCACCCCCCATTTTATATAATTCCTCACGCTCATCCAGCTTGATATTCGGGACGGAGAGGAGCAACCCGTAAGTGTAAGGATGAAGCGGATTGTCGAAGATCTTTTCAACCGTGCCAAGTTCAACCAAATGCCCGGCATACATCACAGCCACCCGGTCTGAGATCTCAGCTACCAGGGCGATATTGTGGGTAATTACCAGTAAGGTTACCCCAAATTCATCACGGATCTCTTTCAACTGATCCACCAGCTTGGCTTCCACGATCACATCCAGGGATGTGGTTGCTTCATCAGCCACAATCAGGTTGGCGTTCAACACCAGTCCAAGGCCGATCATCACGCGCTGGCGCATGCCGCCCGAGAGTTGGTGCGGATAATTCTTCATGCGCTGTTTTTGAATGCCAAGCCGTTCCATCAACGTGTTGGACCTTACCAGGGCATCGCTGGGCTTCGTTTTCGGCTCATGCACCTGGATGGCTTCGACCAGGTGCTCATCCACCCGTTGAACCGGGTTAAGGGATGTCATCGGGTCCTGAAAGATCATGCTTATTTTCCGCCCGCGGAAATCCCGCATCTGGTTCTCATCATAGGTCATGATATCTTCACCATCAAAAATGAGCTTGCCGCTGCTGATCCGTCCAGGAGGTTGGATCATGCGCATCAGTGCCTTGCCCATGGTGCTCTTTCCGCAGCCGGATTCACCCACCAGCCCCAGGATCTCCCCTTTCAGAATATCGAAAGAAACCCCTTCCACAGCGCTGACAGGGCCCAGCCGGGTCTCGTAGGTGACGGATAGGTCTTTGATCTGCATTAAAACTTCTTTTTCAGCCATATGCTTACTGCTCCGCAAGACGGGGATTGAGGATTTCAGACAGGCTTTCACCCAGCATGCTGAAGGAAAGCGTAACCAGGGTTACCATCAGGCCGGGGAAGGTGATCAGCCACCATGCCCTCCGCACGTAGTCCTGCCCGCGCGCCAGGTCGATGCCCCAGTCGGGTGTGTCTGGTGGCAGCCCAAATCCGAGGAAACTCAATCCAGCTTCTGTTAAGATAGCATCACCAACGTTTACTGAAAAAATGATTACCACCGAAGGAATCACATTCGGAAAAATGTACTTGGTCAGGATCGTCAACCGGCTGGCGCCCATGCTCCGGGCAGCCTCAACATACAGTTCCTCTTTCACCTGCAACGTCTGCCCGCGAACGATCCGGAAATAGGTTGGCACATACAAAACCGCAATCGATACGATGATGTTCATAATCCCCGGACCCAGAACAGCGGCTATGGTGATCGCCAGAATCAAGCCGGGGAATGAGTACAGGCTGTCCATCAACAGGGTGAGCACCCTGTCTAGCGGTCCGCCAATAAAACCGGAGAGCAGCCCGAGGGGCACTCCAAAAATGAATGAAACCAGGGCAGAGCTGAGACCAACAATTAAGGCAATGCGGGTGCCCCAGATGATGCGGCTGAAAATATCCTGGCCGATCTGGTTGGTGCCCATAAAAAAGCCTTTACTGCCTTGCTCGCGCAGCGTGCCGGCAACCTGCAAGTTCGGGTACGGTTCCAGGGCATCTCCCAGCACATCAGGCGCAACGATAAAGCCATCCAGGTCGCCTGCATCCAGGGCAGCCAGGCCTTCTTCGAGGGTTTCGTAACGCCGCTGGCGGGGTTGGTAACGTACCCCTTCGGGTGCCTCATCGTTAAGCTCTGTCAGGACCTCGCGTACTGCCTGACTGGCAGGGCTGCCGACAATAAAACCAATGTTGTTCTTTTTATCTGCAATATCCACCAGGGTGATCTCGCCCCTGTCAACCGTAGAGACAAGAATATACTCTGAAGGCACATCTCCTGGTGCCAACAGGGAAGGGCCCACCTCTGCCCGGGGGTCGTACGGGGCAAACCACTGCGGGAAAACGCCAATTGCAATAATGAAGACCAGCAGCACAGCACTGATTGCCACAAACCACCAGTCGCCGCCGTACCATTTACGTGAAAGAAACAGCTTGCGGACAAAACCAACCCTGTCCAGGTCAAGCATCCAGGCAGGAACTTCAGCTGCCGTTGATGGTTGTGCGTTGGGTTCTTTTTCAGGTTTCATAAATATTTACTCAATAATTGCTTCATAATGCTTAGTAGCGGATGCGCGGGTCAATGAACGCATACAGGATGTCCATCAGCAGGCTTACCGCCGCCACAAACAGGGCAAAAACTGCAATTGTTGCCTGAACTGCGGTGTAATCGCGCAGCTGAATACGCTCGACCAGATAGCGCCCCACCCCTGGCCAGGAGAAAGTCGTCTCCGTCAGCACCGCTCCAGCCAACAGGATGGCAAACTGCAGCCCAAGCAGCGTCAAAATCGGGATAAATGTGTTGCGCAACGAATGCTTGTATGCCAGGCGCCCTTCCGGTAGACCGCGCGCCCTGCCCGCTGTGATGAAATCGGACTGCAGCATCTCGATCATGTTCACACGGGTCAGGCGCACAAATACCCCGGATAATGCCAGACCAAGCGTAACCGATGGCAGCACCAGGTGCATTAAGACCGAACCTAATGCCTTCCAGTTCTGTGCAAGGATCGCATCGATGACATAAAAGTGGGTCCGGCTTTCAAAAGTTGTCATCATCAATGTATCCATCCTGCCGGCTAGCGGAAATACGGGCAGGCGGACGGAAAAAAGGATCTGAAAGATCAATCCCATAAAGAAGACCGGGATTGAGTAAGCCACAATACTCATCAACCGGATTACATAATCTACCGGTTTCTTGCGGTTTTTGGCAGCATAAGCGCCAGAAAAAATGCCGATTACTGCAGTAAAAGCGATAGCGGGGATGGTAAGCTCAATGGTTGCCGGCATGCGTTCTCCAAGCTCATCCAGGATCGGACGTTCTCCCTGGGTGAGGGCTGTTCCAAAATCAAGCGTAACCATATCCCACAGAAAGTCAAAATATTGCACATATAAAGGCCGGTTCAAACCGAGGCGTTCACGCAGGGCGTTTGCCTGTTCCTCGCTCACCCGCGGTCCCAGTTGTGAACGAATGGGATCACCGGGAAGAATCCTCATGATAAAAAAGATCATCGTCACAAGAATCAACACCATGGGAATGGTCAATAACACGCGGGTGATTATGAACCTTCGCAAAGAAGCCGACATAAGAAAAACTCCAAAACTACTGGTTTAGCAGGGGGCACGGTCTCCCGTGCCCCCAATTCAATTCTCTTGCGGGCGCCTTCCAGAATATTGCCAGAAGACACCCCTTCAGCAAAAAGCGATGTTCTGCTACTCTGCTGGTTTATAGGGGTACTGGTGGTTGAAGACCATGTAGCGCAGCGCTGGGGCTTCCACAGTTACGGTGGTTAAGCCTTCCACGCTGGACAGGCGGACTGCTTCAACTGGGCCAAGTGTACGCCAGGCTACATCGATCTCACCTGTTTCGATCGCATTTGCCATGGTGGTCGGGTCAGCAAAGTAGCGGATGATCACGTTCTTAATGGCAGGAGCTTCACCAATATAGTTCGGGTTGGCTTCCAGCACCATCTGCTGGCCAACTTCATGCGATACCATGCGGTAAGCACCAATTCCATCGATTTTCTCGGGGAACTGGTTGATGGCATCGGCAGCGTAGTTGGCAGGATTGGCAACGATGAACGGTGCAGCCGCTGACAGGACGGGGAAGAACCCGAAGGAGGCCTTCAGGTGGTAGGCAACGGTGAGGTCGTCTATAGCTTCAACACTGTCTACATAGAGCTGGACCAGGCCGGAAACCTGGCCTTCGAGGGTGTTCAGGCGGTTCCAGGAGTCCACAAACGTCTGTGCGGTTACTGGAGTTCCATCTGCAAAGGTCAAGCCTTCTTTGATCTTGTAGGTGTAGGTCATGCCGTCTTCGCTGACAGTAGGTAATTCAGCTGCAGCGCCGGGCACAAGTTCTGAAGTGCCGGGGGTATAGGACAGCAATGCCATACCGGTGTTCTTCAGGACTTCCCAGTCATGGGTGGCGTAGGCATCCTGCGGATCAAGGCTGTTGACCTCATCGGTGGTGCCGATGATGATGGTATCGCGGCTGCCGGATGCAGGTGTTGCATCCTCAGCGAATGACAACACGTTGTAGTTGAATTCAAACGGTGCACCAATGGTCACACCTTCAACACCATTGCGATAGGTCACAAATTCAGGCTCCCAGAACAAAGGAAGGGTTGGAACATCTTCTGCATAGAGCTCGCCAATCTGCTGGTAAAGGGCTTCACGCTCAGCAGGATCCGGTGAGGAAGCTGCAGCCAGGAGCAATGAGTCCATTTCCTCGTTGCAGTAGAATACACCATTATCGGGGGATCCGATGCAGGAAGCGAATGGTGAAAGCCAGTTGTCAGGATCGGCAAAATCGGGGAACCAGCCAAGGATGAAGAACGGGATTTCGCCAGCCACGAAGGCATCGACATATTCTGCCCAGTTCATGCTCTGCAGGTTGACTTTCATAACTCCAGTCTCTTCAACCTGTTCCTTAATAACCTGCATGACGTCAGCAGTGGTGGTGCCGTAGTGCTCGGGCGGGTAGAACAGGTCAAAGGTGAAAGGATTATCTTCGGTGTAGCCTTCGCTCTTGACCAGCTCAATTGCCATATCTAGATCGCGGGTGCCGTATTTATCCAGGAATGGTTCGGTGGCGTAGGGGTAACCGCTCGGGACCATGTGGTAGGCAGGAATGTTGCGGCCTTCAAATACACGGTCAACGATCACTTCGCGGTCGATGGCGGCTGCAACAGCCTGGCGGAGTGCAGGCGTCCACAGGAATTCACGATCGGGCACGCCGGCAGGGGCTTCTGTCTCAGCTGCAGTTTCTTCCACTACAGGCGCTTCTGTGGTTTCTTCTACTACAGGTGCTTCTGTCGCTTTCGGCGTACAGGCAGTCATGACCATGCTGAACAGGACCAGGACGGCGATGATCATATACAAAGTTTTCGATTTCATTCTCAAATTCTCCTTTTTAGTTGACGTAAGATTGATTTCTGTTTCTGTACTTGTATTTCTTTTCTATCAACCACCTCCTTTTCGTGTTCAGGTAAATCAATTATCTTATGATTCAAAATCCTAAATTCAGTTTATTAAGGATGGTCTTGCGGGATTCTCATCGCCGGGAACGATGAGAATTGGTCAATTTTTCGGCGAGCAATTTAGGTTTGCTAACAAGAATAGAACGTCAATAGTGACGCAATTTTCGGGACACTGTCTCAAAATTTAATTTCCTGATTATACATCCTCACTCCCCAGATGGCAAGGAAAACACGAAAATAAATTGGCGATGTCAACCCCGATCCAGCACTGCCTGCTGACCTTTTTCTCAAGGTACGCTCCAATCAATACCTGCTATTCATATCGGAAGCGCAGGATGCCAATGGCGTAAAAGACGGCAGCAAATCCCAGCAGCACCGCTGCTTCCGGCAGAACCCCCGCCACACCCTGTCCCCGCAAGACAACATCCAGCATTCCCTGCATGGCCCACCTGGTCGGCAGGATCTTGACCGCTTGCTGCACAACCTGCGGGAAGAGATCAAGAGGGTACCAGCAGCCGCCCAGTAAAGCCATCACCATCCCAGCCATGATGCTCAGCCCTGTCGCCTGGCTTTCCGTCCTGACAAATGCTCCCATCGCCACACCGATGGCAGAGGCTGCCAGGGTGGAGGTCACCAGCATAACCGCCAGGGCTCCAGGGGATTGGCCCCAGTTCAACTTCATTACCAGGATTCCAAACAGCACCAGCAATACCATTTGTACCAGCGCCCAAAATACTGCACCCAGCAGGGTCCCCAGCAGATATACTGCTTTAGAGGTGGGTGTAGTGAAAAAGCGCCGCAGCGTACCGCTTGAACGTTCGCTGGCAAAAAATGCAGAGATGCCGAACAGGGGGATAAATACCCAGGTGATCATCTGTCCGGCGGAAGAATTAGCCCTCGGGTCGTATTCAACCGTATCCGCAAACACCGCCAGCGAAACCCGCATCCGATCAGGGGCATTGCTGATCTCCTTTTGGGTTTCTGCTAATGCTGCAAGAAAGTATTTGTCGCGTTCTGCTTCACTTTCAAACGGGCGGATCTCTTCGGCGGCAGCCGTGCTGCTGCGGGCAATTTCCACCTCGCTGCTCAGGCCCTGGATCGCAGCCTGCACCACCTGGTACGCCGCCAGGCTGCCCAGGTTGTTAGCTTGCTGGCGCAACTCCAGTTCCAGTTCCCCTTTGCGCAGGTTATCCAGGGTGAATCCTGCCGGGATGATCAAGACTGCAGACACATTGCGTTTCTCGAATTCCTGCTCTGCATCCTGAAGCGGCTTGACCACCGGGCGGATGGTAGTTGATTGTTCCAGTTCGGCGATCAATTGCATGGATAGATCAGATTGTGCCTGGTCAACCACGGTCAACCGGGTGCGGTTGTCGGTCGGGGCGCCGGTACCCCCCGCCAGAATGAGGGTAAATACAACCGGCAGGATCAGGAAAAACAACCACTCACTGACTGATGAAAACCGGATAATGGTATCTTTACGGAAAATGGCAAGAAGTTTGTTCATGTCGGATTCCTGCCTATCCCTGTAAAACGCCGCGGCGCTTGAACAAGACCAGTGAAATTGCAAACAGGGCAGACCCCATTACCAGCAACCCGGCGATATCCGGAAGGATAGCCGCCACACCGCCCCCGGCTGCCAGGACGGTAAACCCGTCAATACCCCAGGAGTTGGGTGTGATCCGGCTGGCTGCCTGCATCCAGCGCGGCATCATGGTGATATCGAAAAAGCTGCCCCCCAGAATACCGAAGGTGAGCATCACAGCCAACCCAATACTGGATGCCTGGCCGGAAGTCTTCACCAGTGCTGTTAACAACATGCCCCACCCCACGGCGCCGGTCACCGCAGCCAGAACCAGCAGCAGCACAGCCAGCGGGTTGCCCCATTTCAGGCTGAAGATGATGCTGCTCGCCAGGATTAAGATCAACACCTGCGCAGTACCGGTAAAAAAGATGCCAAACATCTTCCCCAGCAGCACCTGTCCGCTGGTGATCGGCGCAACAAGTAGCCGCGGAAGGGTACCCTGTGTCTTCTCCACCAGCAGGGTACGTCCCCCATTGCTGACCGTAAACATCAGGAACATGAGCGCCATACCCGGTGCCATATAAGCGAGAATGTTGAACTGCAGCGCTGCTTCTCCTTCTTCACCTTTGAGTCGGATGGAAGTGAACACCTCTTCGTTTTCCGCCTGCTTTTTACCGATCTCTGTGCCAACTTCGGCTGCTTGTTGTGGCTGGATGCGGCCGCTGGCAACCAGCTGCCCAACAGTGACCTGACCGCCAATCCTTCCCATTTCCACCCGGTTGAGGTACCTGGTTACGATTGACTGGACAATGCCTGCACTGTTCGGGCGGGATGGGCTGGTGTAAAGTTCAATGGAAATAGGATCAGACACTCCACCGGATGAATCCGGGATGACAGACGCGCTGAACCCGGCCGGGATGATCACGGCTGCGGCAATAGCATCCTCATCCACCAGCTGGCGGGCTGCAGCAAGGTCGGTAAAAGATTCCGGCTCAACCAGGCCAGCCAGTTCTTTAGAAGAAAAAAGGTCCACCAGGCCTTTCCCCAGTTCACCTTCATCTAGATTAACCAGGGCAACCGGGACACTGCTCAATCCGGTGGAATTAGATTGGGTAAACCCTCCGGTGACAAAACCCAATCCAAGCGTCAGGGCAAATGGAGCCAGCAGCATCAGGATGAGCCCCGCCCGGTCACGGAAGGCCAGAACCAGGTCTTTCCAACCTAAAAGAAAGATCTTTTTCAAATCGTCCCTCAATCGCGCAAGGCGCGCCCGGTCAGGTGCAGAAAAACCGCTTCGAGGTTGGGCTCCTGGATAGTGACAGAGTGGATTTTGATGTTACGTTCCGTGGCGCAGCTTACCGCCGGAGCCAGTACTTTTTCAGTGGATGTCGTCACCAGGATGACATTGTGGTCAACCACGGTAGCCTGAGCAACTCCTTCCACCTTCCGCAAGGTTTCAGCCAGTCCCGCGGCATCATCCATTTCACCCAGCTCCAATTGCAGCGATTCATACTCGCCCACCTGGCGGGTGAGCTCAGCCTGGGTGCCCAGAGCGATCAGGTCGCCATGGTCGATGATTCCTACCCGGTGAGAGAGTTCCTGGGCTTCTTCCATATAATGGGTGGTATAAAGCACGGTCATGCCGTTTCGGTTAAGCTCTTTGACCGAATCCAGGATGGCACGCCGCGACTGCGGGTCGATCCCCACCGTAGGTTCATCCATGAATAGCAATCTCGGCTTATGCAGCAGCCCCACCCCGATATTTACCCGCCGTTTCATCCCGCCGGAAAAGGTGCGGATGCGTTCTTTGGCGTGGCTGCTCAGCCCGACCTGCTCCAGCACCTGGTCGATGCGGGTGTTCAACTCCTTGCCCGAAAGGTTGTACATCTGGCCCCAGAAGGAAAGGTTCTCCCGGGCAGTCAGCTCCTCGTACAGGGCAATATCTTGAGGAACCACCCCGATCAATTTTCGCACAGCCATTGGTTCTTTTGTAACCGAATGGCCGCCGATCACTGCATCCCCAGAAGTGGGGGATAAGAGAGTTGAGAGCACTGAAATGGTCGTGGTTTTGCCTGCCCCGTTTGGACCCAACAGGCTGAAAATTTCAGATTCCAGGATCTCAAAACTGATCCCGTTCACGGCTGTCTTTTCCCCGTATTTCTTTACCAGTTGTTGTACTTCCAAAATGGCAGCCATCCATCCTCCGATCTCATCACTGCGCAGTCGAAATCATTATAGCAACTGGGGGTGCTTTTTCAATATAGAACAGAGGAAGCAGCCAATACCTGGGTATTAAGAATAAGAAAGAAAGCCTTCCCACGAGGATGCATGAAAATGCCTGCTTAATATTTTTTTCCTGAGCCTTCAATACTTTCCGCCAGGAAATTGAACCGGATCACTCCTTCACGGAGAACCATTTTGAAAGACGGTTCTCAGAGTATGGCGGCTGGTCAACATAGTGCGAAACATCATTGAAAAGCATCAACCTGGCGCGGACCGGGTCCTTAAAATCCAGGATATTCAGGCTGGCAGGAGACTGGTCAAGCCGATCGCGGTATCCGCGTGCGTCAATCCCAAGCAGGCTGCTCAGAATAAGCCGGATGGTAGCCTTGTGCGAGATGACTGCCACCGTCTGGTCGGGGTGGCTGATTACAATCTCACGAATGACCGGCAGGGCACGCGCCATCACCATCAGTCCAGATTCCCCGCCTTCGGGGGCAAAGGTAAATGGATCCTCCTGCCAGGAGATATATTCATCAGGAAATTGCGCCTCAACCTCTGAACGCAGCATGGTTTCCCAGTGGCCGTGGTGAATCTCGCGCAGGCCATCGCGAGGCTGCGGCACAAGCTTGAACGGTTTGGCGATGATCGATGCCGTCTCGACCGTCCGGCGCATCGGGCTGCAATAAACGGCCGAAACATTATCATCCGCCAGCCGGTTGGAAAGGCAGGCAGCTTGCCAGCGCCCCACATCGGACAGGTCAATGTCTGTCCCGCCGGAAAAACGGTCTTCAGCGCTCAGATTGGTTTCGCCATGCCTGATTAAATATACCCTGGTGATACCCATTGTTTTTTCTCCCTGGTCCCTGGATTAATTTGAAACGCTCAATGCAGCATCAACAATCGCCTGTGCTTCTGCCTGGATATGAGCAAGGTGCTCCTCACTCACAAAACTCTCCGCGTAGATCTTATACACATCCTCGGTTCCGGATGGACGGGCGGCAAACCAGCCTGAACTGGTGACCACCTTCAATCCGCCAAGTGCAGCACCGTTGCAGGGTGCACAGGTCAGCTTTTCCACTATCCTGTCACCCACCAGTTCACTGGCTGTTACCTGCTCAGGAGAAAGGTTCCCCAGTGTTTTCTTGCCGGCTGCATCTACCGGGGCATCCTTGCGGGCATACCAGCAGCGCCCAAACTGCGCTTCCAGGTCCTGGTAGTGTTCACCGGGGTCACGCCCGGTAACCGCCAGGATTTCCGCCGCCAGCAGGTCAAGGATGAACCCGTCCTTGTCCGTTGTCCAGGCTGTGCCGTCCATCCGCAGGAAGGAAGCGCCGGCGCTCTCCTCGCCCCCGAAGCCGAGGGAGCCATCCAGCAGTCCATCCACGAACCACTTGAAGCCCACCGGCACCTCGCACAGCCTGCGCTTGAGGAAAGCGGCCACCCGGTCGATCATCGAACTGGAGACCAGTGTCTTTCCCACCGCAGGCTTTTCTCCCCAACCGGGCCGGTTTTGGAACAGGTATCCGATAGCGGTTGCCAGGTAATGGTTCGGGTTCATCAGCCCAACGCTGCGGGTGACGATCCCATGCCGGTCGAAATCGGTATCATTGCCGAAGGCGATATCAAAGCGGTCTTTGAGCTGGATCAGGCTGGCCATGGCATAAGGTGAGGAACAATCCATGCGGATCTTGCCATCATGATCAAGTGGCATAAAGGCAAAGGTCGGGTCAACATGCGGGTTTACCACCTCCAGGTCCAGGCGGTATTCGTTAGCAACCGGTCCCCAAAAGGCAATACCAGAGCCGCCCATCGGGTCCACCCCGATCTTCAAGCCGGATGATGCAATTTGCTGCATATTGATTACTTGCTTGAGACCCTGCACATAAGGCCGGATGTAGTCCATGAGATGGATGCAAGCCGACCTGACAGCTCTTTCATATGGGATGCGCTGAACTTCTTTCAACCCACCGGCAATGATCTGGTTGGCCCGCTCCTGTATCCATTTGGTGATGGAGGTGTCTGCCGGTCCCCCTGAAGGCGGATTGTATTTGAAGCCGCCGTCCCCTGGAGGGTTGTGCGAAGGAGTAATGACCACTCCATCCGCCAGGCCGGTAGTCCTGCCGCGGTTATAGCTAAGGATGGCATGCGAAATCACCGGGGTGGGAGTGTACCCCATTCCCTCCTGGATCATGGTTTCTACCCCGTTGGCTGCAAAGACCTCGATGGCGGAACACAGGGCCGGCTCTGACAGGGCGTGGGTATCCATTCCCATGAACAAGGGACCGTCTATTTTCCTGGATTTTCGGTATTCCGCTATCGCCTGGCTGATGGCCAGGATATGGGCTTCATTGAAACTGTTATTGAGGGATGAACCACGGTGCCCCGAAGTGCCGAATGAGACCTTCTGGGCCGTATCTTCGGGGTCAGGCTGGCGGGTGTAATAGGCTGAAACCAACCGCGGAACATTGACTAGACTTTCGAATGGAGCAGGCTTGCCCGCCAAAGGATGAACGCTCATTCAACCGCCTCGCCTTTCCATCTTCACTAATAATATGATTATTCGCTTCCCATATCAGCCAGGATTGCCATAGGTTCCTCGCTGTCAGGTTCCTCCAGTAATGAAGATGCATAATGGGCATAACGAATGGTGCCTTGCCTGTCAACCAGAAACACGGTCGGGGTGCCCAGTTTTATAAAGTGTTTCACCTGGAAATATTGCCCTGCCACCCGCGAACCTTTGTCGCTCAGGATGGGGTAAGGATTGCTGGTCAGGTTGACATAATTGCGGATCATAAACGGCCCATTAGGTACCATTACCAGGACTTCTGTATTGAGGCTGCAAAACTGTTCATAGTCATGACGCAACTGCGCCATATGGTTGGTGCAGTGCGGTCAGGCAAAACCAATATTGAACACCAGCAAGGCGTTTTTGCGGGCGATGATTTCAGATAATGTATACAGCCTGCCATTATGGTCTGGCAGGCTGAAATCCGGAGCAGGGTCACCAACCATTTTCAGTTTCATCTTCTCCTCCAATTACCGTTAAATTCCCGGCCATTGGGCTGCCGGCAGCGAGATACCTATTGTATAGGGTGGTAATGGATATGGACCGTCTGCAGGAAATCGATAGAATCGCGCAGCCTTTTTTCCGCTTCGTTGGCAATCTGATCCCCCTCAGCAACTGGAATCGCCCCATCAACGTTAATGGTGATGTTCATCACCAGGTACGGGCCAAAACGGTGCACTAACACAGCTTCAAGCTTGAGGATACCAGGGATATCTTTGAGAACGGCAGAAACCCTTCTTTCAAAGTCGTCTTCAGGCAGGGTATCCATCAGGTCGGAAGCGGATTCACGCAGGATCTGAATACCCGTGCGAAGAATTACCAGGGCAACAATTGCCGCTGCTAAAGGATCAACCCAGGACAATCCCGCCCGCCCGAGGGCAATACCAACCAGGGCGGCAGAAGCAGCAAAGATGTCGTTGCGGTGGTCATATGCCAGTGCTGTGACGGCAATGCTGTTCTGTTTATTTCCGATCAACCTGGTGTAATAGAACAAACCAATCTTGAGTCCTACCGTAAATAAGGCCACCCACAAGGTGATCGGTGATGCTTTAGAAGAGACAACCTGGCCGGAAAGCACGTCAAAAATGGTGTTTATCGCATCCCAGAAGATGCCAACCGCAGTGGTCATGACAAAAGCGCCCACGACCAGGGCTGCGATCGATTCAAATTGGCTATGCCCAAAAGGGTGTTCCCGGTCTGCCGGTTTGCGCGATAAGCGCATAAAAATTGCCACTACCAGGCCGTAGGCGACATCCGAGGTGGAATTGATCCCATCCGCCAGCAATGCCGGGCTGTGCCCCATAATGCCTATGGTAGTCTTGATGACAGCCAGGAACATGTTGGCAATAAGACCAACATTGACAGCCACCATGGTTGACTTCCCTCTGACTGAATTCTCAGTTGCCATTAACGCTTGGTTTTCTAATTCTGCCATAAACAAAGCCTGCACTAACCCATAAGATGACTTATTCTACCCTTAATCAACCAAACTGGTCAGCTGGAAAAATTGTGGAAAAAGCAAACCAGGTATTGCATCAAATACAACCAGGGAATACCCGAAATATTCAGACTGCATATCTTCCAGGTGTACTACCAGGTAATGGCTGCGTTCGCCTTTCTCTGTTTTGGTTTGCTCATCAGACCCATCAGCACCCCAGCAATAAAACCGCCTATGTGCGCCCAAAAGGCTGTCCCTCCCACATCGGATCCACCCAGGCTTAAGAACCCGCTGAACAGCTGCATCACGAACCACAGTACCAGCACAATGGATGCCGGCAGCACTGCCAACCGAAGGAAGAACCCGATCGGGATGAATGTTGCGATATGGCTGCGCGGGTAAAGCACCAGGTAAGCCCCCAGCACAGCAGCAATGGCGCCGCTTGCACCCACGGTTGGGATCTGGGATCCGGGATTGGTGGCAAGGTGGGTCAACGAGGCAACAAGCCCGCCAACCAGGTAGAAAACAAGGTATTTGAAATGCCCCATGCTGTCTTCAACATTGTCGCCAAAGATCCACAGGTAGAGCATGTTGCCGGCAATGTGGGCAATCCCGGCGTGCATGAACATACTGGTAAAGATATCAAGCACATCCCTAACGGTAATCGAGCCATCAGTGAAGTTGGCAGGGATCATGGCAAATTCATACACCAGGGAATCCTGGGCGCTGCCAGCCATCCACATGAAAATAAATACCAGGATATTGAAAATGATCAACAGGTAATTGACAACTGGCGTCCGCCTGGTTGGTATCCCATCGCGAATCGGTATCACAATCAACCCTCCTTAATACAGGAATTTCGTAATAGCAAAATGCATCAAGCAAAAGTATAACCCGGATTTTGTATTGCCCCAAAAATGTAAGGCAAGAACAGACAAAACCTGTTCTCTTTAATAACCTTAAACCTTTTCAGAGTGGCAAAAACCTCCTGGCCCCCAGGCAAATAACGGGTAGGACCAATGTCGGAGTATGAGAGATAGGGAAAAGGTGTAGAATATCCGCTTATGAACAATAATTCTTCAGATCGCGCAAAATTGACCCGCTTTGCATGGCTTTCAATCGCAGTTGCAGTGTTAACAATCGGCTTAAAGACAGTCGCCTATTTAATCACTGACTCGGTTGGTTTATTGTCTGATGCCCTGGAATCAATAGTGAACCTGGTTGGCGGATTAATGGCTTTGGGTATGCTGACCATTGCTGCCCGCCCAGCCGATGAAAACCATACCTACGGGCATAGCAAAGCTGAATATTTTTCGAGCGGGGTTGAGGGAACGCTGATATTTATCGCGGCAATCAGCATTGCTTATACCGCTATTGGACGGCTGATCTCCCCTAAACCGCTTGAACAGGTGGGGATAGGTTTGATCGTCTCTGCCGTAGCCTCTATTGCAAACCTGGCAGTTGCCCTGATATTGCGGCGCGCCGGAAAACAATACAATTCCATTTCTTTGACTGCAAATTCACGCCATCTGTTGACCGATGTGTGGACATCCGGCGGAGTACTGGTTGGAGTAGGTCTAGTGGCTGTTACCGGATGGCAGGTGATGGATCCAATCATAGCAATCGTTGTTGCCCTGAATATTCTATGGTCAGGTTTCGGAATAATCCGCAATTCGGTTTCAGGCTTGATGGACAGCGCTATTCCAAAAGAGTATTTAGATATCATCCAAAGTGTGCTGGACCGTCAAAAAGGGACCGGCGTGGAATTTCATGCCCTGCGGACACGGCAATCCGGGTCATTAAAAATCATTTCTTTGCATGTACTTGTTCCGGGGGATTGGTCCGTCGAACGCGGCCATAAATTCGTGACCCTAATCGAGAAAGACCTTACTGAGGCGATAGAAGACTGTATGGTATTCACGCATCTAGAGTCACTAACAGATCCGGTTTCGTTTGATGATACAGCACTTGGAAGTTCAAATAACAAGAATGTCCTGCCTGAAAAGTAAACCCAATTCACCGGCTGGCGCTTCAAGTGAATTCAACTTTGCCTGCCCACTCGCGTGAACCACAGCTTGCAGTCCTCCTGGTACAGCCAGCCAAGTTTATTTAATCGGAACGTTTATTCTTCTCCAGTCTTAAGGCTTTAAGAGCATGATGAAGGCAGCTTTATCTTGTTCTATGCCTGAGTTCGAGTGACCGCTCCAGGCATCCAGAAAACCATCAGCAGTGAAGCAATCAAAGCCAGTCCGCCCCCGAAAAAGAAGGGAGCAGATGGTCCCAACCCGTTCCAGCCGCCGATTCCCTGCCACAGGATGCCGGCAATAAATGAAGATGGGAAGGCCAGAAGCCCAATGACGGCATTGTATGTGCCATAAGCGGTACCGCGCATGTTTTCAGGCACCAGGTCGGCGACCAGGGCATTGGCAGACCCGTACGCCAGGCCATAATACAATCCGTAAGCAGCATATAAGACCCAAATCTGCCAGCTTGATCGTGCCAGGGCAAATCCAAAATAAATAACCGAGTACACCAGCCAACCGCCGATGATCAGCCTGCGGCGGCCGATCCGGTCTGAGAGTCTGCCTGCTGGGGTGGAGACCAGGGTATAGATCAGGTTAAAAACTGCCAGTATTACCAGCACGCCCAGCACCGTCACCCCCAGGTTTTGCGCCCGCAGCACCAGGAAAGCATCGGCTGAATTCCCCAAAGTGAAGATGCTGACGATCACCAGGAAAATATTGAACGGTTTACCCAGGCTGCGCAGGGAAAATTTAGGTGCTGCACGCTGCCCGCTTACCGCAACATCCTTTGCCCCAAATGCCAGCGTCAAAACTGCCAGCAAGGCGGGAACCAGGCTGACCAGGACGATCGTCTGGAAAGTTGAGCGTGCCAGGTTTAGCGCGTTTTTCTGGGTCAGCCAGACGACCAGGCCGGCAATAAGGATACCGATTAATGCTCCGGCGGTATCCATAGCCCGGTGAAACCCGAATGCCAGGCCGCGCATCTCACTGGATACCGAGTCTGCCACCAGTGCGTCACGCGGGGCGGTGCGGATGCCCTTTCCCACCCGGTCAGCCCAGCGCACCCCTGCCACCATACCCCAAGTGCTGGCAAAATAGAAGAATGGCTTGAAGAGGGCAGAGATTCCATACCCTGCAACTGCCAGCCACTTGCGCCCGCCCAGTTTATCGGAGAACCAACCCGAAAACAGCTTGAGGATGCTGGCAGTGGCTTCTGCCACACCGTCGATCAGTCCGATAATGCTCGTTTGCACTCCCAGTACGTTGGAAAGGAACAAGGAGAGGATATTGAGCACCATCTCGCTGGAGATATCCATGAAGAAACTGGTAAAACCAACTGCCCAGATATTCCTGGGCAGCTGCCTGACAGATACCCGTCCTGTGGATTTCAAGGTTGTTTCCGGCATCTTTTATCCTTCGTTTCCAGTATGTATAACCGGTGAAGCAAAAAGGTTTACTGTTGTAAAGCCCGATCAGAACATGGATTCATGCGGATGTTTTTCATCCAGCTTTGAAAGCAGGTAAGAGGCAGCCCCACCGGCAAAGAACAGGATAACACATACCGCAATCGTCCAGCCTTTTACACCTCCCGGGATGATCGCCAGGGTTGAGCCCACCACGATCCCCAGGATAAGATGGAACATGACCGGGTAGGCCTTCTTAAACAGCCAGGAGACCAGCCTGGCAAAGCCGAACACGCACAACAGCAATCCCAAAACGAGCGGAATGATTACCCCCAGGTCCAGGTGCCGGATCCCGCTGGCCATCGGCTGATACAGACCCAGGTAGATCAGGAAATTGGATGGGCTCATGCCCGGCACAACCACCCCCAGGCCGATCAAAGCGCCGCTGAGGAGCCAGTTGAGAAATGTTTGCGGCAGGGTTACATTGTTGAACGATTCCATCCAGCGCATGAAAAGGAAGGTAAGGATTGTCATGCCCCCCAGCAGAATCCAGTGCCAGCCTTTCCTGCCTTCTTTGCCGGCGGTCTTGAAAAGCGAAGGGAATGTTCCGGCAATGAAACCAATAAACAGCCAGATGAACTGGGCGGCAAAGTGCGAGAAAGCGAAATCCACCACTGCTGAGAAGGCAATAACGCCCAACACACCGCCGATGCCGATCGGCAGGAAAAAGAACACGTTCTTCAGGAACTTATGCTTGAGGTTTGCCAGGAAGCGCATGAGCGGTTCGTAAACGCCGAACACGACTGCCAGCACGCCGCCAGACAGACCGGGGGTGATGAAGCCTACCCCGATGATGATGCCTTTCACCAGGCGGATGAACCAGTCGGTTATGGACCCTTTTTTCTGGATTGCAGTTTCCGTTGAAGTCATATTCCTAATCTTTCCTTATCTACCCGTCTTAAACCCGCATGCGCAGGTTTTAACACAAGTTGTTATTTTTCATATCAATCCAGCAAAGTTGCTTGCTGAACAAAAGTTGATTTTAACACCATTTCGCAGTCCCGCATAACGAACGGGCAGAAGCCGTTTGTAATGTACATCCAAATCCTTTACAATAACAGTAACGGCTTCTATTTGTATTCGGGGAATTAAAGCCTGATTAAACAGGCAAGGGATTCGGACCATGTTGAAGATTTTTCGCAAACGCAGGAATGTTTTTATCAACCGCATCCACGAGCAAACCGCCATCACGCTGGAGGGTATGGAAGTCCTGCTGGCGTATATGAACAACCCTGATAACCAGCTGGCTGAACAAATGAATGTGAAAGAAAAGGAAGCAGATGAATCGCGCCGCCTGCTGATCGATGAACTGAACCGGACATTCATCACCCCCTTTGACCGCGAGGATATTTTCGCACTTTCACGCGCCATCGATGACATTATCGATTATGCCCTTTCTACCATCACCGAGATCACCATCTTTAAGGTCAAACCAACCCCCTATATGGTACAAATCTGCAGCCTGCTGAAAGATGCCACCTTCGAGATCCTCAAAGCGGTTGAATGCCTGCAGGAACATCCGGGAGTAACATCAGAACATGCGCACCGGGCTAAGAAGCTTGAGAACCAGGTGGAATCGGTCTACCGGGAAGCCCTGGCGGAATTGTTTAAAGATACGGATGACGTCAAGGGCGTGGTAAAAGCCATGAAGCTGCGCGAAGTCTACCGCCACCTGAGCAACGCCGCTGACCGGGGTGATGAAGCCGCCAACGTGCTGGCAGATATCGTGGTAAAGACGGCCTGAGCATCTGAAAGCTGAAGATTAATTCTAACCATGCGGTTCATCCACCTTCCTGACAGGATTAAAGCCCCTTCTGCCGCAAACAGGCTTCCACTTCCCGCAGGATAACAATCTCTTCATCCGTCGGGACCACCCAGACCTGGGTCTTTGATTCATCAGCGCTGATCCGTGTTGCCCTGTCGGACGGCGCAGCCTTATTTCGGTCAGCATCCAGGCTGATTCCCAGGGATTCCACCCCGCTGCACACCTTCTGGCGCAGCTGCCAGGACCGCAGCCCGACATCATCCGTGAAGGCAATCGCGTCTGCCCCATTCAACAGCCAGGTATATGCCCCCAGGTAAGTCTTCAGGCGGTGGGCATACACATCATAAGCCAGCTGGCAATCGGGATTGCCTTTTTCGGCTTCTTCGATGATCTCCTGCAGGTTGGAAGAAACACCCGATAACCCAACCAGCCCTGACTGGTTGTTGAGGATGCGGCTCACCTCGTCCGGGCTGCTGCCGCTGCGGATCATTTCAAGGATGACCTCGGGGTCAATATCCCCGCTGCGGGTGGACATAACCAGACCGGGCAGCGGCGAGTAACCCATGGAAGTATCCAGGCTTTTGCCATCCCGCATGGCAGCCACGCTGGAGCCACCTGTGCCCAGGTGGCACAGGATCAGCTTGAGAGATTCAAGCGGACGTTCCATCAGTTCTGCCATCCTGGCAGAAACGAACTGGTACGAAAGCCCGTGAAAGCCGTACTTGCGGAAACCGTGCTGGTCTGCCAGGTCTTTCGGAATGGCATACCGCCGGGCGTATTCGGGCATGCCGGCATGGAAGGAGGTATCAAACACTGCAAACTGCGGCACACCGGGCAGCAGTTCACTGCAAACTTCGATCACGCTGTACGAGTTCGGGTTATGGATGGGGGCGAATGGCAGGCATTGTTTCAGTTGCAGCATGGTGGCAGCATCGATCCGGGTGGTGTGGGAGAAGACAGTTCCGCCATGTACAAACCGGTGCCCGATTGCATCGATATGTACATTGTTCTCCTGTAAAATGGCGATAATCTGCTGCGCAGCCATGCGGTGGGAAGACAGGTCTGCTGTCCTGGAGCCTGCTGCACCATTAACAGTCCAATCGATAACAGCATCAGCTTTGGTTTTGGTGGCTACATTCCTGGCTTTGCCCTTGACGATCACCTCTTCGTTTTCCCCGCCGGTATTCCGGTACACCTTGAAGCCCTGTGAAGAGCTTCCGCAATTGAAGATGAGAATGTTCATGTCCATGAATTCGTTTATGCTCTCTTTTCGATAAACTACGGTACCCTGCCTGAAATCCCAATTTTACTGCGAAAAGTGAGGTAATGATGTCTTTGATTTTCCGGGATAGAAGACCCGTTAAATTGGCTGACCGGCTGCATCCTGTATAATAGGGAAACAGGTTTCCCGCCAACAGGATTTTGATAAATACAAAACCGGAGATATTAAAAATGTCAACTTCCCATAACCCCGACCATGAACTCAATGAATTGAAGAAAGCCTTCCCGCACTGGGAAAAAACCAAGGACCTGGTAGACCAGTTGATCGACATCATTGTGAACTACCGGCAGAGCGGTCATCCGGGAGGTTCGCGCTCAAAGGTGTATGCCCTGCTTGCCACCCTGTTGAGCGGGGTGATGCGCTGGGATATCCGCCACCCCGAAAAACGCTTCGGCGACCGGTTCATCCTCGTTGGTGGTCATGCTGTACCGCTGGTGTACTGCACGCTGGCAATATTAAATGAAGCACTGCGGTTGAAATACCTGCAGACCGGCGACGCCCGTTATGCCAGCTCCAACCCGAGGGAACAAACCCTCTACTGGGAAGACCTGATCAATTTCCGTGAGCGCGGCGGCCTCTCCGGGCATGCCGAAATGGAAGGCAAGACCCTTTTCCTGAAATTTAACACCGGCCCATCCGGGCACGGTGCGCCGGCGGCGGCAGGAGAAGCCCTGGCGCTTAAACGCGCCGGTGCTGGGGAGGTGAAAGTCTTTGCTTTTGACGGCGAAGGTGGGTTCACTCCTGGAGGCGTGCAGGAAACCCTCAACTCAGCCTACGGGCTGGAGCTGGATAACCTGTATTATGTCCTGGATTGGAATGACTTTGGCATTGACAGCCACCCGGTCAGCTCGGCAGTATATGGAACACCCCAACTTTGGTTCGAGAGCCACGGGTGGAAAGTGTTTGGAAATGAAAATGGCACCGATTGGGAAGCGTTAACTGCCACCTTACTGGATGCCACCCATGCAGACAATCCAGACCACCTTCCCAAGGGGCTCTGGTTTAAAACCCGCAAAGGCCGGGGATACCTCAAATATGATTACGCCTCCCACGGCGCCCCGCATGCCATGAACAGCGAATTATTCTGGCAGACCAAGCAGGAATTTGTAGAGAAGTATGGCGCCACATTCACCAACTTTGGCGGACCGGCTCCAGCAGACGCTGCGGCAGTAAAGGATGAATTCTTTGCCAACCTGAAAGCCGTTATCGAAGTGCTGCACCAGGACCAGGCACTGGTGGATTACCTGGCAGACCGGCTGGTACAGCTGGGCGAGAGCGTGCCTAAGCAACTTTCAACCTTGACGCTTGGCAGCAAGGGCAACCCCTTCAAAGATTCCCGCCTGTACGATTACCGCAGCTACCCGGAAGACCTGTTCGTAAAACCCGGGGAAAAAGCCGCCAACCGGGCTGCCCTGGCAAAGTGGGGAGCGTGGGTGAATGCGTTTGGCGCCAGTGAATACAACCGCCCGCTCTTCCTGGTTGCCTCTGCCGACCTGGCGGATTCAACCAACCTAAGCGGTTTTGGTGCCAGGCGGGGCGAATTCCCTGGTTACGGCTGGTACAAACGCTTTGGCAAAGATGATGGTGTTATCCTGCCGCAGGAGATCACCGAATTTGCCAATGCCGGCATCATGAGCGGTATGGTGACTGTGAACCTTTCCGAAAAGCCGGCTGAAGAATTCGATGGTTTCTGGGGCGCATGCTCTACTTATGGCTCTTTTTCCTACCTGAAGTACGGAATGTTCCGCCTGCTCAGCCAGCTCGGACAGGATTGCCAGCTGAAGATCGGTAAAGTGATCTGGATCGCCGGGCATTCCGGACCTGAAACCGCTGACGACAGCCGCACCCATTTCGGCATCTTTGCTCCCGGCGTTACCCAGCTATTCCCGAAGGGAAAGATTATCAACCTGTATCCCTGGGAACATAATGAAGTCCCCGTATTGCTGGGAGCTGCGCTGGCAACGGATGTACCCATCGTCGCCCTGCACCTTACCCGCCCGCCCGTTTCCATCCCGGATCGCGTGAAACTGGGCATGCCCTCCCATTATGAAGCTGCCAGGGGCGCTTACATCGTCCGCGATTACAAACCCGACCTGCCGCGCGGCGGCGCGGTGATCGTACAGGGCACAAGCGCAATGACATCGGTGGTCGAGATCCTGCCATTGCTGGATGAGCAGAAGCTCAACGTGAAGGTTATCTGCGCTACCAGCCCGCAGTTGTTTGCCATGCAGCCGGACGAGTACAAGCATAAGGTGATCACCAGCGCGGACCAGATGGATTCGACCGTGATCACCACCCAGGCACGCTGGCTGATGCATGACTGGCTGTTCACCCATGTTGGCGAGCAATACGCCCTTTCATCTGACTGGGATGACCGCTGGCGCACCGGCGGCAGGCTGGAGGATGTGATCGAGGAAGCGCATCTATCCCCTGAATGGGTGCTGCAAGGGATTAAACGGTTTTCTGCTGACCGCGAAAAGCGGTTGGATACCCTGCGCAACGGTATTGAAGAAGCCTGGTATTTTAACTACAAATTCATTCCGTAACAGGAAAAGCGGACAACCATAACAGGGTCAGCCAACATGGCTGGCCTTGTTTTATTATTAATTACCAGCGGTAATGAATTTATTGAATTTTTAAACCTATTTATATCCTAATTATCAGAATAATATTCTTTTAATTTAACTACTTGACTTTTCGAAATTGAATCTCTATAATAAAAATTGTTCTGAACTCTTGAACACCCGAACAATTTCATGACAAACCGAATGATACAACCTCTCCACAGAAGGAAAGTGTCACAGGCATTAATTGACAGGCTGCTGTCCATGATCAGCGAGGGATTCTGGAATCCAGGAGACAGGCTTCCTCCCCAACGCGAACTTGCTTCATCACTGGATGTCGGCCTTTCCACTTTGCGCGAAGCACTCCAATCCCTGCAAACAATGGGGGTTTTGGAAATGCGCCATGGCGACGGCACTTACCTGGTGGAAAGCCCCTCCCACGACCTGTATTCCCATATGTTCAATGTCTCCATGGCAATGGGAAAACCCGACCTGGAAATGTTATTCGAAGCCCGTGGTGTACTGGAAACGGGCTTCGCTTATTATGCCGCTGAACGGGCGACAGATGAGCAGATTAATGAGCTATTCCAGATACTTGAACAGCAGCTGGGCGGGATTAAAAATAATAACCGCGAGTTGACCTACGAATTAGACCTGGCATTCCATAAGAAAATTGCCGAAATTGCGAATAATGAGTTCCTTCAGGAAATAGTTGGATCCCTGTTTGAGACTCTTGGAGAAGTTCTTCAAATCTTACCACAGACGATTGAGGGCTGGCGCTGGCATCGTGAAGTAGCAGAACATATCCGCAACCATGAGCCTATGAAAGCATCCGAATCCATGCGCACACTGGTCATTGCTTCGGGAACCAGGCTCCTTCCCTATCTGAATGGGAACCTTGACCACTAGCCGTATAAGCAACAAACACCTCGTATTTTGCTGATCTTTACAATCTTGCATTTCTGGTTTTTTCCGTCTGATTTTGAAATTACCGAATTCATTTTTCGGTTGAAATATTCATCAATATATCAAAGGGAAACCAATGAAAAAAGTTTTGATCAACAAACCCATACATGAAGATGCTGTCAAACTATTATCTTCCGAGGTCGAAGTTCTCACTCCTTACAAAGCACCAGAGTCAGAAGTAATTGCCATGCTCAACGGTGTCGATGGCTTGATCCTGTGCGCCGGGATGAATGTCACCGCCAGTGTGCTCGACCAGGTTAGCGGTTTGGAAGTAATCGGCCGCCACGGCGCTGGAATCGACATTGTCGATCTGGATGCCGCCACGAAAAAAGGCATCCTGGTTACCTTCACTCCTGAAGGACCGACCGAATCAACTGCTGAACATGCTGCAATGTTAATGATGGCAGCCGCCAGGAAACTCAGTTATCTCGACCGGGCAACCCGCAATGGTAATTTCCACGTGCGCGATGTAGTGGTCGGGACGGAACTTTTAGAGAAAAAGGTGGGTGTTGCCGGTTTCGGTCATATCGGCCAGCGCTTTGCCGAGATCTGCCGCGATGCCTTCAAAATGGAAATCCATGCCTACGACCCATTCCTGACACCCAATAAGATCAGGGAGTGGGGTGCTGTACCGCACGCCAGTCTGGTGGAGCTTGCTGAGGCTGTAGATATTCTATCTGTGCATACCCCCCTTACCCCCCATACCCGCCACATGATCAACGCTGATGTGTTCAAAGCACTGGGAAGTAAAAGCTTCTTCATCAATTGTGCGCGCGGTCCAGTTGCAGATGAAGAAGCACTGACCGAAGCTCTTCAGAACGGAACTATCGCCGGCGCTGGCCTGGATGTATTTGATCCGGAACCGCCCCAGCCGGACAACCCGCTCTTCAGCATGGATAACGTGGTGCTTACTCCCCATCTCGCAAGCTTTACCGATGAGGGCAGAAGGCGGATGGGATTAATGGTGGCTGAAGACATGCTGCGTGTTTTGCGCGGTGAAATGCCCAAATATCCTGCTAATCCTCAGGTTTTCAAGAAATGATATTTTAATTGAAGAAGGAGCATCTTTATGAAACCAAACCCATTGCGTGCAAAATTATCCGCCGGCGAGACAGTCTACGGAACCATGATCCAGGATGTCCGGTCCCCTTCGATCGGGCAGATTATGGCCCGCGCCGGCTGTGATTTTGTCTTCTTTGATATGGAGCACGGCCCATTTGACCTGGGCATCATTGCCGATATGGTCAAGGTCACCCGCCTGGAAGGGGTAACTCCGCTTGTACGGGTACCCGGCTATGCCTATGAATACCTGGTGCGCCCGATGGATGCCGGAGCAATGGGCGTAATGGTGCCGCGTATCGAATCGCGCACGCAGGTTGAAAGCATCGTGGAATGCCTGATGTACCCCCCCGTTGGTGTAAGGGGTTTGTCTGCCGATAAGGGCCACAATGATTTCAATGCCCAAGAAATGTGGGATTTTGCTGAACAGGCGAACAAAGAAAACCTGATCATCCTGCAGATCGAACAGGAAGAAGCGGTTAAGAACATCGACGATATCCTTTCCGTTCCCGGCGTGGGTGCTGCGGTCCTGGGTCCTAATGACCTGGCTATGAGCATGGGCATCCATGAGAAAGACACCCTGGCCGCGCTGGAACCTGCCATACAAACAGTACTGGATTCAGCCAAAAAGCATAACATCCCGTGCGGCATCCACATCGGCAACCTGGAGTGGCTAATCGAATGGCAGTGCAGGGGTATGCAATTGATCGCTTACTCAAATGACATTGTGTTCTTAAGAACCGGTATCCAAAGTGCCATTAATAAACTGAAAGACGCAAAGAAGTAACAAATGGGTATCTCATTAATAAAACGGAGGAAATAAATGGAAACGACAGTCATAAAACATGGTTTAGTGGTTACGATCGACAAAGAAGACCGCATTTTCCGCGACGGCACGATTGTGATCGAAGGCAACAAGATCAAGGCAATCGGTCCAGGCTCAATCATTCCGGATGTACCGGGCGCCAAAGTCATTGATGCCACCGGAAAGATCGTGATGCCAGGCATGGTGAGCTGCCATAACCACCTTTACAGCGCAGTTGTCCGCAGTATCCCGTATTCCGGGTTTGAATCCCCTGACTTCTCCTTTGTCTCCTGGATGGACCGCTTCTGGCTGCCGCTCCTGGAGGACAGGGTTGACCAGAACATCATGTACGCCGGTACGGCTGCCAATGTTGCAGACCACATCCGCAGCGGTATAACCACCACAACCGATACTGCTGAAGGCTCTTATGCCCTGCCGGGTGCCCTGGAAGCTGTAGACAAAGCCTGCATGGAAACCGGTATCCGCGCCGTGCTGTCCTTTGAGACAACAGGCCGCATCAGCGAAGAAAATGCTGCCATGGGGCTGGCAGAAAATGTCAACCACATCAAGCGCTGCCGCTCACGCGCCTATGACCGCATTACCGGCCGGATTGGCGTGCACACAACCTACACCTGTTCTACCGAACTGCTGCAGGAAGTCAAGAAAACCGCCGATGAGCTTGGAGCCGGGTATATGATGCACCACCTGGACGACCGCTGGCACCATTTCGATACCTGCCGGCGCTTCGGCAAACGGCCCACCCGCTACCTGGAAGATATCGGCTTTCTCAGCCCCAACCTGATCCTCTTCCACTGCTCTTATATTGACCAGTGGCAGGATCCGCCCATCTTTAAGAGGCATGATGTCAAGGTGGCCCACAACGCCGAGTCCAACGCCATTTTCAGCTTCTGGCCGGATATGCTGCACCTGATGCGCGAAGGCGTGACGGTTGGGTTGGGCACCGATGGACAGACCTTCAACTACTTTGAGGTCATGCGCACCGCCCAGATGATCCACCGCATCAAGTACGAAAACCCCGAACTGCTCAATGATAAGAAAGTGCTGGAAATGGCGACCATTGATGCTGCCCGGGTGCTGCAAATGGAAGATCAGATCGGTTCGCTCGAGGTCGGCAAGAAAGCAGATATCCTCTTCCTGGCTGATCGCTCGACCGTTCCGTTGTTCGAGGTCAATGTAAAGAACTACATCGTGGGCACTTGCGAACGCTCCGATGTCGATACCGTTCTGATCGATGGCGAGCTGATCATGGAAAATGGCAAGTTCGTGAAATTCGATGAGAAGGAAGTACAGGCGCGGTCCAAAGAGGAAGCAGTCCGTCTCTGGAAGCGTAATGACTGGCCACACCCATAAAACGAGCTGACCAATACTTGAGGTTCACTGTACTGATGCTAAATCGACCCGAAAAGAAAGATTACCAGGTTTTTCGGAAATACAGATGAAAACGCTGCTCATCAAAAATGGCACGATCATTACTATGAATCCCGGCCGTGAAGTGCTGGATGGGAATATCTATATTGAAGATGGGAAGATCGTGGAAATCCCATCCAGCCGCCAATCAGCGGATACCGTTATTGACGCCCGGGGAAAACTGGTATTACCTGGTTTCATTCAAATCCATGTTCATCTCAACCAGACCCTCTTCAGGGGCATGGCTGATGACATGGATGTAGTCGACTGGCTAAAGCTATGGATCTGGCCGTTGGAACAAGCCCACAATCCCGATAGTGTTTATGCATCTGCCCGCCTATCTATTGCAGAAATGGTCCGCGGTGGAACAACCACCGCGATGACCATGGAAACTATGAACCACACTGAAGCAGCATTTTTGGCAGCTGAGGATATGGGTTTTCGGGCTGTGATTGGAAATGCAATGATGGACCACTGGGAAGTGGGTACCGAGATGATCGGAGAATCCACTGATACGGCCTTAAAGAAGAGCCGTGCGCTGATTGAGCAATTTCATGGCAAACATAATGGCAGGCTTCATTTTGCTTTCTGCCCACGAGGTACCAGGAATGCATCAGATGAACTCTGGAAAGAAGTAGCACAAATCTCGAACCAAGAGAACATCAAGGTTCATACCCATGTGGCTGAAAACAGGGAACAAAGTGACCGGCTGGCTGAAGAAGGAGGCCGTGAACTGGATTACCTTGACCAGATGGGAGTGGTCAATTCCAATCTTGTCATTGCACATGGTGTCTGGCTTACAGATGAAGAGCATGACTTGCTTGCCAGGAAAAGCGCATCTGTGGCCCACTGCCCCAGCGCTAATTTTAAACTTGCATCTGGAATTGCACGGGTGCCTGAAATGCTGGCAAAAGGCGTCAATGTAGCCCTGGGTGCAGATGGTGCACCTTGCAACAACAACCTTAACGCCTTCATGGAAATGCGCCTGGCAGCATTAATTCATAAACCCCGTTGCGGGCCAAAGTCGATGCCTGCCATGCAAGTCCTTGAGATGCTGACGATCAATGGTGCAAAGGCAGCCGGCTTGGAAGACCAGGTTGGCAGCCTGGAAACAGGTAAACACGCCGATGTGACAATTATCGGCAGGGATGTGCTGCATGCTTCCCCCGGATCAGCAACCAATCCATATACCCAGCTGGTGTACGAACATCAAAGCAGCGATGTTGACACTGTGATAATCGATGGGGAAGTGCTGCTGCAAGATGGGCAATTTACCAGGTGGGATAAAAGGGAGATCCTGGATAGCGCAGAACTCGAACTGAGAAAATTGATCTCGAGATCGAAAGGGATCTCATTATGAGTTAAAGAATCAGCCAACGAGTAGCAAGAGTGAGACGCGCTCAGTGGTACGCGGAAAAAGAAGATTATTACCTCATGAGCAGCTAGAGTGCACCAATGAATAAGGAGGTGAATAGCAAAAAAGTTTACCCTGAGATAATTAGCAACACATGCATTAACAATTAATTTTAGGAGAGAAAAATGAAAAAACTAACGTTCGTATTTGGTATCCTGCTGATCCTGTCAATGGTTCTATCAGCATGCACGCCAAAACAAACTGCTACTGAAGCAGTTGTAGAAGAAAGCCAACCCACCGAGGTTGCTGAGGAAGCTACCGAAGTTATAGAAGAAACTGAAGCCCATGTGCCAGCGATTGCCCTGGTTCCCGCAGGACAGGTCAGCACTGAAGGTTTTATGATGCTGGCTGGAAATGGCTACAAGAAAGCCGCTGAGGATTTCGGCTTTCCACCTGTCATTCTTGAGAGCATGGTCGCTGAAGAATGGGAACGCAACGTCCGCACCGCATCACAGGATGGCGCTGAGCTGGTTATCGGCATTGGCTCAACCATGGAAGATGCTGTCAAGAACGTCGCCCCCGAGTTCCCCGACACCAAGTATGTCCTGGTTGACTCCTACACTGGCGAACCCAATGTGATGGGGCTGATCTCCCAGGAGCAGGAAGGCACCTTCCTGGCTGGCATCGTAGCCGCTTACATGACTTCAATGACTGATGTAAAAGGCATCAATGCAGAGAAGGTCATTGGTTTCGTCGGCGGGATGGATGTTCCGGTTATCCACAGGTTCTTGAGCGGTCTGCAGCAAGGCGCAGCTTACGTTGACCCAGATGTCAAGGTCGAAGTTGCCTATGTTGGATCCTTTGCTGATCCCGCCAAAGCTAAGGAACTTGCCCTGCAGCTGATCGAAAACCAGAAGGCAGATATTGTCTTCTCAGTAGCTGGCTCTTATGGCGATGCTGGTGTATTCGAAGCTGTTATGGAGAAAGAAGTTTATGGTATCGGCTCTGACATCAATTGGGACGAAGTACATCCTGGTTACATTCTCACTTCTGTCCTCAAGCATACAGATGTGGCCGTTTATGACGCGATCGAACGCTACTTGAACGGGCAATTCGAGGCTGGCGAAGTGAAATATGGTGTGGCAAGCGGTGTGATGGACCTGACCGATATGTCAGTTATTGGTGACCTGGTGCCGCAAGAAGTTAAAGATGCAGTGTTACAGGCAAAACAGGACATCAAAGACGGTAAGATCGTTGTAGAGCGTCCAACTCAATAGCAGTATCCAGGAACTTGCTGCTGGTGAGGGATTCCACACCAGCAGCAGTTCCAAACATTTAGATCAACAATTTATTCATGAGAGTTGTCTCTAGAAATGAGGCTAAGGCACAAAATGGCTGAAGCTATATCGGTAAAAAATATATGCAAAGAATTTCCCGGGGTGAAAGCAAACCAGGATGTTAGTTTAAGTATTGAGAAGGGTGAGATTCGTGCCATTATTGGCGAGAATGGAGCAGGAAAAACCACCCTGATGAACATCCTTTACGGTCTGTACCACCCCGATTCAGGTTCAATATTTATAAAAGGCGAGGAAGTAAAATTCCACAATGCCCGAGCAGCTATGGCGCACGGCATCGGTATGGTACACCAGCATTTTAAGCTGGTGCCTTCGTTTACCCTTGGTCAAAATATTGTTTTAGGCGTAGAACCAAAAAAAGCTTTCTTTGTAGACAACAAGAATGTGAATGAAAGCGTTAAAGCACTTTCTGAAAAATACAGACTGCCCATTGATCCTGAGAAATTGACCCTTGAAGCGTCTGTGGGAGAACAACAGCGGGCTGAAATATTAAAAGCCCTATACCGTGGAGCCGATATCCTCATCCTGGACGAACCGACCGCGGTATTAACGGACATGGAAACTGAAGAGCTTTTTGTCATGCTGCGCGGACTTGCTCAGCATGGCAAAACAATTCTTTTTATCAGCCACAAACTTCGCGAAGTGCTGGCAATTTCGGACAACACCACTGTTATGAGGTTGGGAAAAGTTATTGGTACTGTAAAAACCTCAGAAACTGACACCTGCCAGCTGGCGGAAATGATGATCGGCAGGGAGACAGAGGGCGGCCGTATGCGCGAGGATAATGTAACCCCGGGCGAAACTGTTCTCGAAGTGAAGGGAATCAGTGTTCGGGACGAACGCACCCTGCTGGCTGTAAGGAATGCCAGTTTTGAAATGAAAAGCGGTGAAATCCTGGGTATTGCCGGTGTGGATGGCAATGGCCAGGAAGAACTGATCGAAGCCATTATCGGTTTACGGCCCGTAGTCGGCGGCGAAATCCTGGTGAATGGCAAGAACATCACCCAGAAAAGCACCCGCCAGATCCGGGAATCAGGCGTTTCTTACATCCCTTCAGACCGCTATAAATCCGGAGTAGCTGTTGATGCCCATGTCTGGGAGAACTTGATCGCAGTAGATTATTTCAAGTCATCCCTGTCAAGCTTATTCTTGCTGCACGTTAGGAATATCAACCAGCTGGCAGATAACATCATCGAGCGGTTCAATGTGGTTACCCCCAACAGTAAAACCCAAACCGGCCACCTGTCCGGTGGCAACATTCAGCGTTTGATCGTTGGCAGGGAATTGGGCTCTGAGCGGGCTACGGTGGTGATTGCTTCGCAACCCACCCGTGGAATTGATATTGCCGGTACTGAAGCAATCCGCCAAAACCTGGTCGATTATGCCAAGCGCGGGGCAGGTGTTCTTCTTATTTCAGCAGACCTGGATGAGATCCTGACTCTCAGCGACCGTGTCATTGTGCTGTATGAAGGAGAAGTATTCGATGCCGGAAAATACGATGACAAAATTCGGAAAAGGGTTGGTGACTACATGACTGGTTTACACGAAGAGGGATGCGAGTTATGAACAAGAATGGATTAAAGCTCCCTTTGAGAAAACAGATCCTGAATATCCTTAGCGAGGTGCTTTCGCAAGGTTTAAACTACCTCATCATCCTGGTTCTTGGCCTGGCAATTGGAGCAGTGGTTATCTGGCTAAGCGACCTGGACCCGGTAGCTGCATATACTTCGCTGTGGAAAGGCGCTTTTGGCAATGTATATAAGACGGCAGACACGCTGGACAGGTCTACTGTCTTGATCTTGAGCGGGCTGGCAGCCGCAGTCGCTTATCGGACGAACGTTTTTAACCTGGGCCTGGAAGGTCAATTGTATGTTGGCGGGATGGCTGCTGCCATGGTCGGCTTCCTGGTTCAGGGGTTACCCAGCGCAATTCATGTCCCATTATGCTTACTGGCCGGCGTCCTGGCGGGAGCCTTATGGACCATCCCAGTCATTTACTTTCGGATTAAGTGGAATATCCCTGTAATGGTTCCAACGCTGATGTTGAATTACATCGGGATACTCTTAACCCAATACCTTGCGGTGTTTAAATTCAACGATCCTACATCTGGCATGATCGGCACACCCAAATTGCTGGATTCAGCCAGGTTAATGAAGTTCTTACCCGGCTCAACCATTAACATTGGATTCATCATCGCCATAGTGATGGTGTTCGTAGTGTACTGGTTTATGTTCAAAACCCGCACCGGGTATGAGTTAAGGATCGTTGGATTCAACCCATCTTTTGCTGCTGCGTCTGGAATGCCGGTCAACCGCAGCATATTCCTGGCCATGCTGATCAGCGGCGGGCTGGTGGGACTTGGGGGTGCAACCATTATCATGGGCTTTTTTGGCAGGTTCATTACCTCATTCTCGCCCGGGTATGGATGGGACGGCATGATGATCTCACTGCTTGCTCAAAATCATCCCATTGGTGTGTTGCCCGCTTCGATATTCTATGCCGCCCTGGCAAATGGCGCCCTCACCATGCAATCACAAACTGGTGTGCCCCAGGCTGTAGTGGGTATGGTTAAAGGTTCAATCATGTTCTTTGTAACAGCACAATTGTTCTTGAATTACTTTAGAGGGAGAATGCGAAAATGGAAATTGACCTCCGCGGAATAATTACAGTTTCTTTGATTGCCGCAACACTGAGGATGACCACCCCAGTATTACTGGCTACCATGGGGGGTATTTTCTCTTCTCAGACAGGCATTTTCCATGTCGGCCTTGAAGGGTTGATGGACATCGGTGCATTCTTTGCAGTTGTCGGCAGCGTTGCCACTGGCAGCCCCTGGGGCGGGTTGCTATATGCGTTTGTTGCCTGTACCATCGCAAGCTTGATTTTTGCGGTCATCCATCTCGAGTTAGGCGCAAATGAAATCATCGTTGGACTGGCGCTAAACATTTTTGCAATTGGAATGACCAAATACCTGCTGGTAGAAATCTTGGGGAATGCAGGTTATTATCAATCCCCGCTCATTAAAGGGTTTTCACCAGTAGATATCCCGATCATAAAAGATATCCCGATTTTAAATGAAATCTTGAGCGGGCATTTCCCGCTGGTGTATATTGCATTTCTGCTGGTCATTGTTGTTTACCTTGTTCTCTATAAGACCCCTTTCGGGTTCCATCTGCGCACAGTGGGTGAAAAGGTAGAAGCAGCCCAGGCAATCGGAATCAGCCCCAAGCGGATTAAATATATCGGTCTCATCATAGCCGGAATATTCTGCGCAATGGGCGGTACCTTCCTCTCCCTTTCATATCTAAACCTCTTCTCTGAGAATATGACAGCAGGCCGCGGCTGGGTTGCCCTGGCAGCTATTAACTTCGGCCTTGGCCGCCCAATACCTGGGTTGATCGCTTGCTTGATCTTTGGTTTCGCCGATGCGCTCGCCTTGCGGCTGCAGCAATTTGATCTCCCCTCACAGGTTGTCCTTATGCTGCCATATATCACCACCCTGCTGGTGCTGGCTGCTGCTGCCATCCGCCAGGAGACCCGGAAACGCCGCGCGGGACGCTTGAAAGCGGAACAGGAAAAAGCTGCTGCAAGTGCTTAAGTGTGCAAGAAAGTATGGATGTCATGACTGAAGTTAGAAGAACAGCAATCGTCACCGGTGGAAGTGAAGGGGTTGGACTGGCCATTTCAGAAGCGCTGCTCAAGGCCGGTTTTCAAGTTGTCCTGGTCTCACGCAGCCCGGAAAAATTACAGGCAGCGCTGGTTAGCCTGGGCAACCTTGCGCAGAATGCCAGGACCTTAGCCGCCGATGTCACCAGTTCAGAACAGGTGACCCGGTTGGTTGAATCAGTCCTTGAACATGAAAAACGTGTGGATGTCCTGGTCAACAATCTCGGCCATGGCATCCGCAAGCAGCTGGTAGAAACCACCGATGCCGACTGGGAAAACCTTGTAGCCATCAACCTGACCAGCGCAGTGTATGTCAGCCGTGCTGTTATCCCGCTCATGCGGGAGCAAAAGGGCGGCAAGATCATCAATATATCATCACGCGCCGGAAGGCGCGGCGAAGGTGACTTTGCTGCCTATAGTGCATTAAAACACGGCCTGGTCGGGCTAACGCGCGCCCTGGCTGATTCTGAAGCCCCATACGGCATCACGGTGAATGCCGTCTGCCCTGGGCCGGTAAGCACCCGCAAGATGATCGAACGCTATCCCAGCCTGGATGTCTCAGGCTGGAGCACGCCTGAAGATGTAGCACAGTCCGTGCTGTTTCTGCTTTCAAAACCTGCCGAGACCATGAACGGGCAGGTCATCGACCTATTTAAGAATTAAAGGAGCTGCAATGACTGACAGATTGAAAAATAAAGTTGCCATTATCACCGGTGCCGCCCGCGGTATCGGTAAGGCTGCGGCCATCATTTTTGCAAAAGAAGGCGCAAAAGTCGTGATCGCAGACCTGGACGACCAGGGAGCGCTCAATGTGGTGAACCAGATCAAAGCAGATGGCAATGAAGCCATGTATGTGCGCACCAACCTTACGAGCGCTTCCGATGTAGAAGCACTTGTAGCACAAACTGTAGAAACTTATGGAAAACTCGACATTCTCTACAATAATGCCGGCATCAACCTGTTTGCCCAGCTGGCGGATACGGAAGAGGAAGATTGGGATAAGGTGATGCAGGTGAACGTGAAAAGCGTGTACCTGACCTGCAAGTATGCCATCCCTGTGATGAAAGAGCGGGGCTACGGGGTGATCCTGAACACCGCCTCTGCAGCTGCCATTGTGGGGCTGCGCAACCTGGCAGCCTACACGGCTTCTAAAGGTGCTGTTCTGCAGCTTACCAGGAACATTGCGCTTGATTATGCAAAATACGGCATCCGCGTTAACGCGATTTGTCCTGGGGTCACTGCTACAGAAATGACCGAAAAGGTAATCCTGGATGATCCTGACCCGGTGGCAGCACGTGCCAGGTTCGACCGCGTCATCCCGCGCGGAACCATGGCAGTTCCATCGGAAATCGCCATGGCAGCCCTCTTCCTGGTCTCAGATGAATCATCCTACATTGTTGGTGCAGCCATCCCGGTAGACGGCGGCTACACGGCGGAATGACGGGTGATTAAGGAGTAAACCATGAAAGTAGTTGTACTTGGAGCTGGCGGATGGGGCGCCCTGGTTGGGGCTTGCCTCTCATCGGTTGGGGCAGATGTGACCCTCCTGTTCCGCCGCCAGGCACATGTCGATGAGATTCAACGCAACGGCGGGCTGATAATCCGCTCTGTCACTGGTGAGAAAGTGGTGCCAGTCTCTGCGACCATCCACCCGGAAGACATCCCCTCCACAGACCTGCTGCTTGTGGCAGTAAAAAACCACGATACACCGGCCGCCCTCGACAGCGTCCGGCACATGCAGGTGGGTTCGGTCGCATCCGTCCAGAATGGGCTGGGACATGCCGAACGCTTCCGCCAGTGGTACCCGCACCAGCCAATCCTGCGCATGGTCAGCCGGGTTTCCGGCTCATTGCTGGATTACGGTATTGTGCACCGCGGAGACATAGATGCCCCCACCTGGATCGGGGATGCAGACCGCGGGGTGACTCCCCTGGTGAAAGACGTGGTCCAGATGTTCAACGACAGCCAGCTGAACTGCGAGGCATCGGATGATATTGAAGGTGTCGAATGGTGCAAGCTGATCTGGTGGACACCCATTTCCATTTCAGCCGTTCTATCCCGCCTGACAACAACCGAGATGATGCAGTCACCCGACTTCGCTTACCTGCTGGCCATGATCACCGGGGATATGGTGAAAGTTGCCCATACCCTAGGCATCCGCGTGCGTGATTACCCTACCATCGAGGTATTGGACAGGGTATCCGGCACCACTGAAGAACGCGTACAAAGTGTCATGCGTCAGGGTAAAGAATGGGAAGAACACGGCGGCGCAGGCTATAAACAAGCCATGCTGCTGGATATTGAACGCAACCGCAAAACCGAGATCGACGACACCGGCGGCATGATCTGGCGCCTGGCGCAGGACCACAAAGTGGATATACCCTACCTGGATTTTGGCTACCGGTTGGTACGCGCTTTTGATGAGCGGAACAAATGATCATTGATTCCCATGTGCATGTCTGGACACAGCAACCCGAAAGATACCCCTGGGCGCCGATCGGGAATTATGTGCCGGATAACGAGGCATCGGTAGAGCATCTGCTGGAGGTGATGGATACCAACCAGGTTGAAAAAACCGTCCTGGTGCAGCCAACCCCCTACGGCTGGGATAACCGCTACCTGCTGGATGCGCAGCAATCCCACCCGGACCGGTTGAGGGCAGTATGCCTTGTTGATCCTTTCAGCCCGGATAACGGCAAGGAAATGACCCGCCTGGTCAGGCAGCATGGGGCGGCTGGTTTCAGGGTCAATTGGAACCTTTACCCGCCTGATGCCTGGGCAAACAGCCCCGAGCACGTGGTCTTCTGGCACACCGCAGAAGAGCTGGAATGCCCGGTTTGCATCCAGTGCACCCCGGAGTATTTTGCCTTGATTGTCTCAACCTGCCGGAAACATCCGGCTTTGAAGGTGGTTATTGACCATCTCGGACGGATCACCGCAGAAGACGGGCTTTCAGCACCCGCTTTCCAGAGCCTGCTTTCGCTGGCAAGCCTGCCCAAGGTGAGCGTTAAAATTTCAGGCTGGTACTATTGTTCACAACAGGATCCCCCATTTGAAAATGTCCGTCCTCTGGCAGCTGCCATTATCCAGGCATTCGGCGCAGAACGCTGCATGTGGGGTTCTGATTTCCCGTTCATCCAGGAAAGGTGGAGTTATACCAGTCTGATTGAGGTTATTCAGCATTGGGATTTTCTTTCACAGGATGAACTGGGCTGGCTGCTGGGCAAAACCGCATTCCGCCTGTGGTGGGAAAAGCCTGCAATGAATAAGTAAAAGGAAACAAGCACCTTGTGCGCGGAATAATAAATATATTTGTATAAGGAGAAAAACATGATTGACCTGATTATCAAGAACGGCGCAGTAATAACCATGGACAGCGACAGGAGCGTCATTGAGAACTGTGATGTTGCTGTGGATGGAGGAAAAGTAGTTGCGATCGGCAAAAACCTTACCGTAGAAGCCAAGAAAACCTTGCAGGCAGATGGATGCGCAGTGTGCCCCGGTTTCATCAACGGGCACTCCCACGTTTACCAATCATTGATCGAAGGCATCGGGTATGACATGCACTTTGACCCCTGGAACTGGCGTTTCCTCTTCCCGGTGGTTTCCAAAGTGACCCCTGAAAACGCCCGTGCCGGAGCCGCCCTGGCTGCCCTTGAGATGATTAAGAACGGTGTAACCACGATCTCGGATCACTGGTATTTACACACCGACATGGAAAATATCAACAGGGTCACCGAAGTATTCGACCAGTCGGGTATGCGGTCCCAAATGGTATTCGGCTTGCTCGACCAGACCTTTGCCGGTGAGCGCATTGACTCGGAATACATGACCATGATCCAATCGGAAGACCTGCTGTTGGAAAGGGCTCGCGCCTATTACAAGAACTGGCACGGCACCCGCCGCACCACCGTTGCGCTCGGCCCCGGCTCTACCGAAGACATCAGCGAGAGCCTGATGCTCAAGACCGTGCAGCTGGCCAAGGAATTGGACATCAACGTCAGCACACACGTGGCTGGCTGGATCGAGATCAATTCTTACACCATCCGCCGCTTCGCCGAACGCGACCTGGAGCACTTCCACAGCCTTGGCCTGACGGGGCCCAAGGGGGTTATGTTCCATGCTGTCTGGCTTTCGGACCGTGAGATCGGCATCATCGCAGACACCGGCACCAAGGTTGTACACTGCCCGGTTGCCAACTCCTACCTGGGGTACGGTATCGCCCCCATCAGCCAGATGTTGAGCCGTGGCGTGACTGTCGGCCTGGGCACTGACGGCGCTGCCAGCTACACATACGATATGCTTGAGATCGGCCGCACTGCCGGCATCCTGCAGAAAGCCACCAAGCTGGACGCAGAGTCCGTTACTGCAGAACAGATCATGGAAATGCTGACCATCCACGGCGCCAAAGTGCTGGGAATTGACAACGAGGTCGGTTCGATCGAGGTCGGCAAGAAGGCAGATGTGATCGTGGTGGATTACAACGCACCCCACCTGCTGTCCGGCGGCCGTTGGCTGCCCAAACTGATCTACAGCGCCCGCGGCAGCGATGTACTGCATACCATTGTGGAAGGCCAGGTGGTTATGGAGAACCGCAAGGTCCTGACCATGGACGAAGCCAAAGTCATGCGCGAAGCTATGGTTAACCGCGAAGACCTGGTTAGCAGGGCTGGACAGGAAACCCGCGACCTGCTGGCTGCTCCCTGGCCGAAGTCCGGCCCAGCCTGGCGCCAGATTGCCAAATAATATGGCTGACCAACCTCTTATTGTTACCCCGTGAAAGGAGGGATGATGACGGAACAAGTAATTCAAATAACAGTAAATGGACATCAATTCACCGTTGAAGAACGCCATCACGATTGGTCCCTGCTACGCTACCTGCGTGAAGTGCTGGGGCTGACCGGAACCAAGCAGGGCTGTGACAATGAAGGCACTTGCGGCCTTTGCAAGGTGATCATCAATGGAATGGCACGCAACTCCTGTTCGGCAAAATTAGCCCGGCTCAATGGCGCAGTCATCGAGACAGTCGAAAGCCTGGCAACCCTGCCGCCCCACCCCCTGGTACAAACCGCCATCCAGGATGGCATCTTCCAATGCGGTTTCTGCGCACCTGGCGCCCTGATGTCTGCCAAGGCACTGCTGGACCGCAATAGGGACCCCACCACTCAGGAAATCCAACAGGCAGTGAACGGCGTGCTGTGCCGCTGCGTTGGCATCAACCGCTTTGACCAGGCTATCAAACGGGCTGGTGCAATTTTGAGAGGTGACGAAGCCTCCACATGGAGGGATGAGGACACAGCCAACGAGTACATGATGCTGGAGAAATTAACCGGTGCCCTCAAGTATACGGATGACCTGACCTTCCCGGGCATGCTCTACGCCAGCGCATACCGCGCCAATGTACCCCATGCAAGGGTTAAGAAAGTGGATGTTTCGGCCGCAGAAAAAATGCCCGGTATTGTGAAAGTGCTGACCGCAAAAGATATTCCCGGTAAGAATATCTACGGTGCCATCCTGCAGGACCAGCCGGTGTTCTGTGATGAAAACAACAATGTACTATATGTGGGAGACGCCCTGGCCTTGGTGGTCGGCGAATCTCAGGATCAGGTTAATGCAGCCCTGGAGCAGGTGGTGGTGGAGCTTGAGCCTTTGCCGGTGGTTCCAACCATTGATGCGGCCATCACCCCGGGCGCCTATGAGCTTCACCCGAATCTGCATCAAAAGTTCCCCGACTGTCCCCCCAATACGCTGATCCATTTCCACACCAGCAAAGGGAACATCGAGGAGGGGTTCGCCCAGGCAGATCTTATCCTTGAGGATGATTACGATGTTCCTTTTGTGGAACATGCCTACATGGAAACTGAGACCGGCATTGCCATACCTGAGAATGGCGGGATCACCGTTTATGCCGGAAGCCAGGGACCAACTGATGACCAGCCCCAAATTGCCCAGGTGCTCGACCTGCCGCTTGAGAAAGTGCACATTAAGCATGTGTACATGGGCGGCGGTTTTGGCGGCAAAGAGGATATTTCCACCCAGATCCACGCTGCCCTGGCTGCCTATTACACCGGCAAACCGGTCAAGGTACACTGGAGCCGGCAGGAATCACTCCTAGCCAGCTACAAGCGCCATGCTGCAAAGCTGCACTACAAAATGGGCGCCAAAAAAGACGGCACCATCCTTGCTGCAGACATCACCATTTACGGCGACACTGGCGCATACGCCTCAGCGGGCGAAGCCGTTCTCTTCAGGATGTCTGCTTTTGCCTGCGGGCCGTATGTGGTTCCGCATGTCAATGTACATACTTATGCCATCCACACCAACAACCCGCCTTGCGGCGCATTCCGTGGCTATGGCAGCCCGCAGGTGGCTTTCGCGGCAGAATTGCACCTGCAAAAGATCATCGATAAACTCGGCCTCGATTCCTTCGAGGTGCGATATAAGAACGCCCTCGACCTGGGCAAAGTCAGCATCACCGGTGACGTGATCACCGAAGATGTGGGCCCAGGGCTGGTTGTCTGCCTGGACGCCATGAAAAAAGAACTCGACCGCACCCCCAGGCCGGAACTGCTGCCAGGCGAAAAGTTCGGGCTGGGCATTGCCTGCGCCTACAAGAATGTCGGCCTGGGCTCCAACATCCCGGACCGTTCCGGCGCCAGGGTATCTCTGGAAAAAGACGGGACATTCATGGTCCGCCATGGGGCAACCGACATGGGACAGGGTGCCAACCAGATGGTGGCAGAGGTCGCAGCCAGGGTATTTGGCGTTCCCCACAGCTGCATCCGGGTGCATAATGGCGATACCCGCGATGATCCTGCCGGCGGTATGACCACTGCCTCCAGAGCAACCTTCATGTCCGGTAATGCTACCCTCAAAGCAGCCGAAAAACTGCATGAGCTGCTCTTCAATTCGGTAGCTGGTGAATTTATTGTTCCGGTAGCGGACCTGGCGATAAAGGATGGCTATTTTGTTTCCAAGACTGATGGGAGGCAGCTGGTTTCCCTGCAGGAGCTGGCACAGGATGGACAGGAATACACTGCCGAATTCACGTATGATGCCCCCCTAACGCAACCGCCAGCCTCTCACAGTGAAGCTTTTCCAACCCGGGTACCTGCCGCACCGCTCCACTTTGCATACGATTTTGGTGTGCAGGCAGCCCTGGTCGCTGCCAACCCTGAAACCGGTTCCTACCGCGTCCTCAAGCTGATTGCCGCCCATGATGTGGGCACAATGCTGCTCAAGCGTAATGTGGTCGGACAGCTGGAAGGCGCTGCCGTGCAAGGTCTGGGCTATGCTACAAGCGAGGAATTTGTCGTCAAGGATGGCATCCCGCAGACCACCCACCTGAAAGACCTCGGCTTGAAGAGGTTCAAGGAGCTTCCAGAGATCGTTGCCATCCCGGTGGAGAACTACCACCCCAAAGGGCCTTTCGGCGCGAAAGGGATGGGAGAACTAGCCATCACACCCACCGCCCCAGCAATAGGCAATGCGCTGCACAACGCGCTCGGTGTGTGGGTCAACAGCCTGCCGATGACCCCCGAAAAAGTCCTGGCAGCCTTAAAGAAATAGATAACGTACAGGAGGAATAGAAATGCGTTTACAAGGAAAAGTTGTACTGGTAGTTGGCGCTGGCGAACATCTCGGGCGTAGCGCACCATTACTGTTCGCCCAGGAAGGGGCAAAAGTAGTCATTGCTGCCCGCCGCCAGGCAGTCCTGGAAGAGACTGCGGAAATGATCCGTTCCAAAGGCGGAGAAGTTACCATTCATGTTGGCAGTGCCGCTACCTATGAAGAAGCCGAAAAGATGGTACAGACTGCCGTCCAGGCTTATGGCAAACTGGACGTGCTGTACAACAACATTGGCGGCGGGTGGATCGAGCTGGACAAAAAACTGCATGAGATCTCCGCCGAAGCTTTCGAGCGGATAGTCTCCAGCAACCTGACGGCCGTCTTTAACGCCTGTAAAGCAGCTGTGGTGCAATTCCTCAAACAGGGAACAGGCGGGAGCATTGTCAACGTGACAGCTTCTGAGCATGTGCGCAGGATGGCAAACCCGGTGTATGCTTACACCAAAGCCGGCATGATCGAAATGTCAAAGAACATGGCCAACGATTACCTCGATGACCGCATCCGGGTCAACTGCCTGGGTCCGGGGCTGTTCGCCTATGAGCCGATCAAAGACCCAGTGGTAGCCCCCAACCCCGTGAACCTGCTGCGTTTATCACCCAAGAATGCCCGCCAGGGCGTCCCGTCTGATATGGCTTACGCTGGACTGTTTCTCGCCAGCGATGAAGCCAGTTTCATCTCCGGCCAGTACATCGCAGTCGACGGTGGCGACGATGTGAAATTGACCGACCTGGTACTTGACTGAGGCTTGATACCCGCAATTGCCAGGTGATAGAATGGATCATCGGGCAATTGTTTTTTAAACTGACTTTGGAGAACATGGAGGTTTTTATGCCTAGAATCGGTATTGGGGGGATCATCCACGAAACCAACACTTTCTCGAAGATTCCCGTCACATTAAAACACTTCCTGGAACCTGACGGTTTTTACCCTGAGATGCGCCAGGGTGATGAGATCTTTAAGTTCGGCCTGGGAAAGTACAACTTTGCTACAAGCGGCTTCCTGGCGGATGCCCCGGCCTATGGATTTGAGATGGCACCCCTGATGTGGTGCGGGGCTGAACCTTCTGCCCCTGCATCACAGGAGACATTTGAAACCCTGCTGGGAATATTGATCGATACCCTAAAGAAGAACCTGCCCCTGGACGGGCTGTTCCTGGACCTGCATGGGGCTATGGTTTACGGCGACCTGCAAGACGGTCAGACCGAGATCCTGCGCCAGGTGAGAAAGATCGTTGGTCAGATACCGGTAGTGGCCTCGCTAGACCTGCACGGCAATGTTGACCCTGAGAGTTTTGACCTGGCTACAGCTCTAATCGGCTACCGCACTTACCCGCATGTAGACGGGTTCGAAAATGGCCTGCGTTGTGCCGCCCTGATGGCTCACCTGGTGAATGGCGGGAAATGTTTCCGGGCTTTCAGGCAATCTCCCTTCCTGATGCCCAGCACCACCCAGCCGACCACGCGCGACCCGGCCCAGGCGGTTTATAAATACGTGGAAGAGCTGGAAGCAAAAGAAGGTGTCCTCTCTGTCACCATGATGGAAGGCTTTCCCCCTTGCGACCTGCCGCATACCGGGCCGTCCATTTTCGCCTATGCAGAGACGCAGGATCTGGCAGAGGAAACTGCCAACCACCTGCTTGACTTTATCCTGGAGCGTGAAGACCAGTTCAGCACTGACCTGCTGCCTTGCGACCAGGCGGTTGCTAAAGCCATCCAGCTGGCTGCCCAATCTGACAAACCCATCCTGATGGCAGATATCCAGGATAATGCCGGCGGCGGCAGCCCATCCGATTCCACCTGGCTGCTGGAAGAGCTGGTAAAGCAGGGAGCAAAGAACGCAGCCATCGGTTTGATCCACGACCCCGAAGCCGCTGCAAGGGCGTTTGCAGCCGGTGAAGGTGCAGTGATTGAGCTGAGCGTCGGCGGGCACGCCCTCAGGGGGCATACACCCTATACCGCCAGCTACAAGGTGATTAAGGTCCATGACGGTGATTTCACCGGTACCGGACCGATGGTCAAAGACCGCCAGCTGAACCTGGGAAAAATGGCCCACCTGCTGGTGGATGATGTGCATGTGGTGGTCTCGACCGTCCGCATGCAGGCGTTGGACCAGTCACAATTCCGCGTGGTGGGGATCGATCCGGAAAAAATGGGTATCATGGCATTAAAAAGCGCTAACCATTACCGCGCCCATTTTGGACCGATCTCATCCGCCATCATCAACGTGGAAGCGCCCAGTGCAATTATTGAAGACCCCAGCAAGATCCCCTACACCCGGCTGCGTGAAGGGGTGCGTTTAAAGGGATTGGGACCTGAATTCCACCGTCCGCACTAGGAGCAGTTTCAGTCAATATACAAGCCGTCCAGGAAGCTGGACGGCTTGTTTGTTTTAATGTTCCTCAATCACGGGGCTACTTCCCGTATTTTTCCCAGTGGCTGCCAAAGATCACATTCTCGTCCGGCACAACGGGAGGAATGGGCACTGAAATCCAGGTGGTATTGATGAAATGCTTCCAGTGGACATTCTCGTTGGCAATGTTCCCGCCCCAGGTTCCGCAGCCCAGGGTCAGCGAGAAGGGCATGCCATTGTCATAATTGCCGCTGTTTGCCAGGCACTGGGCCTGCCTGACCATCATGCGGCTGACACGCGCCTTTTCCCCCAGCTGGTAGATGCGGTCTTCACGGGTGGTGTGCAAACCGCAGCTGTGCCCCGGACCGGAATAAGCGGTCAGGTCCTGCACCATCTTGATTGCCTGCTCAAACGTATCCACCTTCCACAAGGTCATCACGGGTGAAAGCTTCTCGCCGCTGAATGGATCTTCTGAACCGACCTTTTCACCTTCCACCATTAAGAAGGTGGTGCTTTCCGGCACGGTCAGACCGGCAATCTCTGCCACTTTCAGGGCGTGCTGCCCCACGATCTGCCGGTTGAGGTGAACACCATCAGGCCACATGCACTGCTTAAGGACAGCTTTTTCTTCAGCAGAGCACAGGTAACCGCCGTATTTGGCAAACTTTTCCAGCATAGCGCTGTACACCTCGCTCATGATCACAGCTGAATTTTCAGCTGAACACGAGGTGGCATTATCAAAGGTCTTGCTGGTAAAGATCAGCCTGGCGGTATCTTCAAGGTCTGCTGTTTCATCGATAACTGTCACCGAATTGCCTGCCCCAACCCCGTAAGCCGGTGTGCCGCTGGAGTAAGCTGCCTTTACCATACCCGCACCACCGGTTGCCACCACCAGGTCAACCTCTTTCATCAATGCCTGCGTAGCCTCAATTGAAGGCTCTTTCAGGTTCAATACCAGGTCTTCGGGTGCGCCAACTTTTTTCAATCCCGCTCGCATATACCCTGCTGTCAGGTCACAGGTGCGCTTGGCAGAGGGATGCGGAGCAAACACAACCGCATTCCGGCATTTCAGCATGGCAAGCCCATTAACGGTAATGGTGGATGAGGCATTGGTAACGGGCGTCAGTGCGCCAATCACACCAACTGGTTTAGCCACCTGGATAAGGCCTTTTTCTTTGTTTTCATTGATCACACCCACCGTCCGCAGCCCGTACAGGTCGCGCAGGGTGCCCAACGTTTTCTTCTGGTGCTTGGCAAATTTATGGTCAAACCTGCCAAGCCTGGTCTCTTCTACAGCCAGTGCGGCACATTCACGGGCATGGTCTTCCTTGTAGGCTTCCCAGCCGGCTGACGCCACCATTTCATCCACCTGCTCCTGGCTCCAGAATTCAATTACCTTTTGGGCTGCACGCGCCCGCTGTACCAGTTCTTTCACTTCATCACTCATGGTAATCTCTCCTATTTGACATCCGGGTTGGGAAGCATGATATCGCGGATAACCGCTGTCAGGTCATGTACTGCACCAATAAAACCACGCAAGGTACGAACGGTTGCGCCGTAAGAGTCAAATTCTTCAATACTCATCCCGTCAGGATCGTACGCCTTGCGGAAATCAGCGAATTTTTCATAAAGTGTATTTACGATGACCGGGTCCACCGGTTTCTCCTGGGTATGGGTAACGGGGATGCCAGAGGCATTGTACAGCACCTGCCAGTTGTACGGGATGGTATGGATGATATCCCCGCCCATCAAAGCGCTCCAGTGCATGTGATGCCGGTAGGCAGCCACCAGCGGGCGGGCGCGGTAGCCCCGTTCCTGGTAGATCTCGTATGCCCGTTTGAACACAGCGATACCCGGCCAGTGCAGGTAGCCGGGGTCCACCAGGACATCTTCCTTATTGGCCACAATCTGCAGCCAATCATCCAGCCGCCCCACCATCAAGGTGCAAACATGGTGCATGCTGGAAATCTCTTTGCCTTCTTTCTCCCTGCGGTTCAGCCCCCGCTCGACTGCCTCAGCCACTGCAATTGCCTGCGGGAGCGTAAAGCTGACCGTGGCATTGATGTTAATTCCGCGGTAAACGATCTCTTCCAGGGCTTCAACGCCTGCCTTTGTAACCGGTACTTTCACCTGGATATTCGGCGCCAGCGAGTTGTAATACACAGCCTGGTCGACCAGTGCAGCTGCATTGCGGTAATTCTGGGGATTGGTCTGGATCGATAAACGTCCATTAATTCCCTTATTCTGTTCAAATACCGGCTGTAAAACTTTTGCCCCGCGCAAGGAAACCATTTCAAAGACTTTCCAGGCGATCTGGAACTCAGACCAGGTTGGGTTATCTTTGACAACCTTCTTGATCTCCTCTTTCCAGTAAGCCAGGTCCTTCTTCAGCACAGTCAATACGATCTGCGGGTTGGTTGTTGCCCCCACTGCTCCCCTGGCAATGGCATAACTCAGCTCATCCGGAGAGCATGAATCGTTCCAGTAATCAGTCTTGGTAGTTCTTGCCATTTCATACAGCGGACAATCAATGTATTCCATTTCTCACCTCATAATGTTTTTACCCGCCGGCCATATCCGGGGGCTACTTGAATTTTTCTTCCATCCCAGACCTGCTTACCTCTGACCCAGGTCCGGGTAATAGACCCATCTAAGGTTTTGCCCGCAAAGGGCGTGGTATGGATGCGGGAGAATTCTACTGCAGGTGCAACATGCCAGCTGGCTTCCGGATCCCAAAATGCCAGGTCGGCATCCATGCCAGGCAGGATGCTGCCTTTCAACATTGAGATACCCGCCAGTTTGGCAGGTGTGGTTGCCGTTGCTTCCACAAACCGCTGCAAGCTCAACTTTCCTTGCAGCACTTCATGCATGATCAACGGCAGTGATACTTCCAGCCCGGCGATTCCGGCGGGCGCGTCCGGGATGAATTCCGCTCCCATCGGAAGGGGAGCACTGCTTTCCGTGTAATGGTCGCTGATAATGGCGTCAATAATCCCGCCCTCAAGCGCCTGCCAGAGCTCCTGGCAATCTTTCTTTAACCGGAGCGGCGGGGTGGTTTTCACCCGCGCTCCGTAAACTTCAAAATCGGATTCATCCAGGAGTAAATAATGCGGAGTTGTCTCGCATGTTACAGCAACCCCGTGCGCTTTGCCCCAGGCTACCAGTTCAGCTGTCCGGCCGGTGGATATGTGGCAGATATGGATTGGTGCCCCTGCCGCCCTGGCCATATCAATCACCTGCGCAACCATGCTGGTTTCAGCCACAGCAGGGCGGGAGTGCGGGAAACTCAGGGGGTCGTTTGGGTTGCCAAGGGGGAGCAGGAAGGAAGGGTCTTCAGCATGCAGAACCAGCCGCATGCCCGTGTGTGCAGCGGTTTGCACTGCCTTCCAGATCGTCTCAGTGCTGACAGGCGGTTCGGCCGGCTGAAAGATCTTGAAAAATGATGTGCCGGCTTCTGCAAGCTCATCCATGTGGTCTAGATCGCTGTTTTCGATCACGATCCCGCCGATCAAACCGACATCGATCACACTGTTTGCCTCAACCTCAGCAGTTTTTTGCTCCAGTTGATCAACTGTGATACAGGCATGAAAAGGCGCCATGTCAAAGACGGTCGTGATACCTCCAGAGGCTGCGCAGCTGGTGCCGCGCTGGAAAGTCTCATCGGCTTCAGAAATGTGGGTATGCAGATCAATCCCGCCAGGCAGGATCCACAGCCCTCCTGCATGCACAACCTCGTCTGCATGAAATCCCTGTGCATCTTCAGGCTGGATCAAGGCAGCAATTTTCTCCCCATGTACTGCGATCGAAAGCTGCTGCAGCCCCCCTCCGGTCCAGACCCTGGCATTATCTATCCTGATCATGCTGTTGTCTCCATTTTGCATGTAAATTACCAGTAAAGAATTGGTTTTCAGGATTATGGGAGGGCAGGAATGCCTGCCCTCCCATTGTACTCACCGCTTTGTCTGGAAATCAGATCTGATTTTCCGGTTCTTCCAGACATCGCAAAACGAATATCCTGAAGCCGGTCAGCCTTACTCCGCCTCAGCTTCTGTTTCTTCCTTCTTTTCCAGCCTGTCGCGCCAGTACAAACCTCGCTTTTGCACGCGGCTGAAGACCCAGCCTGCGATGATTGGGGCCAGGATCAGGTTTGGCGGAACATCCGAGATCAGGACAGAGGTGAACAGGGTAATGAAGGGAGCAAACCCCATCAATGCGATCCAGCCACCAACCGCAACTGCGCAAACCAGGGTACCAACGATACCGCCCCAGAGCGCTACACCCTTCCAGTTTTTGGGGTGCGATACCAGCAAGCCGGGGATGAATGCCATCAGGAAGTTACCAACCGCGCCGCCGACACCGCCAATTCCGAACCATCCAGCCAGGATGTCAGAGATGAAGGTGTTACCGATGAGAGCTGCCAGGCCTCCCACCCACGGGCCGAAAAGGACACCCCATAACACAGCGATGAAAGCAAACGGGCGCAGGGTAATGAAACCGATCGCCCAGCTCATGGTGGAGAATGCACCCAGACCATACAGCACACCGCCGATGATGGTCAGGGCGATTTCCAGCGACCCGAATTTCTGGGTCCAGACGATTTTCTTTGGAAATAACCAGCTTTCTTTCATTACAGTTTCCTCCTATTTTGTTGATGGACAGCAAACAGATGTTACATGTGCGGGTATGTTTAACTTTCTTCGATAAACACCTCCTGTCATGGTGTATCCCATTCTACAAATACATCTCAACTGCACCCCAGCCTAACTGCTTGATCAAGATGCTCAACACAATAGTTAGAACTCCCAGCAGCATAAAGACAACATCGCGCCAGCGGAAAGGATGATGCCTGTAGAAGGTACGAGATTTATTGGCAGAGTTAAAAGCTTTTAGTTCCAATGCGATGGCGATTTGAGTAGCGCGCCTGAGCATGCTGTCAATGAGGGGTATAGCGATGGGAATATACTTCTTCAAACGTTGCGCAAATGATCCCTTATCCAGATCCATGGCGCGTGATTTAAAAGATTCTACAATAGTCTGGTAATCGCCGCCTAATTCAGGAAGGAACTTGAACGAACTGATGATCATGAGCGGGTACATGTACGAGATTTTTAATTTATTCTGCAAAAATTCGCCCAGAGACGACGCCAGGTCCATCAGGTCGGTGGTCATCACAAAGAAAGTACAGGCGGTCAAGGCCAGCACGATACGCATGCCCATTGCCAGGGCATAGATAAACCCTTCCAGGCTGTAGTGGAAGACCGACCAGTTGAACAAAAAATGCTGGTCTGGGGTTGCGGCATAAAAGAATGGCCACAAGATAACAATAAACCCAACCATGATCGGGTAGGTTACGATCAGGAATTTGTACATCTGCTTGCCAATACCAGCGCCGATCGACATCAACCAGATTGCTACGGTGACTGCCAGCAAGAAAAATGGATTGGTGACCAGGATGGGAACCACGATCATGAATAACCACCAGATCAGCTTGGCATTCGGGTTCAGCGAGTGGAACCAGGATTTGCGCTTTCCCATTTCGAGCATTTGAAGGACGAATGCCATGCTTACCTCCCCACCTTTTGATTGCGAATGATTAACTCTGCCAGGTCATCCGGCAAGATCGGTTTATCGAGTTTAATACCAGGGTAAATCGCTTCGGTTAGCGCATACACATCTGGCGGCTTAATGGCTGCCTTGCGAAGTTCATCCACCTCTCTGAATACATCCTGGGTGGGGCCGTCCAGGGCGATTTTCGCCTGGCGCATGACAATCACCCGCCGGGCATACAGGGAAACCAGATTCATGTTGTGGGTGGTCACGATGCAGGTGTGACCTTTCCGGTTCAACTCGTTTACCAGTTCCATCAGGGCGATCGATTCACGCCAGTCCTGTCCCGTGGTCGGCTCATCGATGATCAGGATTGAAGGTTCCATGGCAAGCACAGAAGCAACCGCCAGGCGCTGGCGCTGACCCCTGCTCAACTGGAAGGGCATGTCCTCCTCTTTGCCGGATAAAGCCATCTCCTCAAGTACCTTGTTGACCACTTCCTTGATATGTTCCTCGCTGAATCCCAGGTTCTTGGGTCCAAAAGAAACCTCATCCAGGACAGTCTCGGCAAAGATCTGGTGGTCTGGATTCTGGAATACGTACCCCACCGACCTGGCCAGGTCAGATGTGAGCAGGTCTTTCGTGTCCTTACCCTCAACAATTACGCGACCCTTGGTGGGCTTATGCAGACCGTTGAAATGCTTGACCATGGTGGTCTTGCCGGAACCGTTCTGCCCGATGATGGCCACGAACTCGCCTTTCTCAATCGTCAGGTTCACATCTTCCACAGCATAGGTATCACGCGTGTCATACTTGTAATACAGGTGGTCTACTTGAATAATGGGCTCAGGCATCCTGGCTTATCCTTTTTAATAGGTCGATTGCCTCTTCCAGGGTGATGGGCACTTCACCAACGGGTACGCCCAATTTCTGCAAGGCATGAGCGGTCTGAGTTACCTGGGGCGGGTAAATGCCCAGCTCGCACAGCTTATCCACCTGGGCGAGCACCTTACGGATGGGAGCATCCATCAGGATACTGCCCTGGTCCATCACAATGACCCTGTCAGCCACCTGGGCAAGTTCATCAATGTTGTGTTCTACCATTAATACGGTTTTGCCTTGCTTGCGCAAAGAGTAAGCCAAGTCATGTACTTCTTCCGCCCCGATCGGGTCAAGTTCTGAGGTGGCCTCATCCAATATCAAGATCTCAGGTTCCATCGCCAGGGCGGCAGCCACTGCCACACGCTGCTTTTGCCCGCCCGAGAGGTAAAACGGGTGGCGCAGGCGTTCTGAGCGCAGGTTCACCAGGTCCAGGATGTAGTTCAGGCGTTTATCAATCTCCTCGCGCGGAAGCCCAAGGTTTTCGAGCGGGAAGACAATCTCTTTTTCAATGTCAGTCATCAGCAGCTGGGCAGCTGCATCCTGCTGCACCAGCCCGATCACCTGGGATATCGTGGCAACCGGTGTCTTGTTTGAAGGCAGACCCTTGACCAGCACCTTGCCTGAAAGTTTTCCCTGGATAATCTGCGGGATGACTCCCGAGAGCACCCAGCATAAGGTGGATTTACCAGCCCCGGTAGGGCCGATGATCCCGACAAATTCACCCGGCTCTACCGTCAGCGAAACACCTTTCAACGCCTGTTCTTTCGCCTCACTGTACTTGAATGATACATTTTCAACTTCAATAATCGGCATCGTTTTTGTCCCTTCACAATTTTCGAGATGCAACCGCATTCCTGGCTTCAGCTGCCAGCTGCGTGGTATGGCTGGCATGTTCGGCGGTGGCAGTGCCATAGAGGATGGAATCCACCCCGGCAACACCGTACAGCCAGTCAAGCGCTCCGCGGATGTCAGCCCGCAGGCCACCGCTGGCAAAAGGCATAAAAGCTACCACTGGTTTCTTCAAACTGTGCACCACTTCCAGGGTTGAATCCAGGTCCATCCACGACCAATCCCGGTTCAATGGGACGGCATAACCCGCCACATCCAGGTGTGCATCTTCGATCAGCGGAATAATGTGGCTGGCGTACTGGCACAGGATATAGGGGACGAATCCCAGGCTGCGGGAAAGCGCGACCATTTCCTGCAGGATGTCCATGCGCCCCAGAGAGACCAGCCAATCGGCATCCGAGCCACCCAGGAATAGATACTGGCAGTCTTTGAAAATGGAGATGCGCTGGACGAATGCCCATTTATCCAGGTGGATCGAGCCAATTTCATCATCTGAGAGGGCATCCACCTTGCGGTCGTAGCCAAAGACCATCAGGTCATCCTGTGCCAGTTTTTCATCCACCAGTTTCGCAACCGGCTTCGGGAATTTTCGTTCCACCAGCGTCTTCAGGATTCGGTCACGGTGGTAATGGATATACTTGCCGTTGAAGAACACTCCCTGCTCCCAGGAGGGGTTGCCAAACCCGAGCAGTTCCGCGCCGGTTTCATCCAGCAGGCGCCGGAAGAGGCGGGTATTCACTTCGAATGAAAGGTCGTAAGCGGTACCGCCGGCATCATAACAGGCCTTCATAACCGAATAACAGTAATCTTCATCAAACAGCTTCCATAGCAATTCACGCCGGTAGAGGAACCTGAACTGGTTGAACGGGTCGCCGCCTAAGATAGAGGGGGGGATTCGATCAGAAAATGTCATTGTGTTTCCTTTGCTATAGCTTTTTACAACAAACCGGCTCGTTTCAAGAACTTTTCGTTCGTGCTGTTTACGATTTCATACGCTTCATTAGTATCCAGGGTCTGGACAACCCCGTCTTCCATCAAAACCTTGCCCGCCACGATGGTATAGCTTACATCGCCGGCATTAGCCGAATAGACAATCTGCTCCTCGATGTTGGAGCGCTTGCCGGAAACCATTGGCCACAGGTGGGGATGGTTGAGGTCCAGCAGGATCACATCTGCCTGTTTGCCAGCTTCCAGCGAGCCGACTTCTTTATCCAGCCCCAGCACTTTGGCGGCGTGGATGGTTGCCATATCCAGCATCAGGCGCACCGGCATGGCAGACGGGTCATTGCGACCCAGCTTTTGCAGCATGGCTCCCAGGCGCATCTCTTCGAACATGTCGAGATTGTTGTTAGACAGGTTGGAATCCGTACCCACGCTCACTACCAGGCCCCTGGCCAAGTAATCGGGGATGCGTGCGATGCCCGATGCCAGCTTCATGTTGCTGGTCGGGTTGTATGCCAGGCCAACCCCATGCACTACCAGCAGATCAACGTCACCGTCCGTCAGATACACCCCGTGCGCCACGCTCAAGCGTGGGCTGAGCACCCCGGCCTTCAGTAGCATCTCAGTAGCAGTACAGCCGTACCGTTCACGAATAATGTCGACTTCCCACTGTGTCTCAGAAAGGTGGGTGTGGACCGGCACATCATATTTTTCCGCCAGCTCACCGACCTTTTGGTAATCTTCAAGAGTGTTGGAATATGGCGCATGCGGCCCGAAACCTGGCATGATGAGTGGGCTGACCCCTTTCCATTTTTTCACAAATTCCTCGGCGCTCTCGATTGTCTCACCCGCTCCCGGGGGATCCAGGATGATCTGCGGAACATATATGCCCCGCAAGCCGGATTTGAGGGCTACCTGGGCGCAGGCATCCGGATATTGGTAAATATCGATGAAGGTAGTGATCCCGCCGCGGATCATTTCCAGCTGGTTCATCAACCCGGCCGCGTACATCACTTCCCAGGTTTGCTGTTTGTCAAGCGGGAAACAGATTTCCTCCAGCCAGCGGTCCAGCGGGAGGTCCTCGCAAATGCCCCGGGTGATGGTCTCATGCATGTGCGGGTCCACCAGGCCGGGCATTACCAGCTTGCGCTGCCCGTCGATCACCTTTTTTGCCGTGTACGGCAGCTCTTTTCCGATCGCCAGGATGTGTTCGCCTTTAATAGCCAGGTCACAATCGTGATAGATGTGATGCTCCGGGTCCTGGGTAACGATTAATCCCTTGCGGATAAGAATGTCGACTTCTTCGGGCATCATGAACTCCTTTTTCGGCCGGCATCAAGCCGGGCTGCTTTTATGCGTTGCCTGGCATTTGCACGCCGATGGATTCCAGGTAGTTGGCAGTCCGCAGGACTGCGCTGTCATCGTCCGGCAGGGGCAGAATTTCAGCAGAAACAAACCCCTGGTAACCGCTCGCAGCCAGGGCAGACAAAACGGCTTTGACATCCACATGCCCTTGCCCGGGAGCCTGGCGGTTGCTGTCAACAATGTGCAGGTACTCCAGCCGGTCTCCGGTCATGCGGATGGCGGTAGGGATATCCACTTCTTCAATGTTCATGTGGAAGGTATCCAGCAGCACCTTGATGTTGGAAACTCCGGTATCATTGATAAAAGCAACGGCTTCGGCTGCAGTGTTGATCAGGTTGGTCTCATAGCGGTTGATCGCTTCGAGCAACAGCGGCACACCGAACTTCACTGCATACCGGCTGCAATGCAGCACGCTTTCAGTGAACATAGCCCGCTGGGCTGCCTGTTCCTCCGGGCTGCCAGTCAGCTTCCCGCGCACTCCCCCCAGGATAACATCTGCGTTCAACTTGCTGCCCAGCTCGATGATCGCCTCCAGGCGCTTGAGGGCAGCCTGGTGTAAACTGGGATCTGTAGCTGCCAGGCACAACTGGTCATGGATGCAGCCCTGCCCGGTGGCCAGGGCTGAGACCTGCAGGTGATATTTGTTGAGCAGGCTCTCCAATTCGGCAAATGGGAGGTCATCCGCATTACGCAGACTGAGTTCAACATATCCAAATCCGGCTGAGCTTAATGCCTGCAACCCTTCTTCCAGCCTGCCGCCAAAAAGCACCGGCCCAAACAGGGTGGGTTTGATGGATAAGGCCATGGCGTACTTGAACTGGTTGGGGTCAAATTCACGGCTTTCATTATCAGTAACAGGGATATGGCGGTCCAGCGCAATCACCCGGGCAATGTGCCTGCCGCCTTCAAAAGGGGTATCCAGCCATTCGTTCACAATCCAGGGCATACGCTGAGGGCTAACCACCCAGCTGCCCATCGCCAACACGTTGGCGTCATTGTGCGCCCGTGCCTGGTGGGCAGTAAACACATCATGGCAGAGCGCAGCTCTTACCCCGCGTACCTTGTTGGCGGCAATCGATGCCCCCAGCCCGGTGCCGCAGATCACAATGCCAGCCCCGCCCGGTTCGGCAGCAACCGCCAGGGCAACCTTCTGGGCGTAATCGTGGTAATCCACCATTACATCTGCCGAAAATGTGCCGTGGTCAATGACGGTGCAGCCGCGCTGTTTGAGGTGCTGTACCACTGCTTCTTTCAGGAAGAGCGACACATGGTCGCTGCTGATATGGATCCTTTTCAATGTGCTCTCCGGGTTTCAGATTGGTTTTTCACGGGTCCAGTCGACTCGCGAACCACCAGTTCAACATCCAGCGGCTCCAGCACCCTGGCATCCGGTTTTTTCTTTTCGATCAGTGAGATCAACAGCTCTGCTCCGCGCTGGCCCATTTCGTATTTGGGCAGGTAAACTGTTGTCAGCGCCGGGCAGGTGAAGGATGCCTGGGCAATATCGTCAAACCCAACCAGGGAAAAGTCTTCGGGCACGCGCAGCCCATGTTCGTGCAAGGCACGCAGCGCCCCGATTGCCATGATGTCGTTATAGGCAAAAATGGCAGTCGGCGGTTCATCCAGGGCCAGCAGTTGCTGGACAGCGCGCTTGCCGTCCTCCAGCATAAAGCCGCCCTTGCCGACCAGGTCAGGGTCATATCCAATCCCAGCTTGCTGCAAGGCTGCCTGGTAGCCTTGAAAACGGCCCTTGCTATGGCTCAGGTCCACCGGGCGGCTGATATACCCGATCCGGCGGTGGCCCAAATCAACCAGGTGTTTTGTCGCCAGGATGCCGCCATGGTAATTATCGGCTGTCACCGCGGGAACTTTGTCATTCGAAACCAGGCGGTCGATAATGACCGTCCGGATCCCGTAGCCGCTCAAACGCTGGTAGGGGGTGAAATCAGCAGTGCCGGGAATCCAGATGATGCCTGCTACCCGCTGGGCATGCAGCATATCAATGTACTTGATCTCGCTGGCCAGGTCTGAGCCCGAGTGGCACAGGAACACGGTGTAACCATGTTCGAAGGCGATCCGCTCAATCCCACGCGCCACTTCGGAAAAGTAGGGATTATGCGTATCCGGCACGATCAAACCCAGGGTCGATGAACGCTGCATGCGCAGGTTACGCGCGACCGCGTTGGGCTGATATCCCAGCGTTTGGATAGCCTGTAGGACCCGCTGGCGGGTCTCATGAGCGACCGGGCGCGGACCATTATTTACCACATAGGAAACTGTCGCTCGTGAAACTCCCGCCAGTTGAGCAACATCTTCTGAAGTAACAGCCATGTCAAACCCTCGGAGTGGAAGATTCTACTCGTGCTGTCTAATCGTGTAGATAACAATATTATAGAAATTTTCCCAGGGTTTGTCAATAGGGAATTACCTGGTACCAACCGGTTGAATTCGGGCTGATTACTTCCAGGAATTGAAAAACTGCTTTGCGGGGTATACCCTATTAGAACGAGGCTTTCCCATCCCCCATCGTCACCAGCCGCACCCCGCGCACCTGCGGAAAGCTGGCACCCTGCTGAATCGTGGCAATTGCAGCTTCTTCATCCACGATACGCGAGCCAGAAAGGTAATGAATGCCATGATCAAACAGCAAAGGCAGCATGGGTGTCGAAGGACCCAGCACCATTACCATCGCCTCCGGCCGGCACAGGGAAAGCAGGTGCTCCATGGTATGGTTGATGAAAGCAGTGCCGGTAATGGCCACCACATCGGCTTGCGGAATGTACTCCCCGGCTGCATCTTCTGGAAAGTCATCCCCAACAGGCTGCTTTTCGATCACCCAGCAATTACGCGGGATATTCCTGATCTTTTCAACAAAGGGAAAATGACCGACCACTGCCAGGTTTCTACCCTTGCTCTTCTCTTTGATGACTTCAGCCGCATTGATATCCACCAACCGGCTTTCATCCACTTGGGTCAGGGAATTAATCGCCGCCATCCCTATACTGGCTTCCAGCAGGTTATCCGAAAGAATCCACTCCGCCAGCTCCTGGGCGGTACGGTGGTGCAGTTCGCCGACATCTCGGATGGGCGCATGGTGAGGATGCTGGCTGCTGAGCATGGTCGAAGCCAGCCCGCAGCCCGTGCTGCAAACTACGGTCCAGTGCACCCCTATGATTACTTTGCGGACAGGAACCGGTGTGGAGGGTAAGGATTTCAGGATTTCATGGAGAAGTTTCATGTTCGCAACAATTGTATTCTACCGGTTAAGGCACGCCGAAGAATTTGGTGCCCGGAAGGCAGCCCTCCGTCAGATCCCGCTTATGCACAGAAGATGCGCAGCAACTATTCCATCAGGAATGTTATGCAGCAGTATGGCAACCGTTATGAATAGACCATACCACTGATTATTCAAGCAGCCCGGCTTCACGGCCATCTCTTCGGGCTGGATGTATTCTGGTAAAACTAACCCATGTTTCTAAGCTTAGATTCTTTCCATCCAGCCTGGTGTAGTTTGTCCTTATCTATTCCAGTACAGTTATTCGGAAAGAATCATTCTCAAGATTTCAAGAGAAATATAATCCTCCTGCCGGAATATGAAACGGTCCAGGATATCTTTTTTTCCAACACAATTATGGCAGACAAAATTTCAGCTGCGCAGCATTAAAGAATCCAGATCCTCATCCAGCGCCTGCAGATCCTCTTCGTGTTCCACTTCCTGGGACAATATCGTCAGAACAAGGTTATAGGTTACAGGGTCGGCATCTTTCACCACGGTTAATAGTTTTTGATATGTGTCAATTGCACACTGCTCGCCCTTGATGTTTTGGGCAACAATTACCTTCACAAACGGATCAGACGGCGCATCATACCCGCAGTGGGTGTATTTCAGCCATTCCGCCGGACTATTCAAGGGGGTGCCGCCCAGCTGGATGATCCTGAGGGCAAGCAGGTCAGCGTGAGCCAGTTCCTCGGTTGCGTGCAGCGTCAGCTCTGCTGCCACCGCATCTTTCATCGGACCTTTCACCACCTTCGCACCCAGCCAGTACTGGTAATAAGCCAGCCATTCATCAGCAAATGCCTTGTTCAGCATCGTCAACAGTTCATCAACATCCATACCTACAATTGATCGTCCTTTAGTACCCATGATTTCTCTCCTTTTTGTACCAATTTAATTGATACATATATAGACATTTTACCGTGTATTACCTATTCAAACAAAACTTTTAGATAATCCGCACACAAAACGAATGCATTCTACATGTTTACAGAATTCGCATCTGTGGCTATAACTAGAGTAGAGATATTACAATGTCCGTCAGCCAGATACAGCATACACCGATCCCGATACCCAGGCCGACTGCCCCGCTTATCCACATCTTGCGGAGGGTATTTACCTACCTGCGTCCATACTGGAAGCAGGTGCTGGGCGCTTACAGCAGCTTGATCGCCATCCTGGCATTAACAATGCTTATTCCGCAGCTCCTGCGCTGGATCATCGATACCGGCATTAAAGGGCAGCGCCTGGATGTGCTTACCTGGTCGGTGCTGTCATTACTGGGGCTGACAATTATCAAGGGGATTTTCAACTACTTCCAGGGGATGTTGAGCGAAAAGGCATCTCAGAATGTGGCGTACGACCTGCGCAACGACATCCAGAAAAAGCTCACCCAACTGTCTTTTTCCTTCCATGACCAGTCCGAAACCGGGGAACTGCTTTCACGGGCAGTACAGGATGTTGAGCGTGTCCGGTTCCTGACCGGCAGGGCATCCATGCGTATCATCGACGGAGTCCTGATGCTCTTTTTCACCATGGTGGTCATGCTTATCATGGATTACCGCCTGGCGCTGCTTATCCTGGTTACCATGCCCCTGCTGGTTTTCCAGGCGCTGCGCTTTGGTATCCGTTTCCGCCCGCTCTCGCTGCAGGTACAGAAACAGCTGGCAGTGTTGACCACAACCGTGGAGCAGAACCTGCGTGGCGCCAGGGTAGTGAAAGCGTATGCGCAAGAAGATGCCGAGGTCAACCGTTTCGTAGCAGAGAATGATAACTGGTTCAACCTCTCGCAGCGCGCTGCCAGCATGCAGGCGATCAACCTGCCCCTGCTCTTCCTGATTGCCAACCTGGGGAATGTAGCCATCGTGCTGTACGGCGGCAGCCGGGTGATCTCCAATACCCTGACCATTGGTGTGATAATTGCCTTCATCTCCTACCTGGGGCAGCTGATCGAACCGGTCCGCCGCCTGGGATTAATCATCCCGGCAGTTGCCATCGCAGGATCAGCCGCTGAACGCATCTTTGACATCCTCGATACGGTTTCGGATGTGAAAGATGAACCGGGCGCCACTCCGTTGGGGAATATTAGCGGCAGGGTTTCGTTTGAAAACGTTTCTTTCAGCTACGGCAGCCGCCGCGTCTTGAAAGATATTTCATTTGAAGTGCAGCCCGGTCAAACGGTCGCCCTGCTCGGCTCCACCGGTTCTGGAAAGTCGTCCATCATCAACCTGATCCCGCGCTTTTACGACCCGGCATCCGGCCGGATTTTGGTTGACGGCCAGGATATCCGGCATGTTACCCTGCAATCACTGCGCAGCCAGATTGGGATCGTACTGCAAGATTCCACCCTGTTCACCGGCACAATCCGGGAGAATATCGCATTTGGCAGCGAAAACGCCAATGATGAACAGATTATCGCGGCAGCCAGAGCTGCCCAGGCGCATGAATTCATCCTCTCCACCCCTTTGGGGTATGACACGAAGGTTGGCGAGCGCGGTGTCACCCTTTCCGGCGGGCAAAAACAGCGCCTGGCGATTGCGCGCGCGCTGCTGATGGATCCCCGCATCCTGATCCTGGACGATGCCACCTCATCCGTGGATACCGAAACTGAACATCTCATCCAGCAGGCCTTTTCCAGGCTGGTGCAGGGCCGCACAACCTTTGTGATTGCGCACCGCCTGAGTACGGTTAAGAACGCTGACCTGATATTGGTGCTGGATGCAGGCAGAATTACTGCAAGCGGCACCCACGCAACCCTGCTGGAAACCTCGCACCTTTACCGCACAATTTACAACCAGCAGCTCAAAAAACAGGAGAGCCAGACATGAGTTTCTCCTTCGGTGGCGGTTCTGTCGGTATGGGTCCCCGCTCTGCGCTTAACCAGTTCGGAAGTGTTGAGCAAAAAGGCGGCGATGTGTACAACCCCAAGGTGGTGCGGCGCATGCTTTCCTACCTGAAACCGCACAGCTGGAAGATGGCAGCAGCGCTCATCCTCACGTTACTTGAATCCGGCCTGACCTTGCTTTCGCCTTACCTTGTTAAAGTAGCCATCGACCAGTACATCACTCCCAAGAACATGCAGGGGCTTGGAAATATTGCCTTATTGATCACCGTTTCATTTATCGGCTTGTTTTTCGTCAGCGCAGGTCAGCGCTACCTGCTTTCATGGGTAGGGCAGCGCGTCCTTGCCACCCTGCGTAAAGACCTCTTCAGCCACCTGCAGCGCCTGCCGCTGGGATACCATGACAGGCACATTGTAGGCGTAACCGTCAGCCGGGTGATCAATGATGTGGCTGAGATCAATGAGCTCCTCTCACAGGGCGTGATCACGCTGCTTGGCGATGTGATCGTACTGATCGGGATCATTGTCATCATGATTAGCATGAGCCCCAGGCTGGCGCTGTTAACCTTCGTGGTTCTGCCGCTCATGTTCCTGGCAACCTGGTGGTTCTCACGCCAGGCCCGGTCAGCTTTCCGTGAAACCAGGTCAAAAGTTGCGGCGGTGGTGGGCGACCTGGCAGAGGATATCAACGGTATGCGCGCCATCCAGGCCTTTACCCGCGAAAAGGCATCCCAGAAACGGTTTGACCAGGTCAATAAAGAAAACCGCAACGCGTATATCAACGCCATGTCACTGTCCTTCATCTTCCTGCCGGCAATTGAATTCTTGGGAATGCTTGCAACCGTAATCGTCCTGTTTTTTGGCGGAAGGTTTGTCATGAACGGACAGGTGACCCTGGGTGTGATGGTGGCATTTCTTTCTTACGTCACACGCTTTTTCCAGCCAATCCAGGAACTCAGCCGGCTATACACTACCTTCCAATCCGCCATGGCAGGCGGCGAACAGGTTATCACCCTGCTGGATACTCCGCTCGAAATCGAAGACAGACCGGGCGCCGAGGATCTCCCTCTTGTAAAAGGTGAGGTCCGGCTGGAACATGTCAGCTTCCGCTACCGGCCGGATACACCGCTGGTACTGCAGGATGTAAGCCTGGAAATTACCCCGGGTAAAACCGTTGCCCTGGTAGGGCCTACCGGTGCAGGCAAGACCACCATTGCCAGTCTGGCAGCCCGCTTCTATGAAGTCACCGAAGGTGCCATCAGTATTGATGGCCGCGACATCCGTACCGTCACCCAGTCTTCCCTGCACAGGCAAGTGCGGGTGGTCACCCAGGACCCGTTCCTGTTCTCGCGCAGCATAGCGGACAACATCCGCTACGGCATGCCGGAAGCTACCCAGGAGCAGGTTGAGGAAGCAGCCCGCCAGGCCAATGCCCATGACTTTATCTCCCAGCTGCCTGAAGGGTACGATACACACGTGTTGGAAGGGGGGGTAAACCTCTCCCAGGGGCAGCGCCAACTGGTCAGCATCGCCCGGGCACTGCTGGCGGATCCGCGCATCCTCATCCTCGACGAGGCTACCGCCAACATCGATACCGTTACCGAAGCCCTGATCCAGGATGCGCTTACACGGCTGCTGGAAGGCAGGACCGCCATCGTCATCGCCCACCGCCTGACCACCGTGCGCAATGCAGACTGGGTGTACGTGATCGACCAGGGCAGGATCGCCGAACAGGGTACCCATGCTGACCTGCTGGCAAAGGGCGGGTTGTATGCCAGCCTTTACGAACGCCAGTTTGTAAGGGAGTAAAAACTATTAAAGGTGAGCAATTATATTTAATTTCTGAACTGCTTTTTCGACCAGAAGCTTATACAGTTTTTCACCGATTTCAGCTTTGCTATCTCTGAGATCACCAATAACACCGGTATTGGATAACTCTTTTGTAGCCCATCCTGTGCTTATTTCTGGAAAGGCCACACTTGGAAGAAAATTCCATGGAATGTTCCCAACAAGCTCTGGATGAAGGTATAAAAGCAAAGAAGTTTCAATTGATGCCGCATGAACATCAGGGTACATAATATTTGGAACCAATTCCTGGATTTCAGCGCTATCCATAAAATCGCTGCTCCATAAATTTAGACAAAAAATATCAACCTTAAAAGAATGATGTAAATCAAAAGCGATGGAATTGATCAGACTGGTGTTGCCACCATGGCTGTTCAGAATAACCATCTTCGTTACTCCATGGGCTTGTAAAGATGAAACGACATCTTCCAAGACCATAATTAACGTAGTCGCACGGAAGGATACTGTTCCTGTAAAATCCAGATGCTCGGGACTTTTCCCGTAAGGCAGGGAGGGTAGAAAAACAAATAGATCATCCGATGAAAGTCTCTCCCTTGTCCCTCCAATCACTGCGTCCAAGATATAAGTATCTGTCCCTATGGGAAGATGTGGTCCATGTTGTTCGTTCGAACCAATAGGGAATATCACAATTTTTGATTTAAGCGGAAGCTTATAAGCCCGTAAAGTTGTTATCTCTTGCAGGGATATTGCTCTACCAGGTTTAGTCTGCATGCTTCCTCGTTGTGATTAATTTGTTACTTCGTAAATAATTCAAATACTTTTTGGCGTATGGATCCCTGCCACTGATAAAGTTGGCAGCAAATAGCAAGTTCAACCCTTGCCTTCCCAGGCTGCTGAGAAGGGGTGGATCCAGCAAAGCAACATCAAGACCGGCTGGTACAGCTGCCAGAAGATATGCTAGGTCAATTGTGTCTTTAAATGGCATACCAAATCCGGCATTATCTATTCCAAGAAATGTGGAAAAAGGATAATTTTGTTTGAAATACCGAAGCAGCTCGAGTGTAACCTGCATGGAATCTGGTTCACTGACCCCGACCGCCATTACCAGCGGATCTATTACAATATCTTCATCAGGAATTCCTTTTGATTTCGCCTGTTGAATAAGCATTTCTCCAATTGATTGCCTTCCTGCTACAGAATCAGGAATACCCTTATCATCCATACATAAACAAATCACTGCTGCATGTGAATCCCTAACCAGATCAAGCATAGGGTGCAGTCGATTCGAATCGGCACTTGTAGAAAGGATCGGTTTGTAAGAAAAAATTTCTAAAGTTCTTCGAATAGCATTGATGTTTGTTGTGTCTATATAGAGCGGTAGACCTGAAGCATCGTGCGCAGCCTTACAAGCTTTAGGAAGTACTTCCTCTTCATCAATTTCAGGATGAGCAACCATGATTTGAAGCATCGCTGTTCCATCAGCACATTGCAATTCAGCCAGCCTCTTTACTTCGTCGTAGTTTCCAAGGATCAAACTCCTGGCCAGGGAATCATCCTTCAGGGTATTGATAAGCATGGATGCTAATACTGTTGGATACCCCGTTCCAAAGGTGCATTCGCCAGTAGAACTTGTTAGAGTTGTCATAGTCTACTTTACTTAATGCTATTTATTGTTCACCACTTTGTGGATACTTCTAGTAAGCCTTTTGTACATAAATCTACAAGGGCGTTAAATATTGCCTCACCTTTTTCAACTGTTCCCAAGCTTGCTTTACCAGATATACCACTTGGGGCAATATCTTCTAAGGAATTCCAATTAAATGAAATCGGCCCACCCATTTGAACGACATCACCGGCAGTAAGTTTTTCGTTATCTTCATCGACTGCCATTTCCATGTGGACATTTTCTGGAGTGAGATACAGCATGATAGAAGTCTCAATTTCACCGCCATGGGAGTCTGTCTTGTTTGATGCTTCTCTTTTTGAATGTTGGTTGGCCAATCCAACAATAACAGCCCAGACATTGAACATAAATACTTTCAGGTTGTATTCATCCCTAATATCAAATGCAGCTGAACTAATGGCAGCGATATTTCCACCATGACCATTGACAATGTACATCTTTTTGAAACCATGACGTGCGACACTATGGGCTATTTCTTTCAGCATCCGGATGTAAGTCTCTGCCGTAAAGGTTATTGTGCCAGGAAAATCCATATGTTCAGGACTTTGTCCGATCGAGATGGGAGGAATGACAAGACAATCAACTTCGGTTTCAAGGTTATGCATAGACTGCTCTAATACTTTTATAGCTAATGTAGTATCCATCCCATTTGGCAGGTGAGGCCCATGCTGTTCCATTGAACCACAGGGAAGAACAACAATTGTCTTCTCACGATCCAACTTATCCACAGCAGTGAATGAGATGTTCTCTAAACGATAAATAGTCATAAGGATACTCCTTTGTTATGCCGAACTATTGCTCTTTGCGCAATCGTTCTCTTACTTCCATTAGGATCTTTCCAAGTGTATTTTCTCCGGACCCATCAGATCCGACTCCCCAGAAAAAATCTACTGGTGAATTCTCAACAATCTTAAGGTCACCTGTTTCCAGTAACTTTTCTTTAAGTTCAGGGTTCTGTTCGAATTTCGCATAAACGGCATCTCGCATGACATCAACTTTTACTGCTTCCCAATCTTTACGGACAGGAATTTCAGGCCTGCGTGTAAATTCAAATGTTAAACGCGGTGATTCCATTCGCCGGCAGACTTCTTCAAATTCAGTCCCAGCGAGTTTCTGTGCTTGGTAGTAATGCTCACTTGAAGGCCATATTTTCCCTTTCAAGAAAATTGAAGCCGGGTACCAATTACTTAGATAAGCATTTGATTCATGTGGCCCATAAAACAAAACCGGGCCATTATTTACTCGGCTAAGAGGGTGAAATTTCATGTTTGTAAAACCATACAAGTTGCCATCTGGTCCCTGGAAATTTGTCCAGTCTTGGGTATACTCAGAATACACTGGCCCAGTTGTTTCGCAACCAGCAGCTTTTAATTCTTCAACACTTTGAAAAACATCTTCGACAAGGAAATCCACCTTACAGCCCTTGGGATGACCAATTTCAGGAGCACCTTCAGGTGATAAAACTTCAAAAATATCACCATTCGGTAACTCAAATATAGTTACTATTCCTTTATCTTCCACAACATTTAGGTTTAGCACATCTTTGAAGAAAGTTCTGGTTTCATTGTATTTTTCAGTTTTTGTTCCCGCCCAAGCAATTCCTTTGATTTTCATTTCCTCATCTCCTGATTAAGAATCAAATTTATGATTGTATCGGATACTTTTCAACAAAATGCAATACTTCATCGGGTGTTGATAAGGCACTTTGCCCTCCAATTTTTGCTACAGATAAAGCTGCCGATGCGCTGGCAAAAATCATTGATTTTTTTAAATCCCAATTTTGAATGTGGGCGTACAAAAATGATGCAGAAAAAATATCGCCAGCACCAGTTGTATCTATCACAGGCACCTTAAAAGAGGGAACCACACAAAACTCATCGTTGGACACTCCTTCCGCTCCTGCACTTCCACTGGTGATTAGCACAGTACTGGGACCAAATGATGTAAGCTCTTTCAGGATATCTTCTGTTTCAATATCGGGATATAAAGTATGTGCTCCCTGCCGGTTGACAAAAACAATATCCGCCCATTGAATGGCCTGCGAACAAGCCTCTAATCCAGGATATGCTGCATCAAGGTCAACTGAAATAGATAAACCTGCTTCTCTCGCCCTTTGCATGGATGGAGCCATTCTCAGGGGATCAATCCCAATAAAATGGGCATGCCTTGCAGTAGAAAGGTAACCAAAACTCTCATCAAGGATTTGTGGGGTTGGATAGATTAAGTCGGTATCAACGACCAGGATTGCTTTTTCTCCGCTTGGGTCAAGCATCATAATACAATAATATGTCTGTGCACCTTCAACAATTGTTACACCAAAGGTATCAACACCATTTTTTGTTAATCCTGCGATGCCTACATCACCAAAATGGTCGTTTCCTACTGCAGATATGATGCCTGTATTGACCCCCAAATGCCTTAATGCTGAAGCGGTGTTAGCACCTTTTCCGCCAGGCAGTTCGTATACTTCTTTTACCAGGACACCTTCATCCCATTTGGGAATATGGGGAACAATGTAAAAAGTATCAGTATCTATATCTCCTACAACAATAACATCAGGCATGGCAATTCTTCATCTCGCTCTTACACGCAATTGTGTATTCCCATCAAATAGATGAACTTTACCGGGATGGAAACCAATGCTAATTTCACAATCATTAGAATTGTAATCACTGCAATCTTGTGGATTTCGAATAATGATCGTCTTACTGTTAATATTTGTGTGCAAGTAATAATCTGCTCCAAGGTTTTCGACAAAGAACACCTTCCCATTGAATAGTGATGTACCTCCTCCATTTCCAACAATAAAGTCTTCAGGTCGAACACCAAGTTCGTATTTTCCATCAGGAAAATCATAAGCAATATCCTTAAACAACAAACCACGAAGTTTATCAATCGAAATGGAACATTCAAAATCATCAAACTGCATTATGCCACCAGTTTTTGTGCAATTGAAAAAATTAATTTGCGGTGATCCAATAAACGATGCAACAAAATGATTAATTGGTTGTTCATAAATTTCTGTTGGAGATGCCGATTGTTGTATCACTCCATCCTGCATCAGGACTATTCGATCCCCCATAGTCATAGCTTCAGTTTGATCATGTGTCACCAGGATTGTTGTAAGGCCCAACCGTTTTTGAATTTGTGCGATTTCAACCCGCACCTGAGCACGAAGTTTTGCATCCAAGTTTGAAAGGGGCTCATCTAAAAGCAATAAGGAGGGATTTATAACCAAGGCACGCGCCAGAGCTACACGTTGCTGTTGCCCACCTGATAATTGTTTTATTGGACGAGCGCCCAAGCCATCCAGGCGGACTAGTTGCAAAGCCTCATCTACTCGCTTCTGAATTTGGTCTTTGGGAATCGATCTCATGCGTAGACCAAATGCAACATTCTGGAAAATGTTCATATTTGGAAACAGGGCATAGTTTTGGAATACAAGCCCGATATCTCTCCTGTAAGGGGGTAATTCAGTAATCTCTTTTCCATTAAGATTTACCGAGCCTGTATTTGGAGTTAATAATCCGGCAAGAATCCTTAACAAGGTCGTCTTTCCGCAACCAGATGGCCCCAATAGGATAAGGAACTCTTTGTCATTTTGTTCAAGGTCAATCTGATTTAATACTTTTAAATCACCGTATGATTTACTGATGTTTTTCAAAGTTAATGCAATATCTGGACTAATGCTCATAATTCTCTCCTGATAATCTAATTGTCAAATTTCAAAGGTCCTTGTTCTGGCCTTAAATAAACCTTGACCAGCGAATTGTCCGCTCACCGATCATAGCGATGATTACTATGAAAATGACGACAAAGGCACTCACAGTAACTGCCAATGGATCTAAACCTTCAGTGCGAATTTCACTATACATACGAACAGGAAATGTAATGTACCTTGTTCCAGCCACAAAAGAAGAAACCACAACATCAGTGAATGAAACCATGAACCCAAAAACTGCACTTACTAAAACACCTGGAAGAATGATAGGAATGGTTATCTCAAGGAATGTACGAACGGGTTTGGCACCGAGACTCATGGCTGCGTATTCTAAATCAGGATCGACGTAATGCAGACTGGTAAGCACCATCCGAATTACATAAGGGATGATGATTACGGTATGAGCCAGCACTATACCAACGAATGATCCAAGAATACTTCTGTCACCAAACCTTACCAATGAGAAAAATTGGATCAAACCTAAAGCCCAGATAATTTGAGGTAACAATAAAGGGGATAGAAATATCGATTGTAAAAACGAATTTCCACGGAACTTGTACCTATCCAAAGCAAATGCTGCAGGAATACCAGCTAAAAGACCCAATGCAGCAGCTGAACTTGCCACCCTTGCACTAATCAATAATGCCTTCTGATATTCTTTGCTATTAAAAAATGCTTGATACCACTCAAGTGTGAATCCGGTAGGTGGAAACTCAAAATACCTGCTTAAATTAAAGCTGCTGATCACTAAAACAATAATTGGAGCGAGCACAAAAAGCATAATGAGACAAGAGACAATTATGACCACAACACGGTTCATTTTTTCGATCATAATTCCACTCCATTTATTCGCTGTTCGCTTTTTATGTTATTGACTTGGGATTTTTGCAGTGCCTTTGTCACAGTTCTAGCAAGCAGTGCCAATAAGCCGATTGACAGAATAAAGAAAATTGCAAAAGCAGATGCAAATGGCCAATTGCCTACGGAAATTGCTTGTTGATAGGCAATAGTTCCAAATACCATAATCTTATTCTGTCCTAATATAGACGGTGTCACAAACATCGTCAAGTTCATCATTAAAGTCAAAATTGTTCCGGAAACTGCACCTGGAATGCTCAAAGGAAGGACTATCTCCAAAAACGTTCGTGCTGAATTAGCGCCTAAGCTTTTTGCTGCTTCTTCCAGCGAAATATCGATGGCCCCAAGGGAGGCCACTAAAGGCAATACCATTAAAGGAATAAATGATTGTACAAGGCCAATAATTATTCCCAATTCAGTTCCTAAAAATGCAACTGGTTCTTTGGCAATGCCTAATCCCATTAATATCCCGTTTAACATACCATACCGCATCATCATTGCCATCCAACCCATTGTTTGGATCATTGCTCCGCCAATCATCGGCAATGCAACCAATGATAATAAGAAGCCTTTAATTCCTGTTCCAAGGCGGGAAATAAACCGAGCCAAAGGGTAAGCCAGGATTAAAGTAATCGCTGTCGAGATTAGGCTAATTTTTACTGTACGAAGATAGACGTCAAAATAATAACTATCAGAAAACAATTTTGCATAATTGGCCAAGGTGAATGTTGTATTGGCAACAAAGGAAGATTCATATGTCCAAAAACTCTGGATAATTAAAAACACAAAGGGTAATAAGAAAACTATCCCAATTATTAATGAACCGGGGAGTAATAAAACAAACAATGGCCATTTTGCTTTTGTGAGCATGTTGCCCTCCCAAAGTGAAATGGGTTCACCCATATTTCAGGATGAACCCATTCCCCATGAAATTTTATTGACCGAGAATTTCTCTGTTGTAGCGCTCAGTCAGTGAGTCTCGATTATCAATCATGTAAGTGCTCAAGCGTAATAGGGCATCGACTTTTTCCTGCCCATAAACGCAGCGTTCAGCAGCTTTCCCTTCAAGTTCAACCTTTGAATTGGTAGGGCCAAAGTAGATCTGCTCAGCAAAAGCTTTTTGGACTTTTGGACTCAGGGATAACTGCGCCCAAGCATAGGCCATATCCTGGTTCTTGGTACCTTTTACTATGGTGAGAGTATCCATCATCTGAATGGTTCCAGGATCTTTCGGCCAGGAGAAAGCGATATTCATTCCTTTATCAATGTATGTCCAAGCATACCCACTGATAACTGGGGCAATCGCAACATCACCTTTGTCCATCATCATGAACAACTCATCGAGTGAAGTATATATCATCGCAAATGGTGTGAGTTCAGCAAGCTTGGAGAACATTGCATCTGGGTCATTCTCATCACTGCCAGCCATATAGCCTGCTGCGGCTAACAATCCTTCGCTATCACCGCCAGGGAATGTAGCTGTCGCAATCTTACCCTTCACTTTGGGATCCCAGAAATCAGCCCAATCTGGAGGTGTGTCAAAATAATCCGGGTTGTATGCAATGCCCAAACCCATAAATGCCTGGCCATATCCACCTACTTGCGCAGCAGGATAGAGGTCATCATAGGCAGGAACTGCGTTTGATGGTGCTTCCAGGACTCCATCTTCCACACCCTTTGCAGCTTCGTACATATTCAAATAAGCAACATCCATCGTTGGGTTGCCTTTTTCGGCGTAAATCTTGGCTGTCCTATCTCCGGTTCCACCTAGGAGAAGTTCAACCTTACCGTTGCGTTTTTCGATCTCAGGAATTACATACTCCCTGTAGATCTCTTCAATTACTCCGCCCCAGACTCCAACGACCAGTGTGCGTCCACCGAAATCTTTTCCTTCAAGAAAAGTACAGGTCTGCTCGTCGAAATCGCAAGGAATTTCTTCTGCAGCCGCTTCAGTTTCAGCAGCTTTGGGAGCACAGGATGAAAGCAACAATGTAGCTATCATCATTATTGTGAACAGCAATGCAACAGTCTTCTTCATGATTTGTTCTCTCCTTTTTTTAGAAAATTTACTTCTGATAAATATCCGAATTAATTATTTGGAAATTTTCACCTCCTTCCAACTGACTGATTTGCTTCGTTGTGTTTGAATCATTGTATTAACTTAATTACTTCTTCTCACCAGTTAATATGTAGCAGGTGAGTTAATAATGATAATTTCTGTTATGCCTTGAGAGCGGTTTTCCCATCTATGTGGGATAGTGGAATCGTAGTAGAGAACGTCTCCTTCACCTAACATATATTCGGTGTCTTCACTCAGGATTACATGTACAACGCCTTTTTTTACATAGCATACCTCTTCACCTGGGTGCTTGTTTGCGGAACCGGTGTTTTCTCCAGATGGAATGTGAATGATACATAGTTCTATGTTTGAACGAGTGTTCAGTAGAATTGACTCTACCGAATCTCCAGCTAAAGGCATCCAACGACGACTTTCCTTCTTTATCAAACGAATGTTGAAATTCTTTTCTTCCTCAAATAGACTTACAATAGAAACTTCCAAAGCGTTGCAGATCGCTGTCAAGGTGCTTAAATTAATATTAACTTTTGCATTTTCTATCTGACTAAGAAATGGAACGGAAAAACCACATAATTGAGATAATTCGCTTAAGGTCAAACCCTTCCTTTTTCGTATTTCTCGAAGGTTAGATCCTATTGTGATTAGGTTTTTGCCATTTTGGCTTGGTGCTATTTGTTGGCTCATCAAAACTCTTTATACCAGTTTAAAGCGCTCAGGAACCGGGTATTTTGACACGATCTCTGCCGCAATCTGGTTGTGCTGCTCCACCAGCTTTTCCACATCAACCGTCA